>Ga0180432_10011973_pt1 | contig 10154 bp, 7 predicted proteins | sample SS_ome_10_FD_132414 | JGI IMG/M metagenome (GOLD analysis project Ga0180432, IMG submission 132414) | Hypersaline lake sediment archaeal communities from the Salton Sea, California, USA - SS_1_MS_2 metaG | ecosystem: Environmental > Aquatic > Non-marine Saline and Alkaline > Hypersaline >...
GGCCGGCGAGGTCGCCGTCATACGCCCAGACCATGAGGTCGAGCGGATGGGCGGCCCAGCCGGCGATGAACCCGAGGGCGTAATCGCGCACGTGGAACCACCGGTGCCCGTTGTCCGGGCAGCCGCCATACGGCCGCCAGGGCGCCGGCCCGAGCCAGAGGTCGTAGTCGAGGTCCGGGGGCACCGGCCGCGGCGCCGTGGACCCTCCCGCCACGGAGTCCGGCGATTTGACCCGAATCTCGCGAAGGGCGCCGAGGCGGCCGCTCCGCACCAGTTCTGCCCCGAAGCGGCACCGCGGCCAGGACCGCGACTCCGCGCTGTACTGAAAGACGCGGCCGGTGCGGACGGCCGTGTCGCGGCAGGCGAGGTCATCGGCCACGCTGATGCCGAGCGGCTTCTCGACGTGGACGTCCTTGCCCGCCCGCATCGCCGCCACGGCGACCGGCACGTGCCAGTGGTCGGGCGTGGCGATGCCGACGGCGTCGATGTCGCCGCGGCCGAGCACGTCGCGGAAGTCCACGACCGCCCGGCAGTCGGCCGTGCCATAGTGCTGGTCGACGAGCCGCTTGGCGTTGTCACGCCGAGGCTTCCAAGGATCGCAGACGGCGACGAGTTGGGCTTCGGGCCAAGGGAGTTGCTCGCGGACGTTGTGCACGCCGCGCGGCCCGACGCCGATGTATCCCAGGACGACGCGGTCGCTCGGGGGCGGCCGGCCGTCGCGGCCCAAGGCGGAGGAGGCAAGCACATGCGGCGCCGACGCCAGGCCGATGGCCGCCCGCTGAAGGAATCGGCGGCGCGTCCGGAGGCCGGTCTCGGCTGGCGGCACGTTGGGCTCCCGGACGCCACGGGGCGGGAGTGGCGCCCCTATTCCAGATAGGTCCCCTCGATGACGCGGACGATCAGGGGCGCGAAGATGACGACGACCACAGACATCAGGATCAGCATCATCGGGACGAGCATCTTGACGGAGGCCTCGCCGGCGCGGCGTTCGGCCTTCATGCTTCGCCGCATCCGCAGGAGGTTGGCCTGAAGTTTCAGGACGTCGGCGAGCGGCGTGCCGAGTTGCTCGGCTTGGAGGACGGCCGAGATAATGCCGTCGAGGCCGTCCACGTGGATGCGCTGGCCCAGGTGCGTCAGGGCGTCCTGCCGACTCCGGCCGAAGTCGATCTCGCGGACCACGACGCTGAGTTCCTCGTTCAGCGGGTCGTCCGGTTCATCCTGGATGACCGACTGGCTCGCCTCGTAGAACGTGGCGCCGGCGTCCATGGCCATGGCCACCAGGTCCAGCGTGTAGGGCAGGCGCCGCGAGATCAGGTGGAGGCGGCGCTGGGCCCGCTCGCGCAACCAGAGGTACGTTACGAAGAACCCGACCGTGAACCCCAGGCCGATATAGAGGACCGTGGCGACGAACGAGGCGCCGCCGAGCACGAGCATCGTGCCGATCCAGGCGCCGAACCCGCCCACGATGCCCCAGACCAAGCACACCACGAGGTACTCCTCCGCGCTGTACTGGTTCGGGTTCCCGAGCGACAGCAGCAGTTGGAGCACGTGCCGCTTGAAGCCCGGAACGTTCAGGCGTCGCACCAGGTGATACAACGGTACGAGCAGGGGGCGCAGCGCGGGCACCTCGAACAGGGTGTTGCGGTCGACGTTGTCGACGTCGATGTGGAAGGCGGCCTCGTCGGTGGTCTCGACCGGCGCTCGGAAGAGCGCCGTGACGAGGAAGAAGACCGACGCGAAGACCAGCAGGTTCATCAGAATAATCAGGGTGAGCACGCCGAACGGTCCTTTCGCCGGTTCAAGCCCCTATCCGGATAGCCTCTAAATCTCGAAACTGACGATCTTGCGGATCCACAGGAACCCCGCCACGTTCAGGAAGACGGCAATGGCGAGCAGCAGGAGGCCCCAGTCATTGTCGCGGCTGAAGAGGGCCTCCACCCAGCCGGGCTCGATCATGTAATAGATGCCCAGGATGGCCGCAGGCATGCACCCCATCATGAGAGCCGACATCTTGTTCTGGGCCGTCAGGGCCCGGATCTTCTCCTCCAGCCGCGTGATCTCGCGGAGCGATTCGCCGAGGCGGTCGAGCGTCTCGGGCAGGTTGCCGCCCCGGACCCGGGCCGTCTGCAGGGCCGCGAACAGCAGCCGGTAATGGTGCAACTTGATGCGGTTCGAGGCGCGGCGCATGACCTCGTCGACGCTGGCGCCGTGCTCGAACTCGCGGAGCATGAGGCCGAACTCCTGGCTGATGGGCGGCTCGGTGTTGTCCTCGATGAGCCGCATCGACTGCACGAGGTTCAGCCCCGCCCGCATGCCGTTGCCCAGCGTCACGAGGCCGTCGATCAACTGCTCGTTCAGACGGTCCCGCCGGCGGCGCTGAAGGACGAAGATAACGATGCGCGGCACCCAGTAGCCGAGCACCGCGCCGACGACAAACATGATGAAGGCGCCCAGGTTGCCGGCGCCGGCGTTCCAGGCCATCAGGCTTACAATAAGGCCAACGATGCCCGACGCGACGAACATGGTATAGGAGACCTGGCGCGGCGTCACGTCGAACATGAACAGTTCGACCAAGGCCTCGTGCAGGGCCTTCTCCTGCTTCTCGACGAGCCGCCCGAGGGGCAGGCGGAGCGAGATGAAGGCGGAGAAGACGGCCACCGCAGTGGCCACGGTCGCGCCGCCGCGGAGCAGGATGTCGTCGGCTGCCAGGGGCAGATAGTCGATCATGGGGGCTGGCTCACATGAAAGCGTCGACGGTCAGCAGACCCTTGTGCAAAAGGTCCTGCGCGAAGACGGGGATGTACCCGGTGTGCATGAGTTCGCCGCGCTGGCCGCGCTTCTTGCCGCGGGTCGGCCGGACAAAAATGTCCTCGACCACAATGAAGCCCTCGTCGCGGTCGAGGCCGGCCACCTCGCTGATGGCGGTGACCTGCCGGCCGCCGTCGGCAAAACGCGTCAGGTGAACGATGACGTCCAGGGCGGTGACGATCTGCTCGCGGATAGCCCGGACGGGCATGTCGACGGCCTCCAGGACGAGTCCCTCGAGCCGTTTCATGGCGTCGCGCGGGTTGTTGGCGTGGATGGTCGTGAGCGACCCGTCGTGGCCGGTGTTCATGGCCTGGAGCATGTCCAGCGCCTCGGCGCCGCGGACCTCGCCGACGACGATGCGGTCCGGCCGCTGCCGCAGCGCGTTCTGCACGAGTTGGCGGATGGAGTACTGGCCTTTGCCCTCGACGTTGGCCTGGCGAGTCTCCATGCGGACCACGTGTTCCTGGTACATCTGCAACTCGGCGGAGTCCTCGATGGTGATAATGCGCTCGTGCGGCGGAATGAACGCCGACAGCACGTTCAGCAGGGTCGTCTTACCGGAGGCCGTGCCGCCCGCCACGAGCACGTTCTTGCGCCCGAGGACGCACGACCGCAGGAAGTTGCCCGCGAACGGCGTAATGGTGCCGAAGCTGATGAGGTCGTCGATCGTGAACGGCGACTCCGAGAATTTCCGGATCGTCAGCACGGGCCCCACGAGGCTCAAGGGCGCGATGGTGGCGTTGACGCGGCTGCCGTCGGGCAGGCGCGCGTCGACGATCGGCGTCGAGCGGTCGATGCGGCGGCCCAGGGGCGTGACGATCCGCTCGATGACCGTCAGCACGACCTCCTCGGAGAAAAACGAGCGGCCGGTGTTGCGGATGACGCCCGCCTCCTCGATGTAGATCTTGTTCGGGCCCACGACCATGACTTCCGTCACGTTCGGCATGTCCAGCAGGTCCTGGATCGGCCCGAGGCCGATGACGATGTCCAGGATGTCCTTCATGATGTATCGGCGGACGATGTACACCCAGAGCGATTCGGTAACCTGCGGGGCCTCGCGGTTGAACTCCTTGTGGAAGTGTTCCTCGACGCGGTCGACGTCCTGCTTAACGTGTTCGGTGCCGAACTCGAGGCCGAGGTCCTGGATCAGGAGGTCGCGCATGCGGAGCATGGCGGACTCGTACTGCGGGTCGAGGACGGCGTCGCCCTGCTTCAGGATGGGCGGCCGCATCTTGCTGCCGGCCCGTCGCGAGATCTCGGTAATGACGTCGCGCTTGAGTTGCTGCTCGACGAGGAACCAGCCGGTCTCGTCGTCGATCTCGTGGATGTAGGCGTCGAGGGACGCCTTGAGGTGGCCCTTGATGTGCTTGACGTAACGGGGGTCGTCCTGAGCCTCGACCTCGACGGTGCGGAGGTTGAGCCGTCGGAGGAGTTCGGCGTGGACCTCCTTCTCAACCCCCATGGCCTTGGCGAGCGGGGTCTTCTCGCGGTGGAAGGTGATCTTGCCGTCGGTGGGCTTGCCGGTCTCATCGGCCGAGAGGTAAAGGGCCCACTCGCCGATGTGGATCTCCTGGCCCGGAACGATCTTGACCTGCTCGCCCACACCCACCATTTCGCCGTCGACGAGCGTGCCGTTCAGGCCCACGTTCTCGATGAACATCTCGCCGTTATGCCGGATGAACCGGGCGTGCTCGCGCGACACGAACGGGCTGGGGAGTTCCAGGTCGTTGGCGGCGTCGCGGCCGATGCGCAGGATATCGTCGTTCCAGTCGACCTCCTGCCGCACGTCGCTCATCTGGCTATAGGCAATGACACGCATGGTCGGCCCCTGTGCCCCGGTTACGGGATGATGGGAGCGGCCTTACCGGCCGGCTGCAACAGGTCCAGGATATCCGGGGCGAGCGTCGGCTCGGCCCGCACCTGGTCGCTGTCCGGCGAGATAATGCCGACCTTGAACCGCTTTTCGGTCAACCGCTTATCGATTACAATCAATTTCTTGGCCACGGCAGACGGCACAGCGATCTGAATCGAGTCGTCGTTGCGGCGCCGGTCTTCGGCCACCGACGTCGATCCCCCCACCGCCTTCACCTGCACGCCGTACAGCACGTCCAGACTGACGAACTCGTCCTTCTTATCCTCCGGGTTCGGGTCGAACGTGCCGCGCAGGTTCACGAACATGCCGGGCTGGAGCATCTCGTTCGGTTCGATGTCGACGCGGACGAGTTCGAAGTCGTCGCGCAGGGACATCAGCAACGGCTCGGTGGTGTCGAGCCCGATGTCGCGGTACGCGATCAGGTTGCCCCGCGGAATGTCCCACCGGGCCTTCTTCCGAAGGACAACCGTCTTGTCGTTCACCGGAACGAACCGCTCGAAGGCGTCGTTCTCGAGCAGGGGCAGGGGCACCTCCAGGACACCCAGGTGCCCTTCCTCGATAACCTCGCCTTCCGCAATTTCCTGGTCGGCCACCAGGTACGTCTTGGTTTCCTCGTACGGCGACTTGATCGCCTGGATGTAGACGTTCAGCAGGACGGCGGCCACGACGGCCGCGATGACCGCCACCGCCAGCACACCCCCGCTCGGAATCCACGGGTTTCCCTTCTTGGCCATGAAATCTCCTTCGCCTCACGGGGCCTTCGCGTCGCCCTCGTAGTCCGGATCGTAGATGGCAACGAGCGTCTCGTCGCCAGCCGACCGCGGCCGGGCGTAGACGATGCGCTCGCGGTTTCCCTTGCGAAAGTGGACCAGCCAGCCGCGGTCGGGCTGGTCGTCGGGGTGGCGGCGCGGGCTGCGAAGCGCCTCGCCCTCCCACTTCAGCGACGCGTAATGCCGATGGAACTTCGTCAGCGCCTCGTCCACGTCGCCGGGCACCCGGACGAGGACCATGCGGCAACCGGGCCGCGACGGGTTGTCGAACGTCATCACTACCTTGGCGTCGGGCGGCATGAGTTCGGCCGGCGCCTCGGTCGACGGGTAGCCGTACGGCAGGGCGAAGACGTCGGCGACGCGCTGGCGCCGCTGCTCGGGCGTGAGGTCGGCCTCGGTTTCGTCGCCCGCTCCCGTGAAAGCCTCGACGAGGCCGGACATGATGTGGCGGAGGCCGTCGTCGGCCTCCTGCCGTGAGGTAGGCCGCCGGTCGGGCGGGGGCGGACCGCCGGAGTAATCGACTTCGGGCGGCCACTGGCCCTGGGGCAACGATGCGCTCGAGGCGGTCACCTCCTCGCTGCCAAAGCCGGCGGGGTTGCGCAAGAGGTGCGCCAAGCCGACCAGCGCCAGGATAATGACGCCGATCAGGACGACGCGCACGGCGACCGTCAGCGGACGAGGCCGGCGGCCCTGCCGCTTGGTCGATGCCTGTGCGGATGCTGTCGGCTCGGTCGGGTCCACGGAATCCTCGGGGCCTGGGGCGCGGGCCTACTACTCACTCTCGTCCTCGTACGGGTCGCCGTGCCACCATCGATTCATGATATCGTCGCGCGTCTGCTCGAAATGCGGGGCGACACTGGCCGTCTCGAGGTGCTCGCGGAACGCCTCGAAGATCTCCCGCAAGGGGCCGCTACGAGCAATCTTCCAGGCGTCGAGGTGCGCGTAGTGCCAGGGGCTGGAGTCGCGCCAGTGCTCGGCCCGGGTGGTGCGGTGGATGAAGTTCCACATGCGTCCGCTCGTCTTGAAGGACCGGCTGGCGTGGGCCTCGTGGCGGCCGGGCAGGTTGTCCCAGATGCGGTACCAGTACTCGCGTGCATCGGCGTCGGTGGTCCGCTGGATGGTGTCGGGCTCGACGTCCGGGCGGAGGCGCGTCAGTTCCTCGCCGGAGCCGCGGGGTCGGTTCGTGCCATCGTCTTCCACGACGCCGGGGGTATGGCCTTCGAGTTTCAGGTTGGTCCACCGGCCGTGGCCGGCGGACCGCCACAGGGCCCGCCTCGCATCGACGAGGGCCTTCTGGCGGCTCAGCATGCCGAACGACATGTACATCGTCAGGCCGACCAGGAAGAAGATGATCGGCAGCGTCAGCACGAACTCGAGGATGGCGTTGCCCCGCCGGGCTCCGCGCTGCGCATTGTGTCTATGTAATTTCAATGTGTAAACTCCTGGATAAACGCCTCATCGTACGCCTCGATGAGGCGGCGGACCGGCTCGATCCGTTCCTGCGTCAGCGCCTGTCCGACGGACCCTGTGCCGGGGAACCCCTTGCTCAATTCCGACCCCAGGTGGTTCCAGCGGTCGGTCCGCATGAGTTTGACTTTCCAGTGCTGCGTGAAGAGGTCCCAACTGTACCGGGCGTAGACGCGGGCCTGGGCGTAGCAGATGAGTTCCTCGATCGGGTTCGGGTTGCCGAACGCCACCCTCTCCTCGCCGGAAATCGTGGGCCGGGTTTCCCAGTGTTCAACGGCGCCGGATCGGTACGCGAAGCCGTTGAAGGTGAAGTAGGTGTTGACCGTCTGCCACGTGTGCTCGCCCGCGACCCGGTCGAAGACGATGGGCGCAAGCGGGGCGCCGCTGGCCGGGGGCAGGTAGTTGCGATGGAGCGACTCGTCCTCCTCGAGTTCCGCCCCGTTGAACCGCCACATGCTCACATGGTAGTATACCTGCTTCTCGGTGTCGGTGTACTCCCACCGGCTGCCGTCCGCATGCATCGGCGGATGCGGCGCGAAGATGCCCAGTTGCGGGTAGTGGGCCGTCAGGCGTTCCGTCACCTTGTAAAAGACCGCCAACCGGGGGCACGTCCCCTCGTAGTACTCGCTGGACCGGGTGTACCCGCTGAGGTTCGGGCTCTTCATGTTGTTGTAGGCGCGGGTGCGGATAAGCGGGTGGTGGTGGTGCCGCAGGTCGATGTTTGAGAAGAAGGACGACTCGGGAAACTCGTACCGGGCATCGAACGAGACGCTGTCCCACCAAGCCCGGAGGATCTCGTCATTGGGCAGTTCCTTGGCCCTGTCGTAGTCCATTTCCCAGTCGCGGAGCGAGACGCGGTCGTCGGTCTCGCCGAACATCATCTCCAGTTTCCTCGAGGAAACGAGGTTGAAGAGGACCGAGAATCGGCTCAGGTCGAGCATACCCATCGGCCGGGTGGCGGTGAACGGCTCCCGCCAGTACGACCAGGGCCCCATGACAGGCCCCCGCCCGTGGACGATCTCGCCCTTGTACATGTAATCCGGGTAATAGCCCCGGTAGTTCATGACGTGGGCGAAACCGCCGATCACCTGGCGTTCGCGCGGCGGGGGCATGCGGCCCTGGCGCATCGGGTTCTCGAAATCGTCGAACCGGCCATCCACCACGGGCAGTTCCGGCCAGAGAGGGAGGACGAAGCCGAAGTCGGCCCCGTTCTCGGTGGCGATGTCGATGGCCTCCCGCTGGGCCGCCAGCGGCGTGACGTCGCGCATCGCGTGCATGAACCCGTCCATCAGTTTGCAGCATTCCCACAACACCCCGTTGTCGTACTGGAGATACGTGGGCCAGTGCACCTCAGCCACCAGTTGGGCCAAGTGCTGGATAATCTGCTGCTCGCTCATGGCGTTGCCGACGGCCAGCCAATCCGAGATGCGATCGTCAATCGCCATGTCGTGGCCGGCCTTGGAACCGCCGAGGTTCGACGCGAGGTCGTTGATGCACTCGGAGGCGGGGGGCACGACGGTCTCGAGCGTATCGAGCAGCACGATGAGGCTGAGCAGTTGGGTCTCGGCCACGTTGCACATGGAGATGACGTTCAGGCCGCGCGCGTACCAGGCGGCGCCTGTGGCGGCGACCGAATCCGCCGCGTGCTGCATCTGGACCTTGTGGTTGAGTTTCTGCCCGCCGAGCAGCACCAGGAACAGCAGGCCCGCCATCAGGAAGAAGAACAGGACGACGATGAAGATGGCCTGACCCCCCTCGGCGCGGTGGAATCGACGCAGCAGCCCCCGCGCGCACAGCCGCGGGCAGGCATCGCCGGCCGTCGGCGTCCGGGACCTCATGGCATGCCTCCTACCCGTTCTCCTGTTCCTGGGCGGCCATCATGCGGTGGACCATGTCGAGGTAACCCTGAATCTCGAGCGTGTCCTTGGCCTTCTGCGCCAGGTGCAGCATCGCCAGCGCCCGCTTGTACTGCCGGTCCGCGAACAGTGACTTGCCCTGGGCGAAGTACCGGCGGTAGTCCACCTCGGTCAGCAGGTTGCGGACATCGGTGGTGTCCATGACTTCCTTGGCCTTGAGCAGGGCCTCGCGGGCTTTGACGTAGTTGAGTTGCTCCAGGAGTTCTTTGCCGACGTCCAGGTGGCCGTAGTACCGCCGGCGGGTGTCGATCTGCTTCAGCAGACTCCTGGCCTCGTCGGTATCGTCATACGACTGGGCGGCCGTGATGAGGTCCTCGGCCTCGTCCCAGTTCTTCTGCTGGATAGCCTCCCGACCCCGGTCGATGTTCATCCGGTACTTGGCCTGATTGATGTTGTCCTCGATGTCCTTCTTGAGTTTGGCATCGGCCTGAGGGTCGATGAGCGTCAGGGCCCGCTCGTAACTGTTAATCGCGGGCTGCCAATCCCCCTTCTTCAGGGCCGTCCGTGCGGCCTTGAGGATCTCGTCGAGTTCCTTCTGGCGGCCGGCGGCGCGCATGGCCTGGAGGGCGTCCGGGTGTTCCGGGTTGTATGTCAGGACCTCGGCATACAGGTCGTAGGCCTTGTCCTTGACGCCGGCGTCCATGAGTTTCTTGGCCTGGGTCGCCAGTTCCTCGGCCTTGGCGTGGTTCATCTTCCTGCGGACGTTCTCGGAGGGCTTGATGGCGAGGATCTGTTCCCAAAGCATGGCGGCTTCGCCCCAGCTCTTTTCCTGCTCGGCCTTCTGGGCCATTTGAAGGAGTTGGCTGAGTTGCTTCCGGCCCTTGATGTCGGCGAGCAGTTCCTTCACCTCGGGGCTGTTGCGGATTTTCTGCGCGTCCTCGGCGGCCACCTGGGCCTCGCTGTACCGGCTGTTGGCCAAGTGTTCGCGGGCCTTGTCCATGAGTTTGTTGTACTCGACGAGTTCCTGCTTCTCGCGGTACTGGGCGATCTGGTCGGCGACGTCGAGGTCGTACTTGTCCTGGAGGCCCCGGAGGACGTTGACGGCCTCGCTGTAATTGCCGTCGGCGGCGGCCGTTTCCGCCCGCTGGAGACCCTGCTTGACCTCCTTGGCCTTGTTAAGCCGGTCCCAGAACCCCTGAGCCCACTGGGCCGGCGCAAAATGCCGCTCCTCGGCGACGTTGGCGGCCTCGGCGGCCTTGTCCCATTCCTCGCGGCCGAGGCGGAACTCCGCCTCGGAGATCTTCGCGTACATGGCCGCCTGGGAGGCCTGGTTCGGCAAGTCGGCGAACCGGGTGACCATGGCGTCGAAGGCATCGACGA
>Ga0180432_10011974_pt1 | contig 10153 bp, 8 predicted proteins | sample SS_ome_10_FD_132414 | JGI IMG/M metagenome (GOLD analysis project Ga0180432, IMG submission 132414) | Hypersaline lake sediment archaeal communities from the Salton Sea, California, USA - SS_1_MS_2 metaG | ecosystem: Environmental > Aquatic > Non-marine Saline and Alkaline > Hypersaline >...
AGGATTTCCAGCATCTCTTTTAGCCGGTGAACATACGTGTGCTTGGCCAAAACCAGTTCGCGGCCCTGACGGGCGATTTCCTGGCGCTTGCTTTCTTGCTCGACGTAATGGGCGACAAGCTCGCGCCCTTCCTCGATGGACTCGAACCAGTCCAGGTGCTCGCCGCGGCGAAAGACCTTTTCCATGCCCGGCACGTAGTGGCAGAGGTTCATGGTGCCGCTGGCCAAGCCGGCGAAGTGGCGGGTCGACAAGGCCCCCTGGACGGTGTTAACAAACTGAACGTTGAGGTTGATTTTCGACCGGGCCAGCAGCGCCTGGCGGTCCTCGCCGAACACGCCGGAATGGCATTCCGCCCCGAGGCCGTCCACCACCTGGCGCCGATACCACTTGGCGCCTGGCAGTTCGCCGATGAAGATCAGGTTCTTGTCCTTGAAGCCCATCTTGGGCGTCCGGCCATGGTCCACCGGGTCGCAGGCTTGCAGCAGGTGGTGGCTGTTGACGCCGTTTTCGGCCATGATTCGCTGGAACGTCGGGTCGGCCCCCGTGACGAAAAACGCCGCGTCGCACTCGCGCCCGAGGGCGACCATCCACGGGTCGGGCTCCGCGTGGTCGTACCACTGGCACCGCTCGCGCCAATAGATGCCCCCCTTCGGGGTCTGGTCGAAATACCACATTGCAACCGTGGCACCGAGGTTGTCCCGTATGGCCCGGACCACGCGGGGGTCGATGAGTTCGCCGCCAAGGACCAGCACCAGGTCGGGCTGGACGCGGGCCGCCTCATACTCCAGCACAGCATTCATGTTCCTGGCGCTCGAGCGTGCGGCCATCTCACGGTAGCTGAAGGCGGTCGCGCCCCACTTCAGGGCCTTGCTGAACGCACGCTCGACGAACACCTCAGTTCGCATCCGGTTGGGCCGGAAGTCGCCGACTATCATGGCCTTCTTCTTCAATCGGTCCTCCTAGTTGATGAAACTCCGCATCTGCTCGACCCACGGTTCGGGCCGAAGCATCTCGATGTACTGTTGCCTCATTGCAACACGTTCCTCATCTGGCGCCCCGTTGGCCCTCGCCTGAACGTCCCGGATGGCGTCAATGACCTTGATGGGATTGGGAGGCACGCAGAGTGCCCCGGGCCGGTGCGGCAGGTCGCTGATGACGTGGCGGCCGGCCATGATCCATTCGCAATGCGAGACACAGAAGCCGTCGTGTTCGGCCGTCCGCAGCAGGCAACTGGTTTCGCGGATCAGGTCGGGCACGCTGGGCACAAAGCCCCGGAACTCGACGTTGGGCGGCAGCTTGGCCTTGTGATCGGCGGGGAACGGGGCGTTGCCGTAGATCAAAAACCGCACGTCGGGCATTTGCGAGGCGACGTTCAGGTTTTGCATCACCTTGTATTTATTGGCCATTCCGTGATAGAAGGCCACTGTGAACTGCTCGGGATACGGGGCCAGGTCCAGCCCATCGGGCACGACAGGCAGAGGCATGACATGACATGGTATCCCGAACTCGTCTTCCACCTCGGCACGGGTGCCCTCGTACTCGACGAAATTGGCCCGGAAGTTGTCCCTGAAGAAGTTGGTCGCCTCCAGAAAATCGTAGTGGGGCAGCATCCTCATCTGGGTGACGTCCTCGCCGATCCAGTAGTTGACCAGTTGCGTGTCGGGGGCGGTGTTGGCCAGAAGCTGGGCGTGCCCCTCGATTCCGCCGCTGGTCGTGACGTAGAAGCCGAGGTTGACCAGCACCCGGTAGCGGTTGGGCTTGTACCAGGGCGAGTTGTTGAAATCCGCGCCCACCAGTTCGGCCAGTCGCCGGGCGTGCTGGGGAGCCCCCAGCGAGCAAATGCAGATGTCCCGGATGAGAATGCCGTGCTTGGCCTTGACGCGCTCGGCCCGTTCCAACCAGTTGGCCGCGGAGTCCCCGCTCACGCTGTCGTCGTCGGGATATTCGGTCACGACCAGGAAATCCTCGACCATGACGCCCTTGCCGCCCTTGTCGACCACGGACAGCCAGAAGTCCCAGTCCTGCAACGACTTCAGGCTTTCATCCCACTCGGGCGCCCACTCCCGGCGGACCGGGTTCATGGTGCCGATGTAATTCTGGACGGTCAGCATGTAGGGGTCGAAGGGCTGTGCCGGGATGTAGTTCGGGCGGTCGCTAAATCGATAGCCGCCATAGACGAAGGCCGCTTCGGGGTTCTTGGCGAAGGTGTCCACCCACAGGCTCAGTGCTCCGGGCTTCAGTCGGCTGTCGGCGTCGAAGAACAGGAGCAGGTCGCCGTTGGCCTTTCTGGCCCCCATGTTCCGGGCCACGGGTGCGCCCCGACATTCGTCGCCGGTCACCAGCAGCTTGACCCCGGCGTAGCGGTTGACCGTCTCGTCGACGATGTCACACCGGCCGTCCTGGATAACGATCACCTCGTAGTTGGTGTAATCCTGCTCGAAGATCGAGTTCAGGCACGGCCGCAATAGGTGCTCGGTGTCGTGATGCACAGGGATGATGACGCTGTATCGTGGTCCGGTCACGCTCACGGGTACACCTCGCCCTTGATGCCCACGAACCGGATGGCCAGCGGGTCGGGGGCGGCCTTGCTTTGGCACTCGACGAAATTCAGGCCGGCCATGGTCATCACCCGCAGGGCCGTGCGGTGCGTCCAGGGGTGCGGCGAGAAGACGGCCAGCCATTCCTCGGTGTCGAGGTCGCCGGCCTGATATGCCGCCGTGGCCAGCAGGACGTCCCGGGCCTCGAACGCGATCTTGGTCCCGTCGGGTTGCGACTTGATGGCGGCCAGCAACAAATCCTCGGTCATGCCCGTAAGGGTCACCGCTCCGTTGGCGTCGCTGTTGAAGTCGGCCTTCTTCTGCTCGGCACTGTGGCCGTATTCGGTCAGCCAGCCCATTCACTCTCCTTGGTTGTGGGGGCCTTTCGGCCCCCGTGGTTACTAGATAGGCGTCGAATCCGCCCGGCGGGTCAAGAAGAACGCGCCGCAGGAAGCGTTCAGGCCGCGACCGCCCAAAAGCGCCTTCCAGCCGGCGGTGCTGTAGAGGTCCACCGGGTTGTCGGTCGACTGCGGGCCGGGGTGCTTGACGATGATAGCCGCCGCCTTGGCGTGCTTGGCGTTGGCCACTTCGGTGCGGCCGTAAGCGCCGCGGCCGAAGATCATCGTCGGGTAGACCGTCGATGTGCCGGCCTGCTTGGCGGTCCGGCACGACGCCGTCTGCACGTGGCTGGACTCGAAGAAGTCCACGCCCTCGATGGTCATGAAGTGCCCGGCCTCGGTGTCGCCCTTGGACAGCCAGTTCGGGCTGTTGTTGTTGTTCACCATGAACGTTTCGAGGTCGGGGTTGCCCCGGAGTTGCGTGGCCACCGTGGTGTGGCAGATGGCCTTGAACTTGCCCCCCTTGAAGGGCTTGACGGCCAGGCGCTTGAAGTCGTTCACTACCAGCCGGATGCGGTAGGGATTGAGCGCCGATGAGGTCACGACGCTGAAGTGGGGGTTGCCGCCGCCCGTATTGAGCAAGGCACCCGCCGTCCCGCCGTAGACCCGGAAGCCCGCGGTGTTGGTAATGGTGCCGCCAAGGCTCACGGACGCACCGCCGCCGATGGTGAACAGTAGTTGCTGGAGGTTCAGGTCGATGGACTCCCACATGTTGTCGCCGAGGATTTCCACCGCCTCCTTCTCGACGTCGGAGATGGCGGTGTCCTTGAGCACATCGGTCAGGGGGAGCCAGTTGGTGTACTGCGCCACCGTGCAGGTGAACGACACGGCCGAAATCTGGACCGAGGTCGGGGTGATGCCTTCGGTGGTGGTGGTAGTGACCGGCGTCAAGTTCTTGTAGCGCCGGAACTTGATGACCTTGCCCTCGCGGCGAGGAATCGGCTTGACCGCCGGGGCGAGCTTGTAAAAGGGGTAGTACGCTTCGTGCAGCCGTTCGAGGGCGGTCCTGTCCCGCCAGGTCTGCATCAACGCACCACTGATTGCCTTGGAAGTGGTTGCGGTGGGCGCTGAGCCCGGTACTCCTAAAGCCATTTTCTTGTCTCCCTACAACCAGGGAGCAAGCTCCCCGGTTAAGCCCGAAGCAGGCCCTGCCGGCGCATGTATGCGTCCAGCTTGTCCTTGGGCATGCTCAGGATTTCTTCTTCGGTTAGCGTTCTTCGTTCGGGGGCAGCGGGAGCGCCCGGTGACCCCGAGGGGATAGTTGCCGTCCTGGCAGCCGCCTCTTTGGCGGCCTTGGCGTCAGCGTCCTGCGTGGTGAGATCTTCGACCCGGCCCTTGAGGTAGTCCAGTTCGGCTCTGGTGGCCGCTTCATCGTGGCCCATCCCCCTGTCACGATATTTGCGGTAGTGCGGTTCGTGGTGTTTCCACTCCGGGTTCAGGGAAGCCTTGATTTCCTTGATTTCCTCGTGGAGCGGGTCGACCGCCTGTTGCGCCACCGTGTAGGTGGACCCCAGGGGGTCTGCGTCGAACTGCTCGCGGAATTGATCGCGAACGCGGTCGGGGTCATGGGGCGGGTCTGCCCTCGTCGGTTCCGGCCGCTGCATCATTCGCGCTTCGCGTTCGTCCAGTTCGGCTTGCCGGCGGTTGATTTCGGCCATTTTCTCGTTGTAGTCCCAGCCCATCTGGGCCAGGTCGGCGGCTTTTTCCACCGGCACTTCCACGACTTCGCCCTTGCGTTTCAGGGTGAGGGTCGCGGGCGTTGGTGCGGGCTCCGGCTCGTCTTCGCCGTAGTAGCTTCGCAGGTCGTCGGGGTCGTCGTACTCGTCAAATTCCACGTACTCGTCAAATTCCACGTCAGCCCCTTCGGGCTCCTCCTGATCTCCGGTTCCTACGTCCTGGGCGGCAAGGCGAGCCTTGTCCAGTTCCTCCAGGGTCATGTCGTAGGGGTCACGATCGTCAGCCATTAGTCGTCTCCTTCAAGCTCTGCCAGTTCTTGCGCCGTTTCCAGGGCCTCCCCTGGTGCCGTCTCGAACATGGCGATGATGTTTTTCAAGAGCCCTTGCCGGGCTCGAAACCAGACCGCATCAATGGCTATTTGCTCTATCGAGATGCCGCCGATGCGTTCCGGGCCAGCTTCGTGTTCGTTTCTTTCGTCCTCCATCATTTGCCGCAAGGCATTGATGATTTCCCTGCCCTCGGGCGTGTTCATGAGTCGCGCCCTACGGGTCACGCTCTGCAAGTAGTTCCGCCGCTGTTCGTCAAGCAAACTCACTACTGCCTCCATGCCCCGCTATTGGACACGCTGTCCATAGGGCTGTTGGCGAATCCTTCCCCCGGCATCAATGCCGGCGTGGTGTTGACCTTGTCGTCGCCCGACCCTTGGCCGGCACCGCTGGCCAGTTGCTCGAAAGCCCTGGCTTGCACCTGGGCCTTCATCAATTGGTCCGGGTCCATGGTCTGGTACAGGGTTTCGGGATTGTGGATACTCGGGTACAGGTAGAACAGCCGTTTCAGCCATTCCGAGGCCTTGGGCATGACCAGCGGCTGGAACATGGGGTTGCTAAACACCATGCCCATCATCTCCATGTACTGCTTCCGCTCGACCTCGCGGGCCAGCATGGCCCCGCCCTGGGCCTTGTAGCTGAAGTCGCCGAACAGTTGCTGCGGCTGGACCTTGACCCGTTGCTGGGAACCGTCGGGCACCTGGAACTCGAGGTCCACGGACAGGAACTTCCGGTTGAACTCGACGAACGCTTCGGCGATGGCCTCGACGTACTGGCTTTCGAGCATGATGTTCATCATGTTCGACCGAATGTCCCCCGCCTCCTGCATCTTCAGGGTGGTGGTGGCAGGTTCGCGCCGCTCCATGGGGGCGCCCCGCACCTGCAAGAAGGTGTTGGTGGCGTCCATGATGTCGGCGATGATCGCCTGCTCGCGGGCTTGGCCGGCAACGAGCGCGTTGTAGTCGACGTCTAGCTTCTTCAGGCCGCCGTATTCGGAATAGATGATCCTTCCCGGAGCGCTCAGCAGCTTCTTGCCGTGCATCGCCCGGTCCTGCGTCTCCCACATGGGGTTCAGGATGCGCGTGGCGGCGTCCATGATCTGGGAGCGCACCTCGTTCAATTCCATGAACAGTTGCTTGGCGGGCTCCAAGATGCTCATGCCGTAAAATTCGGGCCACTGGTTCGGCGTCGGCGTCAGGTGGAAGAACGGTATCCGGCCGATGGGGTTCTCTGTGTCGCGGATCACCGTGTTTTCGTTGGCCACGGTGATGATGCGGTTGCGGTCGTAGTAGGTCAGGAGTTCGACCATCTTGGCCCGGCGGTCATCCAGGTAGCTCACCTTGCCGTCGATGGCGTCGAGTTCCTGGGCGTACCGATCGCCAAAGGGGTTGGCGCCGTTGGCCCCCTCCTTGGGCTTGATTTTTTCGAGGTTCTTGTACACGGGTTCCGTGATGACTTCCCGCATCACCGCCCCGGACACCGGGTGGACATGTTCCTCGACACCCCGGAAGTTCGCCCGCCAGGCCATGGCCTTGATTTCTTTCATCGTCTTGAAGGTGCGATGAACCAACCACGCCGTGGGGTCGTTCAGGTCGGACACATAGGGATTGACCCAGATATCGAATATCCTCGTGGGCAGAATCATGGGCATGGGCATACCCTTGTGCTGCGTCCACGGCTCTATCTGGACGAACTCGCTCCCGTAGATGAAGGCGTTCTTGAATATCCGGGCCGTCTTGGCCACAAAGTTTTGCAGCCACAGTTGCTTGTTGATCAGCTTCTCGGTGAACAGGGCGTTCGAGTCGAAATTGGCGTGTTCGGCCGTTATCGACACGTAAGGCAAGGCCCCCAGCAGGAACTGGACGGATTTGGGCAAGTACGTCTCGATGATGATGTAGGGCCAGGGAATCGTTATCTGCGCCTGGTAAATCTCGCTGGCATCGCGGTCCACCTCGTTCTTGTACAGGCGGGCGTAGTTCACCCACTTGTCGGCGTCCGGCCGGCGGCGATCGTCCGCCGTTTCCTTCTGGTCAAGCACAAATTCCTTGGAACGTTTCTCGCTCATGCCGCCCCCCACAGCCCGGCGGTATGCTTACGCGGCGGCTCCCACGCATAATCCTCTTCCCAGAAAGCCTTGCGCCGGGCGAATGACTGCGGGTGCTCCATCACGATGTAGCGCAAGCAGTCGCAAAGGTCTTTGCCCTTCTGGTGGGGCTCCTTTTTCTGGCCTCGCTGCGCCCAGACGTGATGCTTCAAGCTCCACCGCAGTTGGGCGCAGGTGTCGAAGATATAAATCTTGGGGTGCTTGCGGGGCCGGCCGGTACGGTGGTCGCGGTCAACAACGGTGTCGGCCTTGTGTGTGGCCATCAGGTACTGGTTGACCGTGGACCACCCCGACTCCCAGTTGGTCCGGGCGTTGCTGCCGCCAATGCCGTATTTTTGGAACTCCTGGATGGGCGTCCAGTCGACACGCACGCCCTTCTGGGGGTGGTGGCCCGAGGGGTCGAACACCCGCCAGTCGGGCGGCCGCGATCCTTCCTTCTTGCGGATCAAATCGGCTAGCACTCGAATCGGCTGGTCTTCGGTGTCCTTGTCGGCAAGCTCCGCGAAGATGTAAACGTTGTCCTCGGGGTCGGTCACCCCCCACAGCATCGCGCACGCCTTCGATGCGTGATAGTCGATGGCCGCCAGGCGCGGACCCCAGATGCCAGGTATCTGGAAGTGCCGGATCAGGTTGCCCGGCCGTTCGGGGTCGTCATGATAGGAGTCAACGAAATGCGGGTAAACAACCTTGCCGAACGACGGATACCGGCCGTAGACCCTTACCTGGACTTCGTCCTCGGTCATCCCCATGGTGAAGTCGTCAATAAAGTCCTGGGTGATGGCCGGGTTGTCCGCCATCGCGGCCGTATAGACGCCCACGTTCGGCGGCCGACCCTCGTAAAGCTCCGTGCCCGTCCACGGCGGTTCCGCAGTCGGGTCATAGGGCGGCGTCATCGTCAGCCAGATTTTTCCCCCGCCCTTGGCGTGCCGCAGCCGGGCCTTGTTCTCCGACCACAGCTTCTTGGGCGGTTCCTCGTCACACCAGATTCCGTCGCGTTCAGCCCCGGCGTGCTGGAGCACCGACTGGTCATGGGTCATGAACTCGAGCACCGAACCGTTCTTGAACTTGATCACCCGGTTCTTGTCGTCGAAATTCTTCTCAACCATCGACCGCGGCAGCATCGGCCCGAAAGCCGACCCCGCCTTCAGCCCCTGCGCCTCGCATACGTTAGGCGCCAGGCCCTGGTCCTCGTACAGCTTCGGCAGCATGATTTTTTTCACGCCGTCCTCGAAGGTCGGCGCGATCGCCCGCAGCCGCAGGGGTGGCTCGCCCAGTTGCCGGGGATGCACCCCGCACGCCTGCGCCACAACGTTCCAGGACCCCAGCCGGGTCTTGCCCGTACCGTTGCCGCCAAGGAAAAAGCTAATGAATTGGGGGTCATACGAAAAACCGCGCTGGGCCTTGTAAAACAGGTCAGGCCACCCCGGCTCCCCCGTGACGGCCCTGCCCAGCAACGGTATACAGTCGCGTGGTATCTTGACTTCCACACCCATTAGATATTCTTATGGATAAGCGGGAAGGCAAAAGTCAAGCAAAAAATGGGGCAAAACACCCCGCATGGGTAAAAATTATACGGTTTTTAAATTAAAAGGCAGTCGTGGAAATAGAGCAAAAACCTTTTCGTCGCGGCCGCCCTAGCAACAAGCAGGCCAACCGTGCAGGTTTTCGCAGGGACAAAAATAGGCGATTTAAATCCGTAAATTTGTCCCCTCGGACAGGGGACGACCCCCGGATCCCGCCATGATCCTCGCCAGGGGCCCGGCGACAAGCAGTTGAATTGATTATATTATCGGCAATTTGGCCCCAAAAAGGGCCCAGAGCCTAAACTACCCCCGGATCGTCAGGCGCCACGTCAATAACATCATCATCCCAGTTGTACGCCCGCCCCATCGCCTCGCCCAAATGCACAGTAATAAAATTCACCGACTGGCGGCCCTGGTCCGACTTCTCGTCCAAACCCACAGCCCTGTTCACGTCAGCCTTGATCGTCTTGAACAACTCAACGTCAACACGGTCCAGCTTCTCGTCACCCCTGTACTTCTTCTTGATCCGCTTCACATTCGCCCGCTCAATCGCCTTTATCATCGGAATCAAACCAGTCCGGCTTTTTAGCAGCTTCTCTCGCGCCTCAAGAATCTTGTCTTCCAACTCCGCCATCTTGTTCCGCTGCTGCTTGCTGGCCTTCAGACAGTAATTCTCGCTGTACCCCGCCTCACGAAACGCCTGCTGCTGACTCATGCCCCGCGCCAAGCACTCCACAACTATCGCATTTCGACGCGCCGCCTCCTCCTTCGTCAAGCGGCCTCGCTTCCGCGCCACCACAGGAACATCTTGAGGCTCGGCAGTCATCAGGACTACTCCAGTCCGTACAAGGCCGGAGAACGGCCCTGCACAGGCACACACAAGCCAAAAACCCCCTCCGCCTCCGTCACCAAATACCACCCCCCGCGCGCCGCTATCTCAGCACGAACACCAGGCCCCGTCACCGCCGCCCCCAACCTAAAATGATCACGAGTTCCACGTATCCACGCAGGACCAACGTCGACACGCTCCCGCCATTGAGGAAAACCACCCCCAGACAACAACGGGGACACGTCCTCCAAATACGCCTCGCGAATCGCCCAAGAACCAATGCCCACGCAAAACCTCCAAAAAGAGTCCAACCACAAAACGCCCCGGCGGAAGACTCGGTTGCCGCACGAATCACACGAGTCAGCACCAAGAACAACCACCAGAACTTCAACCACCCAAGCCAAGACCCCGGAAGCCAAAGCAAGGACAGAAGATAATTCCCTATAAACAACCCAGAACCGTTTTTGCAAGTATCGTCTGAGGGTCAACCCATATTTTTATAGAAATCGCCCGGGTCGACGGCATTGCCCCTGTGGCCGTGCGGGATGAAACCCCGCACGGGGTCTGTAAGTGGCTGATATCATTGTGCCCATATCGTAACACCTAGCCGTTGTCCACGTAGGCCTATCTGGGGCCGCCTATCTGGGCGCTCGTGACCGCTAGGGCAAAACCCATCTACAGCTTCACACTTGTTAACACCTGCTTAATGTCTTGTAGTCCTTGTTAACCTGCTTGTCGCCTCCTGCCACGCCAGTGGAC
>Ga0180432_10011975_pt1 | contig 10152 bp, 12 predicted proteins | sample SS_ome_10_FD_132414 | JGI IMG/M metagenome (GOLD analysis project Ga0180432, IMG submission 132414) | Hypersaline lake sediment archaeal communities from the Salton Sea, California, USA - SS_1_MS_2 metaG | ecosystem: Environmental > Aquatic > Non-marine Saline and Alkaline > Hypersaline >...
AATCTGGCCGCTTCAACCGACACCTTGACAGGGAAGGAGAGTAAAAGTAAAATCTTATGATGAAGATAAAGGATGAGGGAGAGAGGGAATATCGGCCGGTTGCGGTCAGCGTTATAATCCCGACGTACAATCGGATGCGGCCTCTCGAGGATGCGGTAAAGAGCGTCCAATCTCAAACCTACAGGGATTTCGAGCTGATCATCGTAGATGACGGCTCCACGGACGGGACGGATCGGTTAATCGAAAAATCGGCTCCCGATGCTGTCTACATAAGGCAGGAGAACCGGGGGGTGAGCTCGGCGAGAAACAGGGGGATTTTGGCCTCTAAGGGGAAATACATTGCGTTTCTCGATTCGGACGACAGGTGGCTGCCCGAAAAGCTCTCCCTGCAGGTCGGGGCGATGGAGGAGGGGCATTTCGTCTCCCACACCGAGGAGATATGGATAAGAAACGGCAGGAGGGTAAATCCGGGGGCGAGGCACAAGAAGCACTCGGGAGACATCTTTTTAAAGTCGCTCCCCCTGGTGGTTATCAGCCCCTCTTCCGTAATGATAAGAAGGGAGATCTTCGACGACGTGGGTCTCTTCGACGAGAAGCTCCTGGCCGCGGAAGACTACGACATGTGGCTCAGGATTACGGTTAGCTACCCGGTTCACTTCATCGAAAAGCCCCTGATCATAAAGAACGGCGGACACGAGGATCAGCTTTCGCGGAAGTACTGGGGGCTCGACATGCTCCGGATCTACGCCCTCGAAAAGATCCTGAGCTCCGGCGTCCTCGAAGGCGATGAGAGGCTGGGGGAGAGGGTCGCCGTCATGGAGGAGATCGTAAAGAAGGCGAGGATAGTGAGCGGGGGAGCGAAAAAGAGGGGGAACGTAGATGGGGAGAGATATTTCAAGAATAAGGCGAGGGAATATGAAGATAAGATCCAATCAAATACTAAATAGTGCGGTGCCGATGGACATCTCGATCGAGAAGATAAATCTCGAAGACAGGCGCTACACCGTTTCTTTAGATTCGGACTCATTCGATCAAAATTCCGACCTTACGGCTTCGGTCGCATCATACGGGATTTTGAACCGGGTGAGGCTGATCGACAGCGGCGACAGCTATGTCCCGATCGCCGGGTTAAGGAGGCTCTTCGCGGCGGAGAGGCTGGGGATAGGGACGGTCCCGGCGCTGGTTTATAATGACGGGCTTTCCGACGCCGATGCGATGAGGATTGCCCTCGCGGACAACTTCCCGGCGAGGGAGTACACGGCGATAGAGGCGTCGGGGGTCGTCTCCAGGTTGATCTACGATTTCGGGGTCGGGGAGGAGGAGGTCGTCGGGGAGTTCTTCGACCTACTTCACCTCCCCCACTCCAGCAAGATAGTGAGCGACCTCCTCTCAGTCGCAGCGCTTTCCGACGAGATAAAGGGACTGTGCCACGCGAGGCGATACCCCCTAAAGCCCATTGTGCGCTGGTGCGGGTTTGATGAAGGCGAGGGGGATGGACTTTTGACGTTGGTCTCGGCCGCACCGTTCGGCTCCGGCATTGTAACGGAGCTTCTGGGCTCTGTTGCGGATATCGTGAAGCGGGATGGAATCGCGGTCGATGAGATTTTGGAGGACACCGTGATAAAAAGCATCCTTGCGGACGAGGGTGTGCCGTCGGGAGTGAGGGGGGAGAGAATAAGAGAGAGGATTCGCGGGATAAGGTATCCCATCCACTCCGGTCTCAACAAGAGGTTCGATGACGCCGTTGGGAGACTGGGCCTCCCCAAAGGGGCCGAGATATCCCACCACCCCCACTTCGAGGCGGATTACCTCGATCTTAAGTTTCGCTTCAAGGACGGCCGGGACCTAAAGAGGCTGGGGGATTTCTTGAACACAGCATCGGAGTCGGAGGAGATCGAAGATCTCCTCGATATGGTGTAGATTTGTACGGGTTTGAAAATATCTACGTCGAGGAGGGGGCGAGGGAATTCCCCTTAACGGAGAGGATTCTTAACCGGCTCGGCAGTGAGGCTGTGGTCGTCTCCGACTTTCGCGATATCCCGGTGGCTGAGGAGGGTAAAAAGAGCCTCGTCCTCGCTGTGCACAGGGGGCGGGTCGTCAAAAACTGCCCCGGCACCGCAGGCCACGTCTGCTGCGGCTACCACGTGATAAACCAGGTCCTGGGGTGCGACGTAGACTGCACCTACTGCATTTTGAATTGCTACATCAACGCCCCCGGCGTCGTGGTCAACGTAAACCTCGGCGACACCTTTGTTGAGCTTAACGGGGTCCTCGACGGGAAAAGAAAATATATCTACAGGGTTGGGACGGGGGAGCTGACCGACAGTTTCTACCTCGACCGCCTGACAGGGCTGGCGGCCGGGTTCGTTCGATATTTCGCAGACAAGAAAAACGTCCTCTTCGAGCTGAAGACGAAAAAGACCGATATTGATGGCGTCCTCGACCTCGATCACAGAGGCAAGACCATCATCTCCTGGTCGCTGAACGCCGATCCGGTGGCGGGGTCGGAGGAGGCAAACGCTGCTACCATAAGGGAGAGGCTCGAAGCGGCGGGGCGCGCCCAAAAACAGGGCTACTACATCGGTTTTCACTTCGACCCGATGGTCCATCACAAAGGCTGGGAGGCCGGGTACGATAAGACGGCCCGGGCGATCTTCGACTTCGTGGATCCGAAAAGGATATTGTGGATAAGCCTCGGCACCTTTCGCTCGCCGCCCCGGCTCTTCGAGATAATCAGGAGGCGCCATCCGAAGAGCAGGATCGTTACCGGGGAATCCTTTCCGGGCGACGACGGCAAGCTGCGATACATAAAGCCTTTGAGGGTCGAGATGTACAGATCTCTCCTGAACTCCCTCAAAAAATACGGCGGGGACGACCTGTTCGTCTACCTCTGCATGGAGAGGAAAGACGTCTGGGAGAAGGTCTACGGCAACGCGTCGGAGACGCCCAGAAACAGCGGAGATCTGGACAGGATGTTTCACGAAAACTTGAAGAGGAAGTGGAGCGTAGATGGCGAGAGTTAAAATCACCCTTAAGGGCGGAGCCGTCCGGGATACTGTAAACAATGAAGATGCTGTAAAGGGAAAGGGATCTATCGTGACCGATATCTCCCCCGACTCCGAGGAGTGGGAGGCGATATGCAACCGCTGCGGCAAGTGCTGCTTCGACAAGCTGGTGGACGAGGACGACAACCTCATCTCCATATCTCCCTGCGTCTATCTCGACGACGAGACGGGGCTATGCACGGTCTACGAAAGGCGCTTTGAGGTCGAGGCGGACTGCCTGAAGCTCACGCCGGACAACATACTGGATTTCGACTGGCTCCCGGACGACTGTGGCTACATAAAGTATTTCAAGCTTCGGGGAAAAAAAGGGAATAAAAAGTGAGATTATTAAAGACGATTCATCCCTTTTTTGGTATAATCCCCCTTCGAGTTTTCATTATAAAAAAAGTAATGATGGGATACTGAAGTTCAATCAAATCCCATAATAGATACTGGAGCATTAAATGCACGAGCTTCCCGTTACAGAGGAGATATTGAAGATCGCCGTGAGGCACGCCGAGAAAAACGGCGCCAAAAGGATCATCAGGATACACCTCGCCATAGGCGACCTCACCGACCTGATCGACGAGTGGGTCCAGCGATATTTCGATTATCTCTCCAAAGACTCCATAGCGGACGGAGCGAAGCTGGATATCGAGCGGGTGCCGATCACGGTCCTGTGCGCAAAGTGCGATAAGCCCTTCGAGGTGGACAAGAAGGAGATGAACTTCAGCTGCCCCGTCTGCGGCGAGAAGGGGACGGAGCTGCTCAGGGGCCGCGAGTTCACGGTAAAGAGCATCGAGATTGAATGAGGAACTATAGAAACCTATTACATTAAAAAAGGAATTAGAGGTTTTTATCATGTCAGTTCCACAATATCATGAGATGTTTAATCCGCTGTTAAAGGCACTTCATGAGCTTGGCGGATCCGCCACAATTTCAGAGCTCGAAGAAAAGACAGCTGAGATAATGGAATTGTCTGATCAAGACATTAGTGAATTGCATGATGAAAATAGAACTAAGTTTAGTTATAGATTGGCATGGGCTAGATCATATCTTAAAAAATATGGTTTAATCGAAAATTCCTCAAGAGGTGTCTGGTCTTTAACAACAAAAGGATGGAAAATTAAGAGTGTAGATAGCGATGAAGTTATAAAATCATATAGGGATTATCTTAGAAGTGAGAAAGTAGATAGTCAAGAAGAAATTGGTGAAGAAGTTGATACAACATGGCAAAACGAGTTGATAGAGATAATAAAGAAAATGAGTCCAGAAGCCTTTGAAAGACTGTGCCAAAGGCTGTTAAGAGAGTCCGGTTTTACAAACGTCGAAGTTACTAAGAGGAGCGGAGATGGTGGCATAGATGGTCAGGGATTTGTAAAAATTGGAGGTCTGCTTTCATTTAATGTTATTTTTCAATCCAAGAGATATAAAGGAAGTGTGCCACCTTCCGTTGTCAGGGATTTCAGGGGTGCTATGGTCGGGCGCGCCGATAAAGGTCTTATAATTACTACTGGGACATTTACAAGAGAAGCCAAACTTGAGGCCAAAAGAGATGGTGCTCCTCTTATTGATTTAATTGATGGAGAAGAGTTAGTGGAGAAGTTGAAAGAACTATCAATTGGTTTAAAGGTGGAGGAGAGAATCGAAGAAGATGTAATTATTAACAAGGAATGGTTTAAAAATCTATAGAATTTCAGTTCAGAAGGAGATAAAGATGGCGGTTAAGCTTGTAGTAATCAAGGAAGAAATCCTGAAGGACAACAACGAGATGTCCGCGATGCTGAGGAACAAGTTCAAGAAAAACAAGACCCTTGTAATGAACCTCATGTCGTCGCCCGGGGCGGGGAAGACCTCAGTCATCCTGGAGACGCTCGGGCGCCTCGGCGGCGAGATCAAATCCGCCGTAATCGAGGGCGACATCACCTCGACTGTGGACGCCGAAAAGCTGGACGACGTGGGCGTACCGACGCTTCAGATAAATACGGGCGGGTCGTGCCACATAGACTCCGCCATGATAGAGCAGGCCATCGTGGACTTCGACTTGGATCCATATGATTACATCATCGTGGAGAACGTGGGAAACCTCGTCTGCCCCGCCGAGTTCGAGGTGGGAGAGGACATCCGGGTGATGATACTCTCTGTGCCGGAAGGGCACGACAAGCCGAAGAAATACCCCCTCATGTTCACGGAGACCGAGGCCTGCCTCCTGAACAAGATAGACCTTCTCCCCTACACCGATTTCGACATGGACGAGTTCAAAGACACCGTAAAGAGCCTGAATCCTAACACCACGATATTTCCCGTCTCGATGAAGACGAAGGAGGGGATCGATGAGTGGATAAAGTGGATCAGGGGGAAGATCGAGGATAAAATGGGCGGCTGATCCCGGCGGATTGACGATTCGTTTGGTTTGGTAATCCGTAATGTTGGACCTGTTTTTATTGAATAGTGAAGCGGATGAAAGACAATATTAAACAAAAGGTCAAAGAAGAAAATAAAGGAAGGGACGGACGGAAGGGAATCGAAGAAAAGGGTGAGCGTCTCGAGCGGCTTGACAGGATAATCCACCCGAGGTCGGTGGCGATAATAGGCGCCTCGCCGAATCCGGGGAAATACGGTTGGGTCTACCAGTCGGCCATAACGAACATCGGATTTAAAGGCAACATATATCCGATAAGCGATAAGGCGGACGAGATAATGGGTGTCAAGGCCTATCGGTCGCTGTCCAATCTGCCGGAGGTCCCCGATCTCGCCGTCATAGTGATCCCGGCCCCGTACGTTCCCGAAGCGTTGAGAGATGCGCTCGATGCCGGGATTTCGGGCGCCGTTATTATGTCGGCGGGCTTCAGCGAGGAGGGAGAGGCCGGGGCGGCGCTGGAGGACGAGATAAGGGCGATTGCCGACGAGGGGATCCGGGTCATCGGCCCCAACTGCTTCGGAACCTATTCCCCGAAGGCGGGAGTGACCATTATCCCAGGATCGGGATTCTCCACCGAGTCCGGGCCGGTCGGCTTTTTCGCCCAGAGCGGCGGCCTCACCGCAGACCTCTGTCAGCTCGCCAAGGGAAGCGGCGTTCGGTTTTCCGCTGCAGTAAGCTACGGAAACGGAGTTGACGTAAACGAGGTCGACCTCCTCGAATACTTCGCCGAAGACGAGGACACCAGGGTCATCGCCGCGTACCTCGAGGGGGTGTCTGACGGGGAGAGGTTTCTCGATCTATTGAAAGAGGTGACCTTAAAGAAGCCGGTGGTAGTCTGGAAGGGGGGAATGACGACAGCCGGCGGCAGGGCCGTCATGAGCCACACGGCGTCGATGGGGGGAAGCAGGACGGTCTGGGACGCCGTCTTCAGACAGACCGGGGCGGTGAGGGCCTCGGGCCTTGAGGATATGGTCGACGCGATGTCCGCCTTTTGCAATATTTATTCCCGAAGCTATCCCCTGAGCAATTCCGGGGGTAGAGGGAACATCGCCATGATGGGTGGCGGCGGGGCGCTATGCGTCGAGGCCGCCGACCTTGCGGAGGATATGGGGCTTGACATGCCGCGGTTCCCGGCCGACGTTCAGGAAGAGATCAGAAAAAACCTCCCACCAAAAGGGAGCAATCCCGGCAATCCCATAGATACGGGAAATCCGATGATACCGCCCGCGGTAATGACCGGTTTTCTCGACACGGCGGCAAGGGTGGATGGAATCGACTACCTCCTCCTAATTCAACTTCTTTTTCACATTCAGGTTATGTTCAAGAAGCTGTCAGGAGACGACACCATCCCCCTCTCTGCTTACGCCTTTTACCCGGAGCTCTCCAAGGGGGTGAAGGGGGTCATAGAGAAATACGGGAAGCCGGTGATCTGCGTCCTTCCCAGGACGAGCACGACCGAGAGCGACGAGGATATGGAGCTCGAGTTGGAGTGGAGAAGGGCACAAAAAGTGTTCACCGAGGCGGGCGCCGCGGTCTTCCCGACGATGGAGAGGGCAATGACCGCGATATCGAGGGTGGCCCGGTACAGGAGCTACCTTGAGGCGAAGGGCAAGTAAGGAATCATTTAAGGGTTTTATTGATGGGGCGGGCGATGGGGCGGGAGCCGAAAGAGAGGGGGGAGACCATAAGGCGAGACATAATCCGCCTTATGATGGAGGGGCCGGTCACCCCCTACGACATCTCAGGAGAGCTTCGGATCTCGGAGAGGGAGGCGGCCGACCACCTCTCTCACGCCATTGTCACCGCCAAGAGAAAGTACAAAGTCGAGGTAACCCCGGCCGTCTGCAGGTCGTGCGGATTTACGTTCAGCGACAGGAAAAAGGTGAAGAAACCCTCCAGGTGCCCGAGGTGCAAGGAGGGGAGGGTGGAGTCCGCCCGCTATTCTATCAAGAAAGGATAATGCCATGATGTGGATTTCCGCCCGGTTCGTCCTGTCCTGGGCGGGCCGACGCTGAGTTTATTTTATATAAGGGAGGGCGGCGAATCGGGATTTATACAATAAAAGGATAAGCTGTTTTTCCCGAAGATGAGAGAGGTTAATCGCCCGTATTAGTATTAGTATTGCCGTCCACGAACCAGCCCCCAACGGTGATGAAATTCAATATCAGACCGAAGAGGTTGATCCCGACCGCAATCGCCCATGCCCAGATCGAGCTGTAGAGGGAGGGGTCGTTTATCAGGTTGAGGATATGTTTTACAACGCCGCCGTAGCCGAATACGAATAAGGCGATCAGCATGAGGACGCGGTACGTCTTTAGCCACCTCAGGGCGCCGGGGACAAGACAGAGGCCGTATATCGCCATGAAAATCGCGCCGGTTACCGGATCAGTCGCCGAGAACCGTGGTTTTCCCATCAAACCGAAAACGTAGCTGGCGGCGTTGTAGCCGATCCCGAGGAACATATAATTAAGCTGAAGAGTGAGAAGTCTTTTAAGGCGCATAGATTTTGCTCCTATATTTCTATTATTCAAAGATACACAAACCTGAGATAAACCAAACCTATCCTTTTCGCCCCGAATGTCAAGGGAAAAGGAGTATGGTTTTTCCGCCCTCGTTTTTTTTCTTGACAACCCTTTCTGGTTTATATATAAGATTGTTGTTAGCCCAGCCTAATATTGTTATATGCGTCGAATAGTAGGCCTTGGGTCGGGCCGGGGGTAATACAGCGAACGGAGGGAGCGGGAAAAATCTACAATGGAGTTTTTTTGGTAACGGTCAATAAAAGCTTGGTGACCATGAGAAAGAGAGAGAAGCTCGTCTCTGACGTGGGCGAGATCGAGCGGATATTGACGGGGGCGAAGGTCCTCAGGGTGGCGTTCAGCAGGGACGACAGACCCTACATAGTCCCGGTGAACTTCGGCTACGAGTCGGGGAAGCTCTTCTTCCACACCGGGTATGAAGGGAAGAAGATGGAGCTTCTGAGGGCGAACCCGCAAGTCTGCTTCGAGGTGGATCTGGACGCCGAGGTCGTCCCATCCGATGAGGCGTGCGGGTTTTCGTGTAAATATTTGAGCGTTGTCGGCTACGGCACGGCGAGGCTCATCGAGGACGTCGAGGAGAAGATTCGGTCTCTCGACATCATCATGGGGCACTATTCGGACAAAAAATTCGAGTACGATCCTAAAACATTAAAGATCACGGCGGTCGTGGAGATCGCCATATCTTCCATGACCGGGAGGCGCTCCGGATATTAATAGTGATATTGATAGGAGAGGTAAATTATGTCCAAGAACGATGGAAAAATTGTGAAATCTATGGCTGGGAAAATCGGCCGGAGGGAGTTTGTTAAAAAAAGCGCCCTCATCGGCGCATCGTCCGCCGCCGCGTTTACATTAGCGGGAAGGATTGCGCCTGTGGAGGCGCTGGCGGTGGAGACCCCGGAGCTCGACCGCATGAAGGTCAAGTGCCTGAAGGTGGGCTTTACGAACTGCTTTATTATACCGTGCGACGGCGGCTACATGCAGATAGACGTGGGCTATCCCAATCATTATAAAAAGTATTTGAAGGGGCTCGACAAACTCGGAATCGACATATCCGAGATTAAGTACCTCCTTCTGACCCACCACCACGACGACCACGTCGGGTTTGCGGCTGAGCTGGTAGAAAACTGCGGCGCCAAGATAATCGTCCACGAGAAGGCGCTGGAGCCGTTGGCCAGGGGTGTCTCCGAGGAGGACATCCATCCGATCAACGGGTGCGTGAAGCTCATCTTTTTGATCTTCTCCTCCTTCCACAAATTCGTCTTTCCTCCGGTGGTTACCTCCCCGGAGGATTTCATCGTGGTGGGAGACGACGGCGAGCTGCTGCGGAAGATAGGTGTGGACGCAGACATCCTGTACACGCCGGGGCACACCGACGACTCGATCTCGGTGGTGATGAAAAACGACAGCGGAGACGAGATCGCCTTTGCGGGGGATGTGGCGATGGACCTCTTCAACTTCTGCTGCTGCAAACACAGGCCGATATTTGTTAAGGATATCGAGGAGGTGTACCGAAGCTGGGATCGGTTCAGGGAGCGGGACGTGAAGACGATCTACCCGGCCCACGGGGACCCGTTTCCGACGGAGAAGCTTGTGCGGGTGTAGGGTGGATAAATCTCTACTTATCTGTCAATCACTTGTCAACACTTTTATACTAGGCCACCTTATTCTATTCGTAGTGAGAGAATTTATGATGTCTAAATAACAATCATATTGCTTTTTGAATTACCCGATCTCAAATACTTTAAGCTCCTCTAGCCAAAACGCCTTGGACAATGCAAAAGAAACAAATACCTTATAGTCCATATTCTTTAAAAGCTCAGCTAAAGTTTTTCTTATTTCAACTTTACTTTTCATAAGGTCGTATTGATATCTTGGATGGAGGTTAATATTGATCCAACCAACAAATTCCTTTCCTTTACCCAGCGATTTCTTAAGATTTTCATCAAGTTGCTTTCTCTTTTCTTCAATCAATTTTCTAAGAAACTCTTTTATCTCGGGGTTCCCCCACCAACCGTCAGTTTCCTTATGCGACATATAATAATTTTTGAGGAGATTATCTTTGCTCCGCTCGAAATAGATCTCCATGGAATGTTTATCTTGATCGTCCGAACGTTTTTCTTGAAGTATAACTACTATTTCTCTA
>Ga0180432_10011976_pt1 | contig 10152 bp, 10 predicted proteins | sample SS_ome_10_FD_132414 | JGI IMG/M metagenome (GOLD analysis project Ga0180432, IMG submission 132414) | Hypersaline lake sediment archaeal communities from the Salton Sea, California, USA - SS_1_MS_2 metaG | ecosystem: Environmental > Aquatic > Non-marine Saline and Alkaline > Hypersaline >...
AAGCCGAGGCAGTGATGATGGTGATCATGGGAGGCGAGGCGACTCCGGCACAGATCGGGGGCTACCTGGTGGCCCTGCGCGCCAAGGGAGAGAGCATCGCGGAGATCACGGGCTTCGCGAGGGCAATGCGCAGGCACGTTACCGCTGTGAGACCGACTCGCTGTCCGCTGGTGGATACCTGCGGGACAGGAGGTGACGGAGCGAACACGTTCAATATCTCGACCACAGCAGCATTCGTGGTGGCGGGCGCGGGCGTCGCTGTGGCAAAACATGGCAACCGCTCGGTGTCCAGCCGCTGCGGGAGTGCCGACGTGTTACAGGCTCTGGGGGTCAAGCTGGACCTGGGTTCAGAGAGTCTGGCGCGCTGCATCGATGAGGTGGGATTCGGCTTCCTCTTCGCGCCGAAGCTGCACCCTGCGATGAAGCATGCCATAGGACCTCGGCGCGAGATGAAGGTCCGCACGGTGTTCAATGTTCTGGGTCCTCTCACCAACCCGGCGGGCGCAACCGTGCAGCTCCTGGGAGTGTACGATAGGTCCTTGGTTGAGCCTCTGGCCCACGTGCTACGCCAGCTTGGTTCCCGGGCGGCGTATGTGGTCAGCGGTGCCGATGGGCTAGACGAGTTGTCTACCACCGGACCCAATCACGTGGCTCGCCTGCGGGATGGGCGTGTCTCCTGCTTCGAACTCTCTCCGAGGGACTACGGTCTCGGGCCCGCGACCTTGGAGGCGCTCGCTGGCGGTGACGCAGCGGAGAGCGCTGAGATAGCGCGGGCCGTTCTGGCCGGAGAGCAGGGCGCCCATCGCGACGTGGTACTGCTGAACTCGGCCGCGGCTCTGTCCGCAGCGGACGTGGCGGACGATCTAGGCCAGGCGATCGCGATGGCCGAGGATTCGATTGACAGCGTCAGAGCCCGAGGAGTGCTTGATCACCTGGTCGCCTTCACACAGGAGCCATCATGATACTGGATCGGATCATCGCGGATACCCGCCTGCGTCTGGAAGGACGTCGTGAGCTACTGCCAACAGGCGTTCTGCTGGAGCGAATCGCCGACACCGCTCCACCAATGGACATGGCTGCAGCCCTCCGGCGCCCAGGCGTGCAGATCGTGGCTGAGGTCAAGCGGGCTTCGCCTTCCAGAGGACGCCTGCGCCCATCGCTTAAAGCGGAGCAGATGGCCATCAAGTACGCGTCGGCCGGGGCTGCGGCGATCTCGGTGTTGACCGAAGAGGCTCACTTCTGCGGATCACTGGATGACCTGGCTGATACCAGGCGAGGCCTGCGGGAGGTCAGCATCGAGTGTCCGCTTCTGCGCAAGGACTTCATCGTGGACCCATACCAGGTGCTGGAAACGCGAGCCTGGGGGGCGGATGGCGTGTTGCTCATCGTGGCCGGACTGGATGACCCGGGGCTCGTCAGACTCCACGAGATGGCGCTGGATCTGGGGCTAACACCGCTGGTCGAGGTGCACAACGAGGAGGAGCTGGCCCGCGCCTTGCCACTGGATCCACGAGTGATCGGCATCAACAATCGCGATTTGAAGAGCTTCGTTGTGGATCTGGAAGTGACGCGCCGACTGCGTCCTCTGGTGCCGCCGGACTGCGTGCTCATCTCAGAGAGCGGTATCCACGAGACGGCTCAGATGCGAGAACTCGCCTCCCTCGGCGTGGACGCCGCACTGATCGGGGAGGCCCTGGTCACGGCAGCCGACTCTGTTGCGAAGTTGAGGGAGCTAAAGGAGGCCGCCCGGTGACAGCCGTCAAGATCTGTGGTCTGACCAACCTGCAGGATGCTCGCTGGGCCTGGAAGTGCGGCGCCGACCTGCTGGGGTTCATCTTTGTTCGCTCCAGCCCGCGCTATGTCACGCCGGAACGCGCTGCAGCCATTACCGCAGCGCTTCTGGCGGAGGGTTGCGATGCGCGTCTGGTGGGCGTGTTCGCCAACGATCCCATCGAAGTGGCGCGCCAGACGGTGGAGGCTTGTTCGCTGGGCATCGCTCAACTGCACGGGGGAGAGGGTCCGGATTATGCCCGCGCGCTGAGCGTCCCGACGATAGTCGCACGAAGCGTGCGTGACCGCGTGCCCTGGGAGGAACTGGCTCGCTACAGTGCTTGGGCCTATCTGCTCGATGCCTATCATCCCCGGAAGAAGGGGGGGTCGGGATTGACCTGGGACTGGAGCCTCTTGCGCTGTGCCGAACTGGGCGGAATGAGGGTCATGGTTGCAGGGGGTCTCACGCCGCAAAACGTTACGACGGCCATACGTCAGGCCGAGCCCTGGGGCGTTGACGTCTCGTCCGGCGTAGAAGTCAAACCGGGTCAGAAGGAACCGGCGGCGGTCGAGTGCTTGATACGAAATGTGAGAAAGGAAGACAGAGCATGAGTAACTCGCAGACGGGTGTGCGGACGAGGGTATGGCCGGATGCAAGGGGCTACTTCGGCCCCTACGGGGGTCAATACGTTCCGGAGACGCTGATGACGCCTCTGCTGGAATTGGAGGCTGCGTACAGGGAAGCACGTGAGGACGATGGTTTTGCGCGATCGTTGGGGAGCCTGCTGCGCGACTACGTGGGGCGCCCCACACCACTCACTCACGCCGTGCGGCTCAGCACGATGTTGGGAGGGGCGCAGATCTGGCTCAAGCGAGAAGACCTGGCGCATACCGGCGCGCACAAGATCAACAACGCTCTTGGCCAGGCGTTGCTGGCCAAACGCATGGGGAAGAGCCGGCTGCTGGCAGAGACCGGTGCCGGTCAACATGGGGTGGCCACGGCTACGGCCGCAGCATTGCTGGGCATGTCGTGCGAGATCTACATGGGGTGTGACGACATGGCGCGCCAGGCACCCAACGTAGCGCGTATGCGCCTACTGGGAGCAGAGGTTCACCCGGTCGATGCGGGCAGCCGGACACTGAAAGACGCCATCAATGAAGCTCTCCGTGACTGGGCCGAGAACGTGAAGGACAGCTACTACCTGCTGGGCTCAGCTCTCGGGCCACACCCCTATCCGCTCATGGTGCGAGACTTCCAGAGCGTCATCGGACGAGAGGCACGCGCTCAGGTTATCGAGCAAGCCGGGCGACTGCCGGACGTGTTGGTCGCGTGCGTTGGCGGCGGATCCAATGCCATCGGGCTGTTCCATGCTTTCCTTGATGACCCGGTTGCCATGGTGGGCGTCGAGGCCGGGGGTGAAGGGCTTGTCTCCGGAATGCACGCCGGTCGCTTCGCCGATCCGACACGGGGACGAGTGGGGATCCTACATGGGGTCAAGAGTTACGTTCTGCAGGACGAGGACGGTCAGATTGCGGAAACTCACTCGATATCCGCGGGGCTCGACTATGCCGCAGTGGGTCCAGAGCATGCACTGCTGCGCGACGAGGGTCGAGTGAAGTACACCATCGCCACTGATGACCAGGTACTGCAAGCCTTTCAGACGCTGTCGCGTGTGGAGGGCATCCTGCCTGCACTCGAGTCGGCTCATGCGGTGGCGGAGGCGATACGGATGGCGCCGAGTCTATCGGAGGACAGCCTTCTTCTAGTCAATCTCTCCGGGCGAGGTGACAAGGATCTGGATACGGTGATGTCGAGATTGGAAGGTGATCTGTGAACAACCATCGGCTCAGAACAACCGGTTCCGACGCGATACGGGCGGCCTTCGATAAGGCGGGCTCCAGGGGGCAGTGTGCGCTCATCCCCTACCTGACTCTCGGCTACCCCTGTCCGGAAAGCTCCGTGGAGCTGATCCTGGCGCTCCAGGAAGGAGGCGCGGACGTGATCGAATTGGGCGTGCCCTTCTCCGATCCGGTCGCGGACGGGCCGACTATCCAGGCGGCGAGTCAGGCGGCTCTCCGAGCAGGCATGACGGCCCACGCATGTCTGGATCTGGTCCGGGATGCCCGCCGGGCGGGTACGACCGTGCCCATTGTCTTGATGGGGTACTACAACCCCATTCACGCCTATGGCCTCCGCGAGTATGCGCGGGACTGTTCCGAGGCCGGTGTGCAGGGACTGATCGTGCCCGATCTTCCGCCCGAAGAGGCCGATCCACTTCGGCAGGAGTGTCGGCGTGAGGGGCTCGCGTTGGTCTTTCTGGTGGCGCCGACGACGAAGGAGGAGAGGATTGCCAAAATCGCGTCGGCCAGTGAGGGTTTCGTCTACGTCGTATCGCGTCTGGGCACAACCGGTGCCGGAAGGAATCCCGGAGCAGCGCTATCGGACCGTGTGGCGCTCGTGCGGCGGTACGCGCACACGCCCGTTGTCGTGGGTTTCGGAATCGCTCGTCCGGAGCAGGCGAAGGCACTCGCCAGTGTGGCTGATGGCGTCGTGGTTGGGAGTGCCGTAGTGGACAAGGCGAAAGAGGGGACCGGGCCCTTGCTGCAATACGTGTCGACTCTCAGGAGAGCCCTGGCTCGGTAGATGACTCAGCGGGTGAGGACCGACCGATCGTGGCAGGCACCGGCCTTGTCAGCACGGGTAGGGCCTCTATCGGGTCTCGTTCCTGATTGCCTCCCGCAGCCTGGCGTAAGTCTCTGCAAGTAGTTCCGGGACCACGCGTGTCTGGGCCGTGACGGGCATGAAGTTGGTGTCGCCAGTCCACCTCGGTACGACGTGAATGTGGACGTGATCCGCTATCCCAGCTCCTGCCGAAGCGCCCAGGTTGATGCCGACGTTGAAGGCCTGTGGTGACATCACTCCGCGCAGAAGACGCAGAGCCATGTTGGTCAGCAGCATCAGTTCGGTCAGCACTTCGGGCATGAGCTCCTCGGTGCTGGCTACGTGTGCGTTCGGGACTACCATGACGTGTCCGCTGTTGTATGGGTATCGGTTTAACATAATGAAAGCATGTTCTCCCCGATGCAAGACGAGATTCTCCTCATCGTGGTTGTCATCGCGCTTCTCGCATAGTATGCAGCGTTCTCCATCCTTGTCGGACAGGATGTATTCCATGCGCCAGGGAGACCACAGTCTGTCAGTCATGTAACCCCTTTCCCCTCATCAGCCGCAACAGGGTGGCTCAAGCTAGGCGTTGGGCGAGGCCTGATCCCAGATGAGACGAGTGCGGCGAATCGAGACCGTGTCGTCGCTGTAGCCGAGCGCCTCCAGCACGTCATCCGGACGCCCGGTAGACTGGCCGCTGAGCTGCAAACGCATACCCAGGATGATACCTTCGTCCCATCCGCTCTCCACCCATGCATCATCGAGCAGAGGGCGGAGATCATAGGAGCGCATCCTTCCCTTGCGAAGCTTCTGCCGGGGTATGCTCTCGGTGGACAGCAGGGCTTGAATGCGCTCGCCGATCTCGTGCCTGGGCGAGCTGGTTCTCAGTTTGATACGGTATTCTGCCTGGCGCATCCTGGATTGGAGAGACGGTTCGGTGATGGCGATCTCTTCGATGGACATGATGCTTAGCCCCTCAGGTAGTTGGGGAGAGAGTTTCTTCAAAACGTCCAAGGGCGCCAGCGGCCGTACGAGACTGATGTCCAGCACCTCGGCCTCGCTGGAGAACCCAACCGGCAGAGCTGCTGCAGAGACTATCTTAGGCTGTGGGTTGAAGCCACGCGAGTATGCTACGGGCATGCAGGCTCGTCTCAGAGCGCGCTCCCAGATTCGCATCAGATCCAGATGAGAGACATACTTGATGAGCGACTCCTTGCGGTATCGCATCCGTAGCCGTTGGAGCACGAGTACCGGGTTGCTCATGGGCATTTCCAGACACCCTCATTGATGGCTCGATGCTGAGAGGCGAAGGCCGTCGTGACGCCACAGCCAAGACACCGTTCTCTGCAGTCGGGCGACACCTCACCTGATAGCCCTCGCTGATACTCGTCCCAAAGGAAACTCTTCGTCACGCCCACGCTGAGGTGGTCCCAGGGCAGATTCTCTTCGTAGGGTCGTCCTCGCAAGGCGTACGACTCCTGATCGAGTTCCAGGGATGCAAAGGCTTCGCGCCAGATGTCGGGGCGGAAGTGTTCTCCCCAAGCATCGAAACGGGCGCCTTGTGCCCACGCTCGCTGGATGACCCTCCCGAGCCGGCGATCTCCTCGCGCGAGAGCTGCCTCGTGCAGCGCTGCATCGTACGCGGACCAACTGATGTGGAATGCCTTGGACGAGAGACCGGCTCGCAGGATGGCCTGTCGCCGGCCAATCGTCTCCCGATCGGCCATGGGGAGCCACTGATAGGGCGTATGCGGCTTCGGAATGAAAGTCGCGACACTGAGGTTGAGACGTGCCTTGCGTCCGTGCACCGCGCGGCCGATGGCCAACACCTTGCGCGCCAGCTTCACGATAGCGTGGGCGTCGTCGTCGGTCTCTGATGGAAGGCCCAGCATGAAGTAGAGCTTGATTCGACGCCAGCCGCGCGAGTAGGCTGCCTCGGCCGTTCGCATCAGGTCGTTCTCAGTGATCTTCTTGTTGATGGCGTCGCGAAGACGCTGGCTACCCGCTTCAGGTGCGAAGGTGAGGCCCGTCTTGCGAGTACGCTGGATCATCTCCGCCAGACCCACCGAGAAGCTGTCGGTCCGGAGTGAAGGAAGGGCGACCGAGACCGGTGGGCCCGGCGGCCGGTCGGTCAGAGCCTGCACCAAATCCTCGATGTGACTGTAGTCGCTGCTGCTCAGGGACACAAGCGCGATCTCCTCGTAGCCGGTGCAAGAGAGGATCTCCTCGGCGGCCTTGAGTACGTCTCTCGGAGGACGCTCTCTCACCGGCCGGTAGATCACCCCTGCCTGGCAGAATCGACAGCCCTGTGTGCACCCTCGTTGTATCTCTACGGCAGCCCGGTCGTGGACGATTCGGATGTTGGGAACCAGCAGCCGCGTAGGCGGCGGAGGTAGCTCTGCGACGATTCGCTTGAGTACGGTGCCGGGCGCTTCAGGAACCGTAGGCTCCACGGCTGCTACGTTGCAGTTCGGTCCGAGCGTCACACGGTAGAGGGAGGGAACGTAGACCCCGGGTATGGCGGCCAGATGCATGAGCAGGCCGGCCTTGCTCCGATCCCCACTGAGCTTCCAGTCTCGGCAGGCATCGACGAGCTCGATGATCACCTCCTCGCCCTCGCCCAGTACGAAGAGATCGAAGAAGTCCGCCAGAGGCTCGGGGTTGTAGGCTCCGCTGCCGCCACCGACGATGAGAGGATCGTCTTCCGTTCGGTCGTCGAAGCGCAGGGGGATGCCGGCCAGATCGAGCATCGTCAAGACATTGACATAATTGGACTCGCACGGCAGAGTGAAGCCGACGATATCGAAGTCGCGAAGCGAATGCCTGGTCTCCATGCTGTAGAGAGGCATGCTCTCCCGCCGCATAGCGGCTTCCATGTCGGGCCAGGGCGCGTAGGCCCGTTCGGCCAGGACGTCATCGCGCCGGTTGAGTATGTCGTAGAGGATCATGACTCCCAGGTTGGACATCCCGATCTCGTACACGTCGGGGTAGGCAAGCGCGAACCGGAGTCGTGTGGACTCCCAGTCCTTCACGATCGAGTTCCATTCCTGACCGATGTAGCGGCCCGGCCGAGTCACCTGGGGCAAGATGCGATCCAGGTCAGATTCGCGAATCATCACCATTTGGGCTCACATCTCGAAGGTTGTGCCTTGACGTCGCACTTCTTGTGCAAGACGCGGCAAAGGAGGGTCGTCATGAGTCCGGCACTATCTTGACCAGCACCGTACGCGAGCGAGGGCCATCGAACTCGGCGAACAGGATGCCCTGCCAGGTACCCAGCACCAGTCGACCGTGCTCGACCATGAGAGTCGTCGAGTGGCCGACGAGCCCGGCCTTGATATGGGCATCCGCGTTGCCCTCACGGTGAAGATAGAGGCCGGTCGAGGGGACCAGGGTCCCCAGGTGGTGAAGAATGTCGCGCTTGACGGAGGGATCGCAGTTCTCGTTGATGGTGATACCGGCGGTGGTGTGGGGCACGAACAGGTGGCACAATCCGCTCTGCACTCCGGTCTCTGCTACGACGGCCTGCACTTCGCCGGTGATGTCCCGGAGCACCGCGCGCGACTCCGTTCTGATGTCTAGCTCTTGGATCACGATCTTCCCCTCCTGGTCGGATACCGAACCGGTCCACCTGTTACTGCTCCGAGTGTCTCTCCTGAAGGCGAAGCTCCTGCCTGCGCTTCCCGGCCTCCCAGCGTCGCTTCTCGTCATCGGTCTCGGGGACGAGAGGGGGAACGGGTGCCGGCTTGCCATCGATCCCCAGCGCCACGTAGACGCAGTAGGCCGTGCTGGTGTGGATGATCTCGCCGGTGAGCAGGTCTTCCGCCTCTACCCGTATGCCCACTTCCATGGAGGTCCGTCCAACGTAGTTGAGCGACGCTTTGAAGGTGATGAGATTCCCGACCTGCACGGGCGAGTAGAAACTCATGGAGTCGATGGCGACCGTCACGGCCGGTCTGCCCGCGTGCTTGGTGGCGGCTATCGCGCCTGCCTCGTCTACCATGCGCATGACGACGCCGCCATGAATGTATCCCATGGGATTCGTGTCGCTGAGCTGCACGAGCTGGCCCAGCTCGACGCATGAATCCCGGACGCGCTTGGGTTTGAGAGTCATTGTGGTCGTCCTCCTAACGCGCGGGCCGTTACCTCGCCGGCCGGTGTGACTTCTCCAGGTCAAGTATAACCGTCTTCGCTCGGTATGCAAAACCGGCCGAAACCGCGGCACCCTCAGGACACGAAGACGCAGATCACCACCGAGCAGGTGCAGAGTGCTATGGAATCGGGCGCGTTCGCCTGGCGTGGGTGGTCAGGATGGGAGAGCGGCCTAATCCCTGGGTGGAGATTCGTCCTGGAGTGCAGAAGTGCGGTTTGACGGAATGGGGCTCATGTAGTATACTCCAGCCATATTGCGGGGTGGAGCAGTGGAAGCTCGTTGGGCTCATAACCCAAAGGTCACAGGTTCGAATCCTGTCCCCGCTATCTTTCTTTGGGCGGCGTAGCTCAGTGGCAGAGCAGGGGACTCATAAGCCCTTGGTCACTGGTTCAAGTCCAGTCGCCGCCATACGAGATCAGCTATCGTGTTCGTGAGGAGAGCGCCAACCGCCGGTAGTGGTGGGAGGGCGCTCTTTCTGTGTCAGCGACCGGGCGGGATGGATCCTATTCCGGAGCAGGGAAGAGGGTAGGGATAAGCCCTTGGTCGTAGGTTCGAACCCCACCGCCGCCACTTGAGTGCATATGCTGGGGCCGGGCGCCTACTACCCTTAGTGGTGGTACGGCGCTCTTGCTGTTTAGGGGGATTGACCGCGCAGGCCTGAAGAGCCAGCGCTGAGGGGGCATCGTCCCGGAAACAGGGAGAAGCCAGGTTTCTGATGGCGTGCCACGGTCGGCCGGAAGACGTGATTCGGTGCGCGAGGGAGTCCGATTGCTGGCCCGATGGCAAGAAGACTGGTTTCTGATAGCGTCTCTGCGGCCACAATGGACTCGCAGAGTTGCCTTGATTCTGCCCTCCTCTAGTAGGGCATAAGAGTGGCCGGATTCGAAGGTGTCTCGGTCTTCTCTTCGATCGGCTCGAGCACAGGTAGATCGATATCCTCGGCTGCGGGCACGTCATCCACGGGCTCGAGGGATTGCCCGGCCTTGCTGCTGGTCACCGGAGTGTTCGCCGCTCCGACTCCGTTGACCGACCAGGTGCCCATCTGCTGCCATCGACTCTTGGCATTGAGGTCGTCCCAGACGTTGAGGTAGATGTTCTTCTCCCCGGCGACCGTGGCCTTGAAGGCGACCGACCAGTGCACGGTGAGGCTCAGGCCCTCTCGGGAGATGAACATGTCTTGCAGGTTCAGGGTCACGCGCGAGTTCTCGATGGTCTGTGCTGACCCAGGGGGAAGCGCTCCGATCCAGGCCGTACCCTCGTCGTTGGACAGATAGACCCGGTGCGCGTCGAAACTGTAGTAGGCCTTGAGTCCGTCGCTGCCGGAGGAATCCTGGCCGATGGCGAAGGGCACGAACTTGACCTGGGGCCAGCCGTTGGGATCGGAAACGGTGGTGGCGAAGGCAATGCTCTGACCTGGGTCGCAAGCCCCGGTGTTGGGCACGACGGAGTCCGCGGTGGGCGGTTGATTCGTCCCGGTCACCTGCCACTCGCCCACGCGGCGCCATCCGCTCCGGACGTTCTGGTCGTCCCAGACGTTGAGGTAGATGTTCTTCTCCCCGGCGAC
>Ga0180432_10011977_pt1 | contig 10152 bp, 4 predicted proteins | sample SS_ome_10_FD_132414 | JGI IMG/M metagenome (GOLD analysis project Ga0180432, IMG submission 132414) | Hypersaline lake sediment archaeal communities from the Salton Sea, California, USA - SS_1_MS_2 metaG | ecosystem: Environmental > Aquatic > Non-marine Saline and Alkaline > Hypersaline >...
AGGTTGAGAACCCGGCGTCCTGATCACTCGCCAACAGTATCAGGTCACCCTCCAGCCAACTCACCCGGGCCAGTACATCGGGCTGATGGGTGACCTCGCCCAACTCCCAGGCGCGCTCTAGCAAGACCAAAAGACGGTCGACGTCACCCTGTTCGAAGGCCAACGCACATAGCCCGATCACCGGAGCACTTTCCAGGACGCGATCACCGACCTGTTCTGCGATAGAAATCGCCCGCTCATAGTGCACTTGAGCCTTCGCGCTGTCGCCTTTTGCGGCGTACAGATGCCCCAAGTTGCCAATCACCTCGCCAGCCTGACGTTGGTCCCCTAGTTCCTCGGCTATACTCAGTGCCTCCCTATAACAGGCGTAGGCCTTGTCCAACTTCGCAAGGTGCCGATAAGCTGTCCCCAAGTTGTTCGACGCGCCCGCTTGTGTCGGCTGGTCGCCGGTCTGTCGTGCTAGTGTGAGGCTTTGCTCCTGATCGGCGATAGCGGCTTCCCAGTTGCCCAAGTCAGCCTGGACCAGCCCGCGCAGGTTCAAGAACACCCCTTCGGCTCGCGTATCTTCTATCTCCTTAACGCTCTCTACGGCTTCTGTGCAGTACTGTAGGGCATCCTGCAGATTGCCCTCGGCCTGCGCCACCAGCGCCAGGTTGCCCAGCGTCCGTGTGATGTTCGGCCAGTCATCGAGCGATTGGTTCAGCGTCAGCGCCTCTACGAGACGAGAGCGGGCATCGTCTAGATGGCGTTGCTCCAGCGCCAATAGACCAAGGTTGTTGAGTACACGGGCACAACTGGGCAGGTCGCTCGTCCTCCGATAGGTGTTCAATGCGTCTGTAAAGCATTGCTTGGCTGCGTCAAACTGGCCTTGGGCTTGGTGCCAGACACCCATATTAGCCAGCAGGAAGGCGCGATCTTCCTGCGTAGCAGCCATTGACACTCCCTCATCAAAGCACAGGCGCGCCTGTTCCCACTCGCCCCGGTCCGTGTACACGGCCGCCAAATGGCCTAGCACCTCCACAATGGCTTCAATCTCGTCGGTCGTGCGATAGATGTCCCGTGCAGCGTTTAGGCTGTCTATCGCGTCTGACAGCCGCCCCAGTGCCCGATAAGCTAATCCCAGATCGCCCAGCACCTGTGCCTGGCGCAAGGTGTGACTGGCGTCGCGATTGAGGGTCAAGCTGGCTTGATAACAGCGGATAGCGTGTGACAGGTCACCTCGTTGCTCGGCCCAACGACCCTCCACGTACCGCACCAGTCCCTCGACCTCGGAGGTGAGCGGCGCGGCCTTGACCTCGCGCAACAAACGACGGCACTCGTCATCTCGCCACTCATCCAGGGCGCGCTGGAATGCCTCAACCCAGGTGCGCAGCCCGGCGTCCAGATCGGTCTGCCAGGCCAGATCCAGGTAGGCGGACAGGTAATCAGACGGTAGCGCGCGGCGTGTGCTGTTAGAGGAAACTTGCTTCCAACCTCTCAATCTGAGCCAATCGTTCACTGTCTCCCAATTCTTGCGCCAGGGCTCGACTCTCTTCCAGATGACGGCGTGCCATCGGCAGGTCACTGCGCTCTCGATCCACGTAACACAGATTGATCAACGTGGTCAGCTCGCCTCGTCGGTCGCCCAACTCCCGCTTCAGGGCTAGACTGTTCTCGTAACACTGACAAGCCTCGTCCAGGTGGCCCAGGCGGCGGTAGGCAATGGCCAGGTTGTTCAACGTTTGAGCCTGACTGACGTGATCGTCCAATTGCTGCGTTAACTGAAGGTCCTGCAGAAGGCAAGTCAGGGCCTCTTCAGGTCGGCCACCGTCGAGATAGAGCGTGCCCAGATTCCCCATCACCTGGGCCTGCCGGTTCAAGTCGGACAACTCAGTGAACAGGTTGAGCGCCTTGTGGTAAGCCGTCTCCGCTTCAGACCATTCCTGCTGCAACTGCAATACACTTCCCAGGTTCGTCAGTGTGACCGCTTCCACGTCGCGCTGTCCCCCCTGACGCAGCAAGTCCAATGCCCGCTCGTAGCAAGCCCGCGCCTCATGCAAATCGCCACTGTCCCGGTACACGCTGCCCAGGTTGGAGAGCGTCAAAGCCTCGCCCCGCTCGTGACCCAGCTCCCGGTATATTTCCAGAGCCTGATGATAGCTGTCCCGGGCTGCGGGTAAACGACCTGCCAGGTAGCAGATGTTGCCCAGGTTAGAAAGCAGCCACGCCTCGCTGCTGCTATCTCCAAGCTGCCGAATCGCCTCAATGGCCTGTTGATAGCACGCCACCGCCCGATCCCAGTGGCCTAACAGAGCCTCAAGCATACCTTCTGCCGCCCGGACCAGAATCAGCGCAGTTGACCCGAGTTCTTGGGTCGCACCAAGACGTTTGACTTCGCGTAAGAGTTGCTGGCAGTCGCTGAGCTGCCGGCCCTCTAAAAGCTGATCAAACAGGGTGGACCAGGCCTGCAAGCCATCTTCCAGATCCTGATCCAGACGCTGGTACAGAAATTCAACCAGGTAGTCGCTGTTTGTCGTCATCTTCATCCACTGAAGAGTCCGCTAACTCTCCTGCTGGGGCAACAGGCTCGGAACGGAGCGGCGTCGTGGGCCAGAAAGCGTTGAGTAAAGAGGGGAGAGTATCTGCCAGCGGATACGGACGGATGCGACAGGCCAAGAGGGACAGTGCCTTCTGCTAAAGGATGTGAAGAACAACGCATGAGAGCTGAGCCAGGCAAAGGACCGGTCCCGCCAAAGCGGGAGTGCAGGTAATTGAACAAACAGTCGCCACCAGGGCACCTGCGCGCGCAGGTGCTAATTCGGCGGTGGCAGCTCCCGTGCCCGGCAAAGCAATGAACGCGAGATTTGCTACGGTTTTCGGCTCGTGCTATTATGGTCATGTCTAGCTTCTGCCTCAACCAGGAATTATGGCGTCGGGGGCACCGCGCGTGTCCCTTTGGTCATGGCTCCACTTCAATTCTTTGTGCTTACAGTATAGTCGTGACAAGCCGACAAGTCAAGCGGGTGATGGCGGCTTTCCTGGCAGCCCCAGCTGCTGGGCGGGCGCTGGCTCGGCGACGAGTGGGGGATGTGTTGATTATGGAGTGATGTTATTTTTGACTCTGCTGTTCAACTGTGCTATCATGTACACAGTTTCTTCTCACGGTTGGTTTGGGCTGCCGACAACCACTTACCTTCTTTAATTGGCTCAAATAACACCGTCGCGGATTTGCAGAGTGATTCTTCCATCCACATAGAGTTTCTGCAAACGACATATGAACCAATGCGGCAGCGCCAGCTGTAGGACTAGGCGAGCATTCTGTCTCACACGTTGTGGCCGCCTTCTCTGCTAAAGTCCGGGCTGCCGGACTCTCCACACAGGAGGGTACCTATGTCCCCGCACAATCAACCTGGTTTCACAAACAAATCCATCAGGCTGAGTCTCACGTTGATCGTGTTATTCACCTCTCTGGGCGTGATGCTATCCCCTGTTGCACCCGGAGAATCTGACACCCCGGTCCTGGCGGGGAATAGCCATGTCGGCGGCAGCGCCGGAGGTCCACTGAAAACGCGGCGTGATTCAAGGATCCTCGCGCCAGTGGCCCCACAGGTTGCCCCGCAGCCACCGGATGCTGTGGACGACCTGTACGCAACGCCTCAGAATACCGTGTTGGACGTACCGTCTTGGCAGGGCGTGCTGGAGAACGACACCAGCCCATCCGCAAGCGTACTGACCGCCACGCTTGGCACGCCGCCTGCTTCCGGCACCCTCACCCTGACCGTGGACGGCGGCTTTGTCTACCAGCCTCCGCCGGGTTACAGTGGCCTCATCACCTTCACTTACGCCGCTCACGCCACGTTTGTCGTCGGCAGTGGCGTCTTTACTTCTGGATGGATGTCCAACACTATTCCTCCGTGGAGCCGGGATGTCGCCTTGGGAGATCTCGATGGCGATGGCGATTCCGATGCCATCGTCGCTGCCGAGACCCACGGGATCTATTTCAATAGGGGCGGCGCCCAGGGTGAGACGCCCGGCACCTTCAGCGACGGCGGTCAAGACCTCGGCTCAGGTCATGGGGTGGCTCTGGGCGATGTAGATGGCGATGGCGATCTCGATGCGGTCTTTGCGGCACACCTCGCTTGGAGCACGGTCTACATCAATCAAGGTGGTGATCAGGGTGGGGCGCCCGGCGTTTTTAGCGACAGCGGTCAAACCCTCGGGGATGGTTATGGGGTGGCTCTGGGCGATATAGATGGCGATGGCGATCTCGATGCGGTCATTGCCGACACCGGCCCCAACACCGTCTATACCAATACCAATCAAAGTGGCATCTTTAGCGACACAGCTCAATCCCTCGGTGACTCCTGGAGCAATGCTGTGGCTCTGGGCGACCTGGATGGCGATGGCGATCTAGACGCGGTTTTTGCCAATGATGGCGCCGACAAAGTTTATATCAATGAAGGTGGTGATCAGGGTGGGGCGCCCGGCGAATTTAGCGTCAGCGATCAAAACCTCGGCGATTCGTGGAGTAGTGCCGTGGCTCTGGGCGACGTGGACGGGGACGGATATCTGGATGCCGTCTTTGCCAACAGCGGCGGTAGTACAGTCTGGCGCAATGACGGCGCCGGTGCCTTTATTACGGGCACGGTACAGACCCTCACCGCCGGTACAGATGTCGCTTTGGGCGACTTGAATGATGATGGTCACCTGGATATCTGGTTGGAAGACCAGACCGGGAGCGACACCACCGTTTGGCTGAACGATGGCTATGGTAACTTTGCCGACTCTGGACAAGCGCTTTTGGGCTTAGGAATTTCCGCTCTCGGGGATCTGGACGGCGATCGAGACCTGGATGCGTTCTCGGTGCGTACGTTCTCGGATTCAGGGGGGCCAATGCTCGTGTGGTTGAATCAAAACACAACACGTGCGCTGAGCGATACAGCCACCGTCCGCATCCTCGTGGGCGACGTACAAGGCCCTGTGGACATCACCCTCGACCATGACACCGTGGCTGAAAACCAACCGGCTGGCACGCTCGTCGGGACCTTCGGCACCGTCGACCCTAGCAGCGACACGCATAGCTATACGTTGGTTCCCGGCCCCGGGGGCGACCACAACGACGCCTTTACCATCGCCGGCGACCAGCTCAGAACGGAAGATGTGTTTGACTATGAGGATGAACAATCTACCATCCGCAGCGTTCGGGTGCGCACGGACAATGGCGAGTTGACGTTCGAGAAAACGTTGTTGGTCCACATCGCGGACGTCGAGCCAGAACCAGAAGGCCCGCCCACTTATTGCGACGGGTATGACATCTCCCTATTCGACACCCAGGACGCCAGTGCGACGCTCACCAACGTCACTGTGACCAACTATGACCCGTCCACAGGCTGCGACGTCGAGGGTGAGCTGAACCTCCGGCTTCCCGGCAATGCCTTGACCGGGATCTCCTTCCAGGGTTACGTGAACGAGTGGAACAAGCTCTACAGCGAATACATCGCCCCGTTTGATCTAGAGGTCACCGGTATGCCACTGCACGCCGACCAGGTCCGGTTGGCTTCCTACGCCGGCAAGCTGTCGGTCCGTCTGGGCACGGCCGAGATCTGCGCCCCGGTCGAGTGGGGTGGTCAGTGCGCGTCGGCCACCCACGCCAATCTGCGGTTTGACGGCAGCGGCTTGTTTGTGGGGAGCGGCGGCGAGCTCCCTCTGCCTGAAATGTCGATACAGCAGAACGCAACCCACGCGTCTCACGTGACAGGGCCTGCGGTGCTGGATGTGTACACCCTTTTGGACCTGGACTTTTTCGCGGCCGAACTGACACCGGTCCGTCAAGACCCCCACGATGCGTACAGCCGGATCATAGGTTATGAAATCAAGGCATCGGCCTCGCTGGATCTGCCCAAGATCTCCGGCAAAAAAGGGTCCGACGGGAGGGATTGTTCCCTTGCGGTTTACGTGACGCTTTACCAGAGTGTGTCGGGCGTGCTCACGATGACCATCGAGACCGCTCCGGCCGGGGTCACCGCGCCGGGGGGACTGGAGTTTCGCGAAGGCCACCTGGGGCTCTCCTGTGATCCGGGCATCCCTATCGACGCTACCGGCCTGCAAGTATCGGGCGTGTTTGGCACCATCTCCCTGCGGCCGGACGCTCAATGGGTTGAGATAGGACTAGAGATCACCAACGCCGACTCGTCCCTCAATCCGGCGGACCTGCAATTGCTCAAGATCGAGGCCATCGTCAAAATCCTGTGGCAACCCGAGTGGGGCGTCGACCTGACCGGAAGACTGACCCTGCTAGAGTTCTATGAGGCGGCCGAGGCCACAGCCAGCATCCGTGAAGATAGTCTGCGCTTCACCTTGTATATCCAGGCTTTCATCGTCCGAGGCGAGCTGGTCGTCAATGCCTGGTGGCCCGATGGCAGTTTCCACTTTTCCGGCTCCGGTAGGGTAACCGTGGGCCTGTGGAAAGGTTCAATCTGGGAATGGTGCTTCTGGGCCCTTTTTGGGGATATTTGCATCAGCATACCACCTTTTGATCTGACCTTGCCCCCCGTCGGGGCCGATTTCGGCGAGTTCACCAACGGCAAGTACGGGGTCAAGGGCTATATCGAGGTTTTTGGCAAACAGTACGGCTTTTATATCGACGAGGATGGTGATCTGGATATCGGCGGTGTGAGCGAGTACCAGATCGTCACGCCACCTCAGTTCGCTTTAGCTCACCAACGCTGGAAGGCGGCCCAACAGCAAGCCGAGCGCGATGGGCTATGGCTGGATCCAGAGGGTTGGGACGAGACCTTTAGCTTCCCCGCCGAGAACATTGCGGCCATCAACGTGACCGTTTCGCCCAGCGACGTCATCACGCGCATGCAAGTCATCACCCCCACCGACGTCTCTTTCCTGGTGTCGACACAGGTGCCGGTGACCGTGTCGCTGCGCACGCCCTCCGACCTCGTTATCACGCCCGACAACTATAACGTGCCGCCCATCAGCCCCACCCACAACGTGTACTATACTGTCACCGACCAGATCACCTACACCCAGTATTGGTACGACGTGCGCCCGGCAGAGATCGGTGAGTGGCAGGTCATCGTCGAAGGTGACCTCGACCAGGCTAATCCGCTGGTGGGCGTCATCGGTTTTGCCAACATCCCTACCTTGGAGGACGTGACCGTGGCTGACACCAGCGACCCCAGCCAGGTCCCGGTGAACTGGTCGCTCACCTCGGACGTCCCAGCCACGGTGACAGTGTATGCCAATCGCGGGGACATCACCAGCACGGTGACCGTAACGGACACCAACGGGATGACGACGACAGAAGTGATCAGCAATTACCACGGCGTCCCCGTGGGTGTGTTCCCTGCGACAGGGCTATATCAACTGTTGGGCGCGAGGGCGTCCGGGACGGTGGATTTGACCACGCTCGAGTCGGATGATTACGCCTTGTGGGTTGCCCTGGAAGACGGCATCAATCCGGCCATCAACACCTATGCTCGCAGACCAGGTACGGAGGACGTGGCGATTGTAACGGTCGATAATACTGCGACGTTCCCGTCCAGTTGGTCGCCGGTCGTCACGCCCACCGTCTTGCCCGCCACGCGGCAATTGCTCGTCGAGTGGGAAGCGCTAACACACCCGGACGTGGACGATTATACTATTTACATCGGCCTGGCCCCTCACGCGCCCGATATCGCTCTATCGGGTTTGTCGGCAGCCGTCAAACGCGATGAACAGGGGCGGCCTATCGGGTCCGCCACAGTGTGGCACAACATCGCTGACGTGAAGCCAGGCGAGACCTATTATCTCTCCTTCCAGGCCAACGATGCCGAGAGTTTTCAGAGTGTGCGCACCTCAGAGATCTCGGTCACCATCTCGGCGGGCGATTTTCAACTCACCACGGCGAGCAGTCGTTACGGGGTCGCCCAGGGCGCCCGGGTCACCATCCCGCTGTCGCTGGACATCCGTGCGCCGCTGTTCTATCCTCAAGTGTACATAGAAGTCGACGATGCGGAGCTGCCTCGCGGCATCGCGGTGCTGTTCGAAAATGACGCCATTGGAGAGACGAACCTGAGCGCCGAGAGCCAGACGGTGAATGCCATCGTCTCGGTAGACGCGTACGTGCCGGACGGCATCTACACGCTATCCTTGGCGGGTTACAGCGGTGAACTGGAAAGACGTGCCGACGTGGAAATCCACGTGCCCGCGATACACCTTTACTTGCCCTTGATCTTAGAGAACCACGTCCCCGCCGCTCCCGATCTGGTGGTTGATTCTATCACCGCCAGTAGCGATGCTGTGCAGGTCGTCGTAAAAAATCAGGGGAACGCTCCCGTCGTCGACCCCTTCTGGGTGGATGCCTACATCGATCCTGATCCCGTCCCCAACGCCGTCAACCAGATCTGGAACGACCTGTCCGACCAGGGCCTGGTGTGGGGCGTCACCGCTGACGCTTTGCCGGCGCTGAAACCGGGTGGGACTCTCACGCTCACCGTTCAGCGACAAGGTGAGGATACGCTGGGCGACAGCTACTTTTGGGCCGAATTCAGCCAGATTCACTGGCCGCTGGCTGCCGGCACACCGGTCTATGCCCAAGTGGACTCGGCCAACGCGGAGACGGTCTACGGTGGGGTGCTCGAGTATCACGAGATCATAGGCAGTGTCTACAACAACGTAGGCGGTCCGGTCCAGGTGACGTCCGGCGGTGCAGAGGGGACATCGGGAACCGGGCCTTCGCCAGGTGGGGTTGGCGACCCGGATGGCAGGCTACCGCGAAGGCCATAAGTGTGTGGGGGGGAGCCTCGCGGGCCAGGATGAAGGGAGCAAGAATGATGGAGGAGAGAGGGTTGGGCCTGGATAGGTATGTCAAGCTGATCCGCTTTGTGCTCGGTGTTTGTGTCTTGGTCATCGTGTGCTTGATGATGGGCTTGCCAGCCTCGACGTTGGCAGCTCCACTGGCCACGCCTGTTCTGCCGCCGCGGCCGACGCCCCGATCTACCTCAACAACGCAGCCATCGCTTCCCGGCGCCTACATCGAGTTGCGGGTGCTATCGGCTCCGACCGGGCTGTGGACCAAGGTCCAGTGGCAGGATGGCTGGGGCGATTGGCACGACGTCGAAGGCTGGCAGGGGACGTTGGATACCCCAGATGAAAAGGTGTGGTGGGTGGCTCCCAAAGATTTCGGCGGGGGACCCTACCGTTGGGCGATCTATGCCAGCCGGGACGGCCCGTCCTTGGGCGCCAGCGATCCGTTCTATCTACCTGAAGCAGCTGGGCTGAGCGTGCGGGTGAGTATCTCTGCCAGTTTCCAGGCTCCAGATCAGGCCAGGCCGCAAGTGCGGGGCGACGCCGGCATCGCAGCCCTGCCGCAAACCGGCGGTACGCAGCAACCATCCACGAGCCATCTAATCGCGCTGCTGCTGGCGCTAGTTGGCCTTCTGGCAGTGCTGAGCACGCCGTGGTGCGTTGCGTTAGTCAAAGAAGTTGACAAGCACTAGGAGTTGCTGGATAACGTTAATGCTTTATGTCGCCCAACTTACCTTTCAAGCCGCCCAGTTCCAGGCAAAGGATGGCGCGGCGCCCGTTTTGGTCACACCCAGGGTGGCCCGCTGGGTTGAACGCATCCATTGGGCACTGGCCCGCTATGGAGAGGGTGAATATGCCGAGGCTGCGCGTCTGGCTGACATCACCGGCGCGAGCAAGTATTTCGAATGGTTGGTCCCAAGAGAGGGAAGGGGAACACGGTGAAGGTTCGGCGCGTCCAAGTCGGCGCAGTCGCTTGGCAAGCTTGCGATAGCGTATCAGGCCTGCACCGGCATTTCGACTGTCTGGGGCCGGTCGTTCAGGGCCGTCACCAACGCCGCTGGCGCGTTCCACCAGGCGATTCGCTCAGGCCGCTATCCGCCGGGGAAGCAAAGGCGTTATCGAGCGTACGCTGGGGGCGAACGATTCCCCCCGGAGGCAGAGCCGGCGCCGCCTGACCCGGCTGTGTCCGAAGCCCGTGAGCGATGGCAGGCGGTCCTCGCTGAGCTACAGTTGCAGATGTCCCGCAACACCTTTGACACGTGGCTGAGGCCCACCCGGGTGCTGGGGAGCAGCGACGACACGCTGTACGTGGCTGTGGAGAACGAACAGGCCAAGGAGTGGCTGGAGAACCGGCTCCTGTGTGTCGGTCAAGAC
>Ga0180432_10011978_pt1 | contig 10151 bp, 7 predicted proteins | sample SS_ome_10_FD_132414 | JGI IMG/M metagenome (GOLD analysis project Ga0180432, IMG submission 132414) | Hypersaline lake sediment archaeal communities from the Salton Sea, California, USA - SS_1_MS_2 metaG | ecosystem: Environmental > Aquatic > Non-marine Saline and Alkaline > Hypersaline >...
AGGTTCAGACCTACGTTAAAGGCATCTGGACTCGACACCGCCTTGATCACCCGAATCGCCTGCTGGGTGAACGCCATCAACTCCGCACTCTCGGCATCGGTGAGGTCCTCGAGTTCGGACACCTGCCGGTAGGGCACCACCATGAGGTGTCCCGGGTTATACGGGTAAAGGTTGAGAACCGCGTACACCAGCGCACCCCGCGCCAGCACGAGCCCGTCCTCATCGGCCATCGCGGGGATCTCAGTAAACGGGCGATTGCGGTGGCCCGGATCCCGTGACCGTGGAGTCTCGGTGATGTAGCTCATCCGGTGTGGCGTCCACAGCCGTTGCAGCCGGTCGGGTTCCCCGATCCCGGTATCGACCATCGCCTGCTGCTCGTCAGTCACCGTCGATCGTCACCAATTCCGCTGTGGGACAGTCATTGCGACGCTGCTCAACCCAGGCCCGGATGGCCGCGACGGCCTTGTCGCGGGCAATCCCGTTGATCTGGGTGCGGTCGCCGAATCGGAAGCTCACCGCGCCCGCCTCGACATCGCGGTCACCTGCCAACAACATGAACGGCACCTTCTGGTTGGTGTGGTTGACGATCTTCTTCGCCATCCGGTCATCGCTGGCATCGACCTCTGCCCGCACACCCACCGACCGCAGTTCGGCGGCCAACCCCTCGAGATAGCCCACATGCTCGGCGGCCACCGGGATACCCACCACCTGTACCGGCGCAAGCCACGCCGGAAACGCACCGGCGTAGTGCTCGGTGAGAATCCCGAAGAACCGCTCGATCGAGCCGAACAGGGCGCGGTGGATCAGCACCGGCCGCTGACGCGACCCGTCCGGGGCGGTGTACTCGAGTTCGAACCGTTCCGGCATGGTGAAGTCGAGCTGGATGGTGGACATCTGCCAGCTCCGGCCGAGCGCATCGCGCACCTGGACGGAGATCTTCGGGCCGTAAAAAGCCGCCCCGCCCGGGTCGGGCACCAGGGTTAGACCACTGGACTCGGCAACCTCCCGCAGCGTCTCAGTGGCCTCGTCCCACAGTTCGTCGGAGCCGACATATTTTTCCGGGTCCTTAGTGGACAGCTCGAGGAAGAAGTCGTCCAGACCGTAGTCAGCGAGCAACTCGAGCACGAACCGGAGCAACGAAGCCAGTTCATCGCGCATCTGCTCCCGGGTGCAGTAGATATGCGAATCATCCTGGGTCATACCGCGAACCCGGGTCAGTCCATGCACGACGCCCGACTTCTCGTAGCGGTAGACCGTGCCGAATTCGAATAACCGCAACGGAAGTTCGCGGTAGGAGCGGCCGCGTGCCCGGTAGATCAGATGGTGCATGGGGCAGTTCATCGGCTTGAGGTAGTAGTCCTGCCCCGGTTTGCGCAACGCGCCATCCGCGCCGTACTCCGCATCGATGTGCATCGGCGGGTACATCCCCTCGGCGTACCACTCCAGGTGCCCGGAGGTGACGTAGAGCTGTTCCTTGGTGATGTGCGGGGTATTGACGAACTCGTAGCCGGCCTCGATGTGCTTGCGTCGCGAGTACTCCTCCAGCTCACGGCGCACGATTCCGCCCCGAGGATGGAAAACCGCGAGACCGGAACCGATCTCGTCCGGGAAGCTGAACAGGTCCAGCTCGACACCGAGCTTGCGGTGGTCGCGGCGCTGAGCTTCCTCCAGCAGTTCCAGGTGCCGGTCCAGAGCCTCCTGCGATTCCCACGCGGTGCCGTAGATCCGCTGCAGGCTGGCGTTGCGCTGATCGCCGCGCCAGTAGGCCGCCGAGCTTCTGGTCAGGGTGAACGCCGGAATGTACTTGGTGGTCGGGATGTGCGGCCCGCGGCACAGATCACCCCAGATCCGTTCCCGGGTCCGCGGATTGAGATTGTCGTAGGCGGTCAGTTCGTCGCCACCGACCTCCATGACGTCGGGATCACCGGACTTGTCATCGACCAGTTCCAGCTTGTAGGGCTCACCGGCCAGTTCGGAGCGGGCGGCGGCCTTGGATTCGTAGACGCGGCGGGAAAAAAGCTGACCGTCCTTGACGATCCGGCGCATCCGCTTCTCCAGCGCGTTCAGATCCTCCGGGGTGAACGCTTGCGGCACGTCGAAGTCGTAGTAGAAGCCGTCGGTGATCGGCGGGCCGATTCCCAGCTTGGCGTGCGGGAACATCTCCTGAACGGCCTGGGCCAGCACATGGGCCGCCGAGTGCCGTATGACGCTGCGGCCGTCGTCGGTATCGGCGGCCACCGGGACCACTTCAGCGTCGGCGACCGGGGTCCAGCTCAGATCCCGCAGCGCCCCGTCGGCATCACGAACCACCACTATCGCGCCGGGCTCACCGCGCCCCGGCAGCCCGGCGCCGCGCACGGCGGAACCGGCGGTGGTGCCGGCCGGGATCCGCAGCAACTCGGCTGACACGGGATGTGCGGGGCGGCTCATCGAGGATCTCTTTCCATTTCCGGCCAACATCGATCCACGCACCGGTCGGCATGGTCGGCCTAATGGTAGTCAGTGCGATTCACTGCGAGGCAGGCCGTCGGTCAGGCTCCCAAGCCGATGGGGCTGCCCAGGGCGGGATGGTCGAGTCCGAACAACCGGGCCGACCATGCCAGCGCGCCGAGCAGCCAAAGCGTCACGACCACCACCGCCGCGGTGAACAACACCCCGATTACCTGCACCCACCAGCTCTGCCGGCGCATCCAGAACATCACGCTGTCATAACGTCGACGGGTATACGCCAGGGTGCGGTGCGCCCAGTAGAACTCGGAGGCCAGAATCGCCAGGCCGACGAAAACGATCGCCCAGCCCGGTCCGGGATACGGAATGGCGGCGATTCCCACGACCAGCACCACGAACCCGACGACACCGACCGCCACCCGGTAGGCGAAGTCCACGACCGGACGGTTGCGGATCCGATCACGCCCGCCCGCGAATCGGTGCTTGATACCGGTCACGTGAGCCGACATTACGTGTCGAGCGGGGTGTCAGCGGCGAAGCCTTGCCTGGTTTCGCCCTACGCTCGCAGGGTCGCGCGCGCCACATCGAGGGTCGGGTGCAGCCCGATCATGTCGGCCAGACCCACCATCGTGAGGGGCCGACTGGTGGCGGGCCCGTCGGCGACCACACGGAACTCGAAGGAGCCCTCAGCCCGCTCGCGGGCGGAGACCAGCACCGCCATCCCGGCCGAGGCCAGAAACTCGACGCCGGACAGGTCGACAATGACCGCCGAGGGGTTCCGCGACACCGACGCGGCGATACCCGCCTGCAGGCGGGGCGCGGTCAGCATGTCGAGGACACCGGAGGCGGAGATCACCACGGTGCGACCTATCCAGTGCTCGCTGATCGCGCAACCCGCGTTGGCCGCAGGGGCGGCAGCGGCGGCCATGAGGTTCGGGACGGCGGAGCGATGGTGGTCCACGCCTTACGCCTCCCCTGGATGCATGCGATGCGGCTTCGACAGCGCCGCCATGCCGCTACTTTCCGGGCGAATCGGCCGCCCCGGATACGTCGGCCTTCTCGCGATCCTGGCGGCCCGCAGTTAATTGAATGTTAGCGCAACCGGCTGGTGCCCCGGGGCCGTTTTCCAGAAAGGGGCAAGCCAACCGGCCGGGTGCTGCGGCCGGGGAACCCGCTCGGCCGGCCACACGCACCGCGCTGCGGGTTGCCCCACGATCGTGTTTCACCACGACCTTAGGGGCCGACGGAAAATCGACTCGACGCGAAATCCGATAAGCGTGCGCAGACACGGCACTTGCTCATAGGATGCTCCCCGATCAAGCATGTGAACGCCTACTAGGAGGATTGAAGGCCAAGGAACGCGAAACCGTGGTTCCCGGGGTGGCGGGCAAACTGGAATGGTTGCGCGATTCGGTGAAGACCCAGCCTGAGGGTGCCGCCGACTCGACCTGGGCGTGGATCGATGACCTGGCCAACCGGGCCAAGACCGACGCCGCCGGAGCCGACTCGGACCTCAACGAGCTGTTCCGTCTCGGCACCGCACCAAAGGACCTGCACGGACCCACTGAGGGGATGCTGGTCATGACCACCACGAACCCGAAGTTTGACGCCGTTGTGCGCGCAATCACCGCGCTGTGGATGCCGTGGCAGGGCAAGCGTTTCGACTCCGAGGCGGCCAAGGGCGACAACCGGCTGACCAAGAGCACCGGCTTGGTGGGCAAGCTGCTGTGGCCGCTGTACTCGATGCGCGATCACGTCGACGGCAAACTTGCATTCGATTTCGAAACCTACGTCGAGGCCGGCAAGGAAGACCCCGATGTCGAGGTCATGGTGATCGACTATGCCGATATCGAGAAGAACCCGAAGCTGATCATTCGCAGTGTCCGCGATGAGCTCGTCGAACTGGTGCCGGGCGTCTACCTCGGCAAGATCCTGTTCAGCACCTCATCGGGTTACAACAAGATCGGCTACTTCGCCCTGCGCACACCGCGCTAAGCGCCCACAACTGGAACTACGACATCCGGCTCACCCAGGGGAAGGCACCAAAGCAATGAGCGATCGTCAGTGGTACGAAAATCCGTCGCTGATACTGCAGGTCAAGGCATTGGCAGATCTGCGCGACAAGATGCGCGATGAGAATCTCTATGAGGGCGAGGGAATCCGGCCCACGGAGGACCTGGGTGAACCCGGCGAGACCGCCAAGCGGGCCCGCACCCCGGATGGAACGTTCAACGACCTGTCGGATCCTTGGATGGGGGCGGCGGGCACCGGCTTCGGCCGAAACGTCCGTCTGGACAAGACGATCACCCACACCAAGAAGCTGCTGGACCCCGATCCACGACTGATCAGCCGCAAGCTGATGGCGCGTGACTCCTTCAAGCCGGCCGGCATCGTCAACACCATCGCCGCGGCATGGATTCAATTCGAGAACCACAACTGGTTCTTCCACGGCAACGGCGAGCCGGACAAGGTCATCGACATCCCCCTCGGTGCCGACGACAACTTTCCCAAAAATCCGATGCAGATCCGCCAGACGATCCCCATGCACGGCAAGGAGATAGTCGACGGCCAGCCCGCACCGGTCTTCGCCAACACCGAGACGCACTGGTGGGACGGCTCCCAGGTCTACGGCAGCGGCAGCGAGAAGCAGTCCCAGGTCCGCACCTTCAAAGACGGCAAGATCAAGGTCGACGACAATGGACGACTGCCCGAAAGCCTCGCCACCCCCGGCATCGATCTGACCGGATTCGAGGAGAACTACTGGTCCGGTGTCGGCATCCTGCACACCCTGTTCGCCCGCGAGCATAATGCCGTCTGCGACGCCCTGAAAAAGGCATACCCCAGCTTCGACGACCAGCGGCTGTTCGAACTGGGCGTCCTCACCGTGTCGGCGCTGATCGCCAAGATCCATACCGTCGAGTGGACGACGTGCGTGCTGCGCCACCCGGCGCTGCAAATCGGTATGAACGCCAACTGGTACGGCGCCCTGGGCGAGACATTCAAAGACAGGATCGGTCGCGTCGGTGACAGTGAGGCTCTCTCCGGTATCGCCGGGTCCCCTCTCGACCACCATGCCGCACCGTTCTCGCTGACCGAGGAGTTCGTCACCGTCTACCGTTTGCATCCGCTGATCCCGGACGATTGGAACTTCTTCTCGCTGGAGTCCGGTGAGCATCTGCGCAACGCCACGTTCACTGAGATTCAGGGCAAGTACACCCGCGACTTCATGAGCAGCATGCAGATGGGTGACCTCTGGTATTCGATGGGCCAGGCCAGCGCCGGAGCCATCTGCCTGCACAACTACCCGAATGCGCTGCGGAAATTCGAGCGACTCGACGGCCAGTTCACCGATCTGGCCACCCTCGACCTGGTCCGCGACCGCGAGCGTGGGGTTCCGCGGTACAACGACTTCCGCGAAGCAATGCACATGCCGCGGCGCAAGAGCATCGACGAGATTACGCCCAACAAGCAGTGGGCCAAAGAGATCAACGAGATCTACAACGGCGACGTCGACCTGGTGGACACCCAGATCGGCATGCAGGCCGAACAGCCGCCGAAGGGCTTCGGATTCTCCGACACCGCCTTCCGGGTCTTCATCCTGATGGCCTCGAGGCGGCTGAAGTCCGACCGATTCTTCACCAACGACTTCCGTCCAGAGGTGTACACCCAGGTCGGCTTCGACTGGGTCAACCACACGTCGATGAAGGATGTCGTGCTGCGCCACTATCCGGAACTGGAGCCGGCACTTGAGGGTGTCGACCGGCTGTTCGCGCCGTGGCCCAAGCTGGGTGCACCCGCACCGGACAAGCCGAATCGCATCGTGCAGCTTGCCGACACCGTCCGCGCCTACATGCCCTGGGGTTGATCCGTCTATGACCGCGGAATTCCCGCACGCTTCCACCCTTGAGGGCATCCGATTCACTGCTGAGATCGGTTTGCCCAACGTTATCCAGGGGCTGTTCAACAAGAGGGAGATCCCCACCAAAGTAGCGTCCCGCATCGGCACGGACCATCTGGGCTACCAACTCGTCGAAGAGCTGGTGAGGAGCCACGGACCAGGACCGTTCTTCGTGCGCGTCGCCAAAGACGAGGCACTTCTGGTCCACCACCCCGACGATCTCAAGTTCGTCCTCGGCGGTTCCCCGGACCCGTTCGCCTCCGACCCGGAGGCGAAGCTGAAGGGGATGTCCGCCTTTCAGCCCGACGCGCTGACGATCTCCAGGGGTGACCTGTGGGCTCAGCGTCGGCAGTTCGCCGACGCCGTCCTGGAGCCGGGCAAGCCGCTGCACCGTCTTGCCAAGTCGTTCGTGAAAGTCGCGGCGGAGACCGCGGAGGAACTGGTCGGCCGCCCGGTCGACTATCACACGATCGACAAGGCGTTCCAGCGGATGACGCGTCGCGTCGTGTTCGGCGACCACGCGGCCGACGACACCCGGCTAATGGACGTCCTGGGTGAGCTGATGTCTCAGGGCAACAAGATGCCCGGTGAACCCGGCGAGCAATATCCGGAGCTGATCGAGATCATCGAGGGCCACCTGGCCAAAGCGGAGCCCGGCAGCCTGGCCGCGGAGATCGCCAAGACTCCCGCCCCTCCCGGTGGCGCTGCAGGACAGGTGATCCATTGGCTCTTCGCCATGGGAGACACGCTGGCGGCCAACACACTGCGGGCGCTGGCCGCTCTGGCCACCCACCCGGAACAGCAGGCCGAGGTTCGCACGGAGATCGCGGCGGCCGATATCGGCACCCCCAAGGGCGTCGCGTCGCTGAAATACCTGGCCGGTTGCCTTCTGGAGGCCATGCGGCTGTGGCCCACCACCGGCTTGTTCGCCCGGGTCGCGATTCGCGACGTCGAATTCCCCAGCGGTGCCGTGCTTCCCGAGGGCCATCAGGTGCTCATCTACAACGTGTTCAACCACCGCAACCGGGAGCGCATCCCCTACGCCGACCGCTTCTCCCCCGGCGAGTGGGCCACCGGCACGGCAGGCGATGACTGGTCCTACAACTTCATGAGCCATGGTCCTCAGGGCTGCCCCGGCTACGGCCTGTCGGTGTTTTTAGGCCAGGCGGTGATGGCGAACCTGATCAGCGCCGGAACGTTGTCGGCCAGCGGAGCACGCCTTGACCCCGCGAAGTCGCTGCCGCACAGCCTCGACTTGTTCGGGTTCAAAATCGAGGTCACCCGGACAACATCAGCCTGAACGCTGAGTATTACCGGTTGATCCGAAAGGTCGGTGCTTCACGACGTGTTGAGCTATCAAAGGGTATGACCACCACCAGCGAACACCTGCGGCGGGCACTCGACGGCCGTTGGCGCGATACGAAGAAGATGATCCGCGAGAAGCTGTCGCTGGAGATTTTTCAACCGCACTTCACCCCGACTAAGTCCGTCGCCCGTACCCGGGTCAATGAACAACTGCGGATCATCGCCGCCGCCGGCGCCGCCGAGGACGCTTTCCGCAAGGACCACGGCGGAACCGGCGACGCCGGTGCGGCGGTCACGAAGATCGAGATGCTGGCGATGTCGGATCTGTCGCTGATGGTCAAGGCGGGAGTGCTGTGGGGGCTGTTCGGCGGGGCGGTGGAGAACCTGGGCACCGAACGCCATCACGAGGCATACGTCCGGCCACTGATCACTCTGGATCTACTGGGCTGCTTCGCCATGACCGAGACCGGGCACGGCAGCGACGTCCAGAACCTCGAGACCACGGCCACCTATGAGTCGGAGACCGAAGAGTTCGTCATCCACTCCCCGACGCCGAGCGCCCGCAAGGACTACATCGGCGGTGCTGCCGAGAGTGCCTCGGTCGCAGCGGTCTTCGCCCAGTTGATCACCCGGGGCGAGAACCATGGCGTGCACTGCATCATGGTTCCGATCCGGGATGAACAGGGCAACGACCTGCCCGGTGTCACCATCTCGGACTGCGACTACAAAGGCGGGCTTCCGGGCGTCGACAACGGCCGGATCATGTTCGATCAGGTGCGGGTGCCGCGGGATAACCTGCTGAACAAGTTCGCCGATGTCGCTGCCGACGGGACCTACAGCTCACCCATCGAGAACGACAACCGGCGATTCTTCACGATGCTGGGAACCTTGGTCCGCGGTCGGGTCACCGTCGGCGGAAGTGCCGCCCAGGCCGCCCGGGTGGCACTTGACATTGCCGTTCGGTACGGGCTGCTGCGCACACAGTTCAAAGCTCCCGGTGAGGACCACGAGGTTCCGATCATGGACTACCTGGTGCACCAGCGCCGCCTGCTGCCCTATGTGGCGCAGTCCTACGCTCTGCAGTTCGCGCAGAACCAGTTGGTGGCCACCTTGCACGATCAGGAGACCGCCGAGATCCGCGATATGGAGGCCCAACGCGAGTTGGAGGCGCACGCGGCGGGCCTGAAGGTGGTCAGCACCTGGCATGCCAGCGCGGCCATCCAGGAGGCCCGGGAGGCCTGCGGCGGGGCTGGCTACCTCGCGGAGAACCGGTTGGTGGAACTGCGTGCCGACAGCGACGTGTTCACCACCTTCGAGGGCGACAATCACGTCCTGTTGCAGCTGGTCGCCAAACACCTGCTGACCGGCTACAACGATGACATCAAGGGGATGAGCCCGGTCGAATGGGTGAAGTTCGCCGCCAATTACGCCGGCGGTCGGGTGGCCAGGAGGACCGCGGGTCAGCAAATCATGCAGATCATCCTCGACAACCGCCAGGACAACGACGAAGAGGGCAGCCTGTTCAACCGGGGCACCCAGGCCAAGATGTTCGAGGACCGCGAGGAGTACCTGCTGTCATCGCTGGCCCGGCGGCTCCAGCGCAGAGCGAAGACGATGTCGGCGTTCGACGCCTTCAATTCGGTGCAGGACCACGTCATGCACCTCGCGCGCGCACATATCGACCGCACCGTCCTGGAATCGTTCATCGCCGGTATCGACGGCTGCGAGGATCCGGAAGCCCGCAAGATTCTCGAGATGGTCTGCGACCTCTACGCGCTGGGGGTGATCGAAGCCGACAAGGCGTTCTTCCTCGAGCACCGTTTGTTGTCGACCGAACGGGCCAGGGCGGTGAACGCCGGGATCAACGAACGCTGCCGAAACCTGCGCCCGCACGCGGAGACCCTGGTCGACGCCTTCGGAATCCCGGAGCAACTGCGGTACGCGCAGATGCTGCATCCCGAGCTCATCTCGGTGACTGATCGGTGAATATCGCCGAGGACGTCATCGACTGGCTGGCCACCGACCAACTCGGCGTCGACGAACAGTGGTCCTACCGACTGCCGACCGGATTCACCTGGTGGGCCGGTCAGTACGCGCAAACGGTCGAGATCGTCGGGGAGGAAACCGGCCCCAGGGGCGAAACGGGATACCTGGTCTGTGTGCGGACCGAGTTACTGCGCGAGGTGGACCTGACCGAGGCTGCGCTTCGCGAAATCAACGCGTTACCGATGCGGTGCGCCTCGTTGGCCGGGCCGGTGTACGACTGCGAGGCACGGCGACTGGACCTGTGGTCGTTGGTCCGGGTGACCGATGACAACGGGGACTGGATCCGGTATCTGCTCGCGGCGGCCGCGGTGATCCAGCTTGCCGAGGCGGCTGCAGAGGCACCGGTGCTGGCCTCAGCAGTCGGGGCGCTGACGGCAACCAGTACCCACCCCGAGAGTGGTGAGCGAACCGTCCCCGATCAGATGGCCTCTGCTGCAGGCATTTTCGCCTCCCG
>Ga0180432_10011979_pt1 | contig 10150 bp, 9 predicted proteins | sample SS_ome_10_FD_132414 | JGI IMG/M metagenome (GOLD analysis project Ga0180432, IMG submission 132414) | Hypersaline lake sediment archaeal communities from the Salton Sea, California, USA - SS_1_MS_2 metaG | ecosystem: Environmental > Aquatic > Non-marine Saline and Alkaline > Hypersaline >...
AATGGGACGGCGATGTTGTTGAATTGATGCCCCTTGTTAATATTAATATTCCAAAAAAACCAAAACGTTGTGGTGCTGAAGGTGTCTATGATCCTCCGAGAAATATCTTAAAAAGCATTTCTGGATTAAAATTAAATGAAATGGAACGAATAATGGAATATTCCTATTGTTGTGGTGCAGGAGCTGGCGTAAAATCTGCATTTCCAGAGTTTGCCTTAAAGACTGCTCAAATAAGATTAGACGAAGCAGAAGATACTGGTGCTGAAATTTTAGTATCTGCGTGTCCTTTCTGTTCAACCAATTTACAAGATGCTATAAAAGAAAAAGGTTCTAAATTACAATTTTACGATATAAATGAGTTGATCTTGATGGCGTTAGGGATGGATATTAAAAAAGTAAAAGAAAAAGCGGCGGAGGTGGCGTAAATGGTATTAGAAGAGGATACTTTTAAGGAATTTGAAAAAGCTGTTGGCGTTGGAAACGTCAACGATGGCGAAGTTATTACCGATGCTTACGCTTACAATTGGTGCATGGAAATGTTTAATTACATGGATGGAAAAGAACCATTACCTTATTCATCTCGCCCTAAAGCTGTAATACTGCCTTCTTCTACGGAAGAAGTTCAAAAAGTCGTGAAATTATGTAATAAATATGGAATTCAAGTAAAAGCACAGAGCACTGGTCTTGGTCCGTGGAACTGTGTATCCTCCAACAATAGTATCGTCGTGGATTTACGCAGGATGAATAAAATCGTTAAAATTGACGAAAAGAATCTTTATTGCGTTGTCGAACCATATGTGAGTGGTGCACAATTGCAAGCTGAAATAATGAAATATGGATTAAATTGCCACATGCCTGGAGCAGGACCCCAGGTATCTCCTCTTGCGAGCGCAACAAGTATGAATGGACCTGGATTTACTTCGCCATCTACTGGACATAGTTCAAGGAATGTGTTAGGAGTGGAATGGGTTTTACCAGATGGAGAAATCATGAGATTGGGGTCATGGGGGATGAAAAACAATCCCGATTGGTTTAATGGAGATGGGCCTGGACCTAGCTTGAGGGGAATAATGCGCGGGTGGGCAGGGGCTAAATCAGGTCTCGGAATATTCACGCGAGTTGCTGTTAAGCTCTTTCCATATCCATGTAGTACGGATTTTGAATTATCTGGACATTCGCCAAATTACGACTTTAAAATCCCTGACTTCATGAGACTTTATGTAATGGATTGTAAGAATTTTAAAAGGTTGGATGAGATAATAATCCAAGTAGAAAAAGAAGAAATTTCTTTCATGTGTAGTTACTTATCTGGACTTGCTGTAATGGCGATCTTTGCCAACTCTTTTGAGCAGATGATGGAATTAATGGCGGTAGGAGGCATGAAAGCTCCCCTTGTTGTGATCATTGCTGCTCGTACTAAGCGAGAATTTGAATACAAGCAAAAGGTCATGGATTATATACTGGAGAAAAACAAATTGGCAAATATTATTGGCAAACAATATACTCCCTATCCAGTTTTTTATGCTGAAGCTTTACGTTCTAATTTAGGATTACACGGTTTTATTGCCACAGGGGGTTTTCAGTCTACCTTGGGGCAATGTGATACGGCAAAGATGTGTCTCAACAGTGCAACATTGAATGTTCCGGCGAAACAATTGTTTATAAAAAAGGGAGCAGTTGCGAACGACTTTGGGGAAGGAGTATGGATGACTTCCTACGAATCTGGGCATTATTTCCACGCAGAATCACCAACAATGTTTGATCAGACAAATAAACATAGCGTGAAAGGAACCGCGCAATATTTTGAAAGAAGTAATGAAATAGGTTTAGTAAAACATCTTGGCGCCCCATTTTTCGTGGAAGGAGATCGATGGCACGACATGTTTGGACCGCATATGCACAATTATCATCTCTGGTTGAGAAAAATAAAGGAGGCATTCGATCCTAATAATATTGCTGATGGAGGATTCTATATAACACCAGGGAAGGATAAAAAAGGCGCATTAAAAAAATAATGAGGTGAAAGCATCATGACTGAAGTGAAAGAAGAAAAAAAAATGGTTAGAGGTTTTGCAGGGCTCATTTATGCCGTATTGACTCCTTTAAACGAGAAAGAGAAATTTAAGGAAAAATTTGCTAACACAAAAGTAAAAATACTCATCAACGCCTCTAATTTGAATTATGCGGCGTTAGTTATTATTGATAAAGGTACTATAGATGTTGAAAGCGTTCCAAATAAGCCAAAGGAGAATCTGGAAAAGAAAAATGCCGGTTGGGATGCATTTATAGAAATGCATGCATCAACATTCCTCGCTTTCGCAATGAATAGGCTCTCACTACCAGGAATGGCAAAGTTAGTGCTCAAACGCGAAGTGAGATTGAAAGGTCTCAGAAAGCTGTTAGCAATGATGCAAATGATGAAAATTTTAGCAGAGTAAATTGTGATAGCGGCTTTTGTATTTACAAAAATATATAATAATTTTCAATTTCTAAATTTATAAGTAAAAAAGGCTCGTTCTAAAAGAAATTAGTTCCTTTAAAAAAATTAAATAGCGATTTAATATTTATTAACGCGATAGTCTAAGGTTTTATCATGATTGAAAATGAAGAATTTGAGTCAATTAGAGAGTTTATAAAACTAGATCGCAAATCACTTGAAAAGATTCAAGAAACATTGATTGACGACTCATATTTTTCATATAAAGTCTACATCCGACTCCAACCCACGTGCCTTTTAAAACGTGTAAGATTATTCATCATTTTTAGGGCGTTAAGCGAGCTCGGGCAGATTTGTTTTACTAATCCAGACTTACAGGTGTTAGAATCCGGAGAATTTAAGCTAGATTTTGAAATCTATTTTATTAGCCAAAAAGAAGATAACGAGATCCTAAAAGCATTAGATGAGATTTTGGAAATAGAAAATAAATACATTTTATCAAAAAGCAAGGACGAATTTATAACGCTTTTCAGCGAATTCGTTTCAAGTGGCACGATAAAAGATAAAATAGGAATAGAACCAGAGATTGGGGCAGGAAAATCTGGCAAACAACAACAAGAACAAGCTTTAAACAATGAAATTGTTCAAGCGGGAGGATTATCAAATATTTCCCAAAATAAAGGGAAGACTTCGAACGATCTATTTTCTAATATAACGGACCTTCAAAAAGATGCTTTAAAAGAGATAGGAAATATAGGTGCGGGTAATGCTGCCAACGCTCTTGCAGGTTTGATTAGCAGGAGGGTCGATATCAACATTCCTTCGGTTCAAATCATTGAATTAGACCAGTATATTAATAACCTTACCAAGAATAAATATACGCTATTTACCACTTGGAGCAACATCATAGGAGATAATAAGGCAACAATCTTAATACTGTTTAAAATCTCTGATGTCATTAAACTGGTATCCGTTATGATTGAAGGTATGGAAGATTCTAAAGCTGAATTGTCAGAAGCTGATATTAAATCCATTGATGACCTTCCAGAACTATACACGAGCGCTTTAAGCGAATTAGGACACATCTTAGCGAATCATTATTCTATTGCTCTTGGAAACTTATTAGAACTAAAATTGATGACCGAGCCTCCGGGAATGAGCCTTGATATCGGTGAACAATTACACGATACCATAAATAATCAAATTGGCTTATATAACGGGCTCTCTCTCCTTATTGCCACGACGATAATGATAAAGGATCTCATGGTTTCTGGATCTTGTATTTTCATTCCAGACCCGGCAACAATGGACAGGATGCTAGACGCGTTGTCTCAATTCTTATAATGTAGATAGAAAAACCCTTTAATGATTTCACTTATCTTCTAATGCTTTTTTAGGAAATAGACGTTTTCTCAATTTTGCCGTTCCAGTATCTTCATCGTACTCTAACAATCCAACCTTAGCCAATTCTTGAACAGATCTTAGAATGAATGCTCCCCCTATACCCGTAGTGTTTTTTAATTCTTCCCGTGTCATCTCTTCCTTCTCACCGTGTAGAGTAAATAGAACCCTGTAATGAGGTTGTCCTTGCCAAATTTCTTCAATCAAGACGCGATAAATAGACAATAATGCTTGAATTCTATCAAAATTTAGTTCCATTTCTTCCTGATCTGCTGAAGCTTGTGCAAATTTTTTTAACTCTACTTTCACTTTTTCGTATTCTTCTAACAATTTCACTTGCTCTTCGGTCATTGCACCTATTTTTTGATCTCTTTCTTGTTTTTCCCTTTCAAGCTTCCTAGTTTCGTCTTCTAACTGTTTTTCGTGAGCTTCTAATCTTGCTTTTTCTTTTACTAATTGCTTTTCGTGTTGCTCTAATCTATTTTTTTCTTTTTCTAATTCGACTTTATCTTCAAGGGCTTGCTTTTTTTCTTTGTCGAGGTTAATTAATTCGTTTCTCGCATTGTTTAAAGTTTCTGAAAATTGCTTGAATATATCTTCTGCGTTTTTAAGAGCATCATCAATTCCTTTCAAGGTACTATTTTCATCAGACATGATAATCACTTCATTAAATCATACTATTATGTTTGGATTATGGAACTAAGTATTGAATATGTCTTTATTTGTTTTTAACCTTTTCCTCGGAACATTTATATATTTTAATGATAATGTGATCTTAACAATTTTGCAGTACAAAATAATGAGGAGGAAAAAAAATGGATAAAGAAAAATATTACAAGTATTTGTTTCTTTTGGCAGCTTGTTATAACATCTTGAATGCCTTGATATTTATTGTCGTCTCACTTCTGAAAGATCCTGCAATATTTACCTTATTTGGAGTGTTAATGCCTAATAGCATGATTTGGCTCCAATTATCCTTGCTCTTGATATTGATCCTTGGACTTGGATATATAATCGTATCGATGGATCTTAGTCAGAATCATGGGTTAGTAATTATTGGAGGCATTTCAAAGGTAGTGTTCTTTATTATAACCCTTATATACTTCGTATTGGGCGAAGTTGGTATAATGGTCGTTCTACTTGGAGGCGTTGACATCCTATTCGTGTGTCTTTTTGCGGAATTTTTGTTAAAATATAATAAGTAGCATTCTAATTCCTTTTTTTTTTAATTTCAGGATTTATCGATCAGTAAACTTTTAACACTAAAAAAATTCATAATTTTATGACTAAAGATATTGAAACTGGTGAAAAAAATAAGGAAAAACTCATTTTAGGTGTTTCAGTTCCAATTTTTTTAATGGGGCTTGTATCTTTCTTCACCGATATCTCAAGCGAGATGATCACCAGTATATTGCCTTTTTTTATAATTTCGATTGGTGGTACGGCTTTAACTTTAGGTATAATTTCGGGAATAACTACTGCATTATCTAATGTATTAAAAGGTTTCTCTGGATGGTTGAGTGATAAAATAAATAAAAGAAAACCATTTGTGGTTGCAGGATATGCGATATCTAATCTTTCAAAACCATTTATTGGCTTTAGTCCCTCCTGGGAATATGTATTGGGATTGAAAGCCACTGATCGCTTCGGAAAAGGTCTCAGAACATCAGCTAGAGATACAATGATTTCTTATCATGCGGTTGAAAAAGGAAAAGCATTCGGAATGCATCGCGCAATGGATACTTTAGGAGCCGTAATAGGTTCACTTTTAGCAACTTTGTTTCTAATTTGGGCTTGGTCCTATTCACAGATTATATTTTTCTCCATATTTCCCGGTTTATGTGCTATTGTTTTCATTTTAATCGTTAAAGACGTGGATCCTAATAAAATAGATGAAACAAAATTGAAATTCTATGGACAACCGAAAGTGGATGAGATTGACAAAAGTTTTATCAAATTAATAATAATATTAGGAGTGATTGAATTTGCAAGTTTAGATATTGCGTTCCTTCAGATAAGATCTAAGGATTTTTTGATAATGCCTGGAATGGAGTTTTTAATTCCATTACTCTTCTTACTTAGCAACGTCGTGTACATGGTTTTCTCGCCAATCACGGGGAATTTATCAGATAAAATAGGTCGGAAACCAGTAATAATGGTAGGATTGACTGTGTTGTTAGTATCGTGCATTATACTGGCGATTCCTATGGTTGTTTCGTGGTTCTCTCTAATAATGATTGTTATCGTATATGTAATGTTTGGGTTCTATCTTGCGTCAGTTGATCCCATTTCGAGAGCGTATATTGCAGATTTAGCTGGCAAGAATAAGAGGGGTCGTGCTTACGGATATTATTATCTCTCGGTAGGGCTCATCTCTATGGCAGAAGGAATAATTTTTGGCTTAATTTACGATAGCTTTTCGTTCCTGGTCGCGTTTATCTATGTTTCAGTATTGCTGATTGCGTGTATGATAGTATTTGCCACGACAGATTTCGCGAGAATCCTTCAAAAATCTGAAGATTAATCCCTATTATCTTTAATTTTTTGACCATAGTTCTGCTAAATTCAATATTACTTCTGCTGCTTTCTGTAATCCTATTGTTGGAATAAATTCCTTTCTAGAATGAAATAATTCCCCCCCTGTAAAAATGTTTGGAGTAGGAATCCCCATAGAACTTAGTTTAGCACCATCGGTACCACCACGGATTGAGTGCAGATTTACTTCAAGTCCTGCTTGAGTGATTGCTTCTTTCGCTAGATCAATTGCTTTTTGTTCTTTTTCCAAATACAGTATCATGTTTTCGTATTGATGTTGAAATGCAAGCTCTATTTTCAACCCTGGATACTTTTTTTCGTAGGATTCTTTTAATGATTTAAAAAATTCCATTCGTTTTTCGTTATTTTCTACGACAAAATCGCGAATAATGAGACTCGCTTTTGCCTGTTCTTCTTCTCCTTCTAATTTATAAAGGTGGTAATATCCTTCTCTCTCTTCAGTGTGTTCTGGAGTTTCTTTTTCTGGAATCTCGCTAAAAAATTTACTCGCAATGTGAATGGCATTTATCATCAGATCCTTAGCATATCCTGGATGCACGTTTAGACCTTTAAATTTGATATCTACGCCCCATGCATCAAAACATTCGAGTTCTAACTGGCCCATCTCAGATCCGTCGAGAGTATAGCAAATTTTAGGTAATAATTTTTTATTTATTTTTTTCGTCCCCCTCCCAACTTCCTCGTCCGGGTTGAAACAAACGGTAATTGGACCGTGTTTTAATTCTGGATACTTTTTCCATGCGGCACAAGCTGTCATTATTTCGGCAACGCCCGCTTTATCATCCGCGCCAAGTAACGTGTCTCCTGAAGCCGTAATTATATCAAGACCCATGTAATCTTTTAGAACCTTTGAGTCGCTTAAAGACAATTTTAACTCGCTATTATGAGAAAAGAGAATGTCTTTTCCATCGTAATTCTCGTGAACGACTGGTTTCACGTCCTTACCACTGACCGCTTCAGATGTATCCAAGTGAGCGATTAATCCAATTGGTTTGGCTTCTTCCAGGCCTTTATTCGCGGGTAGATTGCCGTAAACGTATCCATACTTGTCTTGAACTACATCAATCACTCCTAAATCCCGTAATTCCTCGCTCAATATTTTTCCAAGCTCTAATTGGCCTTTGGTTGTTGGAGTTGTAGAGGATTTTTCGTCCGATGTCGTCCACACCTTGACATATCGCATGAACCGCTCAACAGCATCGTCTAGTAAGAATGCTTGAATCTCTTTTGAAATTACCATAGTACCCAATAATGATGTAATACTGAAAAACTTAAAGATAAAAGATTAATCTTGACAACCATTTATAACTGTTAAACCATATTTATTGAACTCATGATTGACCCTTTAGCTCAAATATTTGATAATTTGGACCTTACTTGGATAGATTCATCGAAAGAGATCATTGAAAGCCAGGCATGCACTGCTTTGTTATCTATTTTCCCAAATTTGGAGCAAATCTTTCAAGAGGGAATTAAAAACGATAAAGACGAGTTTATCAGGACGATTCGACACATTTTTCGCGTTTTTAAAGTGTATTTCCTTTTAAAAAATGATGATTTCAAACACGAATCGCTTTCCGAGAATTCACTAACTGTGTTAAGAGATAAAATAAATAGCATTGAAGATATTAACGAAAAATTGTTGCCTCTTATTTTAGCTTATCACGATATTGGTAGGTTTTTTGATAAAAAGGATCATCCTTATCAAAGCCATCTCGTCATTTCTAACAATAATTTGCTTGAATCCTTTGATCTTCTAGATTTTGAAAGGCTACTCATAGATAAGGTAATCCAATATCACTTGTTATTTGCTTCCATATATACAGGAGAAGCAACCTTTTTTGGTACGAGTTCTCTATTACACGATATAGACTTGGTGAAAAATGAGAAGTATTGCGATTTATTCGTAGATATACTCGAAATTTTCACTTATATCGACATCCTTGGATATTCGTACGCTCAAATCTTTGACCACTATATAAAATATTTTGAAGAGATTAACCAGAACTTAAAGCAAATCTTGAAATTATTGCCTGATAAGAAAAAAGCCATGGAAAAAGCGTTAGAAATTTCCCATGAATGGATTGAATGGAGAATCGCAGGCGCCATGAGAATTTTCCAATTCGTAGAAACGAAATCATACCTGACAAGAGAGTTTTATTTTACCAAATTAAAAGAAAGCATTAGTGAAAGTAATTTTGAACTGGTTGACTGTTTAGAATGGAACACAATTAAGAAAAAATATCTTATATCCTCATCTCAAGTTCAAATAAAGTACGGACTTGGCTTCTTGATGATTTTAGCGTTTGGAAATCTCTTCCGCTCGAGACTTAAAAAAGATCGAAATATTTCCGATAAATTAGTATTTTTCTGGCTTATTCTTTCTAAAGAAATCCGGGAAAGATGCAAAGACGATGTTTTTTCTTTATGGAACGTGTATTTCATTAACTTGCCTAACTTGTGGAAATCTGATAAAGAATTCGCAAAAAAGATCGATATTGAGACAATGAAGCGAATTATCAAGAATTCAAACCAAGAATTTGACGAGAAAAGGAATGAACATAGTCTATTTTTGGATTTTAAGGGTGTCCTATAATGTCTCTCCCTATTCAGAGCAGATTTAGGTAAATAGTTTAACTTATTTAAGCAATGGACTCATTGTATGATTTAGTTTAGTAGACTATAAGAGGTAGATCGAATGCAATATAAACGATTCAAATTGTTGAAAATTCGCATTAACGGGGGTGTTGCATTCGTCACCATCGACAATCCCCCGGTTAACATGTTGTCCCTCCAATTAATCGCAGAACTTAGCAGTTTTGCACGTAAAGTTGAAAAAGATGACGACGTGAGGGTTATTGTTTTTGATAGCGCCGATCCAGATTTTTTTATAGCTCATTTTGATGTTGATTCTCTATTAATAACTCCAGACGAGGAACCAACCAAATCAACTCAGCTTGAAGGCATGCATCCATTGTTAGAAGCATTTCGTACCATGTCTAAGGTATCAATCGCAAAAATCGAAGGAATATGCCGCGGTGGAGGGAGCGAATTCGTTCTGGCGCTCGACATGAGGTTTGGAGTCATAGGAAAAACCATCTTAGCGCAACCTGAAGTTGCTGTTGGGATAATCCCTGGTGGAGGGGGCACTCAGCGCATTCCACGCTTGATGGGACAAGCTCGTGCCATGGAAGTAATTCTTAGCGGAACGGACATTCCTGCTGAATTGGCTGAAAAATATGGATACCTCAATCGTGCGTTTCTACCCGATGAAATAACTGATTACGTTGAGGAAATTGCTTATACTATTGCTTCACACCCGGCAGAAACCCTCGCACTGGCAAAAAAAGCAATTCAAAATGCGGCTGAGTTGCCAATCGTGGAAGGCTTGATTGAAGAATATTATTTATTTCAACAATCAACTGCTTTACCCGTGGCAAAAACGCGTATGAAGGAATTCATGGAAATGGGTGGGCAGTCTCGAGAAGTGGAAATTCAAGGTTTTAAACTACCTGAAGATATACTAAAAAGAATCAAGGATGAAAGAAATAATGAGTAGAAATTAAGGTGAATAAAACATGAAAGATTTTAAGAATAAAAATTGTTTTTTAACTGGCGCTGCAAGTGGAATTGGTCGCTCCTTCGCACTCGCATTAGCGAAAGAGGGAATGAACTTATATATTTCTGATATAAACATGGAAAGGTTGGCGAACGTTAAAAAAGAAATCGAAAAAATAGGTGCTAAAGTAATTGCTG
>Ga0180432_10011980_pt1 | contig 10150 bp, 9 predicted proteins | sample SS_ome_10_FD_132414 | JGI IMG/M metagenome (GOLD analysis project Ga0180432, IMG submission 132414) | Hypersaline lake sediment archaeal communities from the Salton Sea, California, USA - SS_1_MS_2 metaG | ecosystem: Environmental > Aquatic > Non-marine Saline and Alkaline > Hypersaline >...
AGCGGATACGCCAACATTGCCTGCGCCCCGATGGTCTTCGACAGAGGCGCGGATCCCGACAGGTGTCTGGTGGTGGACTCCAAAGGGATACTGGGAAAACACCGGGAAGACCTGGAGCGCCGGCGTTTCGAGCTGGTGGAGAAATGGAAGCTCTGCAACAGTACCAACTCCGAGGGCTTGAGCGGGGGTATCGCCGAGGCACTGGCCGGCGCGGATGTTCTGATCGCCCTGTCCAAGCCGGGCCCGGGAACGATCCGGCCGGAGTGGATCAGCCGGATGGCACCCCGGGCCGTGGTGTTCGCCTGCGCCAATCCCGTACCTGAAGTTTGGCCCTGGGAGGCGAAAGAGGCCGGAGCCGAGGTGGTGGCCACCGGGCGCTCGGATTTCCCAAACCAGGTGAACAACTCCCTCTGCTTTCCCGGGATCTTTCGCGGCGTGCTCGATATCCGGGCCCGGACCATTACAGATGATATGTGCTTTGCCGCGGCAGACGCCCTGGCCGGGTCCGTGGGAGGACAGCTCAGCTCGGAAAAGATCCTTCCCGGCATGGAGGATTGGGAGATCTTCCCGAAAATGGCGGCCGCCGTCGGCATGGAAGCACAGAAGGCGGGAATCGCCGGCTTCGAAAAGAGCTACGATGAGCTGTACGAAAGTGCAAAGAGGATCATCCAGCGGTCCCGAAACCTTACGGAGTTGATGATGGAGAAGGGTTTCATACCGGAAGCTCCGGAGAGCCCCGAGGAGGAAGCCGATGCATGACCTGATTGTCGTGGGTGGCGGTCCGGCAGGACTGGTTGCCACCGTGTATGCCGTGCGCCAGAGGTTGAACGTGCTCCTGATATCGGAACAGCTGGGCGGCAAGACCGAGGTCCGTTCCGAGTTTCCCGGAATCGGTGATGCCCGGGTCATCCGGGCTCAGCAGCTGGTGGACAACTTCAAAAACGAGCTGAGCTACCTGGATATCGCCCACCGGCTGGAACGGGTTCGCAGCATTGCCGTCGGGGATAGCGGCGCTTCCGGCGGGGGCTTCGTTGCCGCCACCGATGGCGGGGAAAACCTGGAGACCCGATCGGTTCTCATAACCAGCGGCTGCAGTTCCAGGCCTCCCAGGTTGCCGGGAGCAGACAAATACCTTCTGAAAGGCATCGGCTACTCGGCCGTCAGCTACGCACATCTGTTTTTGGACTGCAAGGCGGTGGTGATCGGAAGCGGCCCCAGGGCCGCCGGTTCGGCGCTGCAGCTGGCTCACTCCGCAGCTCAGGTGTACCTGATCGCCGAACAGGGGGAGTTTACCGAGTCCGATCGAGCCCTCCACGATGCTGCCGGCCTGACAAAACTGGAAAATGTTACGATCCTGCACGACTGCAGGATAACCGGATTCGACGGCGATACGTACGCCCGGGAGATCCTGGTGGAGGCTCCCGGGGGCGAACACAGGCGAATTGCCGCAGACGGCTTTTTCCTGGAAAGCGAAGCGCAGCCGAACAGCGAGGTCGCCGGCGGCCTGGTGGATCGGGACGGCGACGGTTTCATCGTGGTGGACGCCCGCTGCAACACCAGCCGCACAGGCGTTTTCGCAGCCGGGGACGTCACCAACGTACACCGGGAGCAGGTGCTGGTGGCGATGGGCGAGGGGGCTAAAGCAGCCCTGAGCGTCCAGGAATATCTGCTCGCCTCGAGCAGCGGCAGCAGCTGAATCGAGGCGCCTTTTGCAATACCGGAAATTCGGACCGCTGGACTGGGATGCGTCAATCCTCGGCTTCGGCACCATGCGGCTGCCCTATAATGACAGCGAGAAGAACATCGATGAGCCGCAGGCCGTCCGAATGCTCCATCACGCCATCGATCACGGGGTGAACTACATCGACACCGCCTACGGCTATCACGGCGGGCAGAGCGAGGGTTTTGTCGGCAGGGCCCTGGGCGGCGGCTATCGGCAGAAGGTCCGGCTGGCCACCAAGATGCCCAGCTGGCTGGTTGAAAGCCCGGCTGATTTCGACAAGCTGTTCAACGAACAGCTCGAGAGATTGCGAACCGAGCATATCGAGCTCTATCTGCTTCACAACCTCAACAGGGAATACTGGGAAAAGATGAAGACCTTCGACGCCATCGGCTGGGCGGAGCGGGCGATCAAGGCCGGTAAGATCGGGCAGCTGGGTTTCTCGTTTCACGATGAGTTCGACGTGTTCAAGGAGATCGTCGATACCTGGGACTGGCCTTTCTGCCAGATCCAGTACAACTACATGGACGTACGCAATCAGGCCGGAACCAGGGGCTTGAAGTACGCCGCCTCCAAGGGGATGGCGGTGGTGGTCATGGAGCCGATCCTGGGCGGAAAGCTGGCCGTTCCTCCGCCCCCGGTTCAGAAGATCTTCGAGCGGGCGCCCGTCAAGCGGCGTGCGGCGGATTGGGCGCTGCGATGGGTGTGGAATCAACCGGAGGTGACGGTGGTGCTCAGCGGCATGAGCACCTTCGAGCAGGTCGTGGAAAACCTCCAGAGCGCCGAATCCACGGGAATCGGCGCTCTGACCGAGAAGGAGCAGGAGTTGATCCGCGAGGTACGCCGCCGCTATAGAAAGCTCGAGCCGATTCCCTGCACCCGCTGCGGGTACTGTATGCCCTGTCCCAACGGAGTCGACATCCCGCGGAATCTTACCCTGTACAACGAGGGGCTCATGTACGGGCGACCGGATCTGGCTCGAAGACAGTACGGGTTCATTGCCGAAAATGCCCGTTCCACCGCCTGCATCCAATGCCGGGAATGCGAGCCCAAATGCCCCCAGGGCATCCTCATCAGCGAATGGATGCCCAGGGTCAGCGAGGTCCTGGCGGAGGGCCGGCCCTATCCGCGCTGACTCTGCGGCGGGCAGGCACAATACCCTCTGACTCTTCAGAGACCGGCGCACCAAGAATCGAATACACGGAGGTAATATGAAGAAATCGATCGGCGGAAAAACACTCGTGTTTCCCGCACCCGTCCTGATCGTGGGCACCTACGACGACGATCACAAGCCCAACGTCATGGCCGTGGCCTGGGGCGGGATCTGCTGCTCCCAGCCGCCCTGCGTGGCGGTCTCACTGCGCAAGGCGACCTACAGCTACGGGAACATCGTAAGCCGACAGGCCTTCACCGTGAATATTCCCTCGGAGGCTCAGGTCAGGGAGGCCGACTATTTCGGCATGGCCTCGGGCCGGGATGAGGACAAGTTCCAGCGCAGCGGCCTGACCCCGGTGGCCAGCCAGCTGGTGGATGCTCCCTACATCGCGGAGTTCTCCATGGTTCTGGAGTGCCGGGTCCTGCACACCATCGAGATCGGTCTGCACACCGAGTTCGTCGGGGAGATTCTGGACGTCAAGGCCGAAGAGGCGGTGATCGGCGAGAACGGAAATCCCGACATGGAGCGGCTCAAGCCCATCGCCTATGAGCCGGGCAACCGGCGCTACTTCCGGATCGGCGGCCTGCTGGCCATGGCTCAATCGGCGGGCCGGGAAATCTAGCTTAGCGCAGGTGAATTGCTGACGGCGCGATTGTCGGTTGCGGGGGTAGGATATGAGGCTTCCGTCCTCTCATTCGAGCAGTTTGGATAGCGGTGAGGAAATGCGGTTTGCGATTCGCAGTACGGTGCTCTGCCATTTATTGGGCAAGGAAGACCAAATTACTCTAAACATATCAGTTTGAGCGCGGCTAGAAATAATAAACTCAGACAGCTGCACAGCGGTGGAAATATCTCGTTCCCGTTTGGCAGGATCTTCTCTTTTCTCGCTTGTCAGCAACTTGAGGATAATAAAAGCGCCAGGTTCAGGTACTCGAACCTTGAATCCTTTGTACCTCATTTCTACAGCAAATTGATCGGCCAGGTCTAGGTATCTCAGGCCTTGCGCCGTGATTTTGAGTGCCGGCACCTTGTAGGGCTTGCTCCTTCCTTTTCCTATCTCGGGTGTGAGGAATTCGATTTCCAGATCAGGATGGACGAACTTGCTGTACCCGTTTAAGACGGAATACACGATATCAAAACCAAGCGCCTTGAGAAGCTGCGGCATATCTGCTGTCTTTCTTATGGCAGCGGGGTTGGGGACCAGGAAATCGATATCAAGCGTTCTCAGCAATGGTATTTCAGGAGATCCTCCGAAATTCTCGCTGTAGACTGCCAGACACCAACTGCCAAGTAGAACAAGGTCCCCCAGAATTCCTTCCTCGTTCAGTGCGGTGAGCACTTTTTCAAACAGAGCACTATTTTCGTCCACGTAAGGATTTTCCAATCTCCTTTATACTTTTGTTGACCTGCTTCAATTTACCTTCGATTTCTTTTCGTCTACCAAGTTTGCTATTAATCTCCCGGAGCCTCGGAGCGTCTTTTTTTCCTAGATAATCGAATTTCACCTTATCCTTGCTTCTGTATGCGAGGTAGTAGTACTCGTGGTTACGTATCTTTTTTCTGGAGATAGTTCCTTTGGGCAGTGATTCAAGCTCTTTACAATACTGATCTTTGAGTTTTTCTAGACGGGTATATTCTTCTCTCAGAATATCGTGGACCGCACTCATACGTTGTTACCCAACAAATCGATATTCTATACTAAATTGTTAGGTAAAAAATATCAATAGTGTTACCTAACAAATTGCATATATATTACCAATTGTTAGGTAATTTCCACAACCATTTGCATGAAACCTGGATCCAGCTCACGGTCAAGCAAAGGAGTGACCGCTACAGGACCACACCGGCACCGAAGGCGGCGGCGGCGATCCCCAGATAAGCTGCCAGCCACGGGGTGAGATAGCGGCGGGGCACCTGAGCCTTGTACGCCCGGTACCGGGCGCCGAAGCGCTTCGCCAGCTCCCGGCGCTCCTCTATGATCCCCGAGAGAACCGTCGCGGTCACAAGCACGGCGAAGGGCGCCAGGGCCCAGACGGAGGGCAGGGCGAAGCACAGCCCCAGGGCGTAGAGCAGGCGGGTGGAGGCCATGGGGTGGCGCACCCGGGCGTAGAACCCATCGGTCTGCAGGGTCGTATATTTCTTGGATCGACGCTCCCGGATGGAGAGGTGGCGCTGGTAGATCAGGGACATGCGCACCGCCGCATGAGTGACCAGCACAAAGCCCAGGGACAGGTGGATGAGCCCGAACAGGCTCAAGCGCAAACCCCAGACCGGCAGCACGGTGAAGTCGACCGACTCCCACAGCGGCAGGGCCGGTAGCAGGGGCAGCAGGTAGGTCAAGACCAGCCAGTACAGGAGGAGGAACAATGTCCAGCGAACCAGCAGGGAAAATCCGATGCGAACGGCAGAACCTGCTCTGATCTTGAACCCTGCTGTTTTTTCCTGTTGGACAAAGAAGCGGTTGGAGGCCAGCCGCTTGACTCCGGCGGGAGTCAATTCCAGCCTCCCTCTCTCGTTTCCGTGCTCGACCAGCAGCCGTTTGTCGACCAGATCCCGGTAGCAGTTGTGGATCAGCTGTTCACTGCCCTCCAGACGCTCGGCTTTCACGGTTCGCAGCAGCACGTTGCCCTGAAAATCGAAGGCGGCGCTTATCCTGCCCAGGAGCTCCTCCCGGGTCTGCGCCTCCCGGTTTCGAACCAGGAACAGCATGTAGGAGCGCAGCTGAGAGCGGCGAAACCGCTCGTATACGCCGAACTGGAATTTCCCCAGATTCGGTGTTTCCTCATCCCGGCTCCTGATCAGCTCCACGGCCAGCTCCACCGCGCTTTTCAGGATGAGGATCGCCACAAGCACTCCGATCAGGTAGTCGAGCCAGGAGAAGCGCAGCAGGGCCGCTATCAACCCGGCGGTGACTCCAGCGGCCACGATCACGTGATTGCGGGAATCCACCGACTGGGTTATCAGGGCCATGCTCTGCCGGCGCAGCCCGATGAAGCGCTGGATAAACCAGAGCACGGCGCAGACCAGAGCGGAGATCGTCACGGCGATGAAGGCGAACCAGTCCGCTTCCACCGGTTCCCGGCGGACGATCCTCAAGCTCGCCTCGACCAGGGCGAAGCCCCCGGTTGCGAGCATGAACAGCACCAGCAGGCGGCTGACCAGCCGTTCCCGGTCGACCCGCAATCCCCAGTAGACCAACAGGCTGGCCACCCCGTCCAGCAGAGTGTCGATGGCGTCGTTGAGCAGGCCCACGCTGCCCGAAAGGATGCCGGCCGGCAGCTTGAGAGCCGCCAGGAACAGATGCACGATGAGGGTCAGCTTGGAAGCGTTTTCCGGAGTGGCCAGATTGTCCACGTGGCCCCGGGCACGCTCCACCTCCGACAGTGCTTTACCGGCGGCCTCTCTGCCCTTCTCGGTCAAGGCGTAGGTCTCTCCCTCTCGTACGACCCACCCTCTCTCGATCAATCCCGAGAGCTGGTCTTCCAGCCAGTTGGTGAAGCTCACCCGTTTGTGCATACTCTCGGATATAATATTGCCGAAGAATCCGAACCGGCGGCTGAAAGCGTAGAACTGCTCCATGATCCCCTGTGCCGTCAAGGGTTTTTCCAGCAGGGTCATGGCAATCCCCCAACTCTCGCCGATTTCTGATGTGTGAGCCAACTTTCCCCCCTCCTGTCAGGAAATGATGCGTATTCTCTCACTTAGAGAGTAAAAAAACTCAGGCCAACTGACAACAGGTAGAGACTGTATGGACGTCGAAAAAACGCCTGCGGCGGAGCCGGTCTCCGACTTCAGTTCGGAATCCTGGGACGCACCTGATAGATCCGGTACGATTGCTCTTTGCCCACGGGCATATCGACAATCTCGTACTCGGGGAAGGAGGTGCGGAACTCCTTTAGATCCATCGATCGGATTTGCTCGGCAGGCACATGAGGAGCGATCAGATTGTACAGCTGGACCAGAATTTCTTTCTGCGGCTCTACGAGGGAGGAAACGAATACCCGCTCCCTGCGGCGCAGCTGGCCGAGCATACGCTGGGCGTGGTACTTGGCATCCGATTCTTCCATGACCAGGCCGAATACCGTGTTCATCCTCACATCCCGCCGGCGGCCTTTGACGGCTTGATAGTAGTAGGAGAGGGGATAGGCGGCTTTGCTCTCATCGTCCCAGAAGTTGGCCCCTTCCGGAAGGCTGTCCAGCACGCCCGCGCAGAACCTGGCCACAGCGTCATAGTTGCGTTTGATCGGATTGAAAATGTACTGCGCAGGGTCCCAGAGTCCGCCGGTTCGCTTGGCCTCCGGATACAGTGAGATATAGCGGTCAACGGAGTTTTCGCGGTTCGGCCAATGGGAAAAGCTCGGGTAGAGGAGCACGGGAATGAGAAAGGTGAGAAATACCAGCCAGCTGAGGCTCGGGGTGGGGTGTTTTTTCAGGAATCCGTCTATGCCGGCGGTCAGGGGGATAGCGAGCATCACGTACACCGGCAGGGCGAAGGCGTACATATCCCAGATGAAGTAGTTCGCCGACCAGACGATCTGGGCGGCGATCCCGACCAGGAAAAACACGACGGCGCCGCGAAAAGCCGAGTGCCTCCAAAAGCGGGGGAAGCCGGTAACGATGAAGATGATGGCCGCTGAGGGATAGTTGAGCAGGATGAGGAACAGGTAGTTGCCGCGCCAGAAAAGTTTCTGCCGGACCGTCATGCCTGCGGTAAACATCGATTTCAGGAAGTGTCCGCCGGTAGCATAGCGCAGCGACGTTCCCAGGCTCCGTACAGCCAGCTGCAGGATTCCCCCCTCTTCCCCCGATGCCATCATCCGGTACATCCCGAACCAGTGCATAATGAACAGCGTGGCGAACAGTGCGGTGCCGGCCAGGTAGCAGGCGATCAGGGCGAGGATGGATCCGGCTTTGAGTTGGAAGTTACGCGCCGCGAAGGGCAGCAGCACGGCCAGAAAGGCGAAGATGTACAGCCCCATGAGCACGTGATTGCTGATCCCCAGGCCGGCGAAGAAGAATGCCAGGTACAGGCCCCTTGGTTTCGCCCTGCGGTAGGACCGGAAGACGAGGAACAGACAGGCACTGATGAGGGTCGTATTCAAGGTATAAACTTCGATCGCGGTCGAGTGCCACCAGAGGGATAGGGATACGGTCAGGGCGATCGCTGCCAGGGCCGGGGCGAGCAGGTTCTTTGCAAGCTCCACCCCGGTTTTATAGATGAACAGGACCGTCAAACTGCCGAAGAGGGCGCAGAGCATGGTCAGGGCAAAGTGGGGATCCGCTGCGCGGAATACCTGCAGCCAGGCGTAGCCGATCAGGTTGAACAGGTTGTGGATGTTCACCCATACCCCGAGATCCGGTTTGCGTACCAGGTTCAGGATCAGGGTGGCATCGACCCAGCCGGGATAGCGGGCCGCCGTGGCCCAGTAGAGGATGAACGACCCGGCCAGCACCGCTGCCGGTACGGCGATTCTGCGCACGCGCTCCCTCTTCGGTTCGGATCCCGTTTGGTCTAACCTCGGATTCCGAGACGCGGCCGTCGGCTGCATGAGCTGCTCCTGCTGTCTTGTTTTTTTTCCGGCTCCTGTCGCCCCCCTCTTGAGATGAAAACGAAGCGCCTGTCAAGCTCGTACTTGAGGGAGTAGCCGAGGGTGAGACCGACCGCCGCACCCACATAGCGGGCGGCGTTGAACTCGAACAGGGCGTCGAAGCTGATCTCCACGGCCCAGAACACCGCGGTTGTGAATCCGCTCATAACCACGTAGAGAAATATCTTGGCCGCCTCGTCGCCCAGGGAACGGGTGCGGTAGTAGAAGATGAAGCGCTTGTCAAGGAGGTACTTGACGCCCAGCCCTGAGATGGTTCCAAAGAACAGCGAGATGTAGATGGAGTATGGGCCCTGTACGAAGAAGGCGACGCCCCGCTGAACCGCAATGTTGATCCCAGTGGCGATCGCCGCGAAAATCGCGTATTTCACGACTATCGGAATCCGCTCCATGGTCGCTCTTCGCCTCAAGGTCGGCCTCCGCTGAACAATGTGTATGCGAGCAGGGCGAAGATGATGCAAATCCAGAGGGCGATATCGATGAGCATGGCCCTATCCTTGAGCAGGACCTCGGCGGGATCGCCCCCGTTATTCTGTCGGTAGATCAGAAACATGTAGCGGAACACCCCGAAGACCACGAAGGGAATGGTGGCGATGAACTTGTCCCGGCCCAGGGCGATCATTGTTTTTGAGGTCACCACGTACAGAGAGTAGGTGATGATGGTGAGGGCGGCGGAAATGATGATCAGGGAGTTGAGCAGGTCGGCCGAGTATTCCTGAAAAACCGCCCTGTGACCCGTGGAACTTTCGGTTACCTCTTTGCGGCGCTTAGCGAAGCCGAGAAACAGGGAGAGGAAGAAGGTGGTAAGCAGCATCCAGCTGGACAATTCCACGCTGATGGTAACGGCGCCGGCCACCAGCCGCAGAAGAAAACCGATGGCGATCAACATTACATCGATGAAAGCCTGGTTTTTCAGAAGGAGGCTGTAGGCCACATTCAGTCCGACATAGACAAGCAGGACCAGGAGCGAGGGAAGTCCGAGAATCACCGAGACAGCCGCGGAGGCAAGGAACAACACCGCGGCCAGGATCAGGGCGCCGCGCACGGGTACGGCTCCGCTGGCGATCGGACGATCTTTTTTCTTGGGGTGAAGCCGATCCCTTTCCCGATCGGCGATATCATTGAACACATATACCGCCGAAGCTGCCAGGCAGAAGGCGGCGCACATGATCAGGGTTCGAACGATGTACATCGGTTTGTCGAAATTCAGAGAAAAAATCAGGGGAGCGAAGATGAACACGCTTTTGACCCAGTGCTTGATGCGAATCAATCGAATGTAATCTCGAACCATGCCTTAAACCCCTAAAAGAAGGCTTTGATCACCCCCAGGAAGCCCTGCTTCCAGGGTTTCCTGTGACTTATCCCGGCGGACTCGTCGATGCCGTCACGATTGTCCAGGTACCAGCGATAATTACGCAGCAGGGCGTCGATATTGGAATAGGCGGGCTCGAATCCCAACTGCCTGCAGGCCTTGTCGATGGAAACCGCCGAATCCTTGCCCGCTGTCTCGTAGATCCACTGGTACAGCGGGGACAGACGCAAGATCTCCAGGATGCGCAGGGCGGATACGGATAACCAGCGGGGAAAGGGCACGATCCGCTTTCCGTATCCGGCGGCATCGAGCACAGCCTGGAAGTCATCTCTGATCGTGGTGAACTCCCGGGCACC
>Ga0180432_10011982_pt1 | contig 10150 bp, 12 predicted proteins | sample SS_ome_10_FD_132414 | JGI IMG/M metagenome (GOLD analysis project Ga0180432, IMG submission 132414) | Hypersaline lake sediment archaeal communities from the Salton Sea, California, USA - SS_1_MS_2 metaG | ecosystem: Environmental > Aquatic > Non-marine Saline and Alkaline > Hypersaline >...
ATATACCTCTCAACTTCATATTCTTACTAATTTCTGGTAAACTATTAATTTTAATCTCCATACCAATAAAGTATGAATAATCTATTCCTAACTGTTCTTTTGATAATAAAATATATTCTTCCCCTTTTGAAATAACCTTATAACTCCAAAAGGAACAATCTAAAGAATCTGCTTCAAATCCATCAGTTCTTTTATCATATTTATCATCAATGAATTTATATTTTATTTCTACTGAATCATCTTTTGCAATATTCTTTTGTGCCTTAATTATCAAAGGGATTCTTAATTTAACATTACTAATTAATTGTGGTTTACCTTCTATTTTATTATTACTATGTGCTAAGAAGAATAACTTTTCTGCTTTTCTTAATTGTGCATAATTCTTTATCTTAGTTTTTTTCCATGTTGAGCAATAAGGATTATCAACCCAGTTAATGCCTTCAATATAATTATCTATTTCAGTTTTCTCTTTTTCTTTTGTATCTTTAATAACTCTTGCTTTAGCTAAATCATTGTATGCCTTAAGAGTTTTAATTATAATTGCATCAGTATCTTTTTCTATTTTATTATCAAAGTCTATAGTTTTATAGAATTCTTTTTGTGCCTCAACATCTTCACAATTCTGGTATTGTTCTTGTATCTTTTCATAGTATGTCTGTTCCATATTGTTTTAAAAACTCCTCTTTAGTAAGTAAGATGCCCCATCCCCCACAAGGGATATTATCATATAATTTTTTAATAAGAAATATTTTATCCCAAAATCTTTCCTTAAAACTTTTTATCCATTTATCATTAAAAATATAAAATAAATCTTCACCATATTTTCCTAAATCAATATATATTGGTTTAGAGTTATTCCACCAAGACTTAGGAGGATGTTTCCAAACAAAAGTAAAATAACTTCCTTTATCTCTTAATTCTATATTCTTACCTAATGTCTCTCCATTCAATAACCAGATCATCTTTTCATAAAACATTTCTCTATCACATATATCATCTGCAGCTATTGAACTATTTTGCAACTCAATGATTAAATAATCTTTTGTTTGAATATCTGCTCTATGATTTTCAATAGTAACTTCTTGTTGTTCTTTTGGAAAATAAGATTTCCATTTAAGATGCCATGCACTTTCTGGTTCAGACCAATCGTCACAATCAGTTAATGATTTATGTGACCAATGCCATTCTTTTACAACACCACATTTACTAATAACATCTGTTTTACATATTGGGCATTTAGCTATTTCTTTTGGAGTTGCTTTAATCTTTTCATGATCTTTAATTGCCCAAATCATTCTTCCACCCCGACTTCTTTCATCGCTTCACCACATAAACAAATCTTCATAATTATATTTTCTTCAGAATAACTTCCCCTTGCACAATTCCCACATCTCCACTCTTTCATTCCAACACCTCCTCAAAACTTTGAATGTTATTTTTATTTACAGAAATCTTTTTATTATACTTATCTAAAAATTCTACAAAGATATTATCATATGAAAGTATTGTGCCAGAGTAAGTTAATAATCTACCATCTATAATAACTCTGATTATATATGTTTTGTTAAGTTCCATATCTAACATAATTAAAACCTATTTAAAAACCTGCCGAAAATTTTAAAGTGATAACATCAATTTCTCATTAAAAAGTTACAAAAAGCCACTAGGAAGTTTTACCTCCCTAGTCGCCAACAAAATTCACTGAATCTTTACATTGATTAAACCAATGAATATGAAATGTGTGCCTCCCTATGTGCCAGTGCTGAAGTTTAGATCAGATTAGCTAAGGCACACAAACTTATAAAGTTTTAGTAATTTAAATATTTTTTTATAGATTTCTCAGTTCTCATTTCTTGATTCCAATATCCACAAGAATCTCATTAGATTTACTTCCTATAAATTCTTCTTTATCTACACTCATATCTTTTAATCTTTTTTCCACAATAGATAAAACTTCTATCTCTATTTCTTCAGCTGTTTTATCGACGATTAAAGTACAATCGTTAAACTCATTAAAAGAACCACACTTTAAATAATTAATTTTAATATCAAATAACTCTTTAATATAAGTATCTTGCAATTTCTTTTCTTTTACATCAATTGCTTTTTGTTTATTATCTTCATAAGTTACTTTTGATAAACAATAAGTTTTATCCATTACCATACACTCTCCAACTTTAATATTTGATAAATCTATTTTCTCTTCTAAAGCTTTTTTTTCTTTATTATCTAAATTAATAGTTTTAGTTATAGCTCCTGCTGTAATGCTCACTAATAAAAACATTCCAATAATTAAAGCTAAATATTTCTTTTTCATTTTAATCCCCAATATTTATTATATTTAAATTTGAATCTACTATTGTAGGGTCTGATGTTCCCCCTTCATTTTGAACCAATAGAGTTAATACATCATTTTCGCTTAAATCTAAAATACAAGTACTACCTGCACTACCTTGGTCATTTGCCCCTAATTTTCTTACCATTTGACACTTGGTTTGATTTATTCCATTGATACCAATACTAAATTTATAAGTATTTAAATTTCCATCTTCAAATCCAACATTATATTTTACCTCATAAATTCCATCGTGTTGAATTGTTAAGTTACTCCCTCCACAATTTATTCCATTCTGTAAACCACATTCTAATTCTGTTACATTATACCAATTTCCTGCAATGGAAATACTTGTAGCAACTGCATTATCTGCAGAATAAACCTCTCCATAATACCTTGAACCTGTTATATTTCCTTTAACTTGTAGGTCTCCTTCCTTAGTTAAGTTCATTAAACTATTATTCATATTTAAAAAATTTCCATCATCGCTTGGATTATTTAACCATCTAAATCCTTCAAAAAATCCTTGACCATTAGTCATTACTGCCTGAGAATGTGAAAATATAGTTGTTCCATTGGGTACAAATAATGGATTAGAAACTTTAAAATTAGAACTTGCTATACCAATTGTAATATAACCATCTTCTTTATCATTATAAACACTAAAAGCAGCAGCAGCACTTTCTCCACTATTTTTATTTCTATGTGCTGCACGGCTTGTCCCATTAAAATTATCATTTATCATAAGAGGCTCTGTAAAAGTAGTTCCTGGGACTCCAAAAATAGGCACTGTTTGGTTAAATGATGCAATTATTTTACCATTATCCCCACTTATAATATTCAATGGACTTCTAGTTGTTATATTTGTGACAAATAGTGTATTTACTTCTGTTATATTGTTGTTAGACATATTTAAATTATCAAATATAGTAATATTTCCACTTGAACCAATAGTCATTCTATTTGTTGAAGTTCCTGCAGTTCCAGTTTTAAAATAAATTCCGTCATATTTTGAATCAATGTGTATTCCAGAAGTCATTAAAGAACCTGCTGAGACTATTTCCATTTTGTTACTCGAACCTCTAATATACATAGAACGACCTCCAGATGTTGGTGCTATGCCTCCTAAAGAAAACCTATAATTACTGCTTGAATCTAGTAAATTAATTTGCCCTTGTTCAATATCTAATAATGAAGCTGGATTAGTTTTTCCTATTCCAATTCTTCCTGCACTATCAAAAGTTATTCTATCTCCTCCTGAACCTGTGGCACCTGTTTTAAATTGTAAACTTGATGTTCCCCCTCCATACCAAAATATGCTTTCTGCTCCAACTCTTTGAATTCCTGTATGATAAGCTGTTTCTGTAGAAGCACTTGTTAAAGCCATATCTCCTGCGATATCTAGTTTTGCACTTGGAGTTGATGTTCCTATCCCAACATTATCACTATTATTAGCTAAATGAACATTTGTTCCTGTCCTATTCCAAGCAGTTGAATTAGCTACGCCACCACCACATAAACCATTAGAAGCAGTACATACTTGTTCTCCATTTTGATAAATACCTGTTGCAGATAAATTATTAATCCCATTTATATTATTATTTGCTAAATTCATATTATAATCATGTACCATATAATCAATTTGTCCACCCCATTTGGCACTATTATTTGAAAAGTTCGTATCAAAAGTAATTGTCTTTGTACTATCTCCATTAATAAAATACAAATATGTGTCTCCTTCCAAACCTACTCCGATAGATGAATTACTTCTTATAAATAATCCATTATGAATTCCTGTGAGATTTAATGTTCCTCCAAGAGAAGCACCTCCAATAATTGGAACAATTCCAACTTCAGGCACATCTACAAAATTAACATTCCATTCATTATTATTTCCATCTTTTAGTTCTAAATTACCTCCACCAAATATATCTTCTGTAAAATTTCCATCACCTAAAACATTTAAAGCATTTTGAGGATTGGTTGTTCCTATACCCACATAATTACTTGTGTTAGCTAAATACACATAAGGGTCACTTCTATTCCAAGCAGTTGAATTAGCAATACCTCCTGCTCCACACAGACCATTATTTTCTGAACAAACCCTATCTGTATTATTTACAAAAAGAAAACCACTAAAATTTCCATCTCCAATAACATTTAAAGTATTTTGAGGTGTTGATGTATTAATTCCAACTAAACCATTATCTTCAATATACATTCTATTATAAGAAGTCCCTGTAGAGCCTGTATTAAATTCTATTTGTCCTCTTTTTGAATCAAACCTTAAACCATTAGTCATCAAAACTCCATCTGCGATAAATTGATATTGATTACTAGAACCTCGAATAGAAATAGCTCTTCCCCCTGTTGCAGAAGCTACCCCATTAAGAGCCATATTATAATTACTCCCTGCATCTAAAATATTAATTTGCCCTCCTCTAACATCTAATAAAGAAGCAGGGGAAGTGGTACCAATTCCCACTTGTTGATTAGTGTCTATATAAAGTGCAGAGGTTGCTGAACCTGCTGAACCTGTTTTTAAATTAATAATTCCATATCTTGCATCTAAAACAATTCCCCCAGTCATTGAAACACCTGTTGAAATTAAATTCATTGCATTACCAAAACCTCTTAATGCTCCTGCCCTAGATGTTGACGGAATATAATTCCCTATCCCAATATCATAATTTCCTGAACTATCACAAATTTGTAAATCTCCTGCTAAAGATAAACCTCCATTAAAAGTATGATTATCCCATAATCTCCAACGAGTATCTGACCAAAGATTACCATCCCATCTTTCAGAATTTAAAGATAGATTTGATGTTGCATTAATAATAATTTCTGAATAATTAATAGGTGTTGTATAAATAAAATCAATAGAAGTACCTGCATCATCTTGAAGAGAAGATATATTACTAATAAACATAATTATGAAAATAAAAATAAATGTTATTTTATTAGTTATTAATTTCATGTTATAATATACCAATCAAGAATTTAACTTATTTATAACTTTCTATTTTTAAAACACAGTCCGAAAAGTTTAATTTAGCTGAGAAGTGTCTGAAAACAAAAAATATTTTATTAAAATTTTCGCTATGTTTATAAATAATAAAATACTATGATGAATATGTCATTACAAGATTCAGTATTTGCTTTTTTAGGATCAAAATGGTTAGCTTTTGTTATTGGGGTTGGTTTAATGGTAGCACTCCCTTTTACATGGAATAATTTTTCAGTAGTAATTGCTTCTGGAAGATTAAGTGAATTTTGGTTAGTGATTGCAACTTTTGCTATGAACGTAATTGCAATAGTAATTGCTGTATATAAATTCTTATCTGCCATGAGTAATAAAGAAAGTAAACCAAAAGAATGGTAAAAAATATTTTAGATTATTTAATTCTTGTACAATTAATAATTTCAATTTTATTTGTAATTATTTCACATAATAAATATGAGTATATTGTTTTATATTTTTCTTTTGTAATCTTCTTAGGCTATTGGTTAATCAAAGGTGTTTTTAATAAAGAAGCTTATAATTAATTTTATCGCTATGTTTATAAAGAATTTTTATTTGATTATATTAACACTCTACATAAATTAAGATATGGCTTATTACGATAAAGATGAAATTACTTTTAAAAGTTTAGTTATGAAACAAGTTCAAAAGATTCAAGAGATTACTTCAAAAGAACTTCGTGATGGTGAGAAAACAGTTAAAAATTTAATTGGCGAACAAGTTGTAGATGCTGAGGATACAAGGTATAGTTATTTGCAAAGCATTGAAATGTTTGGTTCATTATTATACCCTTATTTAATTACAATTAATGAGACTGATTATAAAAAAGAGTTTGATGAATTTTGCAATTTATATGATATTGAATTAGCAGAAGCAATAAAAGATAAAGATTTTAAAAAAGAATTAAAAAATTATTTTGTTATAGAAGAAGTCACACAAAAAGAAATAAATTCAAAAGGATTATTACAACAGGTTAATATTTATTTATTAAATTATAAAATAAAAGAAGCTAGAAAAATGTTTAGGTTACTTTTTACATTAGTAAAACATTATGATTTTTTTGGTGCTACTTCTTATACAGATGGAGATCTTGGTGGTGGAGAAACAGATAGTAATTTAGATGCAGTAGTTGAGGATAATGAATAATGACATTTCCAAGAGTAATTTATAAAAAAGAAGCACAACCAAATAGTTGGTGTAGATGGGCGGTCTTTAGAGTAAAAAAAAGAAATAATTCTACTAATATCAGATTTGTTGGAGATACTGGATGTCAACCAAAAGGTTCTAAAGTTTTAATGAGTGATGGCTCTTGGAAAAATATAGAAGAAATTAAAATTGGAGATGAGGTGATCTCTCCACAAAAAGATGGAACTAATAAATTCTCAAAGGTTACATGGACTACAAAGTGGATATGTGATGAGACGTATGATGTATGTAAAAAAAATAAAAACAAAGAAGTGTTATATTCTTGTTCTAATAATCATAAAATTCCTTTTTTTCACAGATTTTCTAAAAGAGCTACAGATAAAAAAGGAAAAAGATATGAATTAAAACATTGGTGGGACTTTAAAGAATACTCTGCTGAAAAAATTAATTTAATGTATCAAGAAGCATTTTCACATAAATCTATTGGTTTTTCCTCATTTGCAATAGATAAGTTTAAGAATAGAAATAATTGTAAAATAGAACCATATACTCTTGGGGTTTTTCTTGGAGATGGAATGTATTACTATAAAAAAAAGAAAATTAAAAATATTAATTATGATCAACAAAAAAGAAAAGATAAAAAATTATATCATAATAAAATTAATACAAGGCTAAGTATTGAATCAGCCAATAAAGAGATTTTAGATTATATAAGTAATTTTTATGAAATAAAAAATACGTTTAAAAAAAATAATTCTAAATCTATTGCTTATGAATTTAGTACTATTTCTAGTCTTGCTAAACAATTAACTAATGTAGGCTTAAGAGGATTAAATAGTGGAAATAAATTTATTCCTAAAGAAGCATTATTATCTAGTTTAGATTATAGAAAAAAGTTATTGGCTGGTTTAATAGATACAGAGGGTTCTTATGAATGTGGTGGTTATTATTTTACTTTAAAATCTAAAAGATTAATAGAAGATATTAAAAATTTAGTATATTCTATTGGCGGAAGGTGTGGTAAGATAATAAAAGTAACTAAAAGGATAAAAAAATTAAATTTTGAAGGAACTTATTATTCCTTGAGTTGTTATCTAGGGAATATAAAATTACCTATAAAAATAAAATATAAACAAAGTAAAGGAAAAAGATTTTATTTAGAACCAAATAGATTAGCAATTACTACAAAAAAAGCAAAGAAGAAGATGGTATTTGGTTTTGAATTAGATTCTCCTTCTCATTGGTATATAACTGATAATTGGATGGTAACTAAAAATTCAGGTAAATCTTGGTCTGCCCTTGCAACAGCAGAGATAATGGCAAAAATGATGAATAGAACATTTACAACAAAAAATATTTACTTTTCAATTAGAGGTGTATTAGATGAAATTAGCGAAAATAATCCTAAACCTGGAACTATATTTTTAATTGATGAACAGCAGGTCGAGGCTGGAGCTGAATCACATCAATCTAAGAGAGCTAAAGCATATACTTTATTATTATCAACAGTACGTTCTAAAAGATATATAATTATTACCACACTTCCATTTTCAGATATGGAATTAAGAAAGGTACGAAGATTTTTTCATGTTGAAGTTGAAACAAATGGAGCAAATTTAACAAATAATACTGTAAGTGCAACTCCAAGATATTTAGAATATTCTAGATTAAAAAAAGATAAAGTTTATAGAAAAATGTTGGTCCTTTCTTTTATTGAGGAAAGATCTGGAATAAGAAAGACTAGAAAAATCAATAAATGGGCTATTCCAAAGCCAAGTAAAGAATTAGTCGAAGCTTATGAAGAAATGAAAAGAGAATTTCAAATGAAATTATATAAAAGACTATCTGCAGAACTAAGAAAAGAAGAAGAGCCAGAAGAAGATAAAACTCCTAAAGCAGTAGCAAATGAAGAAATAGAAGATAAGCTAACAGATTATCAAAGAGAAATATTTAAATGTTTAAAAGAAGGAATAAAAGTACAAAAAGAGATTAATAAAATATTATTAGAAAAAGGTTTTACTTCAAATCATGTTAAAGTATCTAAGAATATTAAGTGGATGCGTAAAAAGGGGGTGTATCTAATGAAGTAGTTATGTTGCTTTGTTGTCATATAACATAACATAAGTAATTATAAAACCATATTAATTTAATATAATTAGAGAGGTAATTTATACCTCTTTTCAATCAAGACACACACAAAAAAATAACATGGAAGAAAAGTTTAATAGTAAAATATCAAATAAAATTACAAAATCAGACTTAGATGGAACTGCAACTCACTCAGGTTGGATGCAATTCTATGCTTCTTTCACAAAGAGTAGGGATGATTGCATTATATTAGGGAAGAAGGTTCTTGGAAATGATCTCTCAATAGCAATTAGATACCTTTCAGATTATCATTCGTCTATTTATTCAATGGCTCAACAAATATTTAGTTTTTATGATGAAGAAATAGAAGACAAACTAACAACAGAGTGGTTAGAAATTGGGAATGAGGTAAATGATTTCCTAAATAAAATAAATGATAAGGATTTCCGAGGGCAAATTGTATTAGAAGGTCAAACTTCTTTAGATATGGATTTGAAAAAGAAGTTATTAAAATACTTTAATAAGATAGATAGAATGGCTGCTAATGCTGGATTGTATGTAAATAAAGAAGAAAAAGATTCAAGTGAACCAAAGAAGGGGTTGGTTGGATTTCAAAAATGAGTATTCAAACAGAAATTAGATTAAAGAAGACACAAAAACTAATTGAAGGAAATAAAATATTAGAGATAGGAATACAAAGTTATACCTTATCAAACGGTAAAACATTAGATTTTAGAAAAGAGCTTAATCCAGATATTTTATGTGATTTAAATAAAGAAAAGATACCCTGTAAAGATAATGAATTTGAGTGTATAATAGCTGGTGAAGTTTTAGAACATTTAGATTATCCACAGAAATCTTTAGAAGAGTTTTATAGAATTTTAAAAGATAATGGAAAGTTAATATTATCAGTTCCAAATGTATGCTCTCTAATAAATAGAATAAATATGATAAGAGGTAAATTGCCTTCTGGATGTGCTAATCCTATAAATAAAATTGATGATACAAATCATGTAAATGACTTTAATAAAGAAGTTTTAATTGAAATATTAGAAAGAGTAGGTTTTACTATAGAAATAATAACATCTAATGGGATTATCTCTAAAGGTCAATTACTAACTTCAAGATGCCCCTCGTCATTAGGAGAAACTTTGATTATAAGAGCAAAAAAATAGTGTTAATCTTTTATGTTAATAGATAAACAAAACGCTATGTTTATAAAGGATAGTTTCTTAATTATGTTAATCTTTAAAGGAGAAAACAATGGCAAAACAAAAAAAAGAAATAGATATTATGGGAACAATATTTTCTTCATTATGGGTTTATTGTATATTAACTTTTATTTCTGTAGGGGCAATATTGTATTCAATTGATCAAATACAACCAGACACAGAAGTAAAATCAATATGTTTTTGGAGTTTTGTTTCTTTACTATTAGTAGGTAAGTTTATGGACTTTTTAGTTCAGTCAACATTTTTTGTTTATAAAAAATAAAATGAAAACAAGTAAAAATAAAAAAGCAAATAAAGAGGAGAAATTTCCATTAGGGATAATTA
>Ga0180432_10011983_pt1 | contig 10149 bp, 11 predicted proteins | sample SS_ome_10_FD_132414 | JGI IMG/M metagenome (GOLD analysis project Ga0180432, IMG submission 132414) | Hypersaline lake sediment archaeal communities from the Salton Sea, California, USA - SS_1_MS_2 metaG | ecosystem: Environmental > Aquatic > Non-marine Saline and Alkaline > Hypersaline >...
AGTATCATTACAAGATCCTTTGTTCACCAGCCATTTGTATCCGTGCCGTAACCTGTTCCATCGCCCATGGAGCGATACCTGAATTGTCGAGTCTGAGTATGGCCGCGAAACCGCGTACCTTCGGCCAGTTCGTAGCCTGCATCCCGGTGTCTTCGTCCCAGGTACCTGAATCGAGAGTCGTGGCAGTTATCGCAGCCTGGTTACTGTAGCCCACCTTCAAACTCCAATCCACGGACCCCGAGTTGACGTCGAGCATAGCCATGAGCATCTGAAGCATACCGTCTCTCGTTCTGCCGTCTCCCAGCATGATCGGACCGATCTCGACGTAGGACTCTATCTCTTCTCCGTCGTCACCTTGTTCGAACTCCGAGAATCGTCTCATGTACCCGTCACTGCCGCCCATGATGACGTCTGAAGTGTTCACCACCGCAGTACCAAGAACGTAGACTGAAAACGGGATCAAGTCTTCCGGAACGGCAACGGGGAAGAACCCCTTCGTGCGCCAGTCCATCCAATAATGAGTGTTCTTGACTCCGGACTGCCATACGAAAAGGTGAACACCCTCGTCCTTCGAATCGAACGCCATGGAGACTTGATAAGCGTCTTGCGTAAGGTTCTTCAGACCGCGAGGGATAGCACTTGAAAGCATCTGAGGCCTGCCGTTGCCTCCCGGGGCAAGTCCATACACGCCTGAAGCCGAAAGGAAGATCAATTCGCCGTCATCGCTTTCGCACCATGCGTCTGGTCCCACTATGCCTATCGTCTTTGACACTGGACCGAGATTCGCTCCTGCGTAGGTCGGATCGCCCCTGAGAATGTAGGTCTGCCTCGCACTGCCGAATATCACGTAGTCGTCGTTGTGCGGAGATATGGCAGTTATGGGCTGTCCCACGTCTCCCGCTTCGGCGTTCTGCCCGGCAACCGCTCTGCCGTAGTCCGTATCGCTTGCGCCGTAATCCCAGTCAAGAGCATCGTATTGACGAGACATGTACCATAGACGAGAGTTGCCTCCCATTATGATTCTTGCCCTGTAACGCTCTACGATGGTCGATCCAGTAGGCACTTGTCCCTTGCCCGAAGTCGCAACCCACAAAGACAGCGCGTTGGTCGCGGGATCGTACACCTTCGGACCTCTTTCGATATGATAGGAACAGGTTCCATCGCCGGGATCTGGCGTGAGCGTGATACCACCGGACGCGATGGACTGAATCTCATAAGTACCGTCCGTCGTACTTCCCGTTCCGTTTGTGATGACCACGACGTAATCGTACACGTCGAGGTTGATTGCCGTCCAATCGGCAATGGACGCGGCAGAAAGGACGGCAGACGTCAAAACGCCGTCTGTTCCTTCGGCACGAGTGTCCCCGTGATCCGCAATATATAGTTTTCCGCTTAGGTCCGTCGCCCTAATGCGCACGTCCGAATTGATCGAAAGGTTGGAAGTCACTTCCTCCATAACACCTTCGAAAGTCTCTTTGTAAACCGACCCGCCTGCTCCCGCAACCAAGATGACCCGTTCCTTCTGATCCAGCGTGTCAACGTAATATTGGACCAACACCGACTCGACCATGCAGGCCGCGTCTTCAACCGTAGCCTCAAGACCGAAGCCGAACCGCTTGTGACTTGAATCAACCGCGCTAATCGTCTCATCGACCTCGAGAGTGTTGTCAACGTATACCTTGACGCTCGTTCCGCTTATGAGGAACCACAGAAGACGGCTCTTGACCGTATCAGTCGAGGTGAGCCCCGTAAAGTTGTAGGTGTTCTGTAGAACGCCTCCTGAATAGTGTTTCAAATTGCCTGAGTAGCTGTCCGTGCCGTCAACCATGGTCAAGGTCGCCAACAGCCCGTCCTGAAGCGGATCGGGGCTAGTGTCGTCCAACCCCGCCCAAAGCGTGTAGTTGCCTCCCATGACCCCTTGATAGGGTACGCACAGAAGTTCGACGGTGAACGCCTGAGACACGTCTATGACGGGAACAAGAGCGTCCTTCACTCCACCAGCCTTTGCGGTGTCGTCCTGGTACACGATGGCCGCATCGTCGCTTGTGTAGATCGTCGGCAGGCTTGAAGAATAGGAGGCAACGGCCGTCCAGCCGTTGTCCTCCAGAGTCGTTACCTGAAAGTTTTCCGCGAACTGAGTGAACCCGCTCGTATCCGTAATCGCGACGGAACTTATGAGGTTCACCTTCGCCCCGCTACCCAATTCGGTCCTGTAACCTTTTCGGATGCCGGGACGAGAGCCGCCCCGCCCCTTCCCCTCTATCGTGTCGAACGGTCTGACGTTCTGCAGATTAGGAGAAGTGTACGGAGGCTGGTTCTGAAAGCTCATTTGCTTGTCCAGCCCCCTGGCGGGGAACAGCAATCGTTTTTCGCGAAACTTAGGCATTGCTATTATTTACCCCATAGCTCTACGAGGTAGATACCGCCTGTGTATGCAGCACCAGTGTCACCGCCCTTGGCGACGAAATAAAGGTACTCGTCGGCAGCGGGAAGTGCGGCCAGTTCATCCAACTGTCCTGCGGTCCATGCGCCGTGGTCCAGCAAAAGCGTTTCCGCCAAATCGGCAATCGCGCCGTCATACGCACCTGTGGCTTCAGTCGCGGAGTACAGTGCCATATCGTCATCACCGCCTGCGGCGACTTCCATGCACATCATACGACCTGCGATGATCGTTCCGTTACGAGCGGCCGTCACCTGACACAGATAAGCCGCACCGCCTGCAGCGGCACCGATAATGTCGCCGTCGGTAGCCGTAGAAGCCAACCCAGTCAGGTCAACAAGCATCTCAGTCTTGTAGAGGCCGCCAACCTTGACTACGCTATGTTCGCAGATGGTTCCAGTTCCACTTGTGATACCAGCTCCGGCACCAGTTGCAACGTCGGCAAGGATATTGCCGTCAAGCTGATTCAACTCTGCCGCAGTGGCAGTGACCGCGCCAAGGTTGCTGACGTTGAAGTCGGCACTTGCCGACGTGCCTTCGTTGACGTAAAACGTCGTACCTGCACTACCGTCTGTTTTGATGAAGATGCACCCCTTCGCGTAACCAACTGCTCCGTCGGTAGGAACCGTCGTGCCGACGTCGTACAATTTTGCTTGACGCTGAACGCCACTGACGTTTTCAGGTCGCGTTGATCCCAGGAACAGACGTCCCAATGCTTGCTTGTTCATTACTGAACTCCTTTTTGTTTGTTTCGAGGATTATTTTCGTTCACCGAGTTAAGGGACCTGGGCTTCGAACCTCCTCTAGTCGTCTACCCGTTTGGTCTTGCTTACAATTCTTCTCTTTTCTTATTTTAGGTTTCTGTTTGGTGATTAAAATTCAGATGGATTGTCTATTGCGTATTGTTGCTGAACAGTCAAAGGCCTGTCCTCGGCATTGTCGATACGAGGCTTGAACGCGGCGATCATCGCGTCTCGTTCTTCTTGCGTGATTCCCATCTTGTCAAGAACCTCATCGGGAATCTTCTGAAACCCAAAGCGCGTATCGACCCATTCCGTAAGTCCGTCTGCCCATTTGATCGTCATCTGCTTGTCTGGAGCAGGTTTTCCGTTGCGCATACCTACCAAAGGTAGCTTTTCGTGGTTGTTGATCGCGTCAAGCATACCTTGCGCTTTGCTCTTGTAACTCTTTGCCCATGTATAATATTGTTTGCTCATATTGTCCTCCTACGCGGTTGGTGCCGCTGATTTGTACGGATGTCCTACTGGCAATGCGTCAACCAATGCCGTGTCGCCGTTGATGCCGTCCCACTTCCAAGCTAGGTAGCCTTCGATCTTTTGGCGGGTGGCATCAGAAAGCGAATCATTAATAAAAATCAATTCGTTTATGTCGCCATTCAGGTACGATCCAGGAACTATATCATATCGACCCAATACGAATGTGTCGATCCCATTCGTTCCACATGCTTGATTGACGAAAGTCGGATCGCCAAAAACTCTAATACTAGAGTTGTTCGTTGCACTATTGAACTCAACTCCTGATATTAGCGTATCCGATGTGTTCGCTATGTATGTGCTTGTTTTAAATGTACCCGCGTCGAAAGCCAATGCTTTAGAAGTATCAATATAGTACGCATTTCGTGAACCCGTATTGGCTCCATCAAAGATATTCTGAAAGACACCTAAACCACCGTTGAATTTATGCACCACAAACAAAGTGTTTGGTTGACTTAGTTCAGTAAACGAGTCGGATTTCATGTAATCATCCGACCCATCAAACGTAACTTTCTTGTTTACGGAATCATAGATAGGCTGACGGCTTCCAGTTCCCTGCGTGACGTCGCGGCTGTTCCCGCTCTTGTCGTCCCATTGCGATACGCCAGTAGCCTCGGTTATAGTATCCGCATCGTTCGCGTCAAGCCATAGCGCGGTGGTGATGTCGGCGGGTGTCCATGGAGATGGTCCGGATTCACCCGCGCCATAGCTATACTGGTATTTGTACTTGAATCCTAGCATCGTTTATACTGGCTCCGCGCGTTTCTTCGAGAAGCTGACAACCAAAGTCTCCGTACCCGAAGCGACGATCACGGAGAACGGACCGTTGCGCATGAACGATGGTACGTCGTGACTCGGGACGTCCTTGCCGGGCTCTATCTGAAGACCAAGACCCGCGACTGCCGTATCTCCGTTCGGACATACCGTTATTGCGTTCGTGTTTCCGGACGGTGCCTGGAAGATGAACTCTTGGTTGGTTTCCGACCCGCCGAAGGTCTGGGCCGTGGTGCTCACCGTGATACTGTAATACTTTGCGTCTGCCATGATTGGCTCCCGTTGTTAGATTTGAGTTCCGTTGTAGTAAAGTGGCAATGCGCCTGTCGTCCTGTTGTACATACCGCCTCTCGAACCGTTGTTGCGTCCGTTGAAGGTGGTCCTCGGATCGTCGTTGCAGCCGAGCGTGTCGGGCAGCGACGTCATTTGATCCTGAAGGATGGCTCTCGCGAGAAGAGACTGATACTCCTGTCTGAAACCTCTGTCTATTCCCGTTCGCTTCTCGACCTCCGCAAGCGCGGCGTATCTGATAGCCTCTGAATACACTTGAACGCCCTTTGGGTATGGTGCGCTGGCCGTCAATGCGTCAGGCAGTATCGTATAGGCGTAGGTGAAAGTTATGACCGCGTTCGGGATGGGGTAGAACGCCACCTGTTGACGCTGCCCGGTAGTGCCGTCCATCGCTTCGGGGATTATCGCGAATATGCTAGGCGTATAGGCGTAGTTCACGAATCCGCTTCTGTTGCCGAGCACCGTCGCTATGTTCGTGTTTTTCGCACGATCGCGAACGTACCCGTCTTGAAGTATGAAAAAGTCGCCGTTGATGCTTCCGAAGTCGTCCGGAAGTCTGTAGTTCCCGTCTGCGGTGATCGTGAAGGTATCGTCTGCGGCTTCACCGGAGGCGTCTCCCGTCACCTTGATCTGAGTTGCGGAAACGTAGTCCGAAATAACGTAGCTCGTACCGCTCGTATCGAAAGTGAAGCTCTTTCCTTCCATGGACGGATAGAACTTGCTCGCGGTTGCGGTGATGGTCGAGTCGGGATCGGCATAGCTTGGACTACCGGAAACGGTTCCGGTAGTGGTCGGCCACACGATCAGCTCCGACAATGGTTCGAGAAAACTCCACCGATAAGGCTTGCCTGCCGGATCGACTGCCGAGAAAAGGAAATTGCGGTATCCGTCGTTCACGCGACGAATGATTTCAAGATTCTGATCCGAGGACCATTTGCCCTCCGTCCTCGTATAGCCAAGTTCCTCGGCCACTTCAAGGCGAATCTCGTTGTAGGTCTGTATGAGTGTCGGTTCCGACATGTCGCGTTCCTCACTATGTTAAGCCCCCCCGCCCGGATCGACGGGGAGGCGTATGCCCGAGAGACTAGGCTAAGGTTGCTCCCTTGTAGGAGATCAACTGCCATTGCACACCATCCCATTCAAGCGTTGCGCTTTCGGCGGCAGCGTTGAGTGTGATGCTTGCAAGTGCCGTCGTGCCGTCCATCTGAACGCCAGTCGTAACGGTGACCACCAAATCCTGCGGAGTGGCATGCACTGCGGAGATGTAGTAGCTTTTCCGTTGACCTTTGACGGTACCATTGGCGAGGGTGTTCGTCAGACCACCCGTTGCGGCTGCGGTGCTGATGCGGGACAGACCTTCGGCGGTCAAGACGACTGCGCCGCTTGCGCCAGTCGCGATGATCTGAAGCAGTCCTTCGTCCTCACTGCCGTCGAACAGTTTGACGTGTGCCAAACCTGCTTCGGTGATGGTCTGAAGGATGATGCCGGAGCCCTTGCCGCGGCCTTCGCCGTTCAGCATGAACTTGCCTGCGTTGTCGCCGCAATCAAGCGAGACGATCTGACCACAAGTGGCCGCTTCGCCTACGTAGACTTCGCATGGGTCGCTGCCCGGCTCTGCGATCTCGACCATTCCCTTGTCGGACCGTCCACCAGTGAGAACGCCTGCGAAGTATTTGTTGTATGCCGCAGCAGTCGGGTTCCGAACGTACTTGCCGCGAGCGGCGTCCTGGACGGTGACTAGTGCTGCGTCGGTGGAAGTGTGGTCATAAACCACACCATAGCCTTTGGTATAGCTCGAATCGAGGCCGTAGACTCGACGAAGCTCTAGGCGGGGCTGGAACTTGTAATTGGCTTCTGACATTTTCAATTACCTCTTGTTTGAGTTATCGTTTCGCTCTACCGATTAGGAAGCGCGGTTCAGAACGGCCTGACGACGACGATCCGTGCACATGATGTTCCAGGTAACGTCATAGAAGACGCTACGGGTCGTGTGCTTCTTGTCAACCGTCAACGGACCAGTTCTGCGCCAGGCGTTTTTGCCGTGTACGCAAGTCTGGAAGTGTTTCAGGTCGAGCATGAAGATGGGATCTTCGTTGCTGGTCCAAGTGCTGTCGATGGCCGGAACGTATTCAATCGGAATCTTCTTGAACGTGATGTCGTCCATGTAGGTCGCGAGGTCGCGTCCGATATTGTCGTTCTGACTCCGTGCGATGTCGATCATACCTTCCTGAGCGTCTTCGCCGCACATGATCTTGTAACGATAACCTTCCGCGCCATTGCCCTTCAGAGCCTTTACGGGGCTCTTGAACATGATCGCACGCCATGCTTTGCGCATTTTGCGTGAGAGGTCGTCGTCGGTGAAAGCATCGTAATCCGCGAGGTAATGCTTCCAGTTCGTGTACGTGTCGGAGGACAGGCCGCCGGGACCACTGGAGAATCCGGTGATGTCGCCGCCGAGTTGACCTTCCTGGTCTGCCGTAGCCAGCTTCAACCAGTATTGCAGACCCCAGGGGGTCAGCTTGTCGCTGCTGCTGCTTGGCTTGCCCAACCACGCGAGTTCCATGATCTCGGCAAGACCGAGCATACAGTCGGCTTCACGCGATTCGATGAGGTCGAGGATCTGATTACCCAGCGATTCGGGATCGCCGTTATTGAAGATCTCTTCCATGTAATCGAACGTGAAGTTGTTCGTGGTATGACGCCACGGCACTTCGATCCCCTGCAGGTTGTCCTGCACGTTGAGGGAGTCGTCCTGGTATGCTCCGGCGTGTTTCGCGCCCTTGGTCTGCGTTACTTGAAGCTGATGCTTCATGGTTTGCGTGGTTTTCTTGCGCATCGCGGGGGGCTTGAGCATCTGCTCGAGAAGCGGATACGTGGTCAAGTCCTGTGCGATCATGCCCCAGCGGGGCTCGGGATAGCTGCTCAAAGTCGATGAAATCAGATCATCTAGTTCTTCGTATGCGAGTGCTGCCATTTTCAATTCACTCCGTTAAATCGCGTTCACCGTCTGCCCATGGCTTTCCTGAGCCTGGAAAACAAGTTCTTCTTGGCCTCTGCCTTTTGATTGCGCACGGACGGAGCCTTGCGCTTCGATGGCTTGGCCGTTGAACGAGTTTGTCTGTGCTCCTCGGTCCGGGCTTTCGCGGCGTTCACGGTTGATCGTTTCTTTTGTTCCGGAAACGTGATGCCCACGGCGACGTCGAACAGTTGAGGGACGTCCCATTCGGGATGACTTTGACGGAGGTTCAGAACCTCCTTGAAGATCTTCGCCCTGTTGTTTGCGTGTTCGGAGTCCGATGCCAGATCGTCCATGCTTCCTTTGCCGACGGTATCTTCCCAGTCGGAACCCAGAGCGATAACCTGGTTGTCGAAGTCCTTGGCGAACCGCAAATCCTGTTGCCGTTGCAGTTGTTCGTTGTTTCCCTTCATTTCATGAAGCATCTTGTTCATCGCCTCGTGCTGCGCTTTCATCGCGGCATTGAACTTCTCGTTCTGGCTTTTGAACAATTCGGCCGCGTCCTCGTCCAGGTCTTCGGGAGGCTCGAAAGCGATCTCCTGAAATTCGCCCAGAAAGTTCGATTCTTCGGCTGTTTCGTCACCTTCCGTACCGTTCTCGACGGACTTGGAGGTTCCCTTCTCCTGCAAACGAATGGCCGCTTCAAGAGCCTTCGGACCGAATGCGTCGATCTCGTCATCCGACAACCCCGCTCGAACTGCGCGTCGATACAGGTCGCGGTTGATCGTTTGCGTTTCGTCGTCACCGGAATCTTCATCGGTGCCGCTATCTTCATCGCCGGAATCTTCATCGGCGTCTGAATCCAAATCTTCTTCGTCGTCCTTGTCGAGGTCGCCGTCTATGGCTTCGTATCCGGTTGGTTCATCGTCTTTCTCATCACCGTCAACGGCCGCATAGACGTCTTCGGGCTCCGGCTTTTCCGCTTCGCGTTCAGCCGCGTCCTTCACGCCTTGACTAAGCTGTTCGTGCAACTTGTCCCTGTCTTCTTGACTCATCTGTTCCATTTCGTTTTCCTCGGGCTGTTAGATGAAGCTATCTCTGTCTATCATTCCGTGCAGCTTCATGTGTTTTCTTCTGTGATTCGCATCACGATAGATCGCATCTCCGTTCTTGGCGTACTCAGTAGGAACACCCATTTCTCTGTCGTACTTGGTCTGTTCCGCTATCTGGTCCTCGCCAACTCCCATTGCGGCCGATCTCAACGGCCATCCGGTAGCCGGGGTTCCGCATGGGACGTAAACTCGTTTCAGGATTCGTCCGTCATTCTCGATGAACTCTCCACGCTGGCCCTCGACCTTGAACTGTCTCGTTCTCATCTCATCGAAGGTCATGAAGATTATCTCATGAATGCCGTCTTCATCTTTGTAAACGTAGTTGGGCATGTTACTCCGTTTGTCCTTTGCATTTCTGTATTGCGTACTTCACTTCCTGCATGACTTCGGCGTTGTCGCTCAACGCTTTCGTATTCTTCTCTATGGTCGTGACCATTCGTTCGCGGTCATCGTCCTCGATCCTGTTCATTCGGTTTGCAAGTCCGTCTATGTCCTGCCTGTTCGCGTCGAGGATCTTGTTGATCACCTTGTATGACCCGTAAAGAAGAACTATGATGATGACGGCCAACGGCCCGAAATCCAGAACCTTTTCCAATACCTTGTCAGACATCAGACACCTACTCTGTTCAATGAATCGCGTTGACTTTGCTGCGGGTTCCCACCCATTCCAATCTGCGCGATTACGTTGTCGCGGGAGGCCCGTGTGCCGCCAGTCGGCACGTTCCTTCGGATATACTCCCTCGTCGTCTTGTTACCTTTACCGGGTTCGATGGGTTGATCTTCGTCGCCCGGAGCCATATCGGAGAATACAAAAAGTTTCTTGAACTCCGGCATGTTCGCGTAGTCGCCAAGCATGTTGCAGAGTTCTTCGGTGTTGATCGTGCCGCCCTGTTGCTGAATCATCGGCATGAGCGGGAGTATGAACTCCTGCATTAGACGGCTGGTTATCTGAATCTTTTCCTGCGGCGTCCTGTTCGTGAGAGAGTACACGTCGAACTCCACGTTGTAATCGAGAAAGTCGCCTTCCTTTTCGTCCTGGTTGAAACGCATCGGGATCTTGATGCCGGACGGATACGACTTGACCAGCGGCAAGTCCACGTCGGGATCGTTCCACAACTCATCGGCTATGCCCTTGCCTATGGACTTGAGACATTTGATGGAGCGTTCACGAAGATCGGCCATGCGTTGCCCCGAGTTGACTCCCATCATCTGTTCCTGGCCGAGAGTGTCGGCAGACGCGGAAAGACCGCCTATGGAGTCTATGTTGCCGGATATGTAATTGAAGAGGTCACGGCTTTGAGC
>Ga0180432_10011984_pt1 | contig 10147 bp, 9 predicted proteins | sample SS_ome_10_FD_132414 | JGI IMG/M metagenome (GOLD analysis project Ga0180432, IMG submission 132414) | Hypersaline lake sediment archaeal communities from the Salton Sea, California, USA - SS_1_MS_2 metaG | ecosystem: Environmental > Aquatic > Non-marine Saline and Alkaline > Hypersaline >...
AGCTCTCTGGCAACCGGTTTAATCTCCTTTTCCGCAAAATCACGGACCGAACTCCGCAGGATTTCCTGCTCCATGGAAAGGCTAAAATCCATAATCCACCTTCTTTCTTTTTGACCATCCCCTTTCCCCATCAAAAGAAAAGGAGAAAACATGAGCTGTAAATTTGTGAGCGAAAACAGAACGCATGTTGTATATTCTTGATCATGCATCTTATAGGCAGAAGGGCAAATAATGTCAATCGGAAAGTCGTTCCATTTGCCGCCAATTCACCCCAGGGACTTCGCCCCACTTGGCAAATTAAAATGATGGAAGACTGCAATAATGGATTTTGGAGAGCTAACGGAATGGGGTATTGGAAAAATCAACTTCTCTTTGAGTTGACACCCTGAATGGCAAATGATATCTTCCATTTCATTTTTAATTGGAAAGATGAGATTTTGCACTGGAAACCCTCCTTGACGGGTGACCCGGGCAAACATGAGATAAAGCGAAAAAAGGAGGATCGATAATGGCAGTCAAAAAATTGCAGAATTTTATTAACGGGGAGTGGGTTGATGCTTCAACAGATACATTCGTTAAGATAATAAACCCCGCGCGCGGTAATCTCCTCTGCGAGGCTCCCATGTCAACAAAGGCAGATGTGGATGCCGCGGTCAAGGCTGCACAGGATGCCTATCCTGACTGGAGAAACACCCCGCCTGTTGCCAGGGCCAGGTATCTCCACCGACTGATAGAACTTATGGAGGATAATTTTAACGAACTCAGCATCGTTCAGACCACCGAACACGGAAAAACCATTGATGAATCCCGTGGAGAGACAAGACGCGGGATCGAGATGATGGAAGTTGCCTCGGGTATCCCCTCACTGATGCAGGGTTACAATCTGGAAGATATTGCCCATGGTATTGATGAATATGCCATAAACCAGCCTCTTGGGGTGTTCTGCTGTATTGCCCCTTTTAACTTTCCGTTTATGGTCCCTTTGTGGTTTTTACCCTTTGCCATTGCCTGTGGAAACACGTTCGTGGTCAAATCATCCCCCCGGACCCCTATGAGTCAGGTGGAACTGTTTAAATTGCTGGAAGAGGTTGACCTTCCCCCCGGTGTGGTTAATCTGGTGAATGGCGCCAACGCGTCAGCCGAGGCCCTGATGGACCACCCGCAGGTTAAGGGCGTAACATTTGTGGGTTCAACACCGGTAGGAAGGTACATTTACAAAAAATGCGGCGAGACCGGCAAGCGGGTGATTGTGCAGGCAGGGGCCAAAAACTATGTCGTTATTATGCCGGATGCCGTGCTTGAAGAGGCGACCATGGTGAGCTTATTGGCTTCCTTTTTTGGCAATGCGGGTCAGCGGTGTCTTTCAGGGGCCAATCTGCTTGTGGTTGGAGATGATGCGGCTTACAAGCGATTCGTGGACCGATTTGTAGAGGGTGCGGCAAATATAAGAGTTGGGGATGGCTTGGATGAATCCGTGCAAATGGGGCCGGTGCAGAACGCGGAATCAAAACAGCGGATTATTGGGGTCATAGAAAAAGGAGTTGCAGAAGGCGCGAAACTAACCCTGGACGGCAGAAACCTTAACCTGGTTGGGGATGTCCCGGAAACCTGTTTTCTTAACCCGTCTATTTTTGAAAATGTGACGCCTGAAATGAGTCTTGCCCGTGAGGAAATCTTTGGTCCTGTTGCCAGCGTGGTCCGGGCTAAGGACCTGGATGAAGCCATAGGCATTATCCATGACAACCCCTATGGGAATGCCTCCTCCATCTTTACGAATAACGGCAAATGGTCAAGGCAGTTCCAGCATGATGTGAACGCCGGGAATATTGGTATCAATGTCGGTATTGTGGCCCCCATGTCGTTTTTCCCCTTTGGCGGCAGAAAAGACAGCTTTTTCGGCACATTGCACGGCCAGGGACGGGATGTTGTTCGATTTTTTACTGACCCTAAGATAGTGATTACCAGGTGGTTCTAATGAAACTAAACACAATGGCAGGGGTAATGAGTTTTGTGTCTGAGATAGAAAACGATTCCTCACTTTTTTATAAGACTTATGCAGAAAAATATCCTGAATTAGAAAGTGTATTTCTGTCCTGGAATAAGGAAAACAATAAATTTGAAAAGAATATAAAACGAACATATTTTGGCGTGATCACTGACACGCTCGAGTCCAATTATGCTTTTCAGGGACTGGATACTGACGACTATGACGTTGACATGAAACTCCCGGTGGATGTTGACGCCTCTGAAGCGATTAAAAAGGCTTGTGAGATTGAAGAGACCATAGGGAATTTCTATCTCAAGGCAGCGCAATTATCGGAGGGTCACTTGGCCGACATTCCAAGGCTCTTCAGAAAAATCGCTAAGAAAAGGGAAGAGCGATGTCAGTCCCTGGGAGAATTATGAAACAATAATTTGAGGGTGTTTCCTGATTTGTGAAAACGATTGACACCTATTTGGCGGCATCATTCCGGTTTCTCCTGACAAGTGTGGCTTCAACCGCCTGGATCCACTGGGGAGGGTAAGGGACCTTGAAGGCCGCGGTGTCTTCCTGACCCTCATGGTTCAGAAAATCCACTTTCATGAGTGACTGGTGAAGATCGATTCCCTTGTGATTCCTGTCATGGTAGACGCGGGTGAGTCTGTGTCCGGGAATCTCGAGTTCCAGTTTGGTCAGCCGGCTCCTGTAGAAGAGCTTGTCAGGGAACATGAGTAGAAAGCCGCTACTCTTACGGGGGGCTCCTGGCTCAGTGGTCCTGCCAAAATAGTTGACCCCGAAACTCATAGCGACAGCCCGGTCTTCGCCAAATCGCTTTTCGATCCATTTACGCTCCCGCCATCGCAACCAAGAAATGTAAAAAATGATCCCGAAAAACACAATGGCGATGAATATCCATTCTTGATTTGCGAAAAGGCTCATCTTCCGTCTCCCGAGGAAAACTAATTAAACTCAGATAAATAGACAATCAATTTTTTACGTGCCATATTGTGTCTGTATCCCCTGTGGCTTCCCATGGCCGCAAGGATTGAAAGGGCTATTTCCTCCTCGCTTTTTCCTTTTTTTCGCAACTCACGTATTTTGGTCGCATTCAGCTCAATAAGCTGTTGAAAGCCCTCCCTGTCTCTGGAAAAAAAGACAAAAAAACCCAGGACGAAGACAAGTACTGACGACACCGCAGCGATAAACACATCATCCTTGGGGTCGGGGAAAAAGTGGCGGAGCAGGCTCTGTGGATTTCCCGCATTGAGCAGTGAATACATGGCTATCATACCGATAAGAAACATAAGAACGTATACGATATATATGGGAAGTTTTGACAAAGGCCTTGCCTCTTCAAATTTCGTAAACGTTCATGGGTTCAGAGTTTCGGTAGACCCTGAACCCATGAAGGGATGAAAAATTTCTTTATGGAATTAAGTTTGGAGTGGAATGGAGGAGAGCTTTTCAAGTCTTCCTCCAACAGGGTTTATTCCGCTGTCACTGGCCGCATTTCACCTTCTTTCATTGCGGCCCACTGCGCTTCTGCTTTGTCCCACGCCTCGCCAGAGGCTTCCGTCTCCCAGGCTGCCAACCCCCGCTCTGCCCGGGTAGCGCCAGGGAGGGTATTATCCAGGATTATCCCCACAATAGCGGTTACCGCCATGCCGGTGGTCAGAATGGCCTGCAGGATATTTCCAAGAACCCTAAAGAACGGGCCCGCTGCACTCCAGTCAATGGGTGTGGCGCCTGCGGCGAGGAGCGTGTTGAATTGGTAAGGGACACTCAGACCGGCAAAGAAAGAGAGCCCGATAATAAACAGGTTTCGGGAATTGTTTAGATTAACGATTTGCAGATTAGAAAGACCCACGGATGCAATCATACCAAAAAGACCCACAAACATAGCCCCTACCACAGGTTGGGGAAGGGTCGCCAGTATTGCCCCGAATTTGCCCACAATGGGAATGATGAGCATGACCACTGCACCGCATCGGACCACCCGTCTGCTGGCAACTTTAGTGAGACCAATGGAACCGATATTTTCAGAATATGTGGTGGTTCCATTGCACGTCTGGAGGATACCCGCAATGAGGCAACCGAGCCCTTCGGCCCCAAGGCCTCTTGAGATCATCCGTTCAGTGGGAACCGGAGCTTCAGAGATCCGTGCGCAGGCATAATAGTCTCCGATAGACTCGATCATAGAGGCAAGATATCCGGCCAGCATCCCAAATACGCCGGCCCACAGGGTGGCGCTCCCAAGATCAGGGAATCCCCACTTGAAGGGGACCATGGGCATAAAGCTGAACCAGGGCGCGGCACCGATCAACCCGGGTTTAAGGTATGCCGCATTTTCAGGTGATATCAGGCCGGTCACAGTACCAATTAAGGCACAAAGCCATCCGGTGATAATGGCAAGTAATACCGGGAACAGGAGAAACGCCCTGGACTTATGGGAGAAGATCTGAGAGTAAATGATCAGGGCCAATAAAGTAATCAAGGAAATGATCCAGTTTTTGGCCATCCATGGAGCCCCGATATTAAATAGAGCCAGCCCGATCATGGCGATGGTGGGTCCAATAACGATCGGACTGATGGCCCTTTTCAAATATCCCATGACACCCGTGTAGCCCAGAACGATCTCCACGACCGAGGCGATCATGATAGCCCCTGCGACCTCCTGGATCTGGATCTGCCACAAGGGATCTGTGCCTGTCAGTTTTTTGGCCGCAACCATCCCGACGATAGCAAAGGTAGGTCCAAGAAAAGAGAAGGTACCGCCCTGAATAACGGGCAGGCGGTTTCCCAAGGGGGATTGCTGGATGAGAGTGCATATTCCTGATGCAAAAAAGATGGTTGAGATCATTAATGCCAGTTGTTCCGGGGGTAATTTCATTGCCCCGCCAACGATAAAGGGGATCAACACCGTGGCTCCAAACATGGTCAAATACTGTTGTATCCCTAATAGCACGGCCAGAGGCCACCTGGGCTTGCTACCGATAGGATAGACGATCCAGTGTTTGGTTTCCTTACTAGGCTGTTCGTTCATAGGTTCATGCCCTCCTTCCTGTTTCGTCCGCCTGCAGCGGGTTTAACTTGGGTTATAAGCCAACACTGTGCCTCCTTCCCAAACCACCAAAAAGGTTCCAGAAATCCCTCCTTTCTTTTTTAAAATTTTTGACAAAAAGAACGAAAAAATGATTAAACAAACCTGCAGAAACAAAAATAAAGTCTTCCAGACTTAATTATTAGAAGCTTTTATCAGTTAATTATTAAACCGTCAAGCGAAAAGGCTTGCGTTTAAGAAAACGTCCCGCCCCGGGTTGTCCCATAAATTTACCGTCCCGGATAATAACCGTGCCGTTTGACAGGACAATTTTCGGGACACCCTTCCCCTTGAAACCTTCGTAAAGGGTATAATCTACATTCTGATGATGCGTCTTGGCGCGTATCTCAACAGGGGCCCTGGGGTCGAAAAGGACAAGATCCGCATCGCTTCCCACGGCCACCGCACCCTTTTGTGGGAAAAGGCCAAAGAGTTTTGCCGGGGCTGTGGAGACCAGCTCCACAAAACGATTTAGACCCAGTCGTTTCTTTTTCACGGCTTCATTAAAAAGTAATATGAGGCGATGCTCTATTCCCGGCGCCCCATTGGGGATGGCTGCAAAGCTGTCCTTCCCCATATCCTTCTGCCCCTTGAAGTTAAAGGGGCAATGGTCTGTGGAGACGACCTGGAGATCTCCGGTTGCGAGGCCTTTCCACAGCACATCCCAGTTAGATTTATCTCTGAGAGGCGGAGACATCACATATTTAGCCCCCTCAAAACCAGGTTCCAGATAATTCTGGTATGATTTAAGGAGATATTGAGGACAGGTCTCGGCCAGGACGGGAAAACCGGCATCTCTGGCTTCTTTTACCTTATTCAGCGCTTCTTTACATGTCAGGTGTACAATATAAATGGGGGCACCGGCCATACGGGCTAAGGCGATCCCTCGGCCTGTTGCTTCACCTTCCGCCTCAGGGGGCCGGCTGAGGGCATGATATTTGGGATCGGTTTTTCCCTGGGACAGGAAATCATTGATTAGGACGTCCAGGACATCACCGTTTTCTGCGTGGATCATCACCAGGGCACCGGCCTGTTTGCATTTCAGGAGTACCTCGTAAAGCGCACCATCGTCGATCATGAGGGCGCCTTTGTAAGCCAGAAAGCACTTGAAGCTGGGGACACCCAGGGCCACCAACTCCGGAATTTCGGCCAGGACCTTTTTTGTCAGATCAGTGATGGCCACGTGGAACCCATAGTCTATAACGGCCTTTCCCTCAGCCTTCTCCATCCAGGTCTTAAGTGCTCCTTTTAAGCTCATCCTTTTCCCTTGAATGGCGAAGTCTACAATCGTGGTCGTCCCGCCAAATGCCGCGGCGATGGTGCCGGTTTCAAAGTCATCAGAAGACACCGTCCCCCCAAAGGGCATGTCAAGATGCGTGTGAATGTCAATCCCCCCGGGGAACACAAAATGCCCCCTGGCATCAATGACTTCCCCAGCAGGTTCTTGTATCTTCTTTGCTATCTGGGCGATCTTTCCCTTATTAATCCCTACGTCAGCACGGTACATATCCGTGGCTGTTACAATGGTACCATTGACAATTTTGCAGTCCATAGCGTCCTCCTATTTAGTGCTTGACCGAAAACCCTATTTTTTCGGTTAAAAATTCGAAAGCCGAAACAATGACCATAAGACAAAATATAAATGCGCCAACGACAAAAACATTATATTCCCAGTAGGTTATTTGGCCTCCAAAGGGGTCATCGTAATACAATCCCAAACCGGACAGATGTGCATGCACAGGGAGCAGCCGGTGCACTTTTCCCGGTCCACAACAGGAGTCCGGTCGTCTTTGAGTGAGATGGCCTGATATCCGGCATCCCGGCAACTCACATAGCACAGGTCGCATTTGATGCAGGTCTCTTCATTGATGGAGGAGGCGACCCGCGCATCGCGGCTCAGGTCCGTCTGTCCCACGAGTTTCTCAAGAGAGACACCTACCATATCCTGGAGGGTATCAAATGCCTTGTCCTCCATGAAGTTCTGGAGTCCATCCAAGAGGTCCTCGATGATGCCGTAGCCCTGGGCCATGACCGCGCTGCACACCTGCAAGGTGGAAGCCCCCAGCAGGAGGAATTCAGCAGCATCTTCCCAGGTTCCGATTCCACCGATACCGGAGATGGGTGCTTTTACAGCCTGGGCGATGGTAGCGACTGCCTTTAAAGCTATAGGCTTTACCGCCGCACCGGAGAGACCGCCATGGGCTGAATACCCGGCCACGGCCGGCTTGGGCACGAGGGTATCAAGATCCACTCCCATGATGGCGCCAACCGTGTTAATGGCAGAGATAGCATGGGCTCCGGCCTGGATGCAGGCCTTTGCCACCAACCCAATATCAGTCACATTGGGGGTCATCTTGGCCATGACAGGAATATCCGCGGCTTCAACGGTCCAGCGGGTGACCTTTTCGGCCAGCTCCACACTCTGACCAATGGCCGAACCCATTCCCATTTCCGGCATGCCGTGCGGGCAGGACATATTGAGCTCGATGATCTGAGCCCCCGCCTCCTGGCACTTTTTTGCCATGTCCTGCCATCCATCGGGCTTGCTTGCGTCGTCCATGATACTGGCAATAACGACATTCTCAGGGTATTTTTTCCTCAAGTCCTCTATCTCTTTGAGCCAGATCGATAATTCGCGGTCTGTGACGAGCTCGATATTTTCAAAGGCATAGATCTTTTTAGGTTCATCGGCTGGGCCTGGAAAACTGAGGCTCGCAAGACGCGGCGTGACATTGACGATGTTCTCAGCATCGGTCACCAGGGTCTTGGTGACTGCACCCGCCCATCCTGCCTCGAATGCCCGACCCATCATCTCTCCTGTGGTAGTGGGTGGGGCTGAGGAAAGGATGAAGGGATTCTTAAAAGTGACGCCACAGAATTCCACACTCAAGTCTATTTCTCCGCCGATTTTCATCATTCTAAACCTCCTTATTTGTTAGATAGACTTTGAATCCATGTATCAATAGCAAACGCGGCCCGTTTGCCGTCTCCCACGGCTTGAACGGCCGTATCACTTCCTCGTATCAAATCACCCCCTGCATAAATACCAGGCACTGACGTGACGAGTGTCTCTTTATCCACCCGCACAAGACCGCTTGGATCCCTTTCCAGGCCCTCAGGCGCCAGGGAAGGACCCTGACCGATGGCCAGAATGACAGCGGAGCAGGGAATCTGGAATTCGCTTCCCGTTAAGGGGATGGGACGTTTGCGACCCGATCGGTCGACTTCTCCCAGACGCATTTCTACACATTCCAATCCAGAGACTCTGTCTTCCTTTCCAAGAAAGCGGACGGGACCCGTAAGGGTCTGAATGGATATGCCCTGGGCCAAGGCGAATGTCTTTTCCTCTTCCCAGGCAGGCATTTCATTTTCGGATCGACGATAAAGGATGGTCACTTTTTTAGCCCCCAGCTTGCGGGCAGTCACGGCGCTGTCCATGGCTGCATTACCGCCCCCGATCACCACAACCCGGTCTCCCAATGGGATATCACAGTCCCGCTGCTCTGTCAGGGCCATGTTAACTTCCCACAGCAGATCCAAGGCCTGGATTATACCGGGGAGTTCTTCTCCTGGCAGGCCAAGCTTGTAAGGGAGGGTAGTGCCAGTGCCGATAAAGACCGCTTTATATCGTTCCAGTAAGGAGATAGGATTTTCGGTGGGGTGTTCTGTATGGATTTTAACACCAAGGGACTGTATGAATTTTACCTCCTGCCTGACGACTTCTTTGGGAAGACGATAGGCAGGGATACCATACATAAGGACGCCTCCCGGATGCGGCTCTGATTCGAAGAGATCCACATCGTATCCAAGGCGTTTTAGAAAGGCCGCCGCAGAGAGCCCGGCAGGCCCTGAACCCACTACCGCCACTTTAATGGCTTTTCCCCGGAGGGACCTGAGCGGCCTGGGACCTTTCTCCATCTCCTTGTCTGCGGCAAATCGTTGAAGACGCCCAATCTTAATTGGCTTTGCCAGATCAGAGGAACTGCACTGTCCCTCACACAAGAGGCTCTGGGGGCAGATTCTTGCGCAAATTCCGGCCAGGATATTGTCTTCTTTGATGACCCTGATGGCCCCGGTGAAATTGCGTGAGGCAATCTGACGGATGAATTTGGGAACATCTATCCCAGCAGGACAGGCTTTGGCGCAGGGGGCATCCTCACACTTGATACACCGGGACGCCTCGGTCACAGCATCCTGGGGCGAAAAGCCAGGCTGCACTTCTGCAAAGGCCTTTGCGAGATCTTGATAGCGCATGGCGGAGTTTACTTTATGTATTCGCTGCTTTTCGAGGCCGGTGTATCCGTGCTGACAACCTCTTTATCACCAATTGCCAGGGACTGATCGAGAATATCTATCCCTTCATCTATCTGTTCTTCTGTAATAATCAGTGGGGGAGCGATGACGAGGGTATCATACCAGGCCGCCATGTATAGGCCGTTACTCATAGAATCGGCGGCAATTTTTCCTGTCATGAGGGCCTTTCCACTGAGTTTATCGGCTTTTACATCAAACGGCTCTTTGGTTTTTCGATTCTTCACAATTTCCAGTGCCCAGAAGTGCCCAATCCCCCTTACGTCGCCGATACATTCGTGGGTTTCGGCCAGTTCATAAAGTTTTTCCTGCAGATGTTTGCTCGTCTTTTGAGGAAGACCTGAATCCATCAGTCTCTTGTATTCAGACACTGCCGCAGGTATGGGGGAGGCGGCAAGCGGGTGGTATGCATAGGTATGCCCGTGGCAAAAGAGCCCTTCATCAAAAAATTCTGAGACACCTCGCGTCGATGCCGTAATTCCAGCAGGCGTATAGGCCCCGGTTGAGCCTTTTGCAGTGGTCAATATGTCAGGGATGACATCCCAGTGCTCCATGGCAAATGCTTTTCCTGTCCGGAACCAGCCGCTCATCACTTCGTCCGCTATAAGTAAAATCCCGTTTTCATCACAAATTCGTCTTAATATGGGAAAATATTCCGGCGGTGGTACGATCCGCCCGTTTGTGCCCACCACCGGCTCTACGATCATGGCGGCTACATTGCCTTCTTCCTTAATCATGTAATCCAGATATCTGGC
>Ga0180432_10011985_pt1 | contig 10145 bp, 8 predicted proteins | sample SS_ome_10_FD_132414 | JGI IMG/M metagenome (GOLD analysis project Ga0180432, IMG submission 132414) | Hypersaline lake sediment archaeal communities from the Salton Sea, California, USA - SS_1_MS_2 metaG | ecosystem: Environmental > Aquatic > Non-marine Saline and Alkaline > Hypersaline >...
AGTTCATCCTCTCGGGTTATCCGACCAACGAGAGTCGCGTCATGTTCGACCGCGGGATTTTGCGGCGGGTGCGCAAGCTGGCGCCGTTTCTGAGATTCGATCGCGACCCCTACGTGGTCCTGCACGAGGGCGCGCTGTATTGGATCGTGGACGCCTACACCACCTCGCGCCGCTTTCCCTACAGCGAGGAGTTCCCCTCGCGGGAGACGCGGACCAACGAACAGGACTTGCAGGCGCACTGGAATTCGTCATCGCCCGGTGGATATCTCAGCGATTCGAATTACGTGCGCAATGCCGTCAAGGCGGTGGTGAACGCCTACGATGGCTCGGTCGACTTCTACGTCTTCGATCCGGAGGATCCCCTGATACGCGTCTGGCGCAGGGTGTTTCCGGACCTCCTCAAGGACGAGGGGGACATGCCGGACGGGTTGCGGGCGCATGTGCGCTATCCGGAAGATTTTCTGCTGGTGCAAGGGCTGGTCTACGCGCGCTACCACATGACGGACCCGGAAGTCTTCTACAACCAGGAGGACGTCTGGGTGCGGGCCACCGAGAAATACTATGCCGCGGTGCAGCCGGTGGAACCCTACTACGTGATGTGGCAGCCGCCCGGAACGGACGAACTCGAGTTCATCCTGATGCTCCCGTTCACTCCGAAACATCGGCAGGTGTTGATCGGATGGCTTGCGGGCATGTGTGACGGGGCGAATTACGGGCGTCTCCTTGCCTACCGGTTCCCGAAAGAGAAACGGGTGCTGGGCATCCAGCAGGTGGAAACCAAGATCGACCAGGACGCGTATCTTTCGCAGCAGCTCAGCCTGTGGGACCAGCGCGGGTCGCGGGTGGTGCGCGGCAACGTCCTTGCCATCCCGGTGGAGGATACCCTTCTTTACGTGGAGCCGATCTATTTGCAGGCGGAAGCCGCCGCCTATCCGGAGTTGCGGCTGGTGGCCGTCATGCACGACGACCGGCTCTCGTACGCGGAGTCGTTCGACGAGGCTCTGGAGGGCCTTTACGTGGAGGCAGCCCCCCCCGGGCCCGGCGGCCCGCCGGGGGCGGAGCAGACGGACTTCGCGAGGTCGATCCAACGGGCCAACAGCGCCTTCAAGGGGTACCTGAAGGCCATGAATGAGAAAAACTTCGCCGAAGCCGGCAGGCAGTTGGATACCCTCAGCAAGACTCTGGAGGAACTCGAAAGCGCGCACGGCAACGCCGGCGATCAGACACCATGAGCGTCCCGGCCGTATTGGGTTCGGCGGCCAGAAAGATCGACGGGGGGCGGTTGTGAGACGCTCAACACCTGCTTCCGCCCGCGCCACGATCAAGCCTCGTGGCGCGCGCCTTGCACGCTCCGCCGGACTTGGCCGATCAAAAGGGGCAGCAGGCTGAACCCGAGAGCGGTGAGCCACCCGGCGGCGGCGAGGGGCCGCACCTTCAGAATGCCGGCGAGGGACGGCCAGTACATGGCGGCGAGAAGGAAGCCGATGCAGACCACAATCGAGGCCCAGACCCATGGGTTTTCGACGATCGAGTTGCGCAGGAGCCTGCTGCCGCGCTCCCGCAGGTTGAAGACGAACCAGAGCTTGCCGCAAGCGAGGGTGAAAAACGAGATGGTCACGGCGGTGATCTCGTCGACGGCGAGGATCTGCAGGGCGACGGTAAAGGCGGCGAGGACGCAGGCCGCGAGAATCAGGCTCCAGGAAGTGATGGCCTGCCACTCGCGCTTGCTGAGGATCTTCTCTTCGGGGTCGCGGGGAGGCTGGTGCATGACGTCGCCGCCGCCCTTGCCGACACTGAGCGCAAGGGCCGGGAGGACGTCGGTGATGACATTCAGGTAGAGGATCTGGAGGGGCCGCAGGGGCAAGGGGGCGCCGGCGAGGGTGGCAGCCGCGACCGTGACGACCTCCGCCCCGTTGGTGCACAGCATGAAGAGAATCGAGCGACGGATGTTGGCGAAAATGATGCGGCCCTGCTCGACGGCCGCCACGATGCTCGAGAAGGCGTCGTCCTTCAGGATCATGTCGGCGGCCTGGCGGGCGGCCTCGGCGCCGCGGCGGCCCATGGCGATGCCGATGTTGGCCTTCTTGAGAGCCGGAGCGTCGTTGACGCCGTCGCCGGTCATGGCCACGACGCGGCCGTCGTTCTGGAAGATTTCCACGAGGTTGAGTTTTTGCTCCGGGCTGACGCGGGCGAAGATGCGTGCTTCCAGCACTTCGCGGCGGTGGCCGTCGCTCATCTCGCCGGGCGGGTCGAGTTCCCGGCCGCGGAGGACAAGGTCCATGCCGTGATGGTCGTCGAGGATTCCGGTTTGGCGTCCGATGGCATGGGCGGTTTCGGGCTGGTCGCCGGTGACGACGTTCACCGTAATTCCGGCGTCGCGGCAGTGGCCGATGGCGTCCTTGACCCCCGTGGCGGGGGGGTCTTCAAGGCCGAGCAGGCCGAGGAAGCGGAGGTTCTCGTAGGGGTCGCCGTCGCGATCCGAGGCCGTCCGGTCGGCCATGGCGAGGAGGCGCAGGCCCTGCTGCGCCGCGTCTTCGATGCGCTCCCGCCACCGGTTGCGCTCCTCGCCGGTGAGTTCGGTCTGGCCGCCGTCGTTGTCGGGGGTGGCGATGGTCGAGGAAGCTTCGAGGACTTTTCCGGGGGCGCCCTTGACGGCCACCTCGTAATTTCCGTCTTTCGTCATCTGGAAGGCGGCCATCATCATGACGGCGGGGTCGAACTCGACGACGCGTTCCTGGGGGCGGTCATCGAGGAGGTCGTGGCGGGAGCGGCTGAAGTCGCGGGCCGCCTCGAGGAGGGCCACTTCCATCGGGTCGCCGGTGGGGTTCTTGCCGGCCTCTTCTTCGAGCGAGGCGCCGTTGCAGAGGGCGCCGATTTCGAGGATGCGGGTTGCGAGCGGCGCATCCGCGAATCGTTCTCTGGTCTCGGAGGTTTCGTTGTCGGACACCTCGACGGCGCCCTCGGTCGTGATGACCTTTCGGACCGTCATGCGGTTCCGGGTGAGGGTGCCGGTTTTGTCGGTGAAGATGACCTGCGTGGAGCCGAGAGTTTCGATGGCGGTGAGGCGGTTGATGAGGGCCTGCCGTTTGCTCATGAGCCACATCCCGCGGGCGAGGGCGATGGTGGCGACGATCGGGGCGCCTTCCGGAACCGCCGCCAGACCGAGGGCGATGGCGGTCTTGATCATGAGAAGGGGCGGTTGCCCGACGAGGAGGCCGCCGCCGGCGATGACGGCCGCGGTGCCGAGGACGATCCATGCGAACCGCCGGCCGAGGTCGTCGAGACGCTTCTGGAGAGGCGCTTCCTCGTCTTCGGCGAGCTCGGCGAGTTCCGAGATGTGGCCCAGCTCGGTGTTCATGCCGGTGGCGGTCACGATGCCTTCCGCGTTGCCCTTGGCGACGTCGGTTCCCATGAAAAGCATGCCCGGGCGTTCCGCGAGGGGAGCCTCCTCGTCGACGCTCTCCTCGTGTTTGCCGGCGGGAACGGATTCCCCGGTGAGAGCCGCTTCCACGGCGCGGACGTGCTCCGCCTCCACGAGCCGGATGTCGGCCGGCACCGTCTGGCCGGCTTCGAGGAGCACAAGGTCTCCCGGCACGAGTTCCGCGGCGGGGATTTCCTGTTCCCGGCCTTCGCGGCGGACCATGGTGGTGTGTTCTTGTGTCGACTGCAGGGCTTCCATGGCGCGCACCGCGCGCCACTCGCTGACAAATCCGATTCCGGAATTGACGACGATGACCGCCACAAGGGCGATGCCCTCGACATGCTGGCCGGAAACGAAGGCCAAAATCGCGCCGCCCCCGAGGATGATGATCACGAGACTCTTGAGCTGCGCCACGAGGATTCGCCATGCCGGCCGTGTCTGTGCTTCGCGGAGCTGGTTGGGGCCGAACCGGCCGCGACGCTCATCGACCTCGCGCAAGTCAAGGCCCTTCGCGAGGTCGACCCGGCATTCCCCGGCGACCTCCTCGACGGACTTCGCCCACGGCTCCTCGACCATCGTCCGGCGGAAATCGGATGACGGCTCGAAGGATCGGTCGGAAGAAGCGGTCACGTGTGATCGGAAGTTGGCTCGGAGGCCGATCGCCGGCCTCCCGGACCCGGGGAGAGCTCCGGCGAGGAACCCGGCCTCGTCCGCCGGAGGGAGGAGACATGATCGTCACGGGGCCGGGTCCGGCGGGAAATCGTTGATGCCGCGCAACGCTCATGCCGGAAGCGGCGGGGACGGACGTACGTGTCTCGCGTATTGCCGCTCCCGGCGGCGCCCATGGGCGGGATGGCCTCGCCGCCGATTTTCTTCCATGGCGGCAGGGGATGAGGGCGAATCCAACGGGAGGGGCTTCCGGGGTCCTCTCGGGGCTGGACCCCGGCGATTCAAAAGTCATGTTCTATGATTGATATTGAGGAAGCGGGTGGCAGGCCGGAGAGCGCCCCCGCAAGGATGTGAAGGATGTGGAATCCTTGCGGGGGCTGGGTGCATGGCTACTGGCGTTGTTGCATCGGCCGCCGGGGCGCTGGGCCTGCGGCGTGGTCATGCACCCTATTCCCCCCCGATGGTCAGTAAGTTGTTGACCTTTCGGGCGCCACCTTCGAGAGCGTTTTCGTGGGCGGCGACGCGCTCCTTGCGGGTTTCGACCTGGCCGGTGAGGGTCGCGACGCCGTCCTCGACGCTGACGTTGACGTCGTCGCTGTCGACGAAGGGGCTCCAGAAGAGCTGGTCTTCGATATCCTCCTTGATTCCCGCATCGGTGGCGACTTCCGACGGGATGGCGGGCTCATAGTGCGGGTAGTAGGACCATGTGTAGTCCCAGTCGTACGGGTCGTAGTCGAGGTAGTCGTCTGTTTCGAGGAGGCCTCCGCCGGTAGTGGTGAGGAAGTTCTGGACGTGGACGACGCCCTTCACGCCGGACGCCACGTCTTCGGCCTGCAGTTTTTCGGCCATCGTGTCGACCCCGCCCCGCAGGGTGACGATCCGGTTGTTGACCGCGACGTTGATCTCGAAGGATTCGACGACCGGGTCGAGGGCCAGTTGGTCGAGGATGCTGGAGCGGATTTCGTCGTCGGACGGCCATTCTTTGGAGCGGATCTTGATGAAGTTGACGACACGGTTGACGCCGACCGTATGGCGGGCGACGCGTTCGGCCGCCCGCTTGGCCTTGAGGTTGTCGACCGTGCCGCGGAGGGTGACTTTGCCGTTCCGGACGTCGGGCTCGATCTTGAACGAGTAGACGCGGGGGTCCCAGAGGAGGGCGTCCATGACGGCCTTTCTGATCTCCTCGTCGGACTTCATGACGTATTTGTCCTTGCGGAGATCTTTGTCGCGGGCCCAGCGTTCGACTTCGAGGCCGGATTCGTCCACCGCGGTGACGCCGGTGATTCCCCAGGCGGCGTAGCGGGCGCGGCGCTTTTCGGTGGCGCTGCCGACCGTTCCGCTGAGCTTGACCTCCCCGTTTTCGACCGCCACGTCGATGAGGCCGTCGTCGATCAGGGTGCTCCATGCGAGGCGTGATTCGACATCCTCCTTGATTTCGATATCGGGGCGGTCCTCCTCGTAGTCCACCGTGATGTCGTTATCGACTCCGGTGACACCGCGGACGCTTTTGGCTACCTTGGCGGCGAGGTTCTTTTCCTGCCATGATTCCACCTCGCCGGCGAGGGTCACGTTGCCGCCGGAATCGGCGGCCACTTCGATCTCGTAGGATTCGGTGGCGGGGTCGGAGTAGAGGGCGGACTCGACGTCGTTCTGCAATTGGGCGGCCGTGACCGGTGTGAGAGGCCGGACCTTGACGAGGTTGACGACGGAGCGCACTCCCTTGACCATTTCGGCGATGCGGGCGGCGCGTTCCTTGGCGAGGAGGTGGCGTGCTTCGCCTTCGAGGGTGGCGATTCCGTCGATGACGCGCACATCGATGTTGTTGAAGGAGAGCTTGTCGTCGAGGAGAAGCTCCAGTTCGAGGGCGTCGGCGATGTCGTCATCATCGAAATTCCCGTTTGTGGCAGCGGAAGCTGTGAACACCGATCCGGCGAGGATGACGGACACGATGCCTCTCAAGATGTGTTCGGTGTGTTTCATCGTTTTCATTGTTGCTTGTGTTGCTTGTGCTTGGTTGGCCCCGTTTCAACCGCCCGCCGGCGGTGAACGGTGGTCGAACCTAAAGGACGTTCCGGAAGCCCGTGAAGGGGTGAAGCCCCGTATCGAACGCCCGTGCCGGACGCGACGAGGCGTACGCCGTTCCCGTACGAGGGCGGAGCCCGGCTGATCGATGCAGTTGTTCCGGCACCGGCCGCCGGTTACCCGCTCCATGTGGTGAAGGGGTTCTTGACGAGGTTGGCGTTGTAATAACGCGGATCGTGGCTGACCTCTCGGCCGAGCCATTCGGGGCGGCGGAAGTCGTGGTGTTCGCCGGGCAGTTCCACCTCCGCGATGACCAATCCCTGGTTGTCCCCGAAGAACTCGTCGATTTCCCATTTCAGCCCGCCGTCCTCGACGGCGTGGCGGCGTTTCTCGATGAGGGGCTTCTCACAGAGCGACTCGAGCATCTCCCCGGCGTCCTCCACCGGCACGGGATACTCGAACTCCTTGCGCGTCACTCCACGGGTGATCCCCTTGATGGTCAGGACGGCACGATCACCCTCGATGCGCACCCGGACCGTGCGCTCCTTGTCGGTGTTCAGATACCCCTGACGGAAGAGGACGCCGGCGCCGGTGCGCCATCCCTCCCCCTCGACAAGGAACTTGCGCTCGATTTCCGTGCCCATGGTGCGGCGTGGATTATTTTTCGCGATGCCACGGCTGGCCGGCGTAGGTCTCGAGGCCCATGACGCGCCGGATGGCGCGAGGATAGTTGACGTTCTCATGGTCCTGCAATCCCGCTTCCGTCAAAGCGTCGAGAACCGCTTCCGGGTCGTCCGATTCGATCGCGATCGATCTGATGAAGGCCCCATTGATGCTCACCTCATCGATCTCGACCGGACAGTCTCGGAACCGGAACCGGAAGCGGCGCTTGCCAACCCATGCGGCGAAGCATTGCGGGTGGTCGAGGATGATCTCGCGCACCAGATCCTCAAACCTGTAAAGACCGCCGTTGACGATCGGAAAATTCACCCCGAGAGCGTCCGCCAGCGTGTCGCGGACCATGGCCGCCGAAAGAGGAAAGGAGGTCTTCACCACCGGCTTCCACCGCTCGAGGACGCCGCGGCTTTCGACCAGTTCCTTAATGTCGAGCGTCTTCTCACGGATCTTGACATTACCCGGAGGGGCTTGTGTCGCGGTGCTCACGAAGTAGGTTTCCGCGCTCCCGGTCTCGCCCTCCGAGGACCCGAGTTCACGGATGCGATCGCCTGCCGCCCGCAGCCCCTGCCCGAAGACGCGGAATTCGAAGCGCGGTGTCACACTCTCCTCCGAAAGAAGATTCTCATGCGGATCCACCGCATGACCTGACAACACTCCGCGGCGGGGCGCCATCGGAGCCGGCATCATCGTGTGGTACGGGATGCCACGTAGGGTTGCTACGCGCGGCGCGTACGCTTGAATCAGGCTCTTTTTTGTTCGACGGGAAAGCGTTGATCGCCGATGCTCGCAGCCGGTGTCCGGCGGGCGATTTTGCCGGCCGAGTCGCGGCGGACCGGGGGGCTGTGGCGGATATTGCTTTTCTGCGGTGTTCGGCCGTCGTCCCGGATCTGCGGCGGGGTTGTCCGGCGGGGCCCGGCGGCCGTTCCCGCGGCACCGATGTCGAACCACTTGAAGCGCTTTATCTTCCCATGACTCTCCGTTTGATCAGCGTCAGGAACCTCCTTGGGGCCTCCTCCCTTGTGCCGGACCTTGGCGATCTCTTCGTCGACGACTGCCTGCTTGACTGCCGCGACTGGTCGCTGGCGCGGATTGTCGGGCACGTGGGGGGGTGGAATCTTGCCCAGCGGAGGGTGTTTCTGGACTCTCATGATCAGCCCCTGTCCCACGTGCTGGGGATGTGCCGCGAGGCGAGCCTGGTCATGGAGTTTCCCGAGCCCCGGCTGGGGTTTCATTGGTCGTCCGGCGACCGGAATGAGGCGGGCGGGGTTTCACGGGGGATGGAGGTTGATCGGGCCGCTCGTGCCGGCCACCATCCGCGGCCGGCCATTGACTGCGATCCGTCGGTCGACTCGCCGCTGCGTTCGTCACGCAGTCTCTTGTCAGGACACCTGTGCGCGAAGGGGGCGCGAGTGGGACCGATCGTGGATCTGCTGCTGGACGTGCGGGAACAGCGACTGCGCTTTCTGGTGGTGCGGCACGACCTCGCCACCGACGACGAAGAACAGATGTTCGTGGACGTGCAGGCCAGCCGGGGGTTCGAGTGCCGGGTGGACGAACCGGCCGCGGTCCGCTTCAACTGCCGCGAGATCAGCGAATTGCTTGCCATGGATTGACAGCGGAAGCGGGCGCTCGAGCCTTCAGGGTTGTGACGCCTCCCTGACGGCGTCGGCGGCGATCGGGGGCGCCGCTCCCCGAGCCACGTCGCCGAGGGAGATGACGCCGCCGGCGGCTTCACTGACGGGGTCGCGCACCAGCAGGCGGCGCACTTTCTGCTTTTCCATGTATTCGGGTTCGGCTTATTTTTCCCATGCTGGGGCGAATTCGGGATCGATCAGGCGTTTGTCATCGGGGAGTTCCTCGATGCGGCGGAAGTCTTCGTGGTCGAGGGTGAAGTCGAAGACGTTGAAGTTTTCGCGGATGTGGTCCGGGTTCGAGGAGCGCGGGATGGCGGCCATGTTGTCCTGTTGGAGGAGCCAGCGGATGGCGACCTGTTCGGGCGACTTGCCGTGTTTTTGCGCGATCGCTTCGAGCACGTCCCAGCCGTGCAGTTTGCCGCGCGCGAGGGGCGAGTATGCGGTGAGGAGGAGATCGTGCTCGACGGCCATGTCGTGCAGGCGCTGCGGGCGGAGGAGGGGGTGGTATTCGACCTGGTTGCAGAAGATGTTTCCCGCGCCGAGGGCCTTCTGGAGCCATTGAGGGGTGAAGTTGCTCACGCCGTATTTACGAACCAGTTCGAGCTCGTGCAGTTTTTCCATGGCGGCGAAGGTTTCCCTGAGGGAGATTTCCTCGTTGGGCCAGTGGATCAGGATGAGGTCGAGGTAATCGGTGCGGAGGGCGCGGAGGCTGGTGTTCACCTCTTCGAGCACGGCGTCGTAGGTCAGGTCTTCGAACCACACCTTCGAGGTGAGGAAGAGGGCGTCGCGCTCGATGCCGGTGGCCGCAAGGGCGTCGCCGATCTCGGCTTCGTTCCGATACATGCGCGCCGTGTCGATGTGGCGGTATCCGGTCTCGATGGCCGTGACCACCGCCTTCCGGCATTCGTCGCCCGTCAGTTCGTAGGTTCCGTACCCGAGAGCGGGAACCTCGAGTCCCTGGATTGTCTTCGTGATCATCCTTGCCGGTGGTTGTTGTGTTTGAGGGTCCATGAAAGGAGCGCCTCGTGCTCCCCATCGTCGGGGCGGCCGGCCGATCCTGGAATTGATGAGTGTTCCAGTGTGGGTGTACGGGGACGGAGTACGGGGGGTATGGGTTGCAGCGCGGGCCGGAGGGGGGCTCACACGCACGAAGGGTGAGCTGCCGGTCGATCCCCGGGCTGCTCGAGAGCAGCCAGAGAAGGGTCAGAAGCGCGATCAGGATGGCGAGACGACGCACCCCGATCCCGGAGCCCCCGACATTGACGAAGGAAAGGATCAGAGTCGAGATGGCGGTCACGAGGCCGGCATTGCGCAGCAGCATGAGGAGCGCCACCACGCGGCGCCGGACCGGGTGCTTGACCACCTTTTCCGCTCTCGTCGCCCGCTCTCGTTCCCCGGCATGGCAGCCCGAAAACTTGACTCACTTGTGAAGAATTGCGGATTTCAAGGACTCTGGCCGGTTTCGGGTTCGGCGCGGAGTTCTTCGCCGGACTCGACCCAGCGGACGGCGTAGCGCATGAGGGCTGGGGAATCGGGGAGGCCGAGCTTTTCGCGGATGTGGGCGCGGTGGGCGTCGACGGTACGGGGACTGATGTGCAACTGCTCGGCGATCTCATGGGCGCTCTTGCCGTGCCCGACCAGTTCGAAGACCTCGAACTCACGGTCGGTGAGGCGTTCGAGGCGGGAACGGGGCTTGGAATCGCGGGATCTGGAGAGGGCCC
>Ga0180432_10011986_pt1 | contig 10145 bp, 7 predicted proteins | sample SS_ome_10_FD_132414 | JGI IMG/M metagenome (GOLD analysis project Ga0180432, IMG submission 132414) | Hypersaline lake sediment archaeal communities from the Salton Sea, California, USA - SS_1_MS_2 metaG | ecosystem: Environmental > Aquatic > Non-marine Saline and Alkaline > Hypersaline >...
AAAACAATTGCCCTTCGAGTGATTTACTTCCTTGCAAAATTAAGCCTCCTTAAAATACTTTTGAATTTTAATAGAATCATACATTATAAACCCGACTTTAGCAACAGACCCGAAAGCAGGAATTCATTTTTCTTTTTTTCCCATCTCTTTTTTCTCAACTGGCTAATTGGAACCAAATCCCCTGATTTGTCCTTATACTTCCAGAACCTCCAGCCGTTGACTGTATCTCTCTCTACTATACCTTTAGCTGCGCCCGAAGGGGTTAAATATGAGTTGCCTTTAAATCTAATACTACCGCTTGCATAAAAAATAACGCTATAATTATTACCCTTATATTGTGCATAAATGCCCTGCCCATGCTTAAGTAAAACCTTAAGAGGCAGTTCTTCTTTTATAGATTTACCTTTTACTGTTTTTTACCTCTCTGTCTTTTTGGCCATAAATTAGTTCCCTGCACACTTTAAGCTATAGTTTTATCTTTAATCAGCTCGTGTACCATATCCGAGATGCCTTTTTCGTTCGGCTCGACTGTTTTACTTCCTTTTGCAGCAAGGACAATGCTCTGGATGCGGTGTACTTTAGTCGGCGAGCCGCTTCGACCGCACCAGGCCAAATCAGCGCCGAGAAAATCCAAATCCCATTGCTTTATCAACAACCCCTTTTCTTTATATTCACTGCACTTATGCGCAGCAAGTTCTTTAATATCTGATTCATCCGCTTCTGCGTTTTCAAGCTCGATTTTTTGTTCGATTTCAATCGGCGTAAGTGCTCTTTTATATTTCATCATTTTTTTTGCTGCGGAAACTCTCGGCTCATTTGCCGCACCTGTTACCGTAAGCAGCACAGGCAGTTTCGTTCTGACCTGCTGCCAGCCGTTCCCAATATTTCGACGCACCGTTATGGTTTTGTCGGCCAGTTCCGTAAGTTCTTCGACGTATGTAATCTGCGTAATCCCCAGTTTTTCCGCCAATTGCGGCCCGACCTGGGCGGTATCGCCGTCAATTGCCTGTCTGCCGCAGAGAACAATATCAAAATCAGTTTTTTCAACGGCACAGCTCAGGATATAACTGGTTGCCAACGTATCGCTTGCAGCACAGCGGATGTCTGTAATCAATACCGCATCATCGGCCCCGCGGTAAAGCGAGTCGCGAAGAATTGCCGCCGCCGCCGGCAGTCCCATTGTCATAACAGTTACTTTGCCTCCGAATGTCTCTTTTATCGTCAGCGCCAGTTCGAGGGCGCTTAGGTCTTCCGGATTGAAAATGGCCGGCAGAGCGCCGCGATTGACGGTGCCGTCATCATTCATCGCCTGGCCCGTAATCCTTTTTGTATCGGGTACTTGTTTAATTAAAACCACACAATTATAAGCCACCTGTTGCCTCCTTATACCTGCTGCTTCAGTCCTGATAGTCCTCAAAGCAGCACCATTTTAATGATATTTGTCGTCAGGTCAACCCTAAAAACACAGTTCAGGGTTGCGATGCCGCTTGTAGAAAAACTGCTAAACTCAAAAACGAAAAAAACCGATTTTATATACGCAGGTGGTATCTTTTTGCCCAAATAAATATTGAGAGATTTTCTTTGACAAAGCTTGTATATAAAACATAATTAGCATTTCAGAACGCTTATACGACAGTCCGAACGCAGGTTAATGCGTTTATTTTTTAAGTGTTCACACCGATTTTAATAGACAGGTTTTATGACAAACGAAACAAATTACGATACGGTTTTCGGTAAAATGGTATTGGAGCAGGGCCTCTGTACGGATTCCGAACTGCGTCGTTCGCTTGATGAATTGGCCTCCCGCCGCAAAATAAACCCTATACTACTCAAAGACCTTATGATTGACCTGGGTTATATTACAACGACACAGGCCGAGAGGTTGAGAAAAAGCATAAAAGAAAGCAAAGCAGCAGTACATCAGATTCCAGGCTATAAAATTCTTGGCAAGCTCGGCGCCGGTGCTATGGCTATCGTTTATAAGGCCAGACAAATTAGTCTGGACCGCGTTGTTGCGATAAAGGTTTTACCCAAACGTTTCACCGAAAATCCCGAATATGTGCAGCGCTTTTACAAAGAAGGCCAGGCCGCCGCAAAGCTGAACCACAACAATATCGTCCAGGCCATCGACGTCGGCGAGGCGGGAGGATACCACTTTTTTGTAATGGAATATGTTGAGGGTAAAACTTTGCACGATGATTTAGCCGCAGGCAAGGTCTTTGACGAAGATGAAGCTTTGGATGTCATCATTCAGGTAGCCAACGCGCTTGCTCATGCACATACGTGCGGCCTTATTCACCGTGACGTCAAACCAAAGAATATTATGATAAACAAAGAGGGCATAGTTAAACTTGCCGATATGGGCCTGGCCAGAGAAACAACCGATATCGAAGCGGCGCAGACCGAAGCGGGTAAAGCTTACGGCACCCCCTATTATATCGCTCCGGAACAAATTCGTGGGGAAATCGACATCGACGGCCGGGCGGATATTTATGGACTAGGCTCAACTTTCTATCATCTGGTAACCGGACGCGTGCCGTTTATGGCCGATGACCCCTCCGATGTTATGAGGAAGCATTTGAGGGAACAGCTTATTCCGCCGGACCATATAAACACTTCTTTATCGGCAGGAGTCTCCGAAATTATTGAAGTTATGATGGCCAAGCAAAAAGAGAACCGATACAATAACGCAGAAGAACTGCTTACCGATTTGCAGGCCGTCCGAGATGGACAGGCGCCTTTAAGAGCACACAAAAGATTCGATGTCTCTATGCTTGAGCAGTTGGAGGAAGGAGAAGCTCTCGAACCGAGGGAAGATATTTACAGCCAGGAAACTATTGCCCATTACCGTATTGCGGTTTTGATTTTAAGTGCGGTAGCGGCAATATCCTTTTTGGTCATTTTTCTGCTCCTGCTCAAATGACGACCCGGAACCTTAAATTGTCGATAATCTTGACTTAATAATCGATTGCCTTATGCCCAGAGGCGGTGCACATTTTTCTTCTAAAGAGCTTGTTAAAGTACTTAGCTATTACGACATCGGCGTAATTGAACAGCTAACCCCTCTTACCGCCGGCAGCAGACGCGCACCAAAAATGGTAATTACATCCGAGCGGGGAAAATTCTTACTCAAACGCCGGCCCAAAGGCAAAGACGACCTCTACCGCGCTGCTTTTTCGCACGCAGTACAGACACACCTTGCGAAAAAAGGTTTTTCCGTCGCTTCACTTATTACAACAAGTGACGAAAACAATACAATTCTGCAGTTGAATAATCACATTTACGAGTTATTTGAATTTGTTGAGGGGTCGCGCTATGACGGCTCTGCCGAAGCGACTATCGATGCCGGCCGGCAGCTGGCAGAATTTCACAAGGCATTGGCTGATTTTGCCGGCCAGAAAGAACTTACCTCGGGATTAAGGCGAAGCTTCCATGATGCTTCAAATGTCCGCAGACGCCTCAGAACAGTAGGCTCTGAGAAAACATCCAGGCCGAACAGAAAATTACAAAAAATCGGAGAGACTTTAATGACCCTTTACAACGACTCCAGCGTTTGCGTTAGCGGTCTTGGATTTGACTCCTGGGACGAGCAGATTGTGCACGGCGATTGGCATCCAGGCAATATGCTCTTTGCCGGTCGTAAATTTATCGCAGTCCTTGATTTTGCTTCGGTCAGGATCGCGCCGCCCGTTACCGACCTGGCAAACGGAATGCTGCAGTTTTCGATTGTCGGCAACCGCCCAAACCCAGCCGATTGGCCCGCTTATCTCGACCAGGCAAAGCTCGTCCAGTTCCTGGATGGCTACCGAAAACTAATCAGGCTTGATAAATACCGGCTTTGTGCGCTCCTTGATTTAATGATTGAGACTATGATAGCCGAGGCGGTTTTGCCCATAGCCGCTACCGGCTTCTTTGCTCATCTCAGCGGATACGATTTCCTGAAGATGATTCGGCGCAAAACCGAATGGCTCAAAAAAAACCAGAAAAAACTAACCGATGCAATTAGTTCGTGATTCGTGCTTCGTGAATCGTAAATCGGGCAAGGCCGTTCAGTCTCCTTCTTTCTTCTTTGTGTATGCAGCGACAACCTGCTGCTGCACGTTGGACGGCACAAGCTCATAATGGCTAAGCGCCATTGAGTAGCTGCCGCGACCGCCGGTTACGCTTTTCAATTGGCTGTTATACTGTGTAACTTCAGACAGCGGCACCTGGGCCTTGATAACGATAAAGTTACCTGCCAGCATATCCTGCCCCTGCACCCTGCCGCGCCTTGAAGCTAAATCACCCGTGATATCGCCCATATTCTCAGAGGGCACCGTAATTTCCATATTCACGATTGGCTCAAGTAGAACAGGCTTCGCCTTTTGAACCGCATCGATAAATGCTCCCTTGCCTGCCGCACGAAACGCCACTTCCTTTGAATCGACCGGATGATGTTTGCCGTCATAGATAGAGACTTTTATATCTTGTAAGGGGAAGCCCGCCACGACTCCGCTCTGCATTACGTCGTTAATACCTTTGTGAACGGCCGGCTCGAACTGCCCGGGTATCGAAGCGCCGAAAATGTCCCAGCTAAAATCCAAAGGCGGGTCCGAATCCCGTTCAGCCGGCTCAATGCGAAGATAAACTTCGCCGAACTGTCCTGCTCCGCCGGTCTGTTTCTTGTGCCGGTAGTGCCCCTCGGCCTTGGCCGTAATTGTCTCACGATACGGAATCTTCGGTTCCTTCGTATGTACCGAAAGATTAAAATTCCTCTCCATCTTCTCGAGTATCACCCGCAGGTGCAAATCACCAAGCCCGCTGATGACTAATTCTTTTGTCTGCTGGTCCCGCAAAACCTTAAAGCAGGGGTCTTCCTCGCACAGCTTCTCGATGGCTGTGCTGATTTTTTGCTCGTCCCCTCTCGTGGCCGGCTCAATCGCCAGTGAATACATCGGCTCAGGCGCTGCCGGCATATCAAAACTTCCAGCCACTTTCCCGTCGTGAACAACATCGCCGATTTTCAACTCTTCCACTTTCGCCAACGTTATAATATCGCCTGCAACGCCGGCTGCGGTTTCTTTGTTTTCGCCGCCCTGCGGTTTCAGAATATGCCCCGGCCGAATACCTTTCTTCTCGTCATTGCGAAATATGTTGGTGTCCGATTTGATTATACCGCTGAAAAGACGGATGGCCGAATACTTCATATTAGACCGAGGGTCAAAGCCGATACGAAATACGAGACCGGCCAATGGCCCGGATGCATCTGCCGTAAGCTCAGTTGTTTTCTCACCGTCTTTGAGCGAAGCCGCTTTTGCCTGCTGAGGCGAAGGCGTGTATTTGGCTATAATATCGACAAATTCATTTACCCCGATTTCACCACGCGCATTCGTAAAGACCACAGGGATAATTGTCCCTGCCTTTAACGCCTCTACGAATACCGAAGATATTTTTTCAGCGGATATCTCTTCGCCGCCCAGATAACTTTCCATAAGCCCATCGTCCGCCTCGATAACGCTTTCGATTAGTTCGGTATGGGCCGGGCCGACGTCCATCAAAGGCGATTCCCCGTTTTGGTTCTCGATACAGTCTATCACCGATTTCTTGTCCGCAGCAGGAAGATTCGCGCATCGGCATTGCGGCCCGAAAGTTTCACGGATATTTTTCAGCAGCCCCCGCGGGTCGATGTTATCAGCGTCAATTTTATTTATGACAATCACCCGCGGCATATCCGCATCCGTCGCCAACTGGAACATTTTTCGAGTATTGGTCTCTATTCCCGCCGCTGCACTTATTACGATTACCGCCGTCTCAGCCGCAGGTATCGCCTTTATGGCCGGGCCGATGAAATCAGGATAGCCCGGCGTATCGATGATATTTATTGTCACACCGTTGTATGCGGTGTGGACTATCGCAGAGGCGATGGAGTGCTGGTGTTCTTTTTCTTCTTCGTAGTAGTCGCAGATACTTGTTTTTTCGTCAACGCTTCCCAGCCGGTTCGATGCCCCTGTTGTGTGCAGAATCGCCTCTGCTAAGGAGGTTTTACCGCTTCCGCCGTGCCCTAAAAGTATTATATTACGAATATCGCCGGTACTAACCACTTCTTAATCTCCAAGTATCTTATTTCCTGAACGTATGCCCAAATAATTTCTAAATGAGTGATAATAATCAAATTGACCGATTTAATTTAATATATAAAATCTTTTTTAGCTTATTGTATAAAAAGTTAAACCAATTGCCGACGTAGTTGGCTTCAACTGACGAGACACGATTCACGAGCGACGACCACACTTGAACTGCTCCATTTCAAAGAAACGGTCAGTTTAAGTAATATTACAGTAATCTGCATATAAAAGCTAATGTTTTTTTAAGGATTTTAAGGATTTGTGTGTATCTGTCGTTTGCCCCGCACCAAATCCAAATATTTAGCCCCCAAGTCACATCTTGGGGAGGCTTTTTTTACGGATTACAAAACCACGACTTTGGGGTTCTTCCCCTTTCCCTTCCCCCGAAGCCCGATTATATATCCGAGGTGCTTCAAAATCTTCTGAAAAAGTTCGATATTGGCATAAAAAGAGGGGTGTATTTCGTTTTCCGGACTAAAAGTTCTTGCTTGTGGAGACATTTTGGAGACAAGCTTTAAGAGCTTTTGTTAATCCAACGAAAAGTAGTTTTCAACGATATATTCAGCGTTTTGGTTGTAGTGTGGTTGTATATAATAGTCAACATCAACAGCGCGATAACGGATATAAGCACCAAAAGCTCGATTAATGTAAAGCCTTTTTTTGAGCCTTTGGATGATAAAACGCTTTATCGTTAACTTCATTATTACTTTTCAGCATTTCGAATCATCGGTTGATTTGTCCGCATTAACAGTACTTATGCTTCTATATCTAAAGCAGGTCCTTATCTAGATCACCTATTTTCGGATTATTACCAATATCTTCAGGATCGTCCCCCAGTTTCGTCTGGAGACGTTTGAGCTCTTTTTTTAGCTCCTTGACCAGGTTTTCATGTTTCGGGTCATCGTAAATATTCTTCATCTCATGAGGGTCTCTTACCAAATCATAAAGTTCCCATTGGTCGATTCGATTAAAGTATATCAGTTTGTGTGTGTGAGTTCTCACTCCATAGTGGGGTTCGGTCTCGAAATGTGAATAATAGTAGCGGTAATACATTGATTTTCGCCAGTCCGAGGGTATAGTACCCATAAGAAGCGGAACAAAACTGCGTCCCTGCATACCCAGATCAGGTTTAATCCCTGCGGCATCCATAATCGTCGGGGCAAAATCGATATTAAGTATCATCCCTTCGCTTGTCGAGCCGCGCTTAATATGACCGGGCCAGCGGACCAGGAATGGCATGCGCAGCGCCTCTTCATACATAATGCGCTTGTCGTACAATCCATGCTCTCCCAGAAAGAAACCCTGGTCCCCCGTATACGTTACTATTGTGTTGTCCGACAAACCTGACTCATCAAGGTAGTCCAGTATCCGGCCTACATTATCATCCACACCCTTAACGCAGCGAAGATATTTCTTCATGTAAAGCTGGTACTGCATTTTCTTCTTTTCTTTACCTTCAAGGTGAGCGGTTTCTTTTCTGAAATTCGTATGATTTCCCCAATCGCTGCCGATATACTGAAGCTGTTTTTTCAGCATATCTGAGCGACCCTCATAATCGTCGAAGAGGTTTGTTGGTTCAGGTATCTCGACATCTTCAAGAAAGCTGCGGTAACGTTCAGCAAATTCCCACCTGTCATGAGGTGCCTTAAAATGACAGAAGAACATAAACGGTTTGTCCTTGTCTCTCTTGTTCTTGAGGTAGTCTAATGCTTTATCAGCAATAACATCTGAGGAATGTCCTTCGTAAGTTGTTTTCTTGCCTTTTTTAACCCGTCCCGTCGGACTTTCATCCCCCATCTCGATGAATCTGGGGTTGTGATACCGGCCCTGTCCTGGAAGAATTGACCAATAATCAAGTCCTACCGGGTTGGAGTAAAGATGATATTTACCTATCAAACATGTGTTATATCCAGCCTTCTTCATATACTTCGGCAGCGTCGGCTGGCTCTGGTCAAGCGCGGTGAACTTGTATACGCCGTTCATGTGTGAATACTTGCCGGTAAATATAGCTGCTCGGCTGGGAGTGCATATTGAATTAGTTACAAAACAGTTCTTAAAGAGCATTCCTTCCTGGGCAATACGGTCTATGTTCGGCGTTGGGCACACATCTGCCAGCATCCCACCATAGGCACTTATAGCCTGCGAGGTATGGTCGTCACTCATAATGAAAAGAATGTTTGGTTTCTTCTGATTATTGTCTTCAGCAAATAAGTATTGCGCGAATGCCGAAGCTGCTATACCAGAACCTGCAAGTCTTAAGAAATCTCTCCTTGTATACATTTTTAACTCCATTTTCCATAAAATGTTTTTTGTCTTCACTGATTTTTATAACTTATTTTATCGCATAAGTCTTTACACAAGTCAAGACCATACTTACTCAAACTTCGGGGTTTTTCCATAAGCTTCTCCGCAGCAAATCCTTCACAGCCCCGCTATTTCAGCTATATGACCATAAAGTTCGGAAAATCCGAAGAAATCAAGCATCTCAAAACCGAAACAATCCTTGAAGGAAAGAAAATAACAGCCTTAACAAAACCTGATTTTATGAATGCTGGATCGGCCAGGAGCTGGTCTGAGGTAGCAACCGTAAGATTTTGGGATGCGAAAATTCAGTATTTTTACGTGATCTTGAGGAAAACCGGGCATGGAATGGAATTTTCTTCACTATGCAGCAGTGAATTTTGTAAAATTATCTATGTCATCGGTACAAAATCGTGTTTCGTAAAATGAGAAATGTCAAATGATTATACGTAAAGAAAACCAGTCAGATGCCGAAGCAATAACCGATATAACGAAACGGGCTTTTGAAAATCACCCCGCCAGTAAAAATACTGAACAATTCATCATCAATGCCTTGCGCAACGCCAATGCACTCACTATTTCACTCGTTGCGGAAATTGACGGAAAATTAGTGGCTCACATTGCTTTTTCGCCTGTAACTTTTTCAGATGGAAGTAAGAACTGGTATGGCCTGGGGCCCGTCTCTGTTCTGCCTGATTATCAGAAAAAAGCTATCGGCACAAAACTTGTCAACCAAGGCCTGAATTTGTTAAAAGATTTGGGCGCCCAGGGCTGCGTACTTGTCGGAGACCCCGACTTTTATGAACGCTTTGGTTTCAAAAGTCCTGACAAAATCAAAAACGAAGGCGTCCCACAGGAAAATTTTCTTGCCCTATCGTTCTGCAATCAAACTCCTGAAGGTACTGTCCGGTTCCACCCTGCCTTTTCTGCAGCCATTTGAGTCGTTTCTGGTTAATCTCTTCCTCGTCCCACTCAGCTTCTGCAATCCAGCGGTTAAGGCAAGATTGGTCTGTAGTGACAGCAAACTCTCGATTGATTGCCGATACGTTTTTGTGATTAGCTATCATCAAACCGGTAAGGTATTCAGCAAAATGTTGGCGTTCCGGCTCGTTGGCAAAATGCGAGCCGGATTCTTCCAAGGCTTGTTTGACGAGCGTTGGAAACCCCACGATAGCTGGCATAAGCGTATCCTCCATGATTTTGTAATATGTCCTTCTATCAATATTTGTCGTCAAATTACCCATTTGGAGTCCAAATCTTCAATTTTGCAAAAGTTCAGTAAAAAGTCAAAAGTTAAAACGAAAAGCTAAAAACCATAGTGCAAAATTCAAAACGAAAAAGAAGCCGCGAAGGCAAAAAGGAACGAAAAAAATTAGACGGGATAACAGGATAAAAACGGATTTTGCTTAGTGGTTATTGGGGTTTGGCTGGGCAGGAAGAGTTTAACTGCGAAAAGGGACGCCACAATCAAAACCACTACTGCTGTAATTTTTAGCAAAAATGCTTTCATAATGTTTCAACCTTTCATCAATATTATCATAATATCAAAATTTCCATATAAATACATACATTTGGGCCGGAGACGAAGCGGCCTTATTTTTCTTTGTTAAGAACTTTTCCTTGTGTCTTAACATAATTGAATAATTTTGCTTGTTTTTGCCGATAACCTGAATGAGGGACAAGTCGTTGTCCCATAAACGGTTAAATTCAGGAGGCAAGACAATGCAGGCTCTTTCAAAA
>Ga0180432_10011987_pt1 | contig 10144 bp, 9 predicted proteins | sample SS_ome_10_FD_132414 | JGI IMG/M metagenome (GOLD analysis project Ga0180432, IMG submission 132414) | Hypersaline lake sediment archaeal communities from the Salton Sea, California, USA - SS_1_MS_2 metaG | ecosystem: Environmental > Aquatic > Non-marine Saline and Alkaline > Hypersaline >...
CTGGCTCCCCATCGTGGACTCATTTCGAACTCTGTCTTTGACGCCTAATAAGGAAATGGAGGCTCTCTTCCAGGATCTCGCAGAAATGCCATGGGCCGTCTAGGGCAGAGTTGTTTTTCGCCAACAACTTTTCTATGGATTCTTGGACACGGCGCCGTTACATTCATGGGGTCAACTCAGCGAGAGGATATGAAACGGTAGCGCCCAGGGAAGGGAGGTCGGCATGTCAGCAATCTTCCGCGAGGCCAACGGCACAGCCATCCTGCTTCTGGCCCTCGTCCTGATTTCCTTCTGTCTCGTGTCGGTTACGGGCTGCGGTGAGAAACGACCCCAGTCAGAGTACTGAATCGCCCCGGGTTTTCCGGAGTCTCCGTTACGTGAGTCCGGCCACGAGGGCCGGGGTCTCCTGCCTCTGATAGTACAGCTCCTCGAACTCCACTGGTGGGATGTCTCCGATCGGCTCGAGCAGCCGCCGGTTGTTAAACCAATCCACCCAGTCGAGGGTCCCAAACTCGACGTGATCCACGTTACGCCACGGTCCCAGCTGCCGAATCACCTCGGTTTTGTACAGGCCGATGATGGTTTCCGCAAGCGCATTGTCATACGAGTCACCGCGGCTTCCCACCGAAGGCTCTATGCCCGCCTCTGCCAGCCGCTCTGTGTACCGGATCGAGACGTACTGGACACCCCGGTCGCTGTGGTGCACGAGCCGGTCGATGTCCGGACGGGCATAAAGGGCCTGCTCCAAAGCATCGAGAGCCAGATCGCTGCGCAGAGAACGCGACGCCCGCCACCCCACGATCATCCGCGAGAATACGTCGATGACAAACGCCACGTATACGAAGCCGGCCCATGTCGCCACGTACGTCAGATCCGCCACCCACAACTGGTTGGGATGGGCGGCTGTGAAGTCGCGCTCGACCAGGTCTGCCGGCCGCGACGCCGCCTCGTCGGGGATCGTCGTTCGGGGCTTCCGGCCCCGAATCACTCCCACGAGGCCCATCCGGCGCATCAGACGCTCCACCGTGCAGCGAGCCACCGTGATCCCCTCGCGGCGCAGCTGAAGCCAGACTTTGCGGGCTCCGTAGACCCGGCGGTTCTCCCGCCATACCCGGTCGATCTCCTCCCTCAGAGCCGCGTCACGGCGGGTACGCTCCGGCAACCGAGAAGGATCGGCCTGGCGGGCCTTGTGTTCGTAATAGGTTGACGGGGCGATCGGCAGCACTGTACAGATCGGCTCGACCCCATAAACCTCCCGGTGATCGTCGATGAACGACCCCATCACTTCGGTCGACGGTCGAGCTCCGCCTGGGCGAAAAAAGCCGACGCCTTGCGAAGAATCTCGTTCGCCCGCCGAAGCTCGCGGTTCTCCCGCTCCAACTCCTTCAGCCGGGCCCGGTCATCGCTCGTCAGGCCACCCCGCCGACCCGTGTCCACCTCGTTCTGGCGTACCCACTTACGGAGCGTCTCCGCCGTACAGCCCATCTTGCCCGCAATCGACTTGATCGCCGCCCACTGGGAGCCGTACTCGCACTCCTGCTCAAACACCATCCGTACCGCCCGCTCCCGTACCTCTGGGGAGTACCTCCTTGGTCTGCTCATGACCCCATCCTCTCAAATAATGGAGCCTCCGGCAACCCCGGGGTGATTCATACTGGACTGTGAGTCAACACACAGACTGGACCAACTATGATCTTCCAGCTAGCCAACTTCCTCCCGGAGTAACGCTGGGAGAGGGTGAACATGCAGTCGCAGCTACTATCAACGGTAGGAGGTATGTGAAGGTATGGAAGAAAGTCGGAGACGGCTATGTTGACAGATACTACCGTGCTGATGGCACTAGGGTGCGGGAGTAGTGCTCGCCTTGCAGGCCCTTGGATGAAACCCGGCGGCCGCACAGCGATTCTGCCCGGCTCGCTATCGGACGATAAAGAACGCTATCTAGATCCTAAGTCCGCTTTCGTGGACTTCGGATTCACATTAGATCCGCCACAGGCCGTTGTCCGTTTGCATAGGACTCGAGTCAAGGGTGGCTCGGGGCGAAGCTACTTTACGAGGCGGACTTCCGTCAGGGCATAGGTGGCCTGCGTTGTCTCCTGCGACTCAGACCCCATGCCGAAGTGCACACTGATACCCCTCACCGCGGACGCAATCTCGTGGTTCTCGGGTATTTCACAGATGACTTCCATTCCCTTCTCACTTGTGATAGACGGGCTGATAGGCTTCCACCCGCCAGCTAGGCATTCCCATTCGTTGTTCTTGAGGAGAATCTGAATTCCGTTCGTGCTTCGTGGATCTCCCTGAGTAGCAGTGTCGGCCTTCACCGTGGCGATGAGCAGCGCTCCACCAAAGTCGTACGTCCCATCATCATTCCGAACGAATTTCCAGAGCTTCACCCACTGTAGGTCTAGAAACAGCTCAGCGTATTTCGACTCAGGGCTCAACCTTGCAGATAGACTCACACCATTGACGTCGTCAGTATAACCGCCGCCTAACGCTCCTGGTCCTGTCGGGGTCCACCCCGCATCGAGAGGGATATGCTCGCCCTTCCTCTGAAGGATGTCATCATAGTCGTTGCGCAAGTACGCAAGCTCTGATGTCAACTCGTCGACTCGTCGACTTAGATAACCTCTCTCTTCCTGCCAGATCACCTTCTCATGCAACAAACGCTCGCGTTCCGAGTGTGCTTGGAGAAACACGACTAAGAACGTCACAAGGGTTGCGGCGGTGGCGAGAATCTTTAGCGTCGGCGCCATCGTTACCAAGAACGGCCAAATGCTCTTCTCTCGCCGTTCAATCTGCTCGGTCCCAGCAGTATCCTCCGATTCGCGTGTAGTCTCGTCCTCTGAAGTCAACTGAGTGGCCTCCGCGTCTGTCTCGCTAGTTCCGGTCGGTGTTCTCCTCAAGTCCATGCCTGTCCACAACCTGATCCTGGTGCGTACCGGTCGAGTCACTTCGGTCGTCCTGTTCTAGTTGCCGGGCTTCACCGGGGGTTCTATCATCTACATGTCGCACTACAACCTCTACCGGCACAGACGGTTGAGGTTCTTCCAGCCCCACGAAGATGGTTGAAGTGAACAACAAAATGAGAAGCCAGCTCACGGCGAACATCCCGGGAACAAAAACCCGCAGTATGAGGGGCGCGCTCACCCGCTGGTATATCTTGGCATTATCTTTTACCCACGTCGGCACAGCCGTCCAGAACGGCGCGAATTCAGCCTCCGCCCGAGAAGCTCGCTGGCCGAGTTCCTCCTCCAAGTTCTCGAGCACGACACCCCTGCCCGTGAAGTAGGCCGCATTCCTCTGCTCAAAGAACAGCCAGAGTGCCGAAAGTACCAGTCCTATCACGGCAATGCCCAGACCTAAGATTCCTGCTGCAGGAAGCCCCTTTTGCAGGAGCCCTTGGTAGGCAATCAACAACAGGCCTTCCGCGAGGGTGATGATACTAGTTCGGTTATGGTAGATAGTGTCTGCATCCACCTGCACGTTCGTGTATAGCTCAAACAGCCTGAATAGGTACTCGAATTCCCGACGGCTGCGGTCAATGCTGCCCGTCGGGTCTGTCTCCGGCGAGGGTTGTGCCGGTGCCTCATCTCTTGAGGAGCGCTGTGATCTCTTCGACGACCGCCGGAGAGAGAAGGGATTCCACATCGTGAGTACCTCCCTCGACGACAACACCCTTGGCCTGCTCAAAACAGTTGGAGTATTTCCTGGCAAAGCTCTCGACATACTTGCAGGACGTGGGAGCGTTGAGGCTCGGATCCTGATCTCCGACTACGCAGTACAGCCGAGTTCTTGCTTCCCCCACGTCTTTCGCTTCGTCAGGATGGAAGACCGATTCCTGTGCGAAGAAGTGTTCCCACTCATCGACGGAGTGCATTCTAAACGTGAGAGGCAATGCTCTTGAAATGTGCCTTACATGCTTGTCTAGGTCGACCTGAAGACCAACTTCGGGCGCCTTGCTCCCAAACTCGAACATCGGAGACAGCATAAGAGCAACTCGGGGACGAAGTCCCCGGATGATTGCCCCTGCTGCCGCATAAGTCCCGAAGCTATGAGCCGCCACGACCTCTACGTCGCCGCCAACCTTGATCCAAGCCTCACCTCTGAGATCAAAGAGGCGACCCTCACGGCTCAAGATACGCTCCCATTCTAACAGCACTCCGGCACAGCCCTCTGGCTCGAAAGGCCCCTCACTGTCATAGGTCCCCGGATACTGTACCTGCACTACTCCGAAACCGAGGTTAACTAGCAGCGGAGTGATAGCTTCCCGGTCAGTTACATATGGGATGCCCGGAGCGAACAGAACCGTCCGCTCAAAACCGCCATTTCCTTCCCAATAGACCTGCGCAGCCAACCCGCCTGTGCGAACTCGCGCTTTGTTCAAGTTTTGCTCCTTTCAAGGATTATGTGGCCGTCAATTGTCTTCAGAAACCGCCTCCCGACATCTTCCACAGTCGGCAGCGCGTTGGGACCGCCAAGCAAGAGAAGAGCCCAAAGGTTGACCTGCAACAATGAGTCTCCAAGCTTCCAGATCCAAATCGTGATCTCCACAAGGATATCCTCCAGCCGCCTGAGGAGCAACAGCTGCTTGTGCCACCCGTCCTCCCCGTACACGGGGAAACAAAGCCCCCGGATGGTTCTCTCCGATTCTACTGGCGGCATCTCCTCTGTCGCAATCAAGCCAATAGTGGTTGTGCATTTGCTGGACACAGGCTCCCATCCGACTACCGAGCGGCCCCTCAGCTTGCTGAGGACCTCAGATAGATAGTCAAGTACCAACCCCGACGAGAGCCGTGCGCCTGTCGCGAAACCGCTGTCAACCAAGGCCCCAATACATGCCTTGCCCGGGCCTGCAAAGGACTTCGGATGACATGCCCTTCTCTGCATCACCAGCAACGCAGTCAGTTCGAAAAGAATCTTCAGTAGGTCACAGAAATCACTTGTGCGAGCCTGAGAGAAACCGGCTGGATGGCGCCCCGCTGCCATTCGCCTGAGGAACGCATCGCGCAGTTTCCTCACGGCCCACCTAGCCCTTCTTCGACACCGTCTGCCACCAATTGGGCGCCCAGAAGCTAGTTCTTGGATTGCCTCAAGTATCCAATGCCTCGCGTGAGTCTCTCCGGGTTGTCCAAGCACAGCGTTTATGTATCTGTTGATTGCGGGATTCTTGTAGTCCAACAGAGTGGACCCGGCCGGTTTCAATCTCCCGCCAACCGCGCCTGTGCCTGCTGACGGGCGTGAATCCTTGGGGCAAACCGCAGTGACATACTCGACGGCGGGCACAAGTGCCGCTCCTTTTGTCGATGATAGGCGGCGCTCGCGTTTCGCATACCAGGGGATGTGGCCCAAGCGCCCGAATGCGGCAACTCTGAGAAGCGTGAGGCTGCCAAACGGCATGAATACTGCGCCTGTGTGAATCTTACGTCCTCCTCTTGTCACAGTCACGTGGGTCCGATTCTTCCCGACCTCCACGTCGACCCAGCGAAATGGGCTGCACAGTACCCTGTAGTGACTCTCAGACACTCTGGTTACACGCTTTATGATGTGTTCATCGCCACCGATTTCTACTTTGAGAACCCCTCTGCCCTTAAGGGCTGCCCTGCGATTGCCAGAGCCAGCGAGCAAGGCAAGCACCTCTGACAGAAACCAAGTGTCCTCCCGTGGCATGGTTTCGTGCTCAGTACCCGCAGGCACCCTGACTCCACGGCGCAGAACCTCTACACTGACCCCCCGCAGCCCCAGGGCTGATTTGTAGACGCAGGTCAACAGGCTCTTGGCCGCACCTGGGGCGGACTGAGGTCCATGTATCGAAGTTGAAACGATGCTTGTCAGACGATGTCCGTTCTCTCTTGCAGTGTCTGCAAGTGTTGTATCGCCCATCTTCTCCATCTGTTCGGAGAACGCCTCGACCCAAGCGCCCAATTCAAGATCCGGCGAGCTATCCAGACGTCCAAACGACTGAAACACCTGGGACCATTCTCCACCAGCACGTATCGCTACTGCAGGCAGAGGCAGAGAGTAGTACCGATCGGGCATGGCAGCTCCAGCGGCAGAGATCTCTCTGTCCGGATCGCGGAACGCCGCAATGAAAACGCGAACCCGAGACATCTCCCCTGCGGCTGTGGCAAACAGGGGAACGAGAAACTCTGGTGACGCCAGCGACAAAGCGCCCACTGCGATATCCCTGCGACCGGGTTTGACTAGTCGGTCAACTCGGAGGCCAAGATTCCGTAGAGTATGGCGTCTTCTGTGTGTCCCTGAAGGAAGAAATGTTGTCGCCATGTTCCCTCTTGCCTGAAGCCAACCTTCTCGAAGGTGTGTTGAGCCCCTACGTTCGAGCTGAAGACCTTGCAGTATAGACGCCGAAGCCGGAGTGTGTTGAAACCCCACCGGCAAAGCGTCCGGACGGCATCCGGCCCATAGCCCTTTCCTCTAGCATGGCTCGGCCAGATTGTGATTCCAATCTCTGCCCGGCCGTGTAACCAGTCAAGATTGTGAAGCTCAATAACTCCCACCACAGACGCGGAAGAATCATCTGCAACGCTGATTCCAAGGCGAAGCCGCCCCCTCTCAGCCGCGCGGCCCTCGCCAACAAATGCTTCAAAATCGGCAAGGCCCCAAGGTCTCCAGAAAGGCGTTGTGAACTTGTGAGCATCACTCTCCTTCGCCATCTCATACAGGGTCTTGGCATGAGACGTGTCTAGAGAGTGCAGGATCGTTAGCTCTCCGCGCAGGAACATCGGCCAACCTCCCCGTCAGTGCTGTCGCAGTGGAGGATCCCCCCCCCTCCTCAGTCATCGGGCCTTCTAGCATTCGCGCCAAAGACAATGCTGAATGGAAACAGCTCTCCATAGGTGTAAGAAGAACCCGACAGACTCAATTGCGCGTTACGCGCGAGCATATCGGGTCTCGGTGCTTCGTGCTTGGTCAGCCCTCCGAAGATGTGCTTCACGAAACATGTGTTCCCAAACACACCACCACCGAGATGCGGAGAATGCGGCGCTATTCCGAAGTGCTTGTGCATGGAGACTCTCCCAATGATCCCGGTCAGAAGTCGCGCGCTCTATGGCCACGGCAATCTCCCGTGCGCCTTCGGTTGAATCGACTATGCAAGGACCAATGTTCGTCTCGTTTATAGCCCCAACTCCCCGCGCAAGAACCGGGGTTCCAAGTGCGCCAGCCTCTATGCACGGGAGAGAGAACCCCTCGTGATGCGAGACAACAATGCCCGCCAGCGCTGTCTGATAGAGCTTTGCTAATTCCTGGTCAGTCACCTCTCCTAGAAGGCGAATGTTTGTTACTCTTAGCGCTCTCGCTTGAAGGTCGGAGTAGTAGTCACCCTTGGGGATCTTGCCAACACAGTTTACGATATAGGAAGGGGCGACCTCCATGAGTTCTGCGGCTACGTCGATAAGCAGCTCGATGTTCTTGCGACGAGACCACTTCGACACAAAAAGAATACTCGGAAGGCGTTCCTCATATGGCAGTATCCGCCTATTCTCAAAATGAGGATCTAGGAAGTTTGGAACAACACGCAGTTTCCTCTTGACCCCTGGAAACGAGTGAAGGATGTCGCGCGCGGAATCTCTCGAGCACGTGTGCACAAGGGCTGATCGATGCACGCTGACGAGATGCGTGGCGAGTATGTATGCTCTCAGTATTCGGGTTCTCTCAGAGAGATGGGCGCGATATTGTGCGGACTTGGGCAGATCTAGGAGCTTGTGGATCGAACGAGGCCCGAAGAGGTCGACAGCCGATCTGATGGTTTCTTGCATTACGTCAAAGGTCTGGTTCCCGTATGTGAAGTTTACCTCCGCGGGAGTCGGGAGAAACTCCGGGTATCTTAGGACGGCCAAATCGTGAAATGAGGCAATCCACGGGACACTTCTGCCAATCCCTACGTAGTGCAGTGGAGTGTAGAACACATCGGCCCTGATATCCGCGAGAAGCTGAGAGAGGTGTAGCGATTCTCCAGATGAAATGGGATTCAAGCCAGTAGTGATGACCTCATGCCCGGCTTTCCTTGCGGCCGAAGCGCCTTCCCCGTCGCCGCCAGCCAGAAGAATCCACGTCAAGTCCTTGGCTGCGTACCTCGTTGCAGCAGCGATCAAAGCGTTGGCAGCTCGACCTATTCCGCTGTTGGTGGCGCGACGACCATCCAAGCACACCCGCACTCTTGTCGCTCCCATCTCCGGATCCCTCGGTGCTGCTCTTTCAGGAGGCCTCTATCCGCAGCCAATTGACCCCCTGGCCGCAGCCTGAGCCAGTCTCTTCTATGCCAGGAGGCGTTTTCTGACGACCTCGACCACCCACCACCCCACGTGAAGCTCGGGTCTCGGCATTTCGAGACAGCACGGCCCGCTAGAAGTACTTGTCGTCGCGATTCTGAAAAGCTGGACGCGTTCCCTCGAGCACATCCATTAGATGCTTGTTCATTGTTGGGTTTTCGATGGCGCCTGTCGTGTACGTAACCCGATTGTCTGCTGCCTTGTCGATCTTGGCGTGAATGACCTGCTCTGCGTCGCAGACGACTGCTATATTCGGGTTATGTGTTACCACGATCAGCTGCCTATCACGCTTCGCCTCCCGGATACACGGCACTAGTAGCTCGTAGACCGTCTCGTTGTCGAGATTCTCATCCGGCTGATCTAGAACGACGGGACATCGACTCTCGTCAACTAGGAGATAGAAGATCAGCAGCAGTGCTCCACGCTCGCCCGGGGATAGAGTACTCAAGGGTTTCCCTCCCAGCGTCAGCGTGTACTGGGGTTCTAGGTACTTCAGCCCGAATATGTGTGAATACACATCTTCTGCCGTAGCGCCTTTCCGTATCTGCAAATCAAGCACGTATTCCTCGCCGCCACGGTCTCCCTTTTCTCTGTGGAGACATGCGTCTATCCGTTCGAGAAGAGCAAGTGTGTTGTCTTTGTCGTTGAAATCCGTTTCTTCCACGATCTGACTGAGATAAGCAACTCCCTGCGGGCCGGAGAAAGTGCCCCTGACATTCCTGTTGATCTGCTGCAAGAACTGATTCTGGAATCCCTTGTCGCGCATGTGCACGGTGAATGTAAGATTGAGTTGTTTCTTGACGGTCTTGTGGCCATCGACGAACTCCTGAACCGGTCCGTACAGCTCTCGATAATGCCCTTGCAACTCCTGCAACCTCTGATAGATCTCGCCAGAGACCTCGAGGCGACGTTTCCTCTTCTCGTCAAGAAGAGTAGGCAGCCCATTAATCCGGATGAGCCGAGCCCTAAGCTCCTCAATTGTGCCTGGTGATCTTGGGTCTCCGATGATGGTCTTTCGTGTGACATCCCACTCCCCAAGGGCCTTCAGGCGCTCCTGGTATAGTCTTTCTGGCTCACCGAGCTTCTCCGTGAGGTCCTTTGTCTTCTTCTCTTGTTCGGCCTTCTGCGCCTCGAGTCCTGTCGAGCTCTCCTTGTTCAGCAATTCCGCGGCACCCTTTTCGCGAGCCGCCCATTTCTCCCGAAGATCGGCCAACGGCTTCCGCTCTATGGTAAGTCTAGCAACATCATTCCACGGCACCTCCAGAAGTTCTAGATCCGCCTTCACCTCAGATTGCGTTCGCCTGAATCGCTCCTCTAGGTTTGTGAGAGCACCTTCCACACGTTCAAGAGCGGCGAGGGCGAGCGTTGCGGTTCTGTGTTCTGTTTCCGCATCGGCGATTCGCTCCTTGATCTCTGCAATTGCCTTCTGAGCTTCGAGGAGAGCCTTTTCATCCGGAGGCGCCTCTCCTTCTTCTCCTGGCTTAGGCTTCGCCACTTCTTCGGGCTTCGCCTTTTCGTGGTCAGCGAGCTCCGCTTCACGCAGCTTCAAGGCCTTCTCGACTGTATCGCGTCTGTCAGGCTGACTTTCTCTTTCCGCCTCTGCTATCTGCGTGTTGAGAAGCTCCAGCTCCTCCCTGTGCATCGTGATGGCGGCATCAACTTGATTGGATCGGTATTCTATGAGATCTCGAAGGGTGGAGCGGCCAAGACGCTGTGAAGGGCTAAGACGCCCGAAAATGACACTTTCGAGCTCTCGCTGGAATGCGGTATCTGTGCCTCTGACAATCTCGCTGCAGAGGTTCTCAAAGAAACTCTGCGGGATGTAATTCACACGCCGCGGGGCAGTACTGTCA
>Ga0180432_10011988_pt1 | contig 10143 bp, 7 predicted proteins | sample SS_ome_10_FD_132414 | JGI IMG/M metagenome (GOLD analysis project Ga0180432, IMG submission 132414) | Hypersaline lake sediment archaeal communities from the Salton Sea, California, USA - SS_1_MS_2 metaG | ecosystem: Environmental > Aquatic > Non-marine Saline and Alkaline > Hypersaline >...
AGCCCATCCGTGTGGTACTGATCGCTCTTCGGCGAGGCATACCAGCTTAATGTGCCGCCGAACTGCCCGGGCTTGAGACTGAAGATGTGCGGCTCCTCTTCCAAACGGTCGCAGCCCGCGGGATTCAGCTCCAGTTCCCACGAGCCGGGATCGTCGTGTCCGTTGGTGCCAATAGACTTCGGCACATTATAGTGATACAGCTTGCCGATGCGACCGGCGAAGTATCCTTCAAGCCGGAAGGACTGCGGCAAGCTATGATGGGAAGGAATCGTTTGACGAAAAATCTGCGAGTTCGCCAGTATCCCGGTGCTGTTGGGATGTAAGCCTGTGAGCATCGAGTTTCGGCTTGGACCACACAGCGGGAACTGGCAGTAGGCTCGCTCGAACCGAACGCCACGTTCGGCCAGCTTGTCGATGTTGGGCGTCTTCACGATTGGATGGCCATAGCAATCTAAGGAGTTGTTCAAGTCGTCGGAGATCAGAAAAAGAACGTTGGGGCGCTCTGCAGCGCAAACATGACCATAATACATCGAGGAAACAACAACGATCATCCATAGCCATCGGCAAAGCACCACGCTATAAGAGGAGGTGTTTCGCTCAATGGTATTCTGAGCGACATTAGTGCTTCGCATTCTGAATTTCAAGTCTTTTGTCACGATTAATTCTCCTTCAGATATCAATAATTCGATTTCATTTTCTTCGCACAATTCTAAAGTATCCCGGTCTTCATGAATTTTCAAGGTTGAGGTTTCTGAAAGAATGCTTCGGGGAAATCAGCGCTTTCTGCACCCTCCCGAAGGCGCCACGGAAACCAGGAACCGCGATCCGGAAGTAACGGCAGAGAGGAGCACTGTGTGTCTCGAAGGAGTTCGAACAAGCGCTCTCGCAAATGTCTTGCGAGTCCCTGATGAACGGGATTGTTGATTAAGTTTCTGGTCTCCTCCGGATCCGATTGCATGTCATATAATTCGTCCAAATCCCAAATACCATGATACCGAATGAACTTATAGCGGTCCGTCAGTATCGCATGATTCGTAGGTGTGTGAGGATAATTGCGTTCCCAGTAATATTCGTACAATAATTCGTCACGCCAGGGGCTTTGCTTTCCCATCAAAAGAGGCACGAAGCTCTTTCCATCCATGTGCTCCGGCGGCTCGATCCCCGCTAATTCCAGAATCGTCGGGGCGATATCAATGTTTGCAACCATCTGAGAAATCTTCGATCCCGCGCGAAATCGTCCCGGACACATGACTAAAAGAGGAATCCGAATTGAGGCTCTGTACGCCGTGCGTTTATCGATCAATCCATGCTCGCCAAATTGAAACCCGTTATCGCCCATATAGACGATCACGGTCGATTTCAGCTCATCCTTATCTTCCAGATATTTCAGGATCCTTCCAAGATTTTCATCGACGGCCAAGAGTGTTTCACAGTAGCGCCGATAGTATGCGCTCAAATCAAAATCCTTCAGATTATAGGCAAAATCAACTCCATGCCGGCTATTGCGTTGGTTCTTGAGCCACATGGGCTTGTCCTGATAGTTCTCCCTGTTATTATCCAGGGTTCGGGGCGGGGGCATCATTTTATTTGCATATCTGCCGCGATGACGGTCTGCGGGAACAAAATCGGAGTGAACGGCCTTGTGCGATAGAAACAGCATGTAGGGTCGGCTGCCTTTCCTTTGTTTGAGCCATGAAATGGCATAGTCTGTCAGTTCATCCGTAATGTATCCGTGCTGTGGGACCCGGTTTCCGTTAATGTTGAATCCGTCATAACTCGTCTGAGGTACAACGCGACTTGTGCCGTGGCCGTCGGCCCAGTACGTTCCCTGTCCCTTAAAACTGAGCCAATAGTCGAATCCACGTTGCGGCTCATCGTGCTCGCCTCCCATATGCCATTTCCCGACAAAGGCCGTCTCATAGCCGGCGTTCTGCAGATATTCCGGGAAAAACTTCAAGCTTTCGGGGACGGGATTGTAATTGTCGATGACGCCATGATTATGAGCATACAGGCCCGTGAGAATAGAAGCCCGGCTGGGTGAACACAGACTGGTAGTCACAAAGGCATTGGCCAGATGAACGCCGTCTCTTGCCATCCGATCCATGTGGGGGGTTTCAAGAAAGGGATGCCCCATAAAGCCTATGGCGTCGAAGCGATGGTCATCCGTCAGGATAATAATCACGTTGGGCTTTTGGTTTTGTTTGGAATGGTCTTTGCCAAAAATAAAAGAAGGGAATACAACACCTGCAGCCCCAATGCTGATTGCTTTCATAAAGGTACGTCTTGTGCCGTTCATCTGTTTTCTCATCCTATGAGCCTTTTTAATCATCGCATTATACAGAATATATGGAGTTCTTGAAATCTATAATTCTAATCGGCCTCTACGAAGTTGGGAACAAACCTGAAAAAGCCAATGAGTGGCGAAGGCAGCCGGCACAAATTGAAGATTGTGAAAAGTAATAGAACACACTCAAAGTCACCTCTTTCAGGAACTGAAAAGGACTAAAACTATATGGTGATGCCTTGACTCCGTCTTGTCACCAAAAACACCAAATTTGCAAATAGAGTCCAAAAAATTGACATTTGTTAGGACTCAATAGATGAAAAATCAGTGTCTGTGGTAACATTTGGGAGACATGATGTCCCCTAGTCCCAGAACAAGCGTGCCCGGGCGGGCCGATCAAATATGTTTTAGTGGATAACTCGTAGATACACTTTCCTCGCTGCGATTCTCTTTTTCACTCGAAATGCCTCCTTTCATGCAGTGACATTGTTTGGTACACACACATGATATTGCATCGAATCAGGCATTTCGAGCCTTTTTGTATGTCAAACGGAGTGAAGCCATTTAGAGTATGCTTGTTCTGGGGCTAGATGTTTCGTAATGTATGTATCGAGGTCTTCGTACTCACGGTAACGCCGCTCGCCAACCGGCTTCAAGGCGACGGGAGAGTTCTGCGATAAGAGCATCATGTGCCCCGGTTACCGCAAGATTGTTGTATTCGAAAGGGTCTTTCTCAAGGTCGTAAAGTTCCCGCATAGTCTCGCCATGGGTGCCCGGTAACGGCGTCCATTCCGTGTATCGGTAGCGTTTTTCCCGCAGGGTACGTCCGTGGAAGCCCTCACGCCTTTTTTCCGAGAATGCCGCCGACTTCCATTCCCGATCCGAATCTTCAAGTAGCGGCTTGAAGCTTGTGCCTTCGAGCGCATGCGCGGGGTTCGGAAGTCCCGCGAGATCCACTAGCGTCGGATAAAGGTCGACCAGTTCGACGAATCCGCCTGCGACCTGACCCGCGAATTGACCTTTGGGCAAGCGCACGATCAGCGGCACGCGCGTCGACTCTTCGAACTGAGTGGACTTTCGCCAAAGGCCGCCATGTTAGTTGAGATGAAAACCATGATCGCTGGTGAAAACAACGATGGTAGAATTGTCCAACTCTAGCAGTTTCAAGGCATCGAGAAGCTCGCCGACATACGAGTCGATCATGGTGACCATGGCATGGTAGGCGGCGATTGCCTGCTTCTTCTGCCGATCCGTGTGGCTTGCGTCGTCTTTGTAAATCTCGGATGCCGGGTCCGGGATGTCTTTCGTATCATCCGGGGGCGTTTTCGCTGTGGCGTAATGTGGATGAGGCGCCGAGTCTAGGTATGACCCCAGCGCCACGTTCAGGTCGTCTACAATAATGAAGAGGACGTTCGGGCGATCATCGGACCCGACAGTCCGATTCGGCGCTGCCACCTGCAGGAGAAACTGATCCGTTCCATCAGAAGACTGCGCGGGGGCCGCCAGAGGCAAGAACGTCGCTATACCTAAAAGCAAAATTGAGACGGGCGCCAGTTTCAGTGAAAAGCCAATCTGCTTCAGATTGTTTGCACAAGAGGCGCGACGATGCAGTTCTCGTTTGGGGTTGTGTAATTCGTTCATAGTTCCTTTTGGCTCCTCTATGTTCGTACTTGTTGAATGGCGACAAGGCTCATCCATCGATCTATCGGGCATTACGTCCGCTTCCAGATGCGGCGCCAGTCGGCTCATGATGAGCCGGAATCCCTTTGCGCATCTCTTTTATTATATGGGCACATTCAGGATTTTTCGCGAGGTTATGCCATTCCCACTTATCCTTCTCATGATCATACAGCTCTTCCGTTTCGTCAGCATAAACGATATACCTGTACCGTTCGGACCGAATGCTATAATTCTTGTACCCGTAAGCGGTTAAAGTAGTTTTGTCCCATGAGGCCTCAGGGTTTTTCATTAATACTGTGAGATCGTTCCCTTCCAGTTGTCTTTCAGGTGGTTTGCAGCCGGTCAGGGAGGCAAGCGTCGGGTAGATATCAAGTAAGTTTACTGGTCTGTCACATATTGAACCCGGCTTTGTCACATCAGGCACAACCCATACCAGGTTTACCTTTGTGGCTCTTTCCCACAGGGCGAATTTTGTCCAACGCTCTTTCTCACCAAGCTGCCATCCATGGTCACTCCACAACACAATAATGGTATTGTCGGCATATTTAGATTTCTCGAGCGCCCCAACAATCCGGCCAATCAGGTCATCCACCATGGCAGTGCATGCCAGGTAAGCCTGGATAGCCGATTTCCGCTGTCCTGCATCGACGATTTTCTTGTACCAGCCCGGATGTCCCATCGTCAGGCATACCCCGGATACATCATCCAGATCATCCTCTTTGTAACCTTCCGGAAGCTTGATATCCTCCAGCGGAAACTTATCGAAGTATTCTTGGAGCGTATAATTGGGTAAATGCGGCTCGAAGATGCCGGCGCCTAAAAAGAACGGTTCTTTCAGCTCACCCCCAAGCAGTTTCTCTTCTGCCCATTTCGCTGTTTTCCCATCGCAGGTATCCTCTATGGTAACGTCTGGATGGTAAGGGCCCCAGTCGGCGTACCTACTTAACTTTACCCCGCTCAGGGGCTGGGGTTTGGAAAATTTCATCTCCCAGGGAGGGAGATCCTGTTTCATACTCGGGTAATACTCGTCAAAGCCCCGCCCTTTTAGCTCTGTTCTAAAATGAGCGCCGTGAAACAATTTACCGGCGCCGCAAACATAGTATCCATTCTGTTGAAAAAACTCGGGCAATAGAACCGAGTTATTCAGTATCGGATTTTTTGTAAGCGAATTTTTGTTCACATAATTTCCCGATGTCGAAGGACGGATCCCGCTCATGATGGCAGACCTTGAAGGACCGCAAGCGGGAGCCGCGCAATACGCATTCGTGAAAACCATTCCTCGGGAAGCCAGCTTATCCGTGTGAGGCGTTTTGGCCTGAGGGTTGCCCTTCAGCATGCCAGTCCAGTCATTTAAATCATCGATAGCGATAAACAATATATTCGGCTTCCCGTCCTGCCGGCCGGACTCCTTTCCTTCACTCGTCTTGCCTACCACGCACAATAGAGAAACTGCCAGAAATAGTATCGTTGTTTGCTTCTTTGCTTTCATTTCAGATTTTCCTTATTTTGCCAATTCCGCAACTTCTGCATCGGTAAGCCCGCGTGCCCAGACGGAAATCTCGTCGAATGCTCCTACGAATGGCTTGATACCAAACTTGCTGAGGCGAACTATGGCGTGTCCTGACCCGCCAAAGCTAAGCTGGGTGGCAAGGTGGACATCGATCAGATTTCGTCATTCGCCCGCCTCTTTTATACGATCAACGATCATTCGCCACCGGAAATATCTGTTCGACGTGTTGATTAAGGCCTTCAAATATGCCCACGGCTTTTCGTACGGTCGAACGAGTCAAAAAGACGGTCACCGTTTGTTGCCTTCGGTCAACCCGCAAATGCGCCCCGAACGCACCGCTGATAAAAACGAGATCGGCCAAGCCGTCATCATCAGGAAGGTCCCGGTGCCATCCCAGTCCGGGGGCCCTGAAGCGTTCTTCAGGTATCTGCAGTTTCCGCTGCTCGGTTACAGACGCCTTGGAAAGGATTTGCTTTCCGTTGTATACGCCGTCGTTCAGGTGCATCTGGCCGAACGCAGCCATATCGTCCAGCGTGGATCTCAGCGACCCACCCACCAGGATGAAGGGGCGTAATTCCGTGGGCTTAAAGGATGTACTAGTCATACCCAGGGGGCGAAACAAGGCGTCCTGTGCAACCTTCTCGAACGATTGGTCGCCAAGAGCGGCTTCCGCGACACGGCCCGCCACGCAATATCCGATTCCGGAATATGTCCATTTCGTTCCAGGCTCGTGTATGAGATCGTACTGCGCAGCGCCTTTGACCGATTCTTCCAGGGTCTGGCGAAAATCGCGGATGAGCCCTATCTTCTCGCGACTGATGCCCTTGTTTCCCCAAAAGCCCGCCATGTGCGAAAGCACATGGCGAATGGTCATCGGCCGCGCCGGCGTCTCGCTGCCTTTTACCCGTATCCCTTTGAATTCCGGCAGGTATTTCTCCACCGGATCGTCCAACTTCAGCTTTCCCTGTTCAACCAGGACCATTATGACGGATGCGGCAAAGGGTTTGGAGACCGATGCCAGCGGAACCTGTTCCGCCGTTGTGAAGGCTCCGTGCGCCTTTTTGTAGACGATTTCTCCCTTGTGTGCCACAAGAAAGGAGCACCCCTTAATCGTCCCTTGCTCTATGGCCTCAAGCATAACTGCGTCAAGCCCGTTGAGCTCAGCCTGTGTCACGCCATGCGAACTTATTGAGTGTATCCATTCTGCTACGTCAGGATAACTCTCTCCGGTATTAATGCCGTCATTCGCATTTATAATCCATTTTCCGTTTAACCATACCTGTTTAACAGTACCATCAGTAGAACCTATCCACATTCCGGAATTTCCGGCGGCCACGTTCTTTTCTAGAAGAGTAACAGCGGCAAGTGGGCTATGGCCAGGATCCGCGGGATACAGTTTGCCCATAGATATTCCAATCGGAATCCCTACCTCCCTAAGATTATCTACACTGAGATCAGCAAACTGGGATTTGTGATAGGCACCATGCCAAACGCCTAAAATGCCCGGCATCTTTAAATCATAAATGATGTAGTTCATGGCAATCCCGCCGGCAGAATTACCACTCAGGAATATTTGTTCAGGATTGACTTTATATTTTGCATGGTTATCTTTTATATAATTGATGGCATCAATAATATCTTTGACTGCAATTTCCCCTCCTTGTCTTAATGTATAATTGAGACTAATAAAAACTACATTATCATTTGAAACATTTGGCTTAGAACCTAGAGCCTTAACTTTACTTCCACTTCCAAACCCTCCTCCATGTGCATAGATCATGACCGGGTATGGGCCATCCCCATCGGGACACCAGACGTCAAATAAGTGATTGTCACCGATCAGGTCAGGATTAACATCGGTTCTCGGGCCATAGGCTTCATCCGGAAATGTCGGCGTAATTGGCCAATCCCAGTCAATTTCATCCGCTGGAACAGCATAAACACCGGTTGAGCAAATGAAAATCCCCAGCAACAGGATGGTGTATAGGATACGGTTAAACCCGCGTTCTCTAATCGCTCTGAAACCATTCATGTGATTCTCCTCTAGATATATTTAGTCAAAAGATCGGTGTAAAAAGGACATCCCATCGGCTAGTTGTTAAGCATCGAAATCCATGCCTTCATCCCTCCTTCGAAAACCCAAGTATCCAGTCGATCAGTTCTACCGAACTGAAGACCACCGCGTTTGCTGTGGGATGATCCGCTCATCGCTTTGGCTTCACTACCGAACGCACGAATTTAGGAAGGAATTGCATTACTTGATTATTGTTCGTGTCGTTAAGGCTGTGCACCAATTCAGCTCTATCCCCAATGCCAAGTTCTTTGTATTTCTCCACGACCCTCAGACCATGTTCAGGATCGTGAATATCGCCAACCACTCCGGGTTCTTTGCGGTAGGCAAGAAATATAGGGGGAGCGTTTTTCGTGATCGGCTCTAACAAGCGTTCATTAAAAGATTTCCCCGGCAGAGCTTGTCCCATATAAATCCCTACAATGCTTGCGTCCTGAGAGTGAGCGAGTTCCCAGCTCACAAAGCTTCCCCGCGATTGTCCTCCGATAAAAACCTTATCGATATCGAAGTTATAGGTCGCCGCATTTTCTTTCACCCATGCGAACATCACTTTAGCATCCGCAGCGCATATTCGAAAATCGGAAAGACCTTGAACCTTTGCAATCGATTCCCAGCTAACGATCGCAGTTCCTTCTGCTAAGGTAGGATTAGCCCAAGAACTTTTAACGTCATCCGCCGTAGAGCCGTTATGGTGGGCATATATAAATACGGGAGCAGGCTCGCTGCCGGACGGCAAATAGAGATTCAGCCATTGTCTATCCTCCGGCCCATATGAGACATGCGGATGCGTCGGAGTTTTCACTTGTCCAAAAAGAGCACCGGTCAAAAGCGACATTGTGCATACAAATGCGAGCAAGCACTGTGCAGGCGTTTTGGGAAATGTATTCATCATAATTCTCCTAGTTTCGGGGTTATAAAAATTTCTCTTAAACCATTCATGTAACTTATATCCTTATTTCTGCCAGTCCAGTTGCCAGGTGCCGCTCGGCAAACGGAAGCGTGCTGGGGCACGTTGAGAATCCTTTTGGCCGAGAACGCAGATCCACGGGCTTTGCCCGATCGCAGCCGAAAGAGGTTTTGAAACCAGTTGTAAGCTCCTGTGCCGGGTCGGGCAGTACATTATTTGCTTTTTCTGTAACATGCGCTGCATGATATCTCCTTATGCAAATATTTACAAAACTGTGAAGTTTCTTATATGCATAATTGTCTTTTCCATCTTACTTTCCTTTTTTCTTATTTCGCCATCTTGGTGACTTCTGCGGCGGTAAGCGCACGTGCCCAGACAGAGACTTCGTCGAGTGAGCCTACGAATGGCTTGATTCCAAAATTAGCTTGCATGAACTTTCCGTAGGAAGACCTGCCGTTCTCGTGTCCTCCCCCCCCGACGCTGACCTTGTTGGCCATGTTGACACTGATGCGGTTGTCTTGTCCGACGACCTTGGCTTCGACAGTTTGACCATCGACGTAAAACTGGACTTCGGATAGCTTGCAGTCTTTCCTGGGCATGGACGCAGCGATATGGTGCCACTTACCGTCGTTGAGTTTCTGGCTCTTGGCGATCAAGCGCATATCGTCCGCTATCAGGAGCTCCGGCTTAGCATCGTTCAGGTTGAGGTTCATGAGTCCACGCGGTAATCTTCCCCTTCCTGTGTTGATGAGAACCATGTCATCTTCCGATGAGGTCTTCATCCAGAGCGCGTAAGAGACCACGTTCCCATGGCTGTGAGGCCCCGCTCCGTAGACGGCCATCTGACTCTTGGGATTGAACACGCCGGCTTTACCCCGTGGTCCCTCGGCCAATGCTATATTACCGTTCTGGGCATCGTAGTTGCGCCCGAACGCGCCTCGGTTCGGAAAGGAGCGGTCGCAGATGACTCCTCCAATTTCAACTTTGCTCTTGAACGGATTCCCGCCTTGACGAAGTGAAAAACCCAGGACGATCCGATCTTTCATGGCGAAGTTCTCTTCAAAATCAAAATGGAGCATTGGCGCTTCACGGTCGAGGAATGTCAACTCGCCCTCATCTCTGAACGTCTTCTTGCCCGATGACTTATCAATTGCGAATTTCCCGTAGACCTCGAACTTCCCGTCGCTCGCCTTGGGCGAGATCTGGTTATAAAGGGTAATGTCTATCTCATCATCCGTCACATCGACCGTGGCGAAGTTGTTTACCCATCGTCCGCGCGTGACGACCTGGACGAGATCGGACTTGGGGTCCTTGGTCACGGTGTTGGAATGCACTTCCCCGGCAAAGTAGATATCGACCTCATGCTTGCGCATCGTCTTCCAGAAGTCACTTTCCATCTCGCCGTCCATGAGCATGCCGCTGCTGTTGACTCTACGCACGGGCTGGAGCACCGGGAGATGGGCCTGAACGAAGATGTGCTTGATGCTGCTGTCCTTGCGGGCCTCGGACAAGACGTGCTCAAACCACTCCAAATGTTTGCCGACTACTGCGCCGGTAACGCTCCCCTGAGGGCCAATCGTCTTATCCGGGTCTTCCTGATAGAAGGCATCGACCGTAACGAACAGGACGTTCTTATGCTGGTAGGCGAAGGATGTCCCTTCATACTTCGTGCCCAGAGGCCGCGAAGGTGC
>Ga0180432_10011989_pt1 | contig 10143 bp, 10 predicted proteins | sample SS_ome_10_FD_132414 | JGI IMG/M metagenome (GOLD analysis project Ga0180432, IMG submission 132414) | Hypersaline lake sediment archaeal communities from the Salton Sea, California, USA - SS_1_MS_2 metaG | ecosystem: Environmental > Aquatic > Non-marine Saline and Alkaline > Hypersaline >...
ACCACGTAACTCATGTTCTCGACAAGCCCCATCAGAGGGATCTCCAGGCGCTGGGCCATCTTGGCCGCCTTGGCCACCACCATGTCGGCCAGGCCCTGCGGTGACGTGACCAGCACCACACCGTTCAGCGGCAACGACTGCATCACCGTCAGCGCTGCGTCAGAGGTGCCGGGCGGCAGGTCCACCACGAGGTAGTCCAGGTCTCCCCACAAGACATCGCCCCAGAACTGCCTGATCGCGCCGCTGATCAACGGCCCGCGCCAGATAACAGCTTCGTCCTCGCTGGGCAGCAGCAGATTGATGGACATCACTTTGATGCCCGTTTTACTCTCTACCGGCAGGATGCCCACCGGCCCACTCTGGGGGTGACGATGATTGGAAAAGAACATGCGCGGAATGCTCGGCCCGGTGATGTCGGCGTCCAGGATGCCCACTTTGTGTCCCTGGCGGCGCAGTGCCACGGCCAACAAGCCGCTGACGAGGGACTTGCCCACACCACCCTTGCCGCTCATCACAGCAATGACCTTCTTGATGTTGTTGAAACGCTCGGCAGCCCCCTGTTGAGATTGCTGGCGGTCGGGCATGATCCGCTTTTTTTCTTCGGCCGTCAGTTCGCCGAACCGGATCTCTACCTCCCGAACCCCATCCAACAACATGAGCGCCTCCCGCGCCTGGTCGCTCATTCGATCGCGCAGGGGACAAGTAGGGGTGGTAAGGGCCAGTGTAAACCCGATCTTTTCACCTTTGATGTCCAGATCTTTGACCATCCCCAGTTCAACAATGTTGCGCCCCAGTTCAGGATCCATGACCTTCCTCAGGGCCTCTAAAGCCTGTTCAACGCTTAACAAAACCTACCTCCTCGAACTCATCTTGTTTTTCTACCATCACCGCCGTCTACAAAGCCCTTCTTCTTGTCCCTCTCACACCGAGAGGTCCGACCTGAGTGGCGAGTATAGATCATTGGCAGATCATTGGCGCAGTTGGGGCTCACGTTCCCCACTCAACTCGAGCGTGTCATAAGCAGCCAGAAAAGCGTGCAACACCCGATCGGTCTCCCGAAGATCTTGGACCCAGCGAGCCAGATACTCGTCGCCAAGGGATGTAACGCCATACACGCGACGGGGAGGACCACTGCCCTCTGTTTCCCAGTCAGAGACGACCAGACCCGCCTGCTCCATTTCTCGCAACGTGCGATAAACCACACTCGAGTCCACAGGGTTCTGATGGACACTGAACTCTCTGAGCCCTTCCAGCAAGTCGTAACCGTGGCTCCGATCGCGATGGAGCAACAAAAGCAGGCAGGGCTCGACAAACCGCCTGATCCGTCGAGGGCAATTTTTTCGCCACCCTGCTCCCTTACGAGGCATTTACCTCATTCTCCCTGCCAGTCTGTGCTAGCAACAGTTATGTGTGTAACACACATATTATAGCATATCCCCTCCCCCATGTCAAAATCGAGATAGGACCGGGGTCAAAATCTCTGCCAGGTAACCAAAGGAGCTATTGGCCCTGTTTTGGGGGAAGCGGATACAACGATTGGGTGTCCTTGCCAATAGAGAGCAAAGCACAGTGGACGGTCCAGCCACCTTGTTTCGCCAGCAGCGACAGATAAGCCCGCTGGCGGTCCCTCAAGGGCGTGACGCCCACGCCAACCGTCTGTTCTTTGATAAACTCTAGCGCTCGAATGACCAGGCGCGGGTTAAAGTAGTAGCGACTGCTCTCCGTGCTGACAATCTCTCGGCCATCTACGCTCAAGCGGCCAAAGTTAAGATCTATCAAAATGGCCAGCTTGGCCCGATGGATCTTGGGGTCCGCCTCCATGTGAACCAGCTTGGCCACCGCCTCATGCGTTGTATCGGTGATCCTAAGATAAGGCACTTCCATGAGTGCCTCTGGTACTTTGATGAGTTCACTGAATTCAACAGGCGCCGGAAAAGAGGCCAGGCCCGACCGCCAACGGATCTCGTACTGTCCCAGATGGTCGGTCAACCGCGCCACTACGTCCTCGTCTTTTATCGCGATCTCGACCATCTCTTGGGAACGAACGGCGTCGCTGCACAACAATTGAGCGACGACAGGAGGGACAAGAAAAGCCACGCGCGCCGGTACTAGCCGCTGCTGGAGCTCTGCCTCCCACGAAACCACCAATTGCAATCCGCACAGCGCGACCAACCGAAAAGTGTCCGGCTCAATGAGGCAAAGGACTGGCTCTTTTGATCGGGCAGTGGCCTTACGAATGCCAGTCCAGAGCAGTTCCCCTTTGACTTGCAAGCAACTTTGTTTTGTTTTCATGATATCCCCCTTTCCCCCCCTTTTTCGATAAATGTCTCTGAAACACAGCTCATCGCCGTTGCGAGAGCAAGATAACAAACAACACGTAAAGAGAGAGAACAAAAGAGAGAAAAAAACCTCCCAGAACAAGAATCACTGTCCAGGATCGCCAGGCCTGGGGGATGAATTCAAGATGAGGGATGAGCAAGGCTGGGCCCAGGACAAAGGTGGCCACCAGGATGACCATCGCCAGGCGGTTGGCTGCCTCGCTGAAACGCCGGATCGGCTCCTCCAACTCTTCGTGCCGCATGGTTAGCCTGAACTGGCCCTCGGCCGCCATGTCGAGCAGGCTGCTGACCTGGTGCGGAATGAGCAGCACCGCCTCTCCGGAGCCACTCAGTGTCTGCAAGAGCCGTCGACCTCGCGCCCACGGCGACTCGAACTCGACCAACGCATCGTGCATAAAAGGCTCTACCTCGGTGAAAACGTTGATGCCGGGGTCCAAGCGCATGCTCAGCCCCTCTAGCATAGCTACCGTCTTGAACAGGAGCACCAGGTTGCTGGGCAACCGCAGCCTGTGGGCAAAGGCCAGGCCCATCAGATCCTCAAAGAAGGACTGGGCACGGATGTTTTCCAGTGGCTGCCCGAAATAGCGCAACCGCAAGCGATCCAGGTCGCGGGCCAGTTTACGGCGGTCAGCCCTGCGCGTGGCAATGCCCAACATCGACAGGGCATCAAGCACCCGATCGGTCTCCTGGCGAAAGAGGCCCACGAACAGGAGGACAACGCCCTCTCGATCTTCCGCCTGCAACTGGCCCATGATGCCGAAATCAAGCAAGGCGATCGACGCATCGGGCTGCACGAAAAAGTTGCCCGCATGTGGGTCGGCGTGAAAAAAACCGTCCTGCAAAATAGCCCGCAGCACGATCTTGATGTTGTTCCTGGCCACCCGCCGGCAGTTGAGGCCGGCCTCTTGCAGGGCTACGACGTCAGAGATCTTGATGCCGTCCACCCGCTCCATGGTCAACACGCGCCGGGTGGTCAACTCCCAGTAGACGCGGGGCACACGCACGTATCGCTGGCCGGCGAAATTCTCGCGAAAGCGATCCATATTGTGCCCTTCTTGCTCATAGTTCAACTCTCCCAGGAGCGTGTCCGCGTACTCACGGGCCAATGAATGCACGTCATAGTATTCCCCCCAGCTCGTGCGGCGCTGAGCCAGGGCCGCAGCCTCCAGCAGAATGTCGAGATCGACGTTCACCAGCCGCTCGACACCGGGGCGCAAGACCTTGATAGCCACCGCTTTGCCGCCGGGGAGCGTCGCTGCGTGGACTTGACCCAGGGAGGCCGAGGCCAGCGGTTGCGGATCAAACGCGGCAAACAGCTCGTCGATGGGCTTTTTTAGATCCGCCTCTACCCGCTGGACGATCTCGGGAAAGGGAGAGGGCGGCACCGTATCCACCAGCCTTTCGAGCTCACGGATGGTGTCCGCCGGGATGACATCGCCCCGGGTGCTGAACATCTGGCCCATCTTGACAGCCGCCGGGCCCAGATCCTCCACCACCATCCGGATGCGTTCCGATGGCGAGGCGTCCAGCACCTCTGACCGGGCAATCCAGCGAAAGACCCGAAAGCCACCCAACCTCAACTGATCCACCAAATGACCAAAGCCATACTTGGTGAGAACAGCCACCACCTGGCGGTAGCGGCGCAGGTGCCGGATGCTCTGGAAAATGGTCGGCATGAGCCCTTGCCCCCCTTTTTAGCACATGGCTATTGTACCCTAACTTCCTTGCTTTAGCAAAGTATCCACAGGCATCACAACCACTGGCTCAGGAAAACCGGCCCTATTTTACCATAAATAAAACAAAGAGACAACCATCCGGTTGTCTCTCAAGGGAGGGTCGAGCGCCCGCACCCTCAGGCTGCCATTTCGACCGGTTCGGACAACTCGGCCAGGGCTGCAGCGTCCATCCCAGCGCTCTCCAGATATTCCAACAACTCTTTTTTGGCCGATTCAAACTTGTGGATCAGTTGGTTGTCGGTGCCCTTGAAAGAGTTGATCGCCCTCCGGGCACAGGCGCAGCAGCCTAACGAAGCCTTGTAGCTACCCAGGTCGCAATTCAGGCATTTGTCCATCGTGATCATCATCAGCGAAAAAGCCAGGGCGTCCACATGCCTCTCGGGCAAGGCCGCGACTCTTTCGACCAACGCCTCCCACTTGGGTCCACGCAACCGCTTGAGACTGGCCACACAGCGGTGAGGAAACAAAATTTCACTCCGAGGATACATTCGCTTCTACACCTCATCACGCAAAATTAGTGACACATTGCTGCTCCCAGGCCACCCCGCGAGCACAAGCCCGGGAGCGCCTGAGCCGCTCACTTTTCCACGCTGCTATGTTATCACAGAACATGCGTTGTTGTCAAGTCAATTCCAAGCACAAGGCCAAATTTTCAAGATCAGCCGGGCATCAGGTAGAGAAGGAGGATCACCAGCACGCCCCACAACGTCACGTCCACCAGGAAGGGCAGATCGCCCAGCAGGATCTCTTCCGGCGCCCCCCCCTTTCCTTGTACGTGAATGAGGTACAAGTAGCGAAAGATAGCATACAATACAAAAGGCACCGTCAGCATCATGCTGTGATTCGACGGCAGTCCTGCGGCAGAAAAGGTATAAGTGGCATAAGCCATGACAGTGCTGGCCGTCACCACCCCCATCATTTCGTCGAGAAAAGGCAGGTTATAGTCATCGAGAACCCGGCGGTGGTTGTTGGCGTCCGACGCCAGCAAAGCCAGCTCGTGGCGTCGCTTGCCAAAGCCCAAAAAGAGCGCCAGCAGCGTCATGCAAATGTACATCCAGGGCGAAAAGCGCTCCGCAGAAACGACAACCACCCCGGCCACTACCCGCAGGACAAACCCGGCCGCAACACTCAACACATCAATGATTACCACGTTTTTTAGCCAAAACGTGTAAAGCAGATTGTTGATCAGATACGCCAGCGCAGCGACGCCGAATCCCACGTTGAGAACAAAAGCCAGCGGCAGCAGCACAACCAGGAAACCGACGGCCGTGCCGGCCGCTGCCAAAGGCTTTAGGCGTCCCGAAGCCAGCGGGCGATGCCGCTTGACGGGATGCTGACGGTCTTTTTCAATGTCTCCCAGGTCATTGATGATATAGACCGCGCTGGAGAGCAAACAAAACATCACAAAGGCGGCCAGCGTTTTGAGAAAATAGATCGGTTCAAACAACTTTTTATCAAACACCAGCGCGCCAAAGATAAAGATGTTCTTGCTCCACTGTTTGGGACGCATCGTTTGTAGCAAAGCTTTGACCATAGTCCGATTTCACCTCCTGGTCCGGCGATAGTTCTTTTTCCTCTATCCGGCACAACACAAATCGGTATCGCCTGAACGGCCCGTATTGTACTCAAAAAGTCGACCAGGGGCAAGCAGGGTGATGCTGACCAGTAGTTGCCAAGGTGGTGTAGGGTGTGCTATAATTACACTTCCGTCAAGCACGGAAAACGCCCGGGCGCATCTCGACTTGCAAGGAACGTCGGGGCTAAAAGTTGAGCAAGGGGAAAAAACAGTGACCGACAAGAAACGGCTGGACGTGCTATTGGTGGAACGAAGGTTGGTCGAGAGCCGGAACAAGGCCCAACGGCTGATCATGGCCGGCAAAGTGCGATCCGGCGACAGGGTGCTCGACAAGCCGGGACTCCAAGTCCCCGCCACGATCGAGCTGACCCTCCAGGAAAAGCCGCCCTTTGTCAGCCGGGGCGGCCTGAAATTGCAGGCTGCCCTGGCCGCCTTTGACGTGCCCCTGGCGGGCGCCGTCGCTGCCGACGTGGGCGCGTCCACCGGCGGCTTTACCGACTGCCTGCTCCAGAACGGCGTCGCCAGGGTCTATGCCATCGACGTGGGCCATGGCCAACTGGCGTGGGCGCTCCGCAACGACCCGCGCGTGGTCGTCATGGAGCGCACCAACGCCCGCTACCTGACGGCGCTGCCGGAAGCAGTCGATCTGGCGACGGTAGACGTTTCCTTTATCTCGCTGCGGCTGGTGCTGCCGGCCGTGATGAACTGGCTCAAGCCAGCAGGACGGATCATCCCCCTCATAAAACCCCAATTTGAGGTCGAACGCCACCAGGTCAGCAAAGGCGGCGTCGTCCGGGAAAAGACCGCGCGCAGGCAGGCCCTCCGCAGCGTGCTGAGGTGGGCAGCTGACCACGGTCTTTATCTCCAGGGGCTCATCCGATCGCCGATCACCGGCCCGGCCGGCAACGTCGAATTCCTGGCCTATCTGACGACAGGGCCGGGGCCGGCACAAGATCTGGAAAAGGCGATCGAGAACCTGGCCCAAACCTGATCGTGGATCGACCCATAGACAACCCGGTTGTGGCAATCCGCGTTGCATCCTGCCCCACGGAAAATCCCCCAAGGTTTATGTCGATTTCACAAGGTTAACGAAACTTTTACTCTATTTATCCCTTGCTTGTGATAAAATAACAAATATAACTTTTTATAGACACAAAATCATTCAAAGGGCTCTTTCAATCCATGAATCAAACCCTCTATATCCTGTCCCTGACGCTGGTCGTTTTGGCCGTCCTGGTCAATCGAGGCAACGGCAACCGAACCCATCAAGCCATCCAATTGTTCCTGACGACGCTGGTACTGTTGAGTTTGCTGGCCGCGCTTGGACAACTCTAATTGCCAAAGTCCGAATTGCCCGTATCTTGATGCCGAAAAGGGTGTTTTTATTTTCAAAGTCTGCCCAAAAGTCCAAATAATCCTTGACCTTCAACCTATTTGGTGGTAAAATAGTTAGCAAGGCAAGGGGGTACAGGCTTTAACATCACAGGCTTTCGTTCTGTCCAACAGCCCTTTGTACCTGCCAAAGGGCTGTTCTTTTCGAGCGCAAGAAGGGAGGTGATAAAACCCACAGGTTACAGACAAACTGTGGGTGACTATTAGACACCGGTGGGTATTTAATCCCACGCCTCTCGTGCTCAACCAGAGAGGGTTGAGCGATCGTTTGCAAGGGCAAAGGAGCGCGAGAAATGAATGCTATAGTGGTTCTGATTTTGGCTGTCCTGGGCATTGCGGTAGGCTATGGTTTTTACGCCAAGACGATCGACAAAAGCATCATCCAACCTGACCCCAAAAAATCTACGCCAGCCAAAATGTACATGGACGGCGTAGATTTTACCCCGGCAAACCGTAACGTCCTCTTTGGCTACCAATTCAAGTCCATTGCCGCTCTGGGGCCCATCACCGGCCCCATTATCGCAGTCAAATGGGGGTGGCTGCCGGCGCTGATCTGGATCATTCTGGGCACCTTTTTCATCGGCTGGGTGCAGGATTATGCCAGCGCCGTGGTCGCCATGCGAGAAGATGGCAAGACTTTTGGCGCCCTGAGTTATACTCTCATCTCCCCACGCGCTCGAACGTTACTCCTGATCTTTATCTACTTCTATCTTTGGCTTATCATGGGTGCCTTTGGCACACTGGTGGGCTTTAGCTTGATGACCCAGCCCGGCATCCCTCTCGGTGTGATCCTGGTGGTCTTGTTCGGCCTCCTGGCCGGCCAGATGACCTACAAGTGGAAACAGGATATCGTCCTCACGACCGTGGTGACGGTGGTCCTATCGCTCTTTGGGATCTGGCTGGGAGCGGGTATGCCCGTCGCCGACAAGAACCTGGTCCAGGCAATTCCAGATTTCTTTGCCCGGATCTATGGCACGTATGGCGGCCAGGCTTCTCCCGTCTGGTTCCTGGAAGTGACCCAGGCCAAGTTTATTGGCAGTCTATTGGTGGTCGTCATCTGTTACTTTGGCGCTGTGCTACCCATCTGGCGCTGGGCTCAGCCGATCAACTATGTCGCCTTCTGGATCGTCCTCCTGGGCATCATTGGTGGCGTCATTGGCCTGCTGATCTGGCACCCGGGCATGGGCGACTTTCCTGCTTTCACCCAGTGGAACGTAGAGGGCCTGGGGTGGCTGTGGCCCATTCTCTTTGTTACCATTGCCTGTGGCGCCATCTCTGGCTGGCACAGCCTAGTCTCTAGCTCTGGTACAGCCCGCCAGCTAGAGAACGAGACCGACGCGCTGTTCGTCGGGGGCGGGTCGATGTTCCTGGAAATGTTCTTTGCCATCATGGCCTTCCTGACTGCCACCGTAGCCTTTGGCAACTTTCAGGGCTACCTGGATGCAGGTTCGCCGCTCCAGGTCTTTTCCAAAGGCCTGGCTGCCTTTATGAGCCAATGGGGTCTGCCGACGAGCATTGGGGAACCGTACGGCAGCGTGTTCCTGGTGCTGATGGCACTGACGATCATGTACCTGGTGGTACGCTTTATGCGCGTAGCCAGCTCTGAGTTCCTGGGCGATCAGATCCCGATCCTCAAGAACACCCACGTGGGCAGCATTGTTGCCCTGATCCTGACCCTCGTCCTGATCTGGCTCGTCCCCTTCTTACAGATCTGGGTCGTATTTGGCGCGGCCAACCAACTCATGGCCTCTTTGGCGCTGCTTCTCATCACCTTGTGGCTCATGGAAAAGGGCAAGAATTATACCTGGACCATCTGGCCGTTCCTGTTCATGTACGTCACTACCATTGCTGCTCTGGTCTGGAAAGCGGTAGAATCTTTTGGCAACCTGGCCGGCGCGGACACCAAGGTTTTTATCGCTAATCTGATCATCGGCCTGGTAGCAGCCTTCCTGGTCGTTGCAGCCCTGATCTTGGGCTGGGACGCCTTGCAGGCGGTGCAACGCACCCGCGCAGCCGCCAAGGCCAAGGCGTAGCGATCTCCCCCTTGTCCATCAAAAAAATGGGAGAGCCTCAATGCGAGGCTCTCCCACTCTGGCGTGATACAAAGTTGGTAGATCCAATTTTGCTCAGCCCGGATTCGGCAATCCAGGCTAAAAGTGGGGGATCCGGCGATCCTCCCGGATCATTTCAGGCGCTTTAGGATCTACCGAGACCAGGCAACATAAAGCCGGTTAAGGGAAAGGTCATTGAAGAGAAACAGCCAACCAAGAGATAATAAAAAGACCGGGTCCAGCATGGAGGAAATTGCACAAAAATTGCGATCCGTCGTCCACGCTGTGGGTGAGATGATCTATGGCGCGACGATCTATGAAATGGTACGCGACCTGAGGCAAGAACGAGCGCGCATCGAACACCTCTTTGTCCTGATCGTCTTTGGAGACCTGCTGGGTCTTCCCATTTTGCCGCCTTATTACGCCCTGCGATTGTTGCCCTACATCGTGCCCTCTATCGAGACCTGGAAGCGCAGCATGTTGCGCGAGCGTGATCTGACCGAACTGGCAGAGTTTGATACATAAACTGAAACCGCCGCTTTATCCCAGAGAGCGAGGTGAGAATACGTGACAGAAGAAGAGAAATCCAGGCTCAAACGACTGCTGGACGCAGCCAAAGCGACACTGTACGGCATGGCCGGTCACGACATGACCCGCTATGCCCTCAAGACGCGGGGCAGCATGGAGCACCTGTTCATCCTCATTACCATGGGCGACCTGTTGGGCATCCCTATCCTGCCGCCCTATTATTCGCTCCGCCTGTTGCCCTACGTCGTGCCGCAAATTTCTACCTGGAAGCGCCGCATGTTGCGCGAGCGCGACCTGACCGACGCCCTGGCGTGATAGGGTTTTTGGTGATGTTGTCAGATCTGTAAATTCAATTGGCAGGTTGGCCCCCCCGTCACCAGATTGCCAGTCTACCAACTGCCAATCTACCGATAGGAGGCAAGATTGTCACTCTCAAAGATCTTTCAAGAACATCCCGAACGGCGATACATCATGTTCGGCGGAAAGGGAGGACTGGGCAAGACTACGTTCTCGGCCGCGGC
>Ga0180432_10011990_pt1 | contig 10140 bp, 5 predicted proteins | sample SS_ome_10_FD_132414 | JGI IMG/M metagenome (GOLD analysis project Ga0180432, IMG submission 132414) | Hypersaline lake sediment archaeal communities from the Salton Sea, California, USA - SS_1_MS_2 metaG | ecosystem: Environmental > Aquatic > Non-marine Saline and Alkaline > Hypersaline >...
GAGTATCTAAGTATTTATTTTTTTTTCTTATATTTTTTATGGTCGGCAACCCGACATAATTTGTACTTTACCCGATCGCCCCCCGTGATTTTTTCTCCATTGAAAGAAAGACTTTCTTTAATGAATCTTTATTTTGATTTAATGTCCAAGCCTTTTTTCTGCCTTCTTTTTTTGCAGCTTTTTGAATGAGAGCTTTATTCATCTTCCACGAATTATAAAGAAGCATGCGCACCAGCATGTCTAAATATCTCACATTATCGTGATTAGACTTCCATCGTCGATTAACTCGATTTAAGTCGCTAAATCCCGTTTCAATAAACCATCGTCGACGATAAAATAATGAAATGCGGGACGCCCAAGAGCTTGTTTTTCCCTTCGGTTTCTCAGTAGTCATTATAGTGAAAATTCTATGCCGGGCATCTTTTAAAGAAATTTTTCCGCATTGAAAGTCTCGTTTGACACCTTGAAGAGTAAATCCTCGTTTTGCTTTTATTATCAGGTAAACATTCTGGAAGAATCGAAATTCCGCAGCGATATTACTCGAAAACGTGTAGATTCTAACTCGATTTCCTTTTCCGTTAAGATATTCCTCAATAAACTTTTGGATCTTCTTGTATTTCTTGGCGGGAATTATTGTATTTCCTTTCATTCCTTTAATTTCGTCTAAAAGCTCTGCTCTATAGAATTCGCGATCCATTAGCACAAATTTCAGCGTGAATCCCAGATCAAGCAAACGATCGAGATGTTTTATAATAATTGGTATCTTAGATTGTCCCACTGCTACTTGCTCTAATCCTACAAAAAGATGAATGTTTCGAGAAAGAATCGAAAATCCTAGATAATGGCGCATTTTCTTCGTTCCCTTTTGCCGATTTGTGCCTTTAATCATTTTATCTTCACGCTTTCCGTAGTAAGGATGCTCAGTAAAGTCAATCAAGACATTTATCTTCTCTGAAATCAAACTTGATTTTAAAGCTTCTTTTAATTGAAAATCAAGGCATTCGCGTAAAATATTGCGAGCCTTTAGAAGCCCAACTTTTCTAATAAACTTGTTTACTTCTGTTTGATGTGGAACTAGACGTTTCTGGCGTCCATCAGCGTAAAATTTTCGTCTTCCTTTTTTCATGCTTAAAGCGTGTTCGTTAAGCATTTCGCTGGTGTCGTGAATCGATCTACCTAATATTTCAGAATAGAAAAACACTTTTAAAAAGTCAATGTCGTCATATCTCGAATTTTTACCCCTTTTGAAAGACCACATTCGATTTGTGATTGCATTACAAAACTTTTTAAAAAATGACAGCATATATTCATCAGAAAGAAGTGATTTAAAACCAGATATCTTATTTGGTATATTAACTATATTGCTTGGTCGCATATATTAATATTATCACTTCTTTCTAATAAACTTTGCGGTAGATTGCTAAAATAACAAAAGAAAGCAAATTAATTCCTTAATGATTTATATAAAAGCTAATATTTTGTAAAAATGAGTTCAACTCAAGGATTCTTTATAGATCTACTTCCTTTGATACTGTTTTATATATTTTTTATTTTAATAATTAAAGGATAGCCATTGATAATGGTAGAACCAGATAACTTAAAAGAAATTGTAAAAACGGGAAAGGGATTAGCTAGGTTTTTAAAAGAGCATGATATTGAATATATATTTGGGATACCAGATGGCTCAACGTTAGCTCTCTATGATGGTATTCTCGCTACAGAAGGTATTGACCATGTATTGTTCAATGATGAGCGATCTGCTGGATTTGCAGCTGATACATTCGCTCGAATAACGGGTAAAATAGGCGTATGTGATGCAGGTGCAGCAGGATCAATGAATTTTCCCGTTGCATTAGCAGAAGCAAAAGGATCTGCGTCTCCAGTTTTAGCAATAGCAGGACTCGTTGAAACAAAGGATTTTTTACGGAACTTACCTCACGACATTAATGTGGCTGAAACCCTATCGCCTATAACCAAATGGACTAAGAAAGTCATTCGGACAGAAAATTTAACGCGATTTGCTACATATGCACTCAAACAAGCAATAAACGGAAGACCTGGTCCAGTAGCATTAGCAATTGCGAGTGATGTGTTGTCATCTTCAGAGCTCAGGTTAAAAGACTTTATTCCTCACGATGCTGGAGAATGCGTTGTAAATAAATATCGAACGACACCAGCTAGAAATGAAATTGATCACGCTTTAAAGATGATACTTCGGGCAAAACAACCCGCCATATTTTCGGGGGGTGGAGCAGTACTCTCTGAAGCATATACAGAAGTAGCAGAACTTGCAAGAATTTTAAAAGCTCCGGTTTTTTCAACAAATTCTGGAAAAGGGATAATGATTTCTAAAGATGATCCCTTAGATAACCTATATTTTGGTACTGTGGGTCTTTTTGGAGTAAAACCTAATAATAAATTCTTAAGATCTAAGGTAGATCTAGTAATTGTGGTTGGAAATCGATTAACTGAGGATGATACCGCAAATTTTAGATTTCCAGATCAAAAAACAAGCATGATTCAGATTGATATTGAGCCTTCTGAAATTGGTCTATCCTACAAACCTTGGGGAGTCGTTGGTGATCCTAAAGCAGCTCTTTTTGAAATAATTAGAAGATTAAGAAAATCCTCGGCAAGGAAAGAAATTAGTGAAGACCTTCTCGCAAAGAGGTTGAAAAATCTCAAGCAATTAAGACAAAACAACAACAGATTTAGAGAAATTGATTCAAGAAGATGGATGGATAGTGAGCCAATTAAACCTCAGAGGATATTGAAATCTATTTCTGATGTTTTAACAAGTGAAGATTATCTAGTTACTGATGCGAGTTCGAGTTCTCGATGGGTTGGATCATATTACCCCGTAAAAAGCCTTGGTAGGAAAATAATCACACCTAGAGGAGTGGGGCCAACTGGTTTTGGCGTTGGTGCGCTCATTGGAACATGTATAGCTGTAAAATCATTACATGGTAAAGAAAATAAAGTTAAAAAGGTCCTTTTCACTGGAGACGGAGGATTAATGAATGGTGGAATTAATGAATTTGAAACCATAAGTAAATTAGGATTGAACTGCACTATTGTGATTATTAATAACTCTCAATTAGGTTATATTAAATTCGCTCAAACATTTCTTAGTGGGAAGAGATATTTTGAGATAGACCGCCCTCATACGGATTTTGCTAGAGTAACTGAAGCTTTTGGAGGAAAAGGTTTTCGAGTAGAAAAACTTGCGGATTTAGACCCAACTATTCGAGAAGCCATTAACTCAAAGGGATTTACCTTGGTAGATGTGGTTGTAGATCCTCAAGAATTTCTCCCACCAAATTCTTTTGTTTGATTTTTTTGAAATTTTTTGTCTTTCAATAAAATTAAAAAAAGATTCAAGAATTAATTACTATTATGTCAAACTCTAAAACTAAATATATAATGGCAATAGATCATGGTACCTCAGGAGTAAAGACAGCAATCGTGTCAACGACGGGGGAAGTAATTGATTGGCATCTTGAGGAAGTACCCCTACACCTTTTTGAAGGTGGAGGCGCAGAACAAGATCCAGACGATTGGTGGAATGGTTTCTTAAAGGGAGCAAAAAAAATAATAGATAATGGGAAAGTTGCTGTAGATGATATTGTAGGTATATGTAACACGAGTCAATGGAGCGGTACAGTTCCTTTAGATAAAGATGGAAATCATTTAATGAATTGCATGAACTGGATGGATACTCGTGGAGCCGTACAAATGGAGAAATTCCATAAGGCATTATTGCAAGTTGACGGTTTAGCTGTTAGAAAAATCTTAAAATGGGTCAAAATCACTGGCGGTGGCCCGACTTTATCAGGGAAGGATTCAATCGCACACATACTTTGGTTAAAAGAAAACAATCCTGAGCTATATAATAAAACTTACATGTTTTTAGAACCACAAGATTACATGAATTTTAAACTCACGGGCAAGTTTGCGGCTTCGTATGCGTCAATTCAAATGCATTGGTTAACTGATATTAGAGATCCGAATAATATTAAATATTCAAAGAAGTTAATCAAAAAAATAAAAGTTGATCCAAGCAAATTACCTAGCGATTTAAGATGGTCAACTGATGTATTAGGTCCAATTGCAAAAGAAGTTGCCGATAACTTAGGTCTTGACCCGGAAACTAAAGTAGTAATGGGCGCTCCTGATGTTTTTTCTGCCACGATTGGCTCTGGAGCGATTAATGATTGCGAGGGTCATGTCTGTATTGGTACTTCAGATTGGGTGTTATGTCATTATCCTAAGAAAAAAACTGATATTTTTCACAACATGGCAACGTTTCCGGCAGCGATTCCTGGGAAATATATGTTAACGAATGAACAACAATTTGCTGGAGGATGTTTGAGTTTCTTAAGAGACAAAATATTATATCATAAAGATGAGTTATTACAAGAAGAACATGTTCCTGATGTGTATAAAATCTTCGATAGAATCGTGGAAAAAACTCCTGCAGGCTCACATAAATTAATTTTTACCCCGTGGCTTTATGGAGAACGAGCTCCTATTGACGATCATGCAATTCGAGGAGGATTATACAACATTTCACTTGACATGAATCGTGAGCACCTTGTTAGGGCGATATTCGAAGGAGTCGCATATAATATCAAATGGCTATTAAAATATGTTGAAAAATTCGTAAAAAAGGAAGTGATAAAACAAAATCCCGAAATGAAAAAAGCAAATAAAATCATGCCAGAATTAGCAATAATTGGAGGGGGGGCTCAGAGTAATGTCTGGTGTCAAATTTTCGCCGATGTGCTTAATAGAAAAATAAAACAAGTAAAAGATCCAATTCAAGCAAATGCTCGAGGTGCCGCATTCATGGCATCCGTTGGCCTGGGCTATATTGATTGGGATGATATTCCTAAACACATCGAGTATTCTAAAATTTTCGAACCAAATCCAGAGAACCGAGCAATATACGATGAGTTGTTTGCTGAATATGTAGAAATCTACAAAGCGATGGGTAAAATTTGTAAAAGATTGAATAAATTGGGATAATTAAATTTTACTCATTATTTATTTTTGACTTTTTTTTGAACTTTTAACATGAATAATTATAAATTTTATAACTGATTTTAATTCAAATAGAATTTTAATTTAAATAAATATAAAGCGTGTAAACAACATGAAATATATACTAGCGATCGATCACGGAACCTCGGGAGCCAAAACGGCTATTGTATCAACCTCAGGGGAGGTAATAGACTGGGTTTTTGAAGAAGTCCCCTTATATTTATCTGAAGGAGGAGGAGCTGAACAAGATCCGGATGAATGGTGGAGTGCTATAATGAATACAGCTAAAAGATTACTTGAAAAGAAAACTGTACCCGCTGAAGATATAGTAGGAATTTGTAATACTAGCCAATGGAGTGGGACCGTAGCTGTCGATGAACAAGGTAATCATTTAATGAATTGCATCATCTGGATGGATACGCGCGGTGCACCTTATATGGAAGAACTTCACAAAGGATTGATTCAGGTTTCTGGATATAATCTAAGAAAGATGTTAACATTTATTAAAAGAACAGCAGGAGGGCCGTCATCTTCAGGGAAAGATCCTATAGCACATATCCTATACATAAAAGATAAACTCCCAGAAATTTACGAGAAAACCTACATGTTTTTAGAACCTCAAGATTATATTAATCTAAGACTTACAGGTAAATATGCATCTTCTTTTGCTACAATTCACATTTCATGGGCTCTCGATATTCGAGACATTAATGACATGAAATTATCGAAGAAGTTGTTCAAAATGATGAAAGTAGATCCAGGAAAATTCCCTACAGATCTTAGATGGAGTACAGATGTATTAGGTCCCATTAAAAAAGAAATAGCAGATGAATTAGGATTAAATCATGATGTGAAAGTGATTATGGGCGCACCAGATTTACATTCTGCAACTATTGGCTCGGGAGCAATAAATAATTACGAAGCCCATATTTGCATTGGGACCTCAGATTGGTTATTGTGTCACGTTCCATATAAAAAAACAGATATCTTTCACAACATGGCCTCCGCACCTTCGGCAGTAAAAGGAAGATACCAAATAATAAACGAACAAGAAATTGCGGGAGGTACTTTATCCTTCTTGAGAGATAACCTCCTTTATCATACTGATGAACTCTTAATGGAGCAATATACTGAAGAACTCGATGAAGCCTTTCACAAGTTAATTGATGAAATCAGAGACATGGAGAGTTTAGGAGACAAAGATTATAATTTCATCAAGGAACGCTTACTTCACTATAAAGATGAACTTTTAAGCAATCCTGAAATTACCGATGTATATAAAGCGTTTGATGTTATAGAGAAGGATCTTGCTAAAGAGTATAAAATCAAGGGAGATACATTAGCATACTTGAAAAAACAATTTGTTCAATACAAAAATGACGTGTTGAGAGAAGCGCCTCTTAAGAATATATATAAGTTATTTGATAGAATAGTTGAAAGGACACCTGCAGGTTCAAATAATCTCATATTTACGCCTTGGCTATTTGGAGAGAGATCCCCCGTCGATGATCACTCAATTCGAGGAGGTCTATATAATATGTCGTTAGACACGACGCGGTCACACCTCATTCGAGCGATATTTGAAGGTGTAGCATTTAATGTCAAGTGGCTTTTGCTAGCTGTTGAAAACTTCATTAAAAAATGGAAGATAAAAGAAAATCCCGAGATGAACAACGCAGATAAAATAATACCGGAGCTGAATATAATCGGAGGAGGAGGAAGAAGCGACGTGTGGTGTCAAATCTTCGCAGACGTTCTTGATAGAACAATTAAGCAAGTCAAGGATCCAATTCAAGCCAATGCTCGAGGAGCCGCAATAATTGCTTCAGTAGGTCTTGGATACATGGACTGGGATGATGCTTCAAAACATGTTGAAATTTCTAAGATTTTTACGCCAAATCCAGAAAACAGGAAGATATACGACAAGTTATTTGAAGAATATGTTAATATTTATAAGGTAACGAGAAAAATTTGTAAGAGATTAAACGAACACGATTAAGCTTTTATCCTTATACTATTTTTTTTTATTTTCTACAGATAATATAACCTTTTTATAGAAATAAAACAAAATTCTTTTATGAGTACCGAAAACGAATTTAACATAGTATTGCCTCGAAGTGCAAAAGTAGCGTATTCTTCAGCAAATACCGCCAGTAATATTTTAAGTGGAATTGGACTTACACCTATTACTTTTTATTATAATATTAAATTAGGATTAAATGCCAATTTGATGTTTATTGCGTGGATGATCTTTCTGGTTTGGAACGCAATCAACGATCCTTTACTAGGGTATCTACAAGATAAGACAAAATCTCCTTTAGGACGCCGCATCCCTTATTTAAGATATGGTGCTCCTATATATGGAATTTTGTTCATCATGATATGGTTTCCGTTAGTTAATATAAGCGATGAAATGGCTTTATTTGGATATTATCTCTTAATGCTTTTCCTATTTGACACGATTTTTACTTCAGTTGGAATAATTACCTACATATTACCTGCTGAAATGACAGTCTCTTCAGTTGAGCGTGCTAGTATTATGGTTTATTCTACGGTGATTGGCATTGTAGGATATTTAGTTACATTTCTCTTACCAATGTTAACGCTAACTGGAGATGAGTCGTCATATATTGATCCCGCATTTCCAATCTCAATGATAATAATTGGTATAGTCTGTGGGGTAGTGATATATGTCTCGAGTTATTTCATAAAGGAAAACGAGTATACTCAGCTCGAAGAGACTTTTAATTTTCTTGAATCTATGAAAAAATCATTTAGAAATAGGCCATTTATTATCTTGCAAATCGCGAATTTCGTTGGATTATTCTCTTCTACAATTATTACCTCTTCAATATTTTACTATGTTGATTATGTATTAGTATTAGGAGATTTATCAGTTGTGCCTTTACTCTTAATATTTCTCATTGCATTCCCTTCTACTTATGGCTATCTTAAAGTAATTCCTAAGTATGGCCTTAAAAAGATTAACATATTTGGATATTGCATGATGTGCATTGGCTTTTCAACATTGATAGTGCTTGGATGGGAATTAAGTACAGCAATGATTAGTCTTATTTTGCTTGGTGTAGGATTTGGAGCAAGTCTTGTAACAACCCAAATTCTTTTTGCTGATACCGTAGATTACGACGAAACTCGTACCGGAAAGAGAAGAGAGTCAACTTATTCAGGAGTTGAAGCTCTAATAACTAAACCTGCTATTTCAGTGGCGAATGGACTATTCCTACTGGTTATATCTGCTTTTGGATTCGATAACGCATTAACAACACAATCAATTCCCGCCCAGTGGGGTATAATGATTGGATTTGCGGTAATGCCAGCTATTTGCACATTAATTGCTATTTTTGTAATGAGGTATTATCCATTAGACGGTCCAGAATGGAACAAGCAAAAAGAAGAACTTCAACAAATTCACGAACGGAAAGAAAAGGAGTACATTGAATATATAAAAAATAAGGGAAAAAAATAATATTTAAATAAATGAGAAAGATATAAGGGTAAGCTTACCCCTTAATTTCACGACCTTTTTTCAATTTCTCAACATCTTTTTCTTGCAAGGTTCGACGTTGAACCTTTCCAGTCATGCTCACGGGCATTTTCTTAACGAATTCTATATATTTCGGAGATTTCCATTTCGCCATGTTCTCCAAACACCAAGCTTTCAACTGTTCGCTGTCAATGTCTTTTTTAGGTTTGAATTCCTTTTTAAGCACGACCCATGCTTTAACGGCTTCTCCTGTCATTTCATCGGGTAAACTCGCAACGGCAACTTCAGAAATCATTTCGTGGTGTCCCATCAATTCTTCAACTTCTTTGGGGAACACGGAATGCCCAGAAACTTTAATCAACGATTTCTTCCTATCTCGAATTTCCATGTAACCATACTCATCCATATAACCAATGTCTCCAGTTAATAACCATCGTTTTCCACCCCACCACTTCAGGTTATCTTCTTGCTGGTCTTGCTCTCCCAAATATCCTTTCATTACTTGGGGACCGGCAATACATATCTCTCCAGTATGGTCAACACCAAAATTTCCCCTTTCAGGTGTACCGTCGCATATAGGTCCTTCGTCGAATTTTGACTCGTCTGGATTAAATATTGCCCAGTCAGTACCTGGAATAGGTAACCCTAACTTACCTGGAATATTATCACCCCAGAAAGGCGCTATGCTAACAACAGGAGAAGTTTCCGACAAGCCGTATCCAACACGTATAGGACAGAAAATCTCCTCGAATGGGATTCGTACGTAATCATGAAGGGGTCCAGCTCCTTGAGTCGCATACGACAACTTCTTCCAAAAATCGTATTTCTTTTTGAATTCATCAACTCCAATGCTTTGTACCCAGTCTGTTAACCTCTTAAAGAGCATCTCAACTCCCGTATACATTATACCATCGGGAGCTTCCAAGCTATTTATGGTTTCGCATAAGTCCTCGTCCTTAGGTGGTTTTGGGAAGAGTAGCATTTGCATTCCTAAGGCGAGAGCACCATTCATTACGCACGTCATTCCAAAACTATGGAAGAATGGGATACTACCAATTGTGATCATTCCAGTTTTTAAGTTCGTCCATGGTTCAATCATCTTTAAATCGAGATAGAGGTTAGCGTGTGTCAAGATTGCTGCTTTAGGAAGTCCTGTTGTCCCTCCTGTCATTAAATAACACGCAGGATCTTCCCAAGGATCGATATCAACTTCAATATCTCTTCCTTCCGTTTCTTCAAGAACCTTCTTCAAGTGATATATCTCATAAGTCTCAGCACTTTCAGGAATTGTATGAGCGTAAGAAGGAACTGCTTCCCTCAACCTTTCAAAAACATCAGGTCCAGCTGTAATGAAATCTAAGAGATCTGTCCAGATCATATGTTTCACATTGGTTTTAGGCAATACTTTACCAGGTCCCGCCATGAAGAGTCGATCCATTAACACCAACACTTTTGCATTTGTAATCTTTAAACAATGCAAGAGTTCCATATCCCGGTACGTTGGATTGACGCCTGCTACGACCGCACCAATACTTATTGCACCACAATAACAAATCACAAAATTAATGGAATTGGGAATGTTAATTGCAACC
>Ga0180432_10011991_pt1 | contig 10140 bp, 13 predicted proteins | sample SS_ome_10_FD_132414 | JGI IMG/M metagenome (GOLD analysis project Ga0180432, IMG submission 132414) | Hypersaline lake sediment archaeal communities from the Salton Sea, California, USA - SS_1_MS_2 metaG | ecosystem: Environmental > Aquatic > Non-marine Saline and Alkaline > Hypersaline >...
AGGACGGGGCAGTTTTTTAAATGGAGTTGACATTTTAATGATTTTGGGGCTGTAGCTCAGTTTGGTTAGAGCGTCCGCCTGTCACGCGGAAGGTCGCGAGTTCGAGTCTCGTCAGCCCCGCCACTTGAGACTTCGAGTGGCGGCAAGCATCATATCAAAGGGTTTTTTTGCCTCGTAGACGATCTTTTCACCATCCAATTTAATGTTCTGAAGTACCAATGTCAGCAGTTGCCTTCTTTCAGCACTTCCGAACCCATAAACAGATCATGTGCCTTGTTTGCAACCTCCAAGACATATTTTGCGGTAATGTAGTAGTTATTTTCAGCTTCCTGGAGTTGGTTTAGTTTTATTTGTAGGGCATTCATTAATTTTTTCAGCATGTTCCTTCAACATCTTTTTAAACTCACTCATTCTTGCAATCTCTTTATTGAAATCATTAATTCTTAGGTCAATTTCAGCATTTACCTGATCAATATCTGCCCCATGATCGATCAAAACTTGAAGGAGTGCTTTATTGGTTCCAAGAATCATATAGATAGTGGTAAGCTTAAATGCGGGTCTATTGCTCATAGCAGGTATTTCCATAAAAACCATGTTAGGAGTGAGGCCGGCCTTTAAAAGTCCCTTTAATTCTTCAACCTGATCTTTTTCTGACGGTTTTTGCATGAGCGAAGTCAGTTTTAGAAAACATTCCTGAGGACTCAACGCTATATCGCTTCCTATTTCCGTGGGTTTTTTATTTGCAAGGCACTCGTTAATTTTTTCAGAAAGATCTTTTGCACAAGAAGTAACTGCCCCTATAATTCTTCCATATTCTTTGCCCTCTTTAATAACAATGAATGTAGGCAAACTTCTAACCTGGAGTCGTTTTCCAAGTTCCCCTTCTTTTTGAATATCAAGGCTTCCAAAAGCGTAATCTGGATTGTTTTTTGCGACTTTCTCAAAGATTGGTTTCATTCTTTTGCATGGATCACACCGTTCTGACCAAATATCAATAATAAAAGGTTTTTTTGCCTGAGCAAATTGTTCAAAATTTTTTGCACCAATCTCAACAACTGCATGTTTATCAGTTTTTTGATTAGCCGGATCCACTGTGTGTAACCCACAAAAAATTGCTGCTGTAGAAAGTGTTAACAAGAAAAGCCTTTTCATGATTTCCCCCTCAAAAAAGTGAATTTGTAATGTAATAACTACTCATTACTATTTTACCTGTCTCCCATCACAAAACAAGGGCTTTCGCCCAAACCCAAGTTTCAGCGAAGGCCACCAAAGCCCTTGTTTTCCGCCTATTGAAAAAAGTGGGGATGAAATTGCCAGCAAAAAACGTCGAAAGCAGCTGACAGTTGGGCTGTTGCAGAAGATTGTCTGTAGAGTAGTATAAAACATAGGTTACTACTATATATGTATACCCAAGTGATCATCGACCAGTATTCACTGATGTCGAATTGAACAATTATTACAAATAGAGAGAAATTGAATATGAAATACATAAAGCGCTTATGTTTTGTGGCTTTGATTTTTTGTCAGACAGGTTCCTTATTGTCGCATATGAAACCAATCAAAAAAGATGGCCGATATTATTACTCTTCTGATGATACATATAACCACATTAGTTTTTTTCGTTTGTTGGGTCAACTGTCAATATCACCAAGCAAATGGAAAGATAAAATAAAGTCATGGTTTAATTTTTCCAAAAAAACAAATAAAGCGTATGAACTGCTCAATCCGACGCAAACAATACCTAAAAAAGAATCTGATAATTTAGAAATTACATGGATTGGACATGCTTCTTTTTTGATACAAATTGATGGCTTTAATATTTTGACTGACCCTATTTTTGGCGATACAAAAGCTGGACCGATTACAATATCAAGTCGGGCTATAGCGCCAGGTATTAAGCTGGAAGACTTGCCACATATTGATGCGATTGTTATTTCACATAATCATAGTGATCACACTGATACAAATGCATTGAAAGCGCTTGGTAAGAAATATGATCCAACGGTTTACGTGCCAGAGGGCAATAAAGAACTATTTACCAGCTTTGGCTTTTCTCGAGTTGTTGAGAGTACCTGGTGGGAAAAAGGTCAGCTTTCAAAGGGTGATAAAAACATAACATTCACCTGCTTGCCTGCATATCACTGGTCAATTCGATTTTCACTTTCAAGTTACCGTAGGTCTTTGTGCGCGAGTTGGATGATAAGTACCTCCAATAAAAATATTTACTTTGCTGGAGATACAGCTCAAGGCCCTCATTTTAAAGAGATAGCGGCAGATTTTCCTTCAATAGATATCGCTTTAATGCCCATAGGGCCAACCTGCGAAGGTGAAAATAAGCATAAAGTTTATCATATCGATGCAAGAGAAGCGGTTGATGCTTTTATTGATCTCAATGCATCTTGCTTCATTCCAATGCACTATGGAACGTTTTTCTCTGAAAAAGAAATGCTTGAATATCCGATTTCGGTCTTGCGTGCATACTGGGAAGAAAAAGAAACAGCTTTAGATAATAAAACCTTGCTTTTTGCACGATGTGGGCAATCGTATAGAGTCTCATAATCTCTTTATAAACTTCCTGTTGCTCGCGTGCCCTACCTCTTTGATGAAGGGGCGTTTTTTCGACTTCGTAAGCCAATTTTTAAAAAATAAAACTTGCTATACTAAAACAAATGTGGGTACATTCTTCAAGAATGGCTTTAATAAGTAGAAAAACTCTCATTACTATTTAGGAGAAGACATGGCCTATAGTGTTAAATCTAAAAAAAGTGGAAAGACATATTACTTACATTCAAAGGAAGTAAAGCTCAAAGGCGGTCGTTTACAAAAAATTTATTATTTTGGAAGTGAAGCTAAGGAAAATGCTCTTGATGCGTTACCAGAAGGTTATGAGGTAACTGAAAATGAACGAACAGGTCTTCCTATGCTGCGAAAGAAAAAATAGGTCTATTTTTTCCTCAATTGTTTGCATAGTATTTTCGATGAATACGCAAAGACCACCAAGAATAAATACAGTCTTGGTGGTATCTTTTTTTTATAATTTTTTACTTTTTTTACAAAAGTGTAGTTGTGTTGGCGATGTGAGCTAGTAAATCAGGTCCGAGGCCTTTTCCAACAAAAACGCCTGCTATGAATGTCAGGCCTAAAAAGCCGCCGCCTGTAATAAGTGTTCCTACGATTGGAGAAAAGAATGAAAAGAACTTTTTTATTAATTTTATCTTTTTTGGGGATAGGTGCGTTTGCTATTGTAATTGTTATAGCTTGTTGTGATTTATGTCACAAGCGAGGCAAAAAAGAAAGTTCAGAAATTGATAAACGAGAGTTCAAAAAATGGATGCTGAAACAAGGTTCGATGAAAAATCTCTTTGATGATTGGACTTTTCAGTCATATGAAATGGATGGGGATCTCAAGAAGGCCAAAGTGAGTAATGGCTACATAAGGTTTGCAAAAAATAGAGTGAGCGGATACTCCGGTTGTAACCGCTACAATTTTTCGATAAAAAAAGTCGAGGATTATGGTCTTGTTGTTGAAGCTGGGATAAGTGCGACAAAGCGAGCCTGTGAAGATTCCAAAATCATGGACATGGAAGAGTTGTACCTAAAGATTCTTGGCCGAGCCAATGCATTTGAAGTTGATAAGAATAAGCTTACAATCTATTGTGACAAAGGGAACAAGCTGATCTTTACAAGGGCAATATCAAAAAAAAAATAATACTTAAAGGTATTGAGAGGTATAAAGAGGGCGGAAGATCTTGAACTTTCGCCCTCTTTTGTTGTTATATTAAACAGTTCATTGTTTTAGATTAAGGGGAGAGGTGGTATGTACAACAAAAAAAGATTAGTTTTTTCTGCGTTTTTGGTTTCGTTATTGTATTCGTTCAACTGTTACTGCCCCAAGAAAAAAATAAAAAGGGCAGCTAAATTGCCGACTGTGGTAATTGTAACAACGGGTGGCACTATTGCAGAAAAAAAGAATCCAAAAACAGGAGGTGTTGTTCCTGCTTTATCTGGCGATCAACTGATTAAGGCTGTTCCTGGTCTTGGGAAGTTAGCGCACATAAAAGTTGTTCAGTTTTGTAATGTTGACAGTTCACGAATAACACCAGAACAATGGAGAGGGCTGAGTGCGAAGGTTGATGAAGTTTTGAAAGATAAAAAAGTAGTTGGTGTGGTCGTTACTCATGGAACAGACACCATGGCAGAAGGTGCGTTCTTTTTGGATGTAACGCTCAAGAGCAAAAAACCGGTTGCGTTTGTTGGTGCGATGCGTGATTCCGGGAGTCTTTCTCCTGACGGACCGGCAAATATTTACAATGCGGTATTACAGGTGATTTCACAAGAGTCGAAAAAATTTGGTGTGACGGTTACGCTTAATCAGTACATTAACGCGGCTTGGAATGTCAGAAAAACAGAAACAACGAATGTACAAACATTTAATTCTGGAGAAAGAGGATATCTTGGATATATTGCACAGGGGAAAGTTCACAAATTTTACAATCGTATTCCTGCCCGTAAAATTCCACTTCCTAAAAAATTGGTGAAAGTTGTTTTGCTCAAGACCTTTGCTGGTGATGATGGGAGTTTTGTCAGATATGCTGTAGATAGTGGAACAAAAGGGATTGTTATTGAGGGGGTTGGTGCGGGAAATGTCAACCAAGAGGTATACAAAGCGATTCAGTACGCATTGTCGAAAGGTGTTATTGTTGTGATTGCGACACGAGTGTTTAACGGTGCTGTGTATCCAATTTATGGTGGTCCGGGAGGTGCAAAGACTTTGCAGGATGAGGGTGCCATTTTAGTTGGAGATATGGCGGGGCCCAAAGCTCGTATTTTGTTGATGCTTGCACTATCGAATGGAATGAATAAAGATAAAATTAATAAGTATTTTTCATTTTAGTTCAGCATAAATATATAAAAAGGGGAGTAGGCGTGTGCGTCTATTGAAAATTTCTTTTTCATTTGTTGTTCTTACTTTTTGTGTCAAATTTTTTGGTTGCTCGAGAATTTTGCTCAATCGAATAGGAAAAACCGTTGTTGTGACGCGGACCATGGATTGTCGTATTGATGATTCTCCTGAATTATGGCTTTGTCCTAGAGGAATGCAGGTTGATGGAGGTACGGAAAAAAACAGTCTTTCCTGGATTTCAAAATATGGCAGTCTTTTGATAAAAGCATGGAATAAGGAGGCTATTTTTGATGGCATCAACGAACACGGACTGAGTGTTAATCTTTTGTATCTTGGAGCTACAGAATATGAACCGGAAGATGATCGACCAACTGTTTCAACAGCTGTCTGGATACGTTATTTTTTGGATAATTTCAAAACGGTGAAAGAAGCAGTTGCAAATCTTGATGATTTTCGGCTTGTTTCGGTAAAAATTTATGGTGACCTATATCCGCTTCATATTGCTCTGTCAGACGCAACGGGAGATTCGGCTATTGTTGAATATATAAACGGCAAATTAACAGTTCATCATGGGCCTGAGTATGTTGTGATGACGAATGACCCTATTTATTCTGAGCAATTAAAAAATATGCAAAACTATGAAGGGCTTGGCGGAACATTGCCTTTGCCTGGAAGCATATCTTCAAAAGATCGTTTTGTTAGAGCAAACTATTTTTTACAATATCTACCGGTTGCCAATAGTGCGGTTGAAGCAGTGGCCTATGCCTTTGATTCCATTTACAATGTCTCCCGCTCATATTCAATACGAACACATAGTGCGAATCCAAATTATGAAAAACATCCGACGTGGTGGGTGACGGTCGCGGATTTGACCAACAAGGTTTATTATTTTAGATACACAAAAAAAATTCATACCATTTGGTTTGATATGAAGCATTTAAATTTTGAGTGTAGTGCAGATCCTATGAAGCTTGATTTAAAGTCTGTTGAACGGCCAGGGGAAAGTTCTGCTCAGTTTGAATCGTTGTGTGGCATGGAATGTAAATGAAAAATGATGTTGTAGTAAAAAATGGCGTTGTTATTCCTGGTCATGAAATTGAGATAACAGCGAGTGGTGCAGGAGGGCCAGGTGGTCAGCACGTCAATAAAGCCGCGACAAAAATAACGGTGCGCTGGAATGTGAACAACACAAAAGCGCTGACTGATATTCAAAAAGAACGTGTGTTGAAGAATTTAGAATCACGGCTCACTGCAGATGGTGATCTGGTCATTAGTAACAGTTCTACTCGAAGTCAGGTGCAAAACAAAAAAAAGGCGCTAGAAATTCTTGCAAAGACTGTCAAAAAGGCCTTGTATGTGCCCAAAAGACGTATGAAAACTCGTATTCCGAAAGAGAAAAAAGAAGCTCGTCTGCAGGAGAAAAAGCGGCGGGCTGAAGTCAAAAAGATGCGGGGCAAGATTCAGCATGATTGATTATGATTGCTATGGGAAGTAATAGTAGAAAAAAAATAAAATCTATTTTAGTTTTTTTGAAAGTATTTCTAGGTAGTTAACTGTTTCGTGTCGATTCATTTTACTGTAAATAGGAATAGTCATTTCTATTGCCTGTAAAAGATATGGTTTTTCATCGATTGTTTTGAGTATATCCAGCATTTGTTTTTCTAAGATGGGTACTTCTTCATTTGCTACAGCAAAAATAATTTCTGGTTCTGTACCGAAATATTTATGAACAACAACATTTCTGAAATCGACAATTTTTCTCCAATTGTTTTTATTGGGAAATTTTTTTTCCAAATTGTACAGGTCTATCAACTTTCTAACAGATTCCCCAATTTCTTGTAAATTTCTTATGATCAAACTAAAAATTGTTTCATCTGAAATGAACTCTTGATATGAAAGATTTTTTGTATGTCGCTTAATTCTGTCTATTGAAATCATGATGTTGACAAGATATAGCTCGGGACGACGCTTAAGCATATACTAAATCCTCTTCAATAAATTGCATAATAAATGGATGTATTGAATCAAAGTAGAAAAGATCAACCTTTTTTTTGAAATTTTTTTCTAGAAGTAGCTTCAATTGATATAGCTTATCGAAGCTTTTAACTTTTGATTTTATGAGGATGTCAATATCGCTTTCATCGGTTTGTTCGTCTCGAGCATAGGAGCCATAAAGCATAATATTATCCACATCAAATTCTTTTTTGAGAAGAGTTTTGTTTTTCCTGAGAAAGTCCAAGATGCTTTCTTTTGTTACCGTATCAACTTTCATTTTTTATTCCCAAACTCATAGCTTTTTGCTAAATATTACAAAAATAAGTGCCGCAACAGTGCTTACAAGTGCACCATACAAAAAAGTAGCAGCAGGTGCAATGCCCCCCCAGAGAGTTCCAGCGATAATACTGGCGGGTAATGCAGCAAGTCCTTTGATGGTATGGTACGCGCCAATGCTTGTTCCTTGTTCTTGTCCTTTTGAAAGGTCAGATACAAAAGCTCGCTGGTTTCCGTCCACAATACTGTTTACTAGCCCGTATGAGGCAAAAAGCAAAATATAAATCGGCAGTGAATTAAAAAGAGCAAACCCTGTTGTAGTGACGGCAAAAAGGCCGTATCCAAGTAGGAGTACTTTTTTTCTTCCGATTTTGTCCGAAAGTTTTCCAAAGGGGATCGAAAACCCTGCATAAAAAAGATTAAATAACACATAGAGCGCCAAAGAAATTCCAATAGCTTCTCTGCCGTTTACAAACAGTTGTTGCGCCCTGAGGATAAAAAACATGTAACTGAAGTTTGACAAAGAAAATAGTCCGGCTACGACAAGAAACAACTTTAGTTGTCGAGGAAGTCCGATCAACGTTGCACGAAATGAAATCTGTTTCTTTTCAGCCTTTTTTTCTTTTACAAATAGCAGTGGAATCAATGATGAAAATGCAATGGCGGCTGAAAGAAAAATAATTGTTTTGAATTGTAGTCCAAACCGCCAAAACAACAAAAATGCAAAGATTGAACCAAGAATAGCTCCGGTTGTATCAAGTGCGCGATGAATACCAAAAGCTTTCCCTTTTTGTCGGGGCATTGAGTGTGCAATTATGGCATCTCTTGGTGCATCACGCAGTCCCTTTCCTATTCTTTCAAGTCCGACAAAAATTAAAACATTGTGCCATGCTTTTGAAAGTGCAAGCAGCATTTTAAAAATGGATGAAAGAAAGTAGCCGGAAAAGACAAGCACTTTTCTTTTTCCGGTTTTGTCTGAAATATAGCCAGAAATAACTTTCAGCAAACTAGTGACACTGTCCCGCACGCCACCAATAATACCTATTGCAATACCAGCTCCTCCCAATGATTCTATGAATAGCGGCAAAATGGGAGTGATCATTTCACTACTCAGATCGTTCAAGAGACTTACTATTCCGAGCAGGACAATATTTGAAGAAATTTTGTTTTTTGTTGTCATGACTACCTCTTTTTTTGTTTTTAACTACAGAAGAAAATCATAACAAATTCAAAAATTTGTCGATAGAAAAGAAGAGACCCCCTTCTGGTGAAAACCAGAAGGGGGTTTAGCTGAATTCAGCAGGTATATTGATTGCGGTCAACAGTTAGTTGGTAGCTGCTTCTTTGTAAAGTTCACCAAAGATGTAGTCAGCAACAGAACCATCTTTTTCAGCTCTGTAAGAGAATCCTACCAAGTCACCTTTTTGAGTTGTCTTGCCGTTACCACGAAGGTAGATACCAGGCAAGTTACCGATTTGAGATTCTGCAGGAACATTTCTATACACTCTTGAATCAACACCTGCTACCTTGAACTCCCTAATTTGAAGGTCGGCTTTGATAGCAACGTGTGTGTAAGAGTCGTCAGCAACGTGTACCCAAGCATCTTTCAAGAACACTGTGTAGTCTTTTGTGCGAATGAAGATTTTGATTTTGTCTACAATTCCAGCTTTTTTGACACCAGCAAAGTGAACATTTTGCTCAAATCCAAGTTCATCTGTGAAGACCAAGTACTGGAGCTCTGCATTATTTTCATCTGAAGCTATTTTGAGTCCAGTAACACTGCATTCAACGAGTTTCTTGAAGCTAGCAAACTGGTCTTTGGACATAACCCAATATTCAGTTTCAACAGTTTTGCCGTCAACTTTAAAGTCAAGCTTTGTGCGATCAATCTGGGTGTTCAAGTCAACGTTCATTTTTTTAAGAAACTGATCATTGGCGCTTAATTCTGACTCTCTGTTCAGAACCATGCGTGTTTCAGCTTGGCATCCAGCGAATGCAACCAGCGCGCCTAAAGAGAGAAGAACTTTTTTGTTCAACATATGGTATTTCCCCACATTAAAAAATAATAAAAATAACTACCGCAACAACAAAAAATGGTGAATTCACAGTACAAAAATAGTTTACATGAACCATTTAAAAAAAAAAGAAAAATATTCTCTTTTCAACCTTTTATTCGACAGCAAAAAAAGTTTGTTTTCAGTTTGTCGTTTTCTGGTAGAGGGTAGTTTTGTTTTTGGTTGCTCTATTTTAAATCTGTAATAATTTTTGCTTGCATTAGCTGTTGTGATTGGATGAAAAAAGATTACGATGATAGTTAGATGCTTTGTTGGTTTAAAATAGAGAGGCAAGGTTTTTATGATAGTGGTCAAAGGCCTGAAATATACCTATCCAGGAGCAAATATCGAGACTTTGCAAGGTCTTGATTTTAAAGTTCACAAGGGTGAGATATTTGGTTTTTTGGGGCCCTCAGGAGCTGGCAAGTCAACAACGCAAAATATTCTTATAGGCCTGCTCAAGGGTTATAAGGGCTCCGCTTCCGTCATGGGGAGAGAGGTTAGTGAATGGGGGCAAGATTTTTATGAGCATGTTGGTGTTTCGTTCGAGTTGCCAAACCATTATTTAAAGTTGACTGCCCTGGAAAATTTGAACTATTTTCGTTCTTTGTATTCTGGCCAAACAGTTGATCCTTTTGAGCTTCTTTTCAAGGTTGGTTTGCAGCAGGATGCATGCAAAAGAGTTGCTCAGTTTAGCAAGGGCATGAAGGTTAGGCTCAATGTGGCGCGCAGCTTGATTCATAATCCAAGGCTGTTGTTTCTCGATGAGCCAACAAGTGGGCTTGATCCAGTTAGTGCTCGAAATATAAAAAATCTGATTTTGCAACTTCGCGATCGGGGTATGACTGTTTTTGTTACAACACATAACATGTCGGTGGCAGATGAGTTGTGTGATAGGGTTGCGTTTATTAC
>Ga0180432_10011992_pt1 | contig 10140 bp, 19 predicted proteins | sample SS_ome_10_FD_132414 | JGI IMG/M metagenome (GOLD analysis project Ga0180432, IMG submission 132414) | Hypersaline lake sediment archaeal communities from the Salton Sea, California, USA - SS_1_MS_2 metaG | ecosystem: Environmental > Aquatic > Non-marine Saline and Alkaline > Hypersaline >...
CTGTCTTCTCGTATTTTTCTACCAACTCGCGTCTCCTGTTTTGGAGATCACTGATGTCGGCGCACACTATAAGTTTGGTTGGTTTTAATGGCATAGTGATTAGTTAATTGTTTTTATTTCGCCATCTTCGATATAGATGCCGACCTTGCCGGTGTCATCTACTTTTTCAATCCAGACTTGGAAGTCTTTGTCCCGGGCCATCTCTTCGATTACCTTCATGTTTTCGGAATCGAGTAGAGATCCGTCCCGGATCAGAATGACTTTAAGTTTTGGATTGCTGGCCATGGCGATAGCCATTGATACTCGCAACTGTTCAGCTGCGGAAATTTGATCATAAGGAATCTTGTTAAATAAAACTCTGTCCTCTTCCCAGCTCAGGCCTTCGATAGGGAGCTTGGCTTCAGATAATTTCTTGGCCTTCTCCTCATCAACTGCTTGGATCTTAACAGTCAGACCATCATACTCCTTCTTCTTAGCGGTAGTCTTATCATGAGCTTCAAGTATGTTCTTGGCCCGGCGGATCATGACATTTTCAGTCTCGGAATTGCGGATCTTATCCTTCAGCGCCTCAATATCTACTTCAGTGTCTTTGACCTCCTGTTGCTTCTTGATATTCTCGGTGTGCAATTTAATCTCGCTTTGCAACTGCTCGATCTGTTTTTGTTTGGCGGCGATTGCTTCGCCCTCGATCTTGATCTGATTCTGAGCAGCCATGAATGTGGTGTGGACAGCGTTAGCGTCTTCCACTTGCTTACTCAGATCAGCAACAGAGACCTCTTCCCTATCCTTCATTTCGAGAGCGCCCTTTAGTTCTTCTTAAGTCGGAGATCCGATTGTTTTCATTTCTCGGCCGACCATTAATCTTTCCTGAGTTAGATCTTTCTTTTTCTGATCGAATGCATTGAGATCGATCCCAACGATTTTGTTGAGCTCATCAATCTGCTTCCTGCCATCCATCCGGGAGAACTCCAGCGGATCGAAGGAGAGATTGCCCATTATGTAATCGAGGAATTCCTGAGGGTTGCTGTATTTCTGGCCCTCTTTACTATTCACAGTCAGGTAGGATCCTTTTTCTGTGAATGATCTTTTAACAAGGTATCCGTCAACATCAATTTCGATCTCCCCCTTCTCTTCTCCGTCCCGGATAGGCTTATCTTGGACAGCTTTTTTACCGCCAAGCGCATACCAGATAGAGTCGAGAATAGAGGTTTTGCCTTGACCATTTCGACCGGTGATCAAGACTACATTTTTATTAGCGTCGAGCTGAAGCTCAACTGCTTTGATCTTTTTGATGTTGGATGATTTTAATTCGACTATTTTCATAGTTACTTCTTAGTATGTTTATACTTCCCTTTGACTATCCACCTTCGGACAAAGCCGCCGGGAGAATCGGCTTTGAAGATCCCCTCATACATCACGCGAGGCACGCCGGCGTAAGAATATACTCCGCCATTTTTGAATTTGATCTCCAAAGTCTGCGAGTCGTCGTCATATCCGGCCGAAGCCACATTTGACGAGACTACTGGGTGATGTTTGATTTCTGGCATAAGGTTAATACTTAGGGTAGCGTGGTTTGTATTTGTTTCCGCCACCAAAATTTGACCTTTCTTTTTCTGCTCTCTTTTTAGAGCGACACTTTTTGCACCTCTTCGGTGGGTAGAGCCCCTTCTCTTGATAGAAGTCTTGCTCACCTTCGGTGAAGGTAAATTCTTGACCGCAGTCAATGCATTCGATTTGTTTATCCATAATTATTTTTAGTTTAATTCGCTTGGATCGAAGCGAACTTGATTACTCTTTTTAGTTGAGTAGCCGGCTGTCAGCTCACGAATTCGACTCAATTCCTGATCACTGTAGCCGGGGCAGGTATTCTGCCTCTCAATTATTAAGTTTTTGAAGTCGCTGTATTTAACCTCCCAGTCTCCAATTACAGCGTGATTGTTACGCGCTTTTGAAATCGCGCTGGCTGGGGTATTGTCCCAATCGATTTTCTCAATATCGTATTTATATTGGAACTCGATCTTGGGCTCTTTTTTGGGCTTAACATTTTTAATCCAGATCTTCTCGAATCGTTTAAAAGTATCCTCAAGGTTGATCTCGACTGTATTATCCGGGCAGATGAAGTGGTAGGGATTTTTGTCCTGCTGGTAGAGATCGAATTCGAATCTCCCACCAGTGCCTTGATTAATCATCAGCAGGATCCCGCGCTTTATCTTAAAGTGATACATGTAGATCGCCAGCTGTTTGAGGTAGGATGTTTTTACCTCGCCATTCCTGATTTTGCTGTGTTGCTGTCCGCCATAATAAGTTTTGACCTCGACCAAAACCTCTTCTTTACCGAGTAGAATGCCGGCATCCGGATAGCCTGAGATAGGAACTTTATTCTTTCCCCATTCGAAGTAGCATCTCTCGTCGTTAGCAAACTTCTCTATGAGTAGTCCGGATCTCCGGAGTAAATTGACTACTGCTTCCTCCGTTAGCTTGCGCATTTGGAGCATCATGAGCTTCTCTTCGCTGATCGGGTTGGTTGGTTCGGTTCCCATCCACCGGTGGAAGATGTCGAACTCCATTACCTCCGACTCGCTTGCCCAGAAACTTGTTTTTTCCTTTCCGAGATACTCTTCCTCCCGGGAGAGCTTGATTGCCTCGTCCAGAATTGGAATTATTGTTGACATGTTTTTTATTTAGGCTTTTATAAGGTCGCATGTAGAGCTTTCCTGAGTTTGGCCCGCGGTAGATATGCCCAAAATTACGCAATACATCCAAAGATTTCTCGTCGAGCATATTGAGCAGGTTACCATGCTCCACCTTATGTTTTCGCTTCTTAGTTGTCATAAATGTATTATATCACACCACAATCTGTAAAACAAGCTCTCAATTATCCCCAGTCTGCTTTTTCGCCTCTTTATAGATTGCGCTGGTGAAGTATCTACCTTTGTTAGACGGGCCAATTTCGTTGGTTATTGACCACATGCGACGGACAAAAGAATCATCAAATTTTTTGCAGATCCGCATATAGACTCCGATATGCTTCATGTCCCCGAAGTCCTGCGCGATTTGCACAGCAAGATCTTGGTGCCGGGTGTGGATTCGGCTACTTGGTTTGCGATCCTTGATCTTTTTGAGTTGATCTTTTATTGATTCCATCTATATTTTTCCTAAAGTGATCGGGATGGGAGCAGGTTGACCAGTGAGGAACATACCCGTCTATCACCTCGCCACTTTTAGTAACGACCTTTATTGGTTTTGCATCTACCGGCATGAATTTACCGGCGAGCGTCTTGAGAAACATGATGTCTTTATCACACTTCTCACATTTCCTAATTGTCATAGGCTTCGATCTTGACTTCGATCAGTCCGCTTTTTAGACTGCCGATCTGGGAGAAGGCGTAGCTTGATAAATCGATCTCCCGGCCAGTCCATGCTTCCGGACCAAAATCATTGATATACACTACCACTGACTTGCCGTTAGCCAGATTGGTAACCTTCCAATGAGTGTATCGAGGAAGATCCCGGCTGGCTGCGGTTGCATGATCAATGCTCCATTGCTTGTTGCCGAGCTTATAATCATACCAGCTGGCCGTGCCTGTGGTTTCAAACTTGGTTCGATCTGATATTTCCGCGCGCTCTATCTCTAAAGGCTCAGGCCAGAGAGCGAGGGTCTCATCAGTTCCAGCTTTGAATCCCATTGACCAGATATTCATGATCGCTAACCAGATCATGATTATATACAGAAGGACGCGGAGAAATCTCCCGTTGTGCCTTTGTTTGTATCCGATAAGGGATTCAGTCATGGCGTCGTTCATTGCGTCATGACCAGATAATTGATGTCTCATAGTAGTGTGGCTTGTGAGTTATGCAAGTCATCAATGTCCTTGATGATCCGTCCGTCCTCGATATTGAAATCAATCCCTTCCCAGTATTCGGTATCGGGTGCGAAGTCTTGAATCGTGCACCGGTGGATCTCCTCTTCGAAGTATCCGATTTGATGTTTTTCTTCTTTGGAGATGATAGCGTATTTTGGGATCTCTTCTCCCTTCAGGAACTTAGCGCCTTTGGTTGTCAGGCAGTAGTTGCCGGCCATATCCTTGCCTCTGACTTTGGCGATCAGGCCATGAAAACGAGGCCGGGATAGATTGCCGACTTGGTTTGAAGTGAGCTGGCCTTCTTTCACCATGGTAGGATAATCGATTTGGCCAACAGCAATCTCCATCTCTTTTCGGGGATGGACGCAGTTGATTCCTTTGCGCCGGATAGCGGTAGCGATAGCTTTTAGAATATCGACTGTCCCGCGATCAACAGCTAAAAGGTAAGTAAGGGATTGTCCGCAACAGGAGCAGACTTCTGGCTTGTAGTTGACTCTTTGCATATTTTTTTAGCGCTTAAAATTTGGTAACCTCGACCTTTATAATTAGCGGTTACATTAATTACTTTGCCCTTCTTCTTCAGTTGTTTTTGTGTTGTCTTCTTCATGGTTTTTGGGCTCTCCATCCTCTTCCTTCTTCTCTGGTTCAGGTTGAGGTGGGAGATATTCACTTACGATCAGCACAAGGCCTTCGAAAGGCAATGGGAGCGGATATTCTCCCGGAGTCGGGATGACTGCTCCCTGTCTTGCATGCACTGATGCTTTAGTCTCCGGAGTCCCCTCGTTGTTTGAGTGAACCCGGGCATTCTTGAGCTCGTGATATACTTTGTTAAGCATATTGTGGAGCTCTTGAGGTGCGTCGTGGATCATAATTATTTACTTAGATCGTCATACTTCCACGCCTTATCTGACATCTCTTGAAAAGCATTTGCTTCAATCATGATGACAGTTCCTTCAGGCATAGCGTATGCGATAACTTCTTTGTTTAATGCTCTTGCAATGCACTCTTCCAGCTGTTTTGTTCGCTGGCCGGCACGCAAGGGAGATTTGATTTCGATAGTATCACTCATAATTATTTATTAAGGTGATACCAAACCGCACTCCTCGAACAGCCAATTTTATTGGCGATAGCTCGTTCGCTCAGGCCTTTTGCTGATAGAGCGAGTATTCTTTTGATCTGTGCTTTAGATAGTTTCATAAATTTGCTTGGGCGGCTTGCTCCTCGCGCTTCTCGAATTCCTCGAGAGAGAGAATGCCGGCCTCCCATTTTTTCTTATCGCAACTCCAGCAAATACCAAATAGCTTTAGATAGTTTTTGTCTGCGATCGAGTATTGCTTTTCACCGCATCTCTTGCAGTGATCAGGCAGGACTGCCTTCTGCACCTCACCGCTGACATAATCCATCATTTGTAGTGGTAGATTGCTCATGTTGATTTCTTTTTAGGTTTATTAATTTTTCGACCTTTGTTTATTACATGGCCAAGCTCCTTCTTCTTATCACGATATTTCGCGATAGCTTTGGTGTGCTCGATCCGATCATAATTCTGAAGCCAGACTTTATCTCTAATCCGGCGCTGGCGATCTCTTGCTTTAATTTCGGGCTTGACTATAAATAATATAATTTTTTTGGTTACTCCGTAGATCTCGGCAACCTTCCTCGAAGATTTGAGCTCTTGATATTTAGCTCGCACCTCCGGATACTGTTTAGGCAGGATTTTATACCGGCCGTCCAGCGATTTGTCTTCGTATTTCTTTATTTCTTGTGGCATATAATTATCATTCGCCTGTGGGCAGAGCCGCAAAACACGGAATAAATCAGATAACCTTGATGTTTGCTGGGTATGCTGGAGCACTACTCCATTACATATTTATCCCACCACCATAGGAACCGCGCGGTTGCCCTATTCCGAAGAGATGGATATTTACCTGCTGATTACCAGTTCAGAGTTTTTTAACACTCTAATACCCACAGGCGGGTAATAATTAATTATTAATTTCGAGGGGAGCGACCCCCCGGGCTTCGGATGACCAGTCTTCCACCCGGGGAGTCAGTCGATAATGCTGACATACACATGGCTCTATTGACGCATGTTGGCTGCAACATTATGACTTCCTTGCCGGTGAACGAGGCAAGGAGATCGATCGGGGAGCTGTTTCCTCTGCCGATCTCCGTGTCTCAGCTGTTTCCTCTGTAAGCTGTTTCCTCTGTAATTTATCACCGGTAGAAAAATTATCCGGCGGGGTTCGGGGCGTTTAGCCCCCGCCTTCAAATTTTACTCGGCCACTATTTTTTCAAGTTCGCCTTCAATGTAGCTTGTCAATTCGTCGTAGGTCATTGGCAAGCCGTGAATATCGGCCAGCAGTTTTAGCTTCAGGGTCTCGGCCTTGTCCAGCTTCTTGCCGTTGGCTCGGCTTAGCTTCTCAAGCTCGGCGTGGTCATTTTTAATGTTCAGCTCGTCCTTGTGATAGCTTAGTGAAAAGCCCAGTTTGCCGATTTCCTTCTCGGCCTTTGCGCTGTCAATCTCTGCTTGCTTTATTGTCGCGCGTAGTTTTTTAATAGCCGGATTGTTCTCGGCTTGGTCAAGCAGTTGTCTGCTTAACTTATTCTCGGCAGTGCTAAATGCATTGCGGATTTTACTCACGCGCTCGTTGATTTTAGCTTCAAAAAGTTTGTATAAAACTTTTTTCTGCTCTCCGTTCAATAGCTTTTTATTGGCCATTTCGCGGATTTTTTCTTGTTGTGTAGCCATAAATTTGTCCTCTCGGCCGGACTAATTTCTATATAATTTGCTTAGATAGTAAATCACTCCGGCAATTATTAAGGCCAGCCATTGAGCGGGATGTAATTTTTCAGGATTTTTTTTGCTCATAGTTGTGCCTCTTATTATTAATTGTCAATGAGCTTGGCGCTCATCACGCCCCGAAAATTAATAGCAATAATGGATGTTATTTAATTAGCTTGCCGGAGCTAAACCCAGCCGGCTTGCCTTCTCATAGACGGCCTCGCCGTTGGAGAATATCCCCACGCAAATCAATGGTGTTGTAAATTGCGCGAAGATTTTTTCAATCTTGGCAATTTGTTTTTGGATATAATTGTCGGCGGTCGCGGATATTGCATCCTCGCCCCATTCAAAATTATCTCCCTCGTATTGGTCGGTTATATCCACCCGCCAATCAAGGTTAAGCCCGCCATAATAGCCACCTCTCACAATTAAGCTGATAGTTATACCCCATTTGCCAATTATTCGCTCAATCTCCGCGAAGACTTGGCCTTCATAGCTTCTCAAGCTGTCCGGCTCGGAGCGGTCGGCGGGCGTGGCTTTTGGTAGTGCGCTTTGCACATTCAGGATTAAATCCTCGTAGTCAAATTCGTGTTCGCACTCGCTCGCAAAAATTCTGCTCGCTTTGCGATTGTGAAAATTAGGTGTGCTCATAATTTTATCCTCTCGCCATCATTGCTATTAATTTTTAAGGTGCGATTTCGGAGCTTAGCCGGCGTGTTTTATTTCCTATCCGCTTGCGCGGTGGTGTCCGGAATAGCTTTGTGGTGGCTTCCGCTTTATCCACCGCCGGCATTGAGCTCTCAAGGGGAGCGCCGGAGCGCCCCGTCTTCAGGTCTCAATCGTGCTTTGTGCTCTCATCTTTGAGCCAGATTTCAAATTCGTTGTAGCTGTCGTCGGAGTATAGCGCGTCAAGGTCTTCCGGCAATACTTCCACGAAGTCGTCATCATCCGTCGCAAATCCTCTGCATACAATTATCGCTTGCGCGGGGTCAATCACTTCATTGGCCAGTAGCCAGAGTGCTTGCTCCTTTGTTAGCTGTCGCGCGTCCGTGATTGTCTTGATTTCGTAGCTCTTTACATACTCGGCTTTTACTTCTTCATCAAGGCATTGGCGGAGCTGTTCTTTGCCATTGTATCGGGTGTCAATTTTTACAAAATATGTTTTCATATCTTTATTTTTTAAGCGGTGGCTGTTGCTTTATGCGCGCTTTCCGCAAGTAGCCATTTCAGGGGAGGCGAAGGCATTTTCTTTTATACTCCCACCACCACCGCTATTATTAATTATTAAGGTTTATCTCTATACATTGCCAGCGCTTGCCGGAGGCCGTCAACATATCCCTCGCGGTAGTCTTCCGTCCATTCGCCGGTCAAGTCTTTGCCGGATTGATAGTCAATTTGCGCTTCCAGCTCTTCAATAAATTGCGGGTCAAGGTCAAGGTCAAGGTCAATTAGCTCCCATTCAAATCCGGCCAGCGCTTCCCAACATTCGTCAATCTTTCCCGCGTCCAGTAGGCCTTGCTCAATCTTCATATCGCAGTCAATGGAATGATAGTCAATCAGTTGCTCGCAGGCCTCGCGCTTTGTCTCAAACAGTGTCGGCTCATCTCCGCCAAAATATCGGTCTTCAAATTGTAGGTCTCTTATTTTATACATAGTATTAATTGATTATTGAGCGGGAGCGCCGGCGGTTTAGCCCGCGCCCCTTGCTCACTATTCAATTTCGCTTAATTGCGCGATTGCGCCGTCAAGTCTTTTTTGCTTCTCATCCTCGCTTAGCTCTTCCCAGTCTTCCGGCATTATCAGCCCCTTGCCTTCCAATCCGGCTTTGAGCATTCTCTTCTTCCAGTCGTTGCTCGCTTTTTGGTCGCCGGCGTGGAATATCTCGCCCAGCTTTGCCACTGCTCCGATTGAGCCAAACATTGATTTTACTTCCTCGTGCGCTCTTCCGGCGCATTTATCCAAAAATGCTTTTTTGTCTTCCTCGTTTAGATAGCCGGTTTTGTCCAGTAGTTTATGGATTACGCTTTCAAATTCGTAGCTCTCCCAAGTTCGGTTAAGGTAGCAAATTTTGGTCTTGTCGTGCTCGTAGCCATTGACTATGAGCGTGGCCTCGTGCTTAAAAGCGGTTCTCGTCTTCTTCCACTCGCACACGATTTCGGCCTCGTCGTTAATCTTAAATGTTTTCATATTTTTATCCTCTCGGCCGGTCGGAGCGCGGAGCTTGTCCGCGCGCCAGCCGGCAATTAAATTATTATAGGGAGGCCAGCCGGTCGGTCGTGCCGTGTCGCCTCGCTCCCCTGTTTTTCAATGAGCTTGCGCGGTAGGCCATTAAATAATTTTATTATTGCCTTGCGCTTGCTCGCTCATTAATATGGTTTTTCAAAATACGCTTGTAGAAGGAATACACCCAGCGCCAGCAGTAGAAGGATTTTGTCCTGTCGGCGGAGCTCGCCTTTGAGCTCATAGTGATAGTATTGCCAGCTTGCGCCTTTGATGTCGTTCCAGTTTTTTTGATAGTTTTTCATATTTTTGTTTTTATTTTATTAATAGTTAAATATCGTTCTTAATCTTTCTTACACTTTAATTATAGCAAACTGACAGACTATGTCAAGTGTTTAATCTCGTTAAATATAGCTATTTTAGCCCCATTTTAAGCCATTTTTTAAGGGTGTAAAGTTATCCACAAGTCAATGGTTTATTTTTGTTTTTTCGTGCGTGTAGAATTCCCCAGTTATCCACACCCCAGCCCAGCGGAGCGGAGGCCGGAGCGCTCATTAAAAAGCGCGCAGGCCGGAGCGGGTCAAGCCGGATTGCCGGTGTAAATAGTTAAATATCGCCATTTCGCGCCAAGTATCAAAAAAACAAGGCCACACAAGGCGTTTTAAGCGATTTTATTTTTCTTTTTGATATAAGTATCGCGGAGCTTTATTAATTTATAGGCCTATTCGCGCGCCTGTCATTATCTGTCATTTGTTATCAGCCCGCGCCAGTCTTCCGGACAATCTTCAGGGGAGCTTTTTTAATAAATAGTTATTCATTATTTTTGCAGGTTCGTGTCGCCTCACCATTGTGTCAATCAGTGCTTGCTCATTGCCTCACCGCGCCCGCGCCTGTGTTGCACATTGTCGCACGCTTGCGCGCCGGTGCTCACGGGTGTTGCTCTTGTGTTTTACACGATTGCACGCGGTGCGCGCACGGGTGTTTTAAGCATTGATTATATCGTCGCCGGTGCGAAGAATTCCCCGAAGGCCGACAATAAAAAAAGCGTGCAGTATGTTCGCACGGCTCTTGATTGTTATTAGTAGTCATTATTAATCAATAATAGCTTAAATTAGCCATTTCGCCCCCTTAGTGTATTAATAGATGTATGAGTAGTATGTTCGCATAGATGATAAGTGCGCACGAACATTGCTACACCTCATCCGCACACACTGCTACACCATTGCGCACGCAGTGCGCAGGGTGTTGCATTAATGGCGCACACCTTTGTTAACA
>Ga0180432_10011993_pt1 | contig 10138 bp, 7 predicted proteins | sample SS_ome_10_FD_132414 | JGI IMG/M metagenome (GOLD analysis project Ga0180432, IMG submission 132414) | Hypersaline lake sediment archaeal communities from the Salton Sea, California, USA - SS_1_MS_2 metaG | ecosystem: Environmental > Aquatic > Non-marine Saline and Alkaline > Hypersaline >...
ATTGTCTACCTTCAACTGGGCGATGCCCGCCGCGCCATCGGGTGCTACGAGCAGGCGCTGGCGATTGCCCGCGAGATCGGTGACCGGCGCGGGGAGGAGAATGCCCTGGGCAACCTGGGGAGTGCCTACGCGCGCCTGGGCGACGCCGGCCGCGCCATCGGGTACTACGAGCAGGCGCTGGCGATTGCCCGCGAGATCGGTGACCGGCGCGGGGAGGGGAACGCTCTGGGCAACCTGGGGATTGCATACAAGAACCTGGGCGACGCCGGCCGCGCCATCGGGTACTACGAGCGGGCGCTGAAGATTGACCGCGAGATTGGAGATATAGCAGGAACAGCGACTGATTCGTTCAATATGGCCCTGCTGCACGCCCAGCAGGGAGCGCCAGACCGGGCGCTGCCACTGGCGCAAGAGGCAGCTCGCATCTTTACCCAAATCGGCCACACCCATTACGCCCAACATGCCCGACAACTGGTGGCCCAGATCCGGGCCGCGATGCGCTGACACTCGTCTCACGCATCATGCATCACGCATCACGCTGGACGTTTGACCCAACACGAATGGAGAGCCAACATGTCAGAGAACGGTGGCCCCACAACCCAATCGGGAACCTACTTCCAGAACACGGTAGCAGCCTGGTTTATGGCTCAGATGTACCACGATGCCACCCGCGGACGCAGTGAGAACCGCGTCGTTCGCGTGCGCTGCGAGGCCCCCACAGACGTAGACGACGTGGTGGTGACCTTCGAGCGGGGCATCCACTACGTGCAGGCCAAGGAAGCGCTCTCGGCGAGCGGGAAAGCCTGGACCGGCCTGTGGCGGCATTTCTGGAAGCAGCTCGACCGCATGGCCCTCGAACGCGACCGCCTGGTCCTGTGGGGTGGTCAGCACACCGATCTGTTCAAGGGGCTGCAAGGGATGACCAGGCGCGCACAGAGCGTTCCGCCAGGACCCCACCGCCGGCAAGTCAACGAGCTCATTCGCCGCTTGACTCAGAAGCAGCTTGGCTGGCTGGACGGCATCGTGGCCATCATCTGCGACTATGAGGCGGAGATCGCCTCAGCGCGAGAGGCTACTCCGGGGGGCGTGGACGTAGCCCGGTCCGATGTCTTCGAACTGCTGCGGGTGGTGGACGTAGTGGTAAAGGGAAGCGCCGAGGAAATTAAAGAGCAGGCAATCAACACCTTCCTGAGCGACGCCGCCGACGCCGCCACGACCTTTGCCACCCTGCGCGACCTGGCAGCCGACAAGGCCCGCACCCGTGGGTCGTGGGATTGGGAGGCTCTGCACGCTGTCTTGGTCACGCGACAAGCGCAATCGATACCAGGGGCGCCCGGCATGCCTGAGGGCAGTGTCGAGCTTGACGGCGAACGGGAATCATTGGAGCGAGAACTAACGATCCACCAGCGCAACCTGCGCAAGCTCCGTGAGCAAAAGGCCATCTATGGAGCAGGTGCGGCACCTCTTCACCTGCTCAACCAAATTGAGCACGAGCAGCAAATGATCCGAGACATCGAACGCAGCCTGGGTAGATGAGGGAGGAGGCCACTTATGACAAACCATGAAAGGGAAATTCAGCACTGGCGGGATCTATTGAATCAGCATCGCCAGAATGCACGGACGTTGCGGAAGCAACTGGCTACCTTTGCCAAGGGCGAAGAACGGCTGGACAAACTCAACCAGTTAGCGGCCGAGGAGGATGATATCCGGCGAGCCAAGGCCGCGCTGCGCGGGCTGGACGAACTGCCCAAGCAGTTGCCCGGTGACCCGGAGGAGGTCGAGTCTTTCCCCGGGCGCTTCACCGACGAGTTTCCCTGTCCCATCGCCATTGCCTGTCACCGCTTCAACCAGGCTACCGGTGACGTGGAGCGTTTCCGGCGACTGGACGATCTTTTGCAGCACGCAGTCAAGTACCTGGCGGCCATCGCGCTGGCCCAATATCGGGCCGATTTACCCCAAGAGGACCAGCTGCGTGAGTGGCTGGGGGCACTCTCCCGTCCCAACCTGGATGTATGGGTGCGGATGTTAGGTGAGATCTGCGACCATTATGAGCAAGTGCAAACACTTCCCAGGGTCGCAAGCGAGTTAGTGAATGCGTATCACCTTGCGGTGAGCGACGACTCGCCCATTGCCCGGGGACATCGCATGGCCGTTGAGGCACTGGAAGGGGGGAAGGCCGTCCGCCACATTGATGAGACCACGTGCCGAGCGTTTCTGGAGCAATGGGTCGCCCATCGCCACGAGTGGGAGGCCGTCGACTCAGAGGCCGCCGAGTGCCAGAAGCTCTCGTGGGTCTTGCGGCCGGCCTTGCGCCAGCTCCTGGAAGGGTTCGCCCTGATGGTTAAATATCCTCTGCGCTACATCGAACGTGCCGACCGGACCGAGGAAGGTTGGGCCTACACGATGCTCTCTTTCCAGGGGCACGCCGAATGGCCTGCTCCGTCGAAAGCCCCCTTTCGCGATGCTTCCCAGAGTGAGACACCCGACTACTCACACCGCCGTCTCTACCTGTGTGCTCCCGATGGCCAGCCACTCCTCAACTTGCACCCCATCCTGATCTCGCACCTCTACCATCTCTACTTCCTGGAGTACAACGTGGAGAACCGAGAGGTCTGCTACCGTCCGTGCGCTCCAGGTAAGATGTTCTATCCCCCATCCTACTTCAAATCTCTCGCTTTGACGTGTCTCGGTCCACCAGAGGAGAGGGAAGAAGAGGAGGAAAACGTAGTTGATCGGTTGGATCGAGCCAGTGACGAACTGGAGAAGGAGGAGCAGAAAGAGCGCTGGATCAAGACACCACTGCCGGTCCTGGCGGTCCACCTATCCTCAGAAGGTCGCCAGGCCCTGGAGATTGCCCTGGGCGAAGCCCTGCGCATCGGTCATTTCTGGCTGGGCATCGAGTTCCTGCTCATGGGGCTCTCCAAGCAGGGTGGCCGCCCCCTGAGCGAACTTTTGCACGAGCTGCGGGCCAGCCGGGGCGAATTCCGTGGTGCGCTGCGCGGGATGGTCCGTGTCGTGACCAAAGAGGACTGGCGGCGGTTGGACGTGGCCGAGCTCGGCGCCCAGGCTTTCGACGAGCTGCAACCGGCCGACCGGGGTACCCTGCCCGCCGACTTTGTGGAACTCCCGGAGGGTGAAAAGCATTCCCCCATCGTCACGCCCCGCATGATGCAGGTGCTGCGCGACGCCGCCCATCTGGCAGGCGAGGAGCAGATCGGCCACACCCACCTGCTCCTGGCGGCGCTCAAGCACCCCAACTGCGTGCCTGTCAACCTCCTGCTGGGCCTGGCCGTCCAGGCCGGCTGGGATCCGAGGGAGGTGCCGGCCTGGGTGGTGCAGCAGACTGGCATCGAGCCTCTCGATTTGGACCGGGATGCTGAACCACGGTCAGGCGGTCCACCCGTCCGCCCGGCCCGGCCCGACGGCAAGCAGCCGCCCGCGCTCAAAGTCCGGGGCGTGCTGGCCAGGTACGGCCGCGACCTGACTGACCTGGCCCGGCGCGGCGATCTGCGCCCGGCCGTCGGCGAGAGCGCACACAAGGCCATGGTGCAGATGGGGCTGATCCTGCAGCAGACCCAGGCCAACAACCCCATCCTGCTTGGCGACCCCGGCGTGGGCAAGACCGCCATCGTCGAGGGCTTTGCCTACCGCCTGGCGACCGATCCCAACGTCGTTCCCCAACTGGCGGGCAAGCGTATCGTGGACCTGCCACCGGCGGCGCTGCTGGCGGGCACCAAGTATCGGGGCGACCTGGAGGAGCGGCTGCAGAAGCTGGTGGCCGAGGTGCGGGCCGCCGGCGGTAGCACCGTCGTCTTCATCGACGAGCTGCACACCATCCTGGGCGGCCGGGCCGAGGGCGGTCTGGGCGCCATCGCCGATGTCCTCAAGCCGGCCCTCGCGCGCGGCGAGTTCCCCTGCATCGGCGCCACCACCGTCGGCGAATACCGCCGCTACGTCGAGTCCGACCCGGCCCTGGCGCGGCGCTTCACTCCCGTCTGGATCGAGGAACCCACCGTGGAGGAGGCCGTCGAGATCGTCGGAGCAGTGGCCCGGGAGCGCCTGGGGCCGGACCACCGCGTAAAGTACCCCCAGGCCACGATCAAGGAGGCCGTCCGGCTGTCGGTCCGCTATCTCCACGATGAATTCCTGCCCGGCAAGGCGATCAAGCTGCTCGACCAGGCCGGCCCAAGGGTGGTCATGGGCGGCTCGCTGAGCGGAAGGGAGGATGTGGACGCGGACAAAAAGCATCCGCCGGACCAGACGGTGACCGATGTGGTGACCGTGGAAATCGTGCGCGAGATCGTCTCCGAGCGCACCGGCGTCCCCTTGACGCGCCTCAGCGAGGACGAAAGCAAGAAGCTGATCGGCCTGGCAGAACAGTTGAAAGAGCGGGTCAAGGGCCAGGACGAGGCCGTGAAGGAGGTGGCCCGCGTGGTCAAGCGCGCCCGCGCCGGGCTGGCCGACCCGCGCCGTCCACTGGGCGTCTTCCTCTTCGCCGGTCCGACTGGGGTCGGCAAGACCGAGCTGGGGCTCGCGCTGGCCGAGGCCCTCTTTGACGAGGAGGACGCCATCCTGCGGCTCGACATGTCCGAGTATATGGAAAAGCACCAGATCTCCCGCCTGATCGGATCACCCCCCGGCTACGTCGGCTACCAGGAAGAAGGGCAACTCACCGGTCGCCTGCGCCGCCGTCCCTACAGCGTCATCCTCCTCGACGAGATCGAAAAGGCCCACGACGACGTGCAGCACCTCTTTCTCCAACTCTTTGACGCCGGGCGCCTGACCGACGCGCGCGGCAACCTGGCCGACGGTCGCAACGCCATCTTTGTGATGACCACCAACCTGGGGGCCAAGGAGGCGATGGGATTCATCGGTAAGCCTGTGACCTTTCGGGAAAAGCTGCAAACAGCCATTGAAAAGTATTTCACACCAGAGTTCCTCAACCGCATTGACCGCATCGTCTACTTCAAGCCACTCACCGAAAAGCTGCTGCTGGAGATCTTTGACAAGTTGTTCAAACCGGTGGCGAAACGCTTTCTAGCACAGGGCATCCATGTCGAGGTGACCGAGCCATTCAAACAGTATCTGTGCCAGAAGTATACCAGCAAAGAGCGCGGCGCGCGGCCCTTGGAGCGGGCCATCGAGGACGAGATCGTCGCTCCTCTCACCGACAAACTCCTCGCCGGTGAGATCGGGCGTGGGATGAAGGTCACCGTTGGCGAGGGCGCGGAGTGGGAGGTGAGCGACGCGCCGCCGCTCCTCGATCCACAAGATCCCGATGCCCGCGATGAGCTCAAGGCGTGGAATGAGGCCCACTTTGACCGCGAATTCGAGAGCCTGGCGGCGCGGCTGCGCGAGCAAAAGATCGAAATCGAGATCGACGAGACTGCGATGGACTTTCTCTGCGATCCATTCTGGACCGAGACGACCCTCGATCGAGCGCTGGTCCAAATGGTCGAACAACCCGTGGCAGACAAGTTGGAGGCGGGCGAGCTCCATCCCGGCGATCGCGTGCAGGTGCAAAAGTACGCCGATCATCTAGAGTTCAAGAAGGCAGAAGGGGGCGAAGGATGAGCGAAAGCAGAACACTGAAGCTGGAGGTATTGAGCGGGCCGCTGGATGGAGCCACGATTGCCCTGGAAACAGACGCGGAATGGACCCGTGCCGGAGATGGAGAGACTCCCCTGACCTTCCCCTGGGACACCGAACTGGGCGATCCCCAGGCCCGCTTCACGGTCGATGCGGAGGAAGGCCGCTGGTACCTGGAGGGCCTGGATGCCCATCACGGCACCTACCGCGTCAACCGCGAGGAACGGCTCACAGGGAGAAAAGTGCAGGTGAAGGGGGGAGACATCCTCAAGGCCAGCAACACCTGGCTCCTGGTCCGCCAGGCATAACGCGCGCCGACAGCCCTCACGTTTCACGTCGTTGCTCGTTTGCTGACCCGCTCGCGCGCAGAAAGGAGCTCACCTAATGAAAACCTTCCCCCCCGGCACCCGCATCGGCCGCTACGAAATCGCCGGCCGCCCCCTGATGGGCGGCATGGGCATCGTCTACCTCTGCCTCGACACCGAGACCGACCGCCCTGTGGCCCTCAAGACCTTCCGCCCTAAACTCCTCCCCAACCGCGCCGCCCGCGACCGCTTCCTCCGCGAGGGCACCACCTGGGTCGACCTGGGTGCCCACCCCCACGTTGTCCAGTGCTATGATGTCCTCTACATTGACTCGGAAGTCTACCTGGTCCTCGAACTCGTTGCCAAGGAACAAGGCCGCGACGATGCCTCTCTTCGCTCCTGGCTCACGCCAGGCCAACCACTCCCTTTAGAGCAGGTGCTCCTCTTTGCTCTCCAGATTGCCCGTGGAATGTCCCACGCCGCCGTGACCATTCCTGGGTTTGTCCACCGTGATCTCAAACCCGAAAACATCCTCATCGGTGCAGATTATCTCTCCAGAGCCCCTGTCAACCGCGTCCGCGTCACCGACTTTGGCCTCGCCACCATCCTCCAGGAAACCGCCCGTTACCTTGACAACGTCACAACAAGCGATATGCGACATGCAATACGCAATCCAAACCGGTTGCCACCTGTCCGAAGAGGGTGCCCACCTGCGAGGGTATTGAGACATACCAGACGAGTTGAGAGCGTTCAGAAGGTAGACGCAGGGGGGCGCAGGCCGGGGCCTGTTGAGTTCTCTCTCAGGACGACACACAACGCAGAGCAACGCACCTGCAGGTGCGTCGCTCCGTCAGTCTCTGTAGGATCAGCCCGCGAAAAAGTACCCCCGCCCGTGCACTGTCCGGATCAGCCTTGGCTTGCGAGGGTCGGCCTCCAGCTTGTGGCGCAGGCGGTAGATGTGCGGGCGCACGATGTTCTGGGCCTCTTCCACGTTCACGTCGTAGCCCAGGGCGGCTTGGGCCAGTGTGTGGCAGGATAGGACGGTGTCTGGGTGCCGCATCAAATAGGCCAGCAATTTCGTCTGATCCTCAGTGAGTTCAGCGGCGCGGTCGTCTGTGTCATCGGACGCCGCGACCACGGCCTGGCGCTTTTCCAGATCGAGCCTGATCCGGCCAGAGCACAGGGTGCCCTCTGGATCATCTACTGACGCTGTCTCTTCTGCCGCCCTGGCGCCACGCAGTTCGTTCAGAGTCTGCTCCATCACCGCCAGCAAGTGTCTTTGGTGCAGGTGTTCGGCGCGCGGTCGCAGCGCACGGGCGGCCGCAGCGGCGATGTCGTGGGTGCTTGCTGGTTTGCGCAGGTAGTCAACTGCACCGGACTTGACGGCGGCGATGGCGCTATCCAGTGCGGCGTGGCCGGTCAGGATGATGATGGCCAGATTGGGATGTATCTGGTGGGCCTGTTGCATGACCTGGACGCCATCCATGCCTGGCATGCAGATGTCCAGTATCATTAGATCATAGCTGGTGCGTTCGAGTGTTTTCAGGGCCTGATTCCCGTCGCACGCCCCATCGGCACAGTACCCCAGCAGGCCGAGAGAGCGCACCAGCGCCGAGCGCACCTGCAACTCGTCATCCACGACGAGCACGTGGGCTCCTGGGATGGGAGGTGGGGTCATCGTTTCACTCATACACTTGTCTTCTCGCCCTTGCTGAGCCGTACAACCGGAAGCCTGACCGTGACCGTCACGCCCCCATCATCCGCCAGGTTCTCCACGCTGATCGTCCCATCATGCTGTTGGATGATGCTTTGACAGATCGCCAGGCCCAGCCCCGTGCCGCCTGGCTTGGTGGTGAAAAAGGGCTCAAAGATGTGCTCCATGTGTTCCTCGGGGATGGGAGGGCCATCGTTCGTCATGGCAAGTGCGAGCATGTCCCCATCGACACCTGCCGTGACTTTCAGATGACCACCGTCTCCGAGCGCCTCGATCGCGTTGACGGTCAGGTTGAGCAGGACCTGGGCGATCTGGCCCGGCACGGCAGGCAGAGAGGGTAGATCGGTGGGGAAATCAGTCGTCACCTGGATGTGGGCCAGTTGCAGTTGCTTGTTGACCAGTGCCAGCGTCCTGTTCATCAAGCTGGCGAGAGAGATTGGATAGCGTGTGTCGTCGGGCGGGCGTGCAAAGTCGAGCACGTCCTGGCTGAGCCCGGCCAGGCGCTCGATCTCGTGGTGGATGACGTTCAGGCGTGCCTTTTGTTCGTCCGGCTCCAGATCAAAGTCCTGGACCAGTTCGAGGTTGCTGCGAATGGCTTGCAGTGGATTGTTGATCTCGTGTGCCAGCCCTGCGGCCAGTTGTCCCATCGCTGCCAATCGCTGCGCCCTGGCGGCCCGTCGCTCTGCCTCCCTTTGCGCAGTGACGTCGCGGCCGAAAACCGCCAGCCGCGTCACGTTTCCCTGCCCGTCAAGGATCGGATACATTTGTGTGTCAAACACGATTGCCCCGCGCCTGTCCTCGAAACGGACCGGTTCGCCGGTACGCACGACCTCACGGATCCAATCTTGCCTGGACTTGATCAGTGCCGGTGACACGCTGTACTTGGTGAAATCCTGAGGCTGTAACCCCACGAGCTCATGTACCCCATTGCCCAATCTCTGAGCGGCTGTCCGGTTCAGATGCAGGATGGCACCATGGTCGTCCAGGAGAAGCACCGATTCGGTGGTCGCGTTCAGGATCGCCCGGGCCATCTCCTCACTTTGACGCAGGGCCTCCTCGGCCTGCTTGCGCTCGGTGATATCCTGCACCGCGCCGTATAGCTGGGCTACTTGCTCGTGTGCCTCGTCCCAGATCGGCCGGCCGTGGGCGCGCAGCCACCGTATCTCGCCATCTTTCGTGCGTATGCGGAACTTGCCCGTGCACGATTCGCCGGAGACGACGGTCTCCACGTACTGTTGGAAGAGGGGCAGATCTTGAGGATGGATGAAATCCGCCAACCTGCCAGGTGTGCCGATTTCGTCGAGGGTGTAGCCGGTGATGCGCGTAAAGGCTTCCGACATATCTTTGCCGAGGAACCTGCCGTTTGACTCGAGGCTGACGGCATAGGTAAAGTCCGAGGTGAGTTCGGAGGCGATTTGATAGAGTACGCGGGACGTCTCTGCGGCTTCGAGGAGCTGTGTCCTCTCTACAGCGATGGTTGTCAGAAGCAGGTAGAGGTATCTTTGCAGCGTCGTGACCAGCCCCAGGCACAGCGCCACGACGATGCCTTCATAGATCCAGGATTCGAGATCCAGCGGGTTGTCCGGGATCAGCAGCCAGCGTTCCATCCAGCCCAGGTGGGCGGTGAGCGCAAGGACTGCCAGGATGAGCAGGCTTAGGGAGGCGGCGATCATGCCGGGGCGCACCCCGATCAGGATCAGGGCCAGCATTGGCATGGCCAGGAGGAACACGCGGCCGTCGCCGGCCAGTCCACCGAGTGCCAGAGCCAGCGCCCCGACCAGGTATCCCGTCAACACCAGGCCCCATGCCCGCAGGCGCAGGCTGAGCCGGCGAAACACCGCCAGCCCGATGATGACCAGGTATATCACCAGATAGGGCAGCGACCCTGTCCAATGACTGGGGTCCTCGATGGCGTGGGCGATGTTCATTATCGTCAGCGGCGCTGCGCTGATGATCGTGATGATGTACAGGGCGTTCAGCACGCGGGTGCGCCAGGCGTTCAACTCGGTCTCGATCGCGAGGGCTGTGTCCGGAGCTATGTCTGTCGGCATCCTATTTCCTCCTATGACTCGCCAGGGTGAAACAACGGACGGATGTGTTGAGAGCTACCAGCACGCTGAAATATCCGTGCTCAGGCCAAGATATCGGTTGTTCTTCTTCAGGTACGGATGATGCCAGCCTCGTCTGCGCTGTCAAGTATAATAGCACAGTTTCGCAGAGATTTCAACAGGGCGCGGGTGTAGCCGGATGCCATGCAAAAACTCCCCGGTCCGCGGACCGGGGAGTTTGAGGCTTGCATAGATGCAGGATCGTCGTCGTGGGAATTTGCCACGCGCTGTTGTCTATTGTCCTCCAACCTCCCGTATCGACACGTTCCCAATCGCCTGGCTCACATCCAGGTCGATGCGATCCTCGGCCCCGGCGTAGCCCGGCGAGGTGTAGACGTCCTCCGCGCGGCGGTAGCCGGCCGGCAGTTGCCGGCCCGCCAGCCCCGTGTCCACGCGCACGCGCACTTCCATCCCCGCCGGGA
>Ga0180432_10011994_pt1 | contig 10138 bp, 4 predicted proteins | sample SS_ome_10_FD_132414 | JGI IMG/M metagenome (GOLD analysis project Ga0180432, IMG submission 132414) | Hypersaline lake sediment archaeal communities from the Salton Sea, California, USA - SS_1_MS_2 metaG | ecosystem: Environmental > Aquatic > Non-marine Saline and Alkaline > Hypersaline >...
CTTTATTATTAATGGAACTGAAAGGGTGGTTGTCAGTCAGCTTCATCGGTCCCCGGGGGCCTTTTTTGACCACGACAAAGGTAAGACCCATTCAAGTGGAAAGCTTCTCTATTCTGCGAGGATTATTCCTTTGCGGGGATCTTGGTTGGACTTTGAGTTCGATCACAAGGACCTTTTGTACGTTCGTATTGATCGAAGAAGAAAGTTCCCGGCCACCATCCTGCTGAAAGCACTCGGTTATTCTACGAAGGATATCCTGATTCACTTTTATGACACAGAGACCATCCGTATCGAGAAGAAGGAATGCTGGATAGAAGCCAAGCTGGAGAACCTGTATCAAAAGAAGCTGGGAAAGGATGTGGTTAAGCCTGAGACCGGCGAGGTTTTGGCCAAGAAGGGCGAGAAATACACAAAACGGCTCCATAAACTTCTCCACACGGAGGGAATCGATTATATCCCTATTGATTTCAAAGACCTGGAGGGTCGGGTGATCGCAGGGGATCTGATCGAGCCTGAAACCGGCGAGGTGCTCATAGAGGGGAATCAGGTTTTAACGGGTGAATTGATCGACATCATCAGAAAAAACGGCATCAACCAGATAGAATGCCTGGTCCTTGATGCCCAAGGTGTGAGCACCACCATTCGGGATACGATGCTCCTGGACAAGATCAATACCCACGATGAAGCCGTCCTTGATATCTACAGGAAGATGAGGCCCAGCAGCCCCCCGACTCAGGAGGTGGCCAATAATTTCTTCAACAACCTCTTTTTCAACATGAACACCTATGACCTCTCAAAGGTAGGGAGACTGAAGCTGAACTACCGGCTAGGCCTCGATGTCCCTCTGGATCAACGTACCCTAAGGCCGGAAGACATTTTGGCCACGGTCAAAGAGCTGATTCATTTGAAGACGGCCGAGGCCATGGTGGATGACATCGATAATCTGGGGAACCGCAGGGTGAGGGCCGTGGGGGAACTCCTTGAGAATCAGTACAGGATAGGGCTGGTGAGAATGGAGAGGGCCATTAAGGAGAGAATGAGCCTCCAGGAAGTGGAGACCCTTATGCCCCATGATCTGATCAATTCCAAGCCGGCCTCTGCGGTGGTAAAGGAGTTTTTCGGGACGAGCCAATTGTCGCAGTTCATGGACCAAACCAATCCTTTGTCGGAGGTGACCCATAAGCGCAGATTGAGTGCCTTGGGGCCGGGAGGTTTGACAAGGGAGAGGGCGGGCTTTGAGGTCCGGGATGTTCACCCCACCCACTATGGAAGGATTTGTCCCGTTGAAACCCCTGAGGGACCCAATATCGGCTTGATCGTTTCTCTCAGCACCTATGCAAGGGTCAACCCCTTTGGTTTCATTGAGACACCTTACAGGCACGTTGAGAAAGGGAAGGCCACGAAAGAGATTGAATACCTCTCTGCCCTTGATGAAAGAGACTACGCCATTGCCCAGGCAAACGCGCCCCTGGACAGCAATGGCCGCTTTATAAGGAAGGAGGCGGCCATACGGAAAGAGGGCGAGGCCGGAAAGGCCCCGGTGGGGGATGTGAAGTATATGGACGTGTCTCCGGACCAGCTCGTCAGCGTCTCCGCCTCTCTGATCCCCTTCCTTGAACATGACGACGCCAACAGGGCTTTGATGGGATCCAATATGCAGCGCCAGGCCGTACCCCTCTTAAAGGCCCGGGCTCCTTTGGTAGGTACCGGAATAGAGCAGGTGGTTGCTCGAGACTCAGGGATTTCGGTCATTGCCAGGACGGACGGCGTGGTTGAGGATGTGGACGCCTCCCGTATCGTTATCAGGTCCAGTGGAGCTTCGGACAGTGACGAGCCGGAAGTGGAGATTTACAAACTGATCAAATACAAACGTTCCAACCAGAACAGTTGCTATACCCAGAAGCCGATCGTTTGGAAAGGTGATACCGTCCGGAAAGGGCAGATCATCGCCGACGGACCTGCCTCAGAGTTGGGAGAACTCGCCCTTGGGCAAAATGTCATGGTCGCCTTCATGTCCTGGGGGGGATATAATTTTGAGGACTCCGTATTGATCAGCGAGAGAGTCGTGAAAGAGGATGTTTACACTTCCATTCACATAGAAGAATTCGAAGTGGTATCCCGTGATACCAAGCTCGGCAAGGAGGAAATCACCCGGGACATTCCCAATGTGGGTGAAGAGGCCCTTAGAAACCTGGATGAGAGCGGAATCATTAAGATCGGCGCTGAAGTGAGGCCTGGCGATATTCTGGTGGGAAAAATAACCCCCAAGGGGGAGACCCAGCTGTCACCTGAGGAGAAACTACTGCGGGCCATATTCGGGGATAAGGCCGGGGATGTTAAGGATACTTCCCTGCGGGTCCCCCCAGGCGTTCAGGGTATGGTGATTGACGCCAAGATGTTCTCCAGAAGAGGCGTCGAAAAGGACCAGCGAACCTTGGCCATTGAGGAAGGGGAAAGACAGCGACTTGAGAAGGATTTGCATGATGAAGTGGAGGTCATCAGCAGAAGCGCCAGGGAACGGTTGAGAGACCTCCTGGTGGGGAAAAAGCTGAAAACCGATCTCCATGATAAAGGGACGAGGAAGATCCTTATCCGTGCCAATAAGGCCATAAAACCCGAGGATATTGAACGGATAGACGTTGAAGCCTGGTCAGGGGCCGATATCAAGATGAGCATGGACCTCATCGAGAAACTTGAGGCCATCGTAGATAAATATTCCACCAAGGTGGCCCGGGTCACCAAGCTCTTTGAAGATAAAACCGAGAGATTGAGCCTCGGTGATGAGCTGGCACCCGGGGTGATCAAGATGGTCAAGGTCTATGTGGCGGTGAAGCGCAAGTTGTCTGTGGGCGACAAGATGGCGGGCCGCCACGGGAACAAGGGCGTTTTGTCGAGGATCTTGCCTATAGAGGATATGCCCTATTTTGCGGACGGGACACCCGTAGACGTGGTACTGAATCCCCTTGGGGTCCCGTCAAGGATGAATGTGGGGCAGGTGCTTGAAACGCATTTGGGATGGGCCTCTCTGGGATTGGGCAAACAACTTGGAGCGCTTGTCGAAAAACTGAAGGATGCCAAAGCGCTTCGGAATAAGCTGAAGAAACTCTTCCCCAAACAGCAGTATCAGGCCTTTTTTGAAGGCCTCTCCGATGAGGAGCTTTTCAAAAAGGCGGAAATACTGACAGAAGGAGTCCCTATGGCATCTCCTGTTTTCGACGGGGCCAAAGAACAGGAAATTAAACATGCCTTGGAAGAAGCGGGCCTGCCCATTACAGGGCAAACCACCCTCTATGACGGCAGAACCGGCCAAGCCTTTGACCAAGAAGTCACCGTAGGCATTATGTACATCATGAAGCTTCACCACCTTGTGGATGATAAGCTGCACGCCCGGTCCATCGGACCATATTCACTTGTAACGCAACAACCCTTGGGAGGCAAGGCCCAATTCGGCGGTCAGCGACTGGGAGAAATGGAGGTCTGGGCGATGGAGGCCTATGGCGCCGCTTACACCCTCCAGGAGTTTTTGACCGTAAAGTCGGATGATGTGGCTGGCAGAACGCGCATGTATGAGCGGATCGTAAAGGGTAATAACGTGCTGGAGGCCGGTCTTCCGGAATCCTTCAAAGTACTTATGAAGGAATTACAGAGTCTGGGCCTTGAGATACAGCTTTTTGAGAACAGCCAGGTCTAAGGGCTGATATGCTTATGTTTATTGCGGCCCTTAAGAGGAACCTTTAATCCAAATCAGGAGAGAGGCATTGGAAGAAGTATACAGTTTCTTCGCAAAACCGAAGGACCCGTCGAGTTTCAATGCGGTCAGAATCTCCCTGGCTTCTCCAGAGAAGATCAGGGAATGGTCTTTCGGTGAGGTCAAAAAGCCCGAGACAATTAATTACAGGACTTTTAAGCCGGAAAGAGACGGCCTTTTTTGTTCAAAGATATTCGGCCCTATTAAGGACTATGAGTGTAATTGCGGCAAATACAAACGCATGAAACACAGGGGTATTGTTTGTGAGAAATGCGGGGTGGAAGTGATCCAGAGTAAGGTACGTCGGGAACGGATGGGTCACATTGAACTCGCTGCCCCCGTGGCTCATATCTGGTTCCTGAAGTGTCTCCCTTCCAAGGTGGGAAATCTTTTGGACTTGACCCTCAAGGATCTGGAGAGGGTCCTTTATTTTGAGGCCTACATTGTTATCGATCCCAAAGATACGCCCCTGTTACAGGGAAGCCTCCTTACGGACGAGCAACTTCGGCAAGCCAGGGAGGACTATGGGGATCGATTTGAAGCAGGCATCGGAGCCGAGGCCATTCAAACCATGCTCAAGCGCCTGGATCTGGATGAGCTTTCTGAAAGTCTCAGAATCGAGATGTCGGGTACCAAATCGGATGCAAAGCGGAAGAAACTGGCCAAAAGGCTCAAGATCATTGATGCCTTTAGAGATTCGAAGAACAGGCCGGAATGGACCATCCTGGATGTTGTACCTGTGCTCCCTCCGGACTTGAGGCCTCTTGTGCCTCTGGACGGAGGTCGGTTTGCCACTTCGGACTTGAATGACCTTTATCGACGTGTCATCAACCGAAATAACCGGCTCAAGAGACTGCTGGAACTCAATGCGCCTGATATCATCGTGAGGAATGAAAAGAGGATGCTCCAGGAAGCAGTAGATGTCCTCTTTGATAACGGCAGGAGGGGGAAAGTTGTCACCGGGGCCAACAAAAGGCCCTTTAAATCCTTAAGTGATATGCTCAAGGGGAAACAGGGCCGGTTTCGCCAGAACCTGCTGGGAAAGCGCGTGGATTACTCGGGCAGATCGGTCATTGTGGTAGGGCCTGATCTCCGCCTGCATCAGTGTGGCCTTCCCAAGAAAATGGCCCTGGAACTCTTCAAACCCTTTATCTATAACAAACTTGACGAAAAAGGCCTTGTCACCACCATCAAAAGTGCCAAGAAGATGGTGGAACGGGAAACCCCGGAAGTCTGGGATGCCCTGGATGACGTGGTCAGGGAGTATTGCATTCTGCTGAACAGGGCCCCCACCCTTCATCGTTTAGGGATCCAGGCCTTTGAACCCATTCTTATCGAGGGAAAAGCGATTCAACTCCATCCCTTGGTATGTACCGCTTTTAATGCCGACTTTGACGGTGACCAAATGGCCGTTCATGTGCCTCTCTCTATTGAGGCCCAGATCGAGTCCAGGGTCTTGATGATGTCAACCAACAATATCCTTTCTCCGGCCAATGGAGACCCCATTATCGTGCCGAGTCAGGATATTGTCTTGGGGATCTATTATATGACCCGGGATAGGCCCCTTGCAAAAGGAGAGGGTAAAATCTTTGCGAATCCTGAAGAGGCTCGGGCCGCTTACGACGCCGGTGAACTGGACCTCCACGCGGCCATTAAGGTTAGACTGGATGGCAATGTTGAGGATACCACTACAGGGCGGATTTTATTGAAAGAGATCCTGCCTGACGCGCTCCCTTTCTCCCTCATAAACCGCATCATGTCCAAGAAGGAGTTGCTTTCCCTGATCAATCAATCCTACCGGCGGGCGGGGATCAAAGCCACGGTCATCCTGGCGGATAGATTGAAGGATCTGGGTTACAAATATGCAACCCTTTCGGGCCTGTCCATTTCCATCAAGGACATGGTTATTCCGCCCCTCAAGGAGAAGATCATCGAGAAGGCCGAGACCGAGGTCAAGAAGATAGATGATCAGTATACGAGCGGGCTGATTACGGACGGGGAGAAATACAACAAGGTCGTTGATATCTGGGCCCAGTCTACGGAAGACGTGGCCTCAGAGATGATGAAAGAAATGGCCGTTGAAGAGGTCAAGGCTTCTGCAAAGAAAAAAGTGAAGGTCAACAGCTTCAACCCCATTTATATGATGTCCGATTCGGGGGCAAGGGGAAGCAAGGACCAGATGAGGCAGTTGGCGGGCATGAGAGGGTTGATGGCAAAGCCCTCCGGGGAGATTATAGAGACGCCCATTACCTCCAATTTCCGTGAAGGCCTGACGGTTTTACAGTACTTCATCTCCACCCACGGCGCCCGAAAAGGGCTGGCGGATACGGCCCTCAAGACGGCCAATTCCGGTTATTTGACCCGTAGACTCGTGGATGTGGCCCAGGACGCTATTATCACCCAAGAGGACTGCGGCACCCTGGAGGGTATTTGGGTGGACGCCCTGGTTGAGGGAGGCGAGATCCTTCAGCGTGTGGGTGAGCGTATTCTGGGCCGGGTGACGGTTCAGGATATCTATGATCCCGTGACAGGGGAGCTCCTGGTAAAGGGCAATGAAGAGATAGATGAAGAGAAGGTCAGAAGGATTGAGGAAGCCGGGTTAGAGCGCGTCAAGATCCGGTCGGCTCTCACCTGCGAGGCAAAACGGGGCGTATGCAGGAAATGTTACGGCAGAGACCTCGGCCACGGCCGGTCGGTCAATATCGGAGAGGCCATCGGCATCATTGCCGCCCAGTCAATAGGGGAACCGGGCACCCAGCTCACTATGAGAACCTTTCATATCGGAGGTACAGCGAGCAGAAGGGTGGAGCAGACCACCATCCAGCCCAGGAACCAAGGCAAGGTTAAGCTTATGAACCTCAAGACGGTCGAGGACAACGAGGGCAACCTTGTCGCTATGAATAGAAATGGGGAACTGGCCATTTTGGGCAAGGGTGGCAGGGAAGTGGAGCGTTATCCCATCACATACGGGGCGACCTTGAAGGTCCGAGAAGGACAAAAGGTCAAAGCCGGAGAAATTCTTGCCGAATGGGATCCTTTTACCATACCTATTATGACGGAGGTGCCGGGTGTCGTGAAGTTCGGCGATATCGTGGAAGGACACACCATGCAGGAAAAACGTGACAAGGTTACAGGAAAGATAAGCCGTGTCATCGTCGAACCCCGTGAGTTTGATATCCGGCCTCGGGTCTCCATTAAGGACAGTGCAGGAAAGACCGCCAGCCTCCCGGGCAGTGTAAGGGCCAAGGCCCGTTATCATCTGCCGGTAGGGGCCATTATTATGGTCAATGAAGGAGAAACAGTGGGGCCCGGTGCGATCCTGGCCAAGATACCAAGAGAAACCACCAAGACCAAGGATATCACTGGGGGTCTACCCCGTGTCGCCGAGCTCTTTGAGGTAAGGAAGCCCAAAGAGACCGCCATTATCAGTGAGATAGACGGTGTGGTGTCCTTTGGAAAATACACAAAGGGTAAGAGAAAAATGACCATCACCCCGGAGGTGGGTGAGGCCGTCCACTACTATGTGGGCAGAGGTAAACACGTGAGCGTCCTGGAAGGGGATTATGTGAGGGCCGGTGAAGCGCTGATGGACGGCTCCATCAATCCCCACGATATATTAAAGATCAGAGGTGTTCGCGAGTTGGCCAAATATTTGGTCAATGAAGTCCAGGAGGTCTATCGGCTCCAGGGCGTCAAGATAAACGATAAACACATTGAGATCATTGTCCGGCAGATGCTGCGACAGGTCAAGGTGAACGATCCGGGGGATTCTCATTTCCTGGTGGGAGAACACGTGGAAAGATGGCGATTTATTGAGGAAAATGAAAGAATTGTGGCGCAAAACGGCAAACCGGCCACCGCGGAACCCCTGCTCCTGGGCATTACCAAGGCATCACTGAGTACGGATAGTTTCATATCGGCCGCATCCTTCCAGGAGACCACCAAGGTTCTCTCCGATGCCAGTGTGGCCGGAAAAATAGATCACCTCAAGGGGTTGAAAGAAAACGTGATCATGGGGCGTTTGATCCCTGCAGGGACAGGGGTGGAAAGATACCGGGACATGGAGATGGGGGTGGCCCACTGATAGGGCCGGGTTTTTTAAAAGCCCGTGAAGAGAAGCTTGACAAAAGGCAGAAAGAGGAATATAAAAAAAAGATTTGCTGATTTCGAAAGCCCCCATTGGTTGAACGGGGATTGGATGAGCTAAAGGGGATGAAAAGAGAGGAAAAGGTATGCCGACCATCAACCAGCTTGTGAGAAAAGGGCGCCGTAAATCCAGGAAAAAAGTAAAAACCCCCGCCCTTCAGGGTGCACCTCAAAAGAGAGGGGTTTGTGTCCGGGTTTACACGTCCACACCCAAGAAGCCCAACTCTGCACTCAGAAAGGTGGCCAGAGTCAGACTCACAAATGGTATTGAAGTCACCTCTTATATACCCGGCATGGGCCATAACCTCCAGGAGCATTCTGTTGTCCTTATTCGTGGGGGTCGTGTAAAGGATTTACCGGGTGTTCGATATCATGTGATCAGGGGCACAATGGATACCACCGGTGTGGATGACCGGCGGCAGGGCCGGTCAAAATATGGGGCCAAACGGCCAAAAGGCCTCTAATCACCAAACATCCCCATCCTGCCTTCCATGAAGGATGAGGAAGGCTTTTTTGCCCCCGGCCGAGGGGGACGCGGAACAGAGCAGGGAGAACTGTATGCCCAGGAAAAGAGTTGTCGTCAAAAGAAGCGTGTCACCTGACCCGACTTACAAGAGTGAGCTCGTGGCTAAGTTCACGAATAATTTAATGAAAAAGGGGAAGAAAAGCATCGCCCAATCCATCCTCTATGATTGCTTTAATATCATCAGGGAGAAGACGAAACAGGATCCCCTCGCCGTGTTTCAAAAGGCCCTTGAAAATGTGAGACCTGCGGTGGAAGTAAAATCCAGGAGAGTGGGCGGTTCCACCTATCAGGTTCCTACTGAGGTGAGACCGGCCAGAAGGCAAGCCCTCAGCATACGATGGATCATCAGCTATGCCAAAGGCAGGGGTGAAAAGACCATGGCCGCAAAACTGGCGGGCGAGCTCATCGACGCCTCCAGCGAAAGAGGTGCGGCCATTAAAAAGAAGGAAGACACCCACAGGATGGCGGAGGCAAACAAGGCGTTTGCCCATTACCGCTGGTAAACGAGGAGGAAGAGGAGATGTCTAAGAAGAAGTTTGAGAGGAAGAAGCCGCATGTAAACGTGGGTACGATAGGGCACATAGATCATGGGAAGACGACATTGACGGCGGCGGTTACGAAGCATTTAGAGAAGAAGGGGATGGCGGAATTTATACCCTTTGATGAGATAGACAAGGCGCCTGAGGAGAAGGCGCGGGGGATAACGATAGCGACGGCGCATGTGGAGTATGAGACGGAGAAGCGGCATTATGCGCACGTGGACTGTCCTGGGCATGCGGATTATATCAAGAACATGATAACGGGTGCTGCGCAGATGGACGGTGCGATATTGGTGGTTGGAGCGGATGATGGACCGATGCCGCAGACCCGTGAGCACATATTGTTGGCGCGTCAGGTGGGTGTTCCGAGCATTGTGGTGTTTTTGAACAAGGTTGACATGGTGGATGATGAAGAGTTGATAGAGTTAGTGGAGCTGGAGCTTCGAGAGCTTTTGACGAAGTATGAATTTCCTGGGGATGACATTCCGATCATCCGGGGGAGTGCATTAAAGGCTCTGGAGAGTGATGATTCTGATTCTGAGGATGTGAAGCCGATATTTGAGTTGATGGATGCTATTGACAGTTATATTCCTGAGCCGGTGCGGGACACGGAGAAGACGTTTTTGATGCCCATTGAGGATGTATTTAGTATATCTGGTCGTGGTACGGTTGTGACGGGGCGTGTAGAGCGTGGTGTGATCAAGGTGGGGGATGAAGTAGAGATTGTAGGGATACGGGACACATTAAAGACGGTGTGTACTGGGGTTGAGATGTTCCGAAAGATCCTGGACCAGGGTCAAGCGGGTGACAATATTGGGGTATTGTTGAGGGGGACGAAGCGTGATGAAGTTGAACGTGGTCAAGTGGTAGCGGCCCCCGGGACGATAACGCCGCACACGAAGTTCAAGGCTGAGGCGTATATATTGACGAAGGAGGAAGGAGGGCGTCACACGCCGTTTTTTAACGGATACCGACCGCAGTTTTATTTCAGGACGACGGACGTGACGGGAGTGGTGACGTTACCGGAGGGAGTTGAGATGGTGATGCCCGGAGACAACGTGACGATAGAGGTGGCGTTGATTACCCCCATAGCGATGGAGAAGGAGTTGAGATTTGCCATTCGTGAGGGCGGAAGGACTGTCGGGGCCGGCGTGATCAGCGAAATTATCGAATAGGGGA
>Ga0180432_10011995_pt1 | contig 10137 bp, 5 predicted proteins | sample SS_ome_10_FD_132414 | JGI IMG/M metagenome (GOLD analysis project Ga0180432, IMG submission 132414) | Hypersaline lake sediment archaeal communities from the Salton Sea, California, USA - SS_1_MS_2 metaG | ecosystem: Environmental > Aquatic > Non-marine Saline and Alkaline > Hypersaline >...
CCTGCCAGCAGCGGCACGACCCGGCGAAAGTGCCCCTGCCGCCGTTTCATCCCGATACGTTCCAGGTTCGCCAGGATTGGGCCCGATACCACGACCTTATCACCGCCATGGATTATCTGGCCGGCGACGTGCTGGCTCAGCTTGAAGAAGACGGGCTGGCCGACGACACCATCGTGTTCTTCTTCTCCGACCACGGCGCCGGGATGCCCGGCTGTAAGAAATGGGTTTGGGAGTCGGCCTTGCGCGTGCCGATGATCGTCAGGTTTCCCGAGAAGTACAAGGACTGGGCACCCGGCACCCCCGGCACCGCGACCGACCGGATGGTCAGTTTCGTCGACTTCGCTCCAACGGTGTTGAGTCTGGCGGGCGTAGACATCCCTTTGTACATGCAAGGCAAGGCCTTTCTCGGGCCGGAGGCGGATAAACCGCGGCGGTACTTGTTCGCCATCCGCGACCGCATGGCCGAGCGATACGACACTGCCCGGGTGGTTCGCGACAAGCGGTATCAGTACATCCGCAATTACATGCCGCACCTGAGTTGGTCGCAACGAGTCAGCTACACGCACCAGATGCCAACCATGCAAGTATGGCAGCGAATGGCCGACGCCGGCGAGCTCGATAAGATTCAAGGGCGGTACTTTCTGCCGACCAAACCGATCGAGGAGTTGTACGACACGGCCGCCGACCCGCATCAGATAATCAATCTGGCGGCCGAGCCGAAGTACGCCAAGGTGCTGAAAGAAATGCGACGGGAAAGCGTCCGATGGATGCAAAGAACGGGCGATTTGGGCCTATTGCCCGAGTGCGAAATGCATCTTCGCGCGGAAGACAAAACGCCTTACGACGTGGCTTTCGACGGGCAGTTGAACCCCTTGGAGAAACTCATGGCGGCTGCCGACTTGGCCAATGCGGCGAAGGCGGACGACGTGCCGAAACTTGTCGAGTTGCTTAAGGACGATGACGCGGCCGTGCGTTATTGGGCCGCCACGGGCTTGACGGCCTTGGGCGAAAAGGCCGCGCCGGCGGGCGACGCGTTGTCCAAAGCCCTGAAAGACCCGGCCGGCAACGTGCGCATCGCCGCCGCCGAGGCGCTCTGCAACCTAGACCGCCACGAGGCCGCCTTGCCCGTGCTTGCCGACGGCTTGAAGCACAAGACACCGTACATCCGCCTTCGCGCAATGAACGTGCTGGACCGCATCGGCGCCCGCGCGATGCCGGTGTTGGACGACATAAAGAAAGCCGGCCGACAAACCGACGATAAACCCAAGGACCACGTTGCCCAATACGTGGACCGAATGGTTGTGTACATGAGCGAGAAACTTGGAGACGATGAATAGAAACGGGAACCTGATGCGACCATGGCAGCTTGAAGCCGTTGGATGTGTCGCGACGCCCATAGTCGCCTTTCGCTCCGCGAAAGTAGCGTGTGGCACCAGTTGGCAACAGCAACGTTAGGCCTTCGCGGCTTGACGTCGTTGTCAAGGAGGTTGGGTGCGCCGCGCCATGAAGCACAGTAGATCGTTGATTCACGCTACTTTCGCGGAGCGAAATGCGACAATGGGAAACACGGGTTCCGGTCATGCCGCGCTTGGGCTTGTGCGGCGTGGTAGGTTGAAGGTGAAACTCCGCCCGAGATAAACTCAGGGGCTTCTCCTCCAGCCCCTGATCCCCAACCCCTAACCCCCGATCCCTAACCCCTAACCCCTCACAATTCCGTGATAGAACTTTCCACCGCACTGCGAACCGGCCAACGAATTTATGGAACGCTTATCGTCTCGACGGCGCCGAAGTGGCCCGAGGCGGCTGCAAACTCGGGGCTCGACTTCGTGTTCATCGACACGGAACACATTCCCATCGGTCGCGACAAGCTGTCGTGGATGTGTCGGGCGTACGCGGCCAAGGGCCTGCCGCCGTTGGTGCGAATCCCCAGCCCTTGCCCCATCGCGGCTTGCCAGGTACTCGACGGCGGTGCCCGCGGAATCGTCGCGCCTTACGTCGAGTCGGCCGATCAGGTGCGGGAACTGGTTGCTGCCGTTAAGCTTCGACCCTTGAAAGGAAAACGGGCGGAAGCCGCACTTGACGACCCGAACACTCTCCAACCCGAGTTGAAGGAGTACCTCGACGAGTTCAATTCCGGCAACGCGCTGGTGGTGAACATCGAAAGCGTACCGGCCATTGAGAACTTGGAAGAGATACTCGCCGTCCCGGGGCTCGACGCCGTGTTGATCGGCCCGCATGATCTTTCCGTGAGTCTTGGCATTCCGGAGCAGTACGACGATCCGAAATTCGACCGTGCGGTCCGCGAGATCATCACCCGCGCCCGCGAGAAGAACATCGGCGCCGGCATCCACTTCTGGGAAAGCATGGACCAGGAGATCGATTGGGCCAAAGCCGGCGCGAACCTGATCCTCCACAGCGGCGACATCTTGCTGTTCGCCCAAACGCTGCAAAACGACCTCAAGCAAATCCGCCAAGCACTCGGCGACGACGCCCCGGGTGACGGCGGGAACTCGGTCGAAGCCGTGTAATATGCTAAGCCGGAGAATTGGGCTGCAGGGCTGATCTTTATTCTGGGGTGGCTGGGGCTGAGATGCGAGGTACGAGCGCCGGTGCCCCAAACCTTAACCACTGGGCTTCACCGCTCGTACCTCGCGGTTCATCCCCAGCCACCCGGAGATTGACTTTGCGGTTCTCCCAACTGTAGACACGACCGGGTGCAAACTTTTATAATGAATATCTCTCAATCGTACACGGCGGGCAGGATCGACTCAACGAAAACATCAGGCAAACATTAGGTGGACGGAAACATGCGGCGAATTGTTATCGGCTCGACGGTCATTCTAGCAGCCATGCTCGCTTCTTATTCCTTGCAAGCCGAAGACGCCCCGCGTCTTGATCTGCAGGACGTTTGGAACGCCGAATACCAAGAATTGGCCGGGCAGATCAAACGACTGGAAAACTGGCGAGGCGTGCCGCGATGGCGGTTGCAGGACGAAACCCTCGACCAACAGGCTCTGACCCAGCCCGAGGACAAGGACCCGCTCGACATCGTGCTGCGACGAACCGACGCCCTCTTGCGACACTTCGAGAACCAAGGCCAACTGGCCGACTCCGTGCTGGAAGGCTTCTCCAAACGGCTTGAAAAACTGACCGCTTCGGCCAAGTCGACCGCCGACGCCGAACCCCGCAAGGCGATCTTCATCGACGTCTGCAAACTGCGGCGGGAGATCGCGTTGGCCAACCCACTGTTGGACTTCGACGACATCGTCTGCATGCTCGAACAGCCGGGCAACGCGCGGATCGTCGAGCAAGCCCGAGCCTGCTTCCCCGGCCACCAAAAGGGCGGCGGGCCGATCATCATTCGCGACTTCAAATCGAAAGCCGCCGTGGAAAAGCCGCTGGCCGCCGCGCCGGTGACCGACGGACTGTGGAAAGGCAAGCAACTCGACGGTTACTTCTCCGGCCTGGAGCTAAGCTACGACGGGAAGTATCTGCTGTTCGCCGCCACCACCGACACTGAGATTTGGCGAATCTTCCGCTTCGATCTGGCCACGAAAAAACTCGAACAGTTGACCGACGGAACGTACGACGATTTCGACCCGCACGAGCTTCCCTCCGGCAGAATCGTCTTCACCTCGACCCGTCGCGGCGGCATCGGGCGTTGCATACTCAACGCCAAAGCGACGACCTACACGCTGCACTCGATGGAGCCTGACGGCTCGGACATCGTTTGCCTCAGCTTCCACGAAACGAACGAGTGGCAGCCGACCGTGGGCCACAACGGAAAGGTGATCTACACGCGTTGGGACTACATGGATCGCCACTGGGGCACGGCCCATCACTTCTGGCAGTGTTTCCCCGACGGCCGCGACCCGCGAAACTACCACGGCAACTATCCCTTGCCCTGGTCGGCCATGCCCAAGCTGGTAACGCCGGACCATTACGGCAAGGGCCACCTCGGCTACGGTCGCGTGGAGCGTCCCGACGCGGAACTTTCCTTCCGCCCGGTGCCCGGTTCTTCGAAGTACACGGCTTCGGCCGTCGGCCACCACGAAGGTTTCTCGGGCAGTCTCGTAATCGTTGATCCGCGTATCGCCGACGACGGCAAGATGTCGCAGGTGAAGCGAATCACGCCCGAGTATTTCTTCCCCGAGATCGAACCGCTGGCCTCGTACACCTACGGCACGGCCTGGCCGCTGAGCGAGGATTTCTACCTCTGCAACTACAACTTCGGCCTGTATCTGCTGGATCGTTTCGGAAATCGGGAGTTGATTTACGACCCCGGCCCGGGCAAGCTTCGCGTGCGAGATCCGTTCCCCGTCCGCTCCCGGCCGATGCCGCCGAAGTTGGCGGTCAAGACCTGGCAGGGTAAGCGAAAGGGTCGGCCCGACCATCGCCGGGCGGTTATCAGCATCACCAACGTATACGACACCGACGCGCCGGGCCGAATGCCCGAGGGCACGAAGGTCAAGTGGATGCGGATCGTGCAGGTCATCCCCCAGATGCTCGACAAGCGTTTCAGCCGCGCTTCGGTAAGCCAGGTCTCCTTCGCCACCGATTCAATCGGCCGCATGCCGCTGGGCGTGGTGCCGGTGGAGGAAGACGGCAGCGTTTATTGCGAAGCGCCGGTCGGCAAGGCCATCTATTTCCAACTGCTCGACGAGCGGGGAATGGCCGTCCACTCGATGCGTTCGGTCACCTTCGTCCACCCCGGCGAGCATCTCTCTTGCCAAGGATGCCACGAAGACAAATGGGCCGGCACTCCGCAGCCGACCTCGCGGCCGATCGCGCTGAACCGCCCGCCGTCGGAGATCATGCCGGAAGTATCCAGCGGCGCGATGCCGTTCAACTACATTCAACTGGTCAAGGCCCCGGTCTTCGACAAGAAGTGCGTGGAGTGTCATAAGAAGCACGAGAAGGCGCCCGACATGAGCTACAAGTCGCTGGCCCGGAACGACCTCGCGTTCAGCTACCCCGGCGAGAACCCGGCCTTGGAAGTCTGGGGCGTCGGCGGTTCGCGCACGGCCCCGGGTCGGTTCGGCGCCCGGGTTTCCGGCATCGTGAAGTCGCTCAACGAGAAGGACTACCACAAGGACGTCAAACTAACCGACGACGAGTGGCGGCGGCTAACGCTGTGGCTCGACATGAACTCCAACGAGATATGCTGGATCGGCAACGACGACGCCGAAATCGCCGCCCAAAAAGCCGGCACGCCGATCTGGCCCCCGGTCGACGTCGATCAAGCAAACCCCACCGGCGTGGAGAACGAGTATCCGCTTGGCGAAGCGTGGGGGAGATAAGTAATCGGCAGGAACAAGAAACGCTAGCCACGGATGGAACACGGATTACGCGCTTTGCGAATGGGGTTTGTGCGGCAAGTACTCCTCGGTGAAGTTTTGGGGCCTTACTCTCCGTGAACACATGACAATACCAATAAGCCAAGCAGAGATCGAATCGCGGTTCCGCAAGTTGATCGATTCCGGAATGTCTGACCGGGATGCCGTACGGTTTCTGTTTGAAAATGACCTTATCGGCCTTTTGTTCTTGTGGAAACCAATCGCCTCTCATCGAAACCTTGAGCGTAGAGACGCGATGAAGTTTGTTCTGGCGGCTACAAAGGAAGTTCGCGAGAAAGGGGGAGCGCCAAGACCGCTCCCCATGGATGCAACGCATTGTCCTCGATGCCGCGAAAAACTCTTTGTTGTTAGACCGGGCCAAACCACCAGAGAAGAGATTGTCGAGTTCGCCTCGCACGCTAGCATGTGCGAGGGCACATCTATTTCAGAAGACGGATGGATTCATCCGGGAAGGTACTGCCCGAACGGTTGCATCACAGAGCTTTGGGAGTTCGGGTATCAAGACTTATGGGACCGCATGGAACGCAACAGGGCAATGCGCGAAACAGCATCGATCCTTGTGCGGCTTGAGTCTCCAGGCAGCACGACGCTGGAAGACGTCAAGATATACTTGGACCGTAACATACGACGCACTGCCCGCCGCAATACGACACTGGAAAACTGCGAATATATCGAGTTGGAGCCGGGGACGCACACGATCATTGTGCGAGATTATGACGCTCTCGACCCGAACCGAAGGGAATCCGAACAGATAGAGTTTGCGATCGGGCAAGGACAACAGATAGAGTTCTGTTTCGCCGACGCCGACGGGCGTCTCACACTGCACCAGAAGAAAGCAGAATAGAAATGAAGAAGCGCATGATATCCGTGGTTGCCTTGGTGATCTTCGCAATCGCATGCGAAACCAACGCCAAGGAGAAAGACAAGCCGAGCCCTACCTACGACGCCGTGAACCGAAAAATCACCGTCGACGGAAACGTGGGCGATTGGAAGGGAATCAAGAAGGCCGTTGTCAAAGGCGAGGATCATTTGTGGTTCGGCCAGGGGATGACGCGCGAAAAATGGGGCGGCGACAAGGACCTTAGCTATACATGGCGAGCGACGTGGTCCGGCGACAAGCTCTACTTTCTCTTTGAAGTGAACGACGACAAGCTGATCGATCCGGCCGGGCAGCCGAACTCGTACTTGAACGATTGTATCGAAATACTGCTGGACCACAAGAACCGCGGCGGCAAGCGGTATGTGGAACGCGACGGGAAGAAAACTCTCCGCGGCTACGAGATGCACTTCCTGCCCAGCTCGCCGCATCTGGTCTTCCTCGACGACGCGCTGTCGCCCTTGTATCCGATGAACAAACCGCAAAATGCCACGTTCAAGAAGGATTGGGCCGGCGAAGTCAAAGCGAAGAAAATGCCCACCGGCTACGTCATGGAAATCGGCCTCTCCGTCCCCGGCGTGAAACTAGGCGAAGGCACAGTGATGGGCATCGACACCGACGTCTGCGACGACGACGGCAAGGGCCGCAAAGCCCTGCAAATATGGACCGGGAAACAGGTCGAGTTCTGGGTTACCATGGAGCACTACGGGAAGCTGCGGCTGGTGGAGTAGTTGTTAGCGGCGAGTGGTGAGTGGGTAGCAGCAGGCCTTGGGTGCCGCGCTGCCTCACCAGGAACTCTCGTCATCTAGTGGTTCCTGCCGCACACGAGGCCTCTTGTGCTTCGCACTCAGATTCGAGAATCTGGGCTACCCCCGTGACACATAAGACCGAAAGCCGAGTTGCGACAAAATACCAGCCCAAAATGCACATACCCACGCTTGGCGTGGGCATGGCATTCGTTTTTGTCGTCCGTCTCGCGGAGTCTTAGAGACTCTTGGCGGCGGCGACGATGTTTTCCACGGTGAAGCCGAAGTGCTTCAGCAGCGTGCCGGCGGGGCCCGAGGCACCGAAGCCGCACATGCCGATGAACTTGCCGCAACGGCCGATGTAGCGTTCCCAGCCGAGCTTGACGCCCATCTCGACGCCCACTCGCTTCGTGACGTCCGACGGAATCACCGAATTGCGATACTCTTCGTCCTGCTCGTCGAACAGTGCCCAACAGGGCAGACTCACCACGCGAACCTTCATGCCTTCGGCGGTCAACTGCTCGTAGGCCTCGACGCACAGTGAAACCTCGCTGCCGGTTGCGATCAGCAGGACCTCGGGCTTGCCGTCCTCGGCGTCCAGCAGCACGTAGCCGCCCTTTTGCACACCGCAGGCCGCTCCGCACTTCGTTCTGTCAAGCGTGGGCAAGTTCTGTCGCGTGAGGACCATTGAGGCCGGGCGGTCGGTCAATTGGGCGACCACTTTGTAGGCCTCGGAAACTTCGTTGGCATCGGCCGGGCGGAAAGTATACGTATTGGGAATCGACCGCAGCGCGGCCAGATGTTCGATCGGCTGGTGCGTGGGGCCGTCTTCGCCTACGCCGATCGAGTCGTGGGTGAAGATATTCAGCACGGGCAGACCCATCAAGGCGGCCAGACGGATCGGCGGTCGCATGTAGTCGGTGAACACGAAGAACGTGGCCCCGTAGGATCGCAGACCGCACAGAGCCATGCCGTTGCAGATCGCGCCCATGGCGTGCTCGCGAATGCCGAAGTGGAAGTTTCTTCCCGAACGGTTATCGGCGGTGAACTCGCCGGCGCCGTCGAAGGTCAGGTCGGACTTGTTCGAGGGCGAGAGGTCGGCCGAACCGCCCAGCATCCAGGGCACGTTCTTTGCCAACTGGTTGAGGACCTTGCCGGAAGAAACGCGGCTGGCCATGCCCTTTTCGTCGGCGGGGAACGGCTCCATGTCGGCGTCCCAACCCTCGGGCAGCTTGCCCTGGGCAATCAGGTCGAGCTGCGCGGCCTCGTCCGGGTACTGCTTGCGGTAGTCGGCGAACTTGGCTTCCCATTCTTCTCTCGCGGCACTTCCGCGAGCACCGACGCCGGCGGCGAAATTGGCCAAAACTTCTTCCGGAACGCGGAACTTCTCGTCCTCCGGCCAACCGTAGGCGGCCTTGGTCAGCTTGACTTCGTCCTCGCCAAGCGGAGCCCCGTGGGCCGATTCCTTGGAGGCCTTGTTCGGAGAACCGTAGCCGATGATGCTGTGCGTGATGATCAACGTGGGCTTCTCGTTGTCGTCGCGGAAGAATCCAAGCGAGCCTCGCAACGAGTCCAGGTCGTTGATGTCTTCCACCTCGAGCACGTTCCAGCCGTAGGAGGCGAAACGCGCGGCAACGTTCTCGCTGAAGGCCAGCGAAGTGTCGCCTTCGATGGTGATCTTGTTGTCGTCGTAGACCCAGCAGAGGTTCGACAGTTTCAGGTGACCGGCGATCGAGGCGGCCTCGCTGCCGATGCCTTCCATCAGGTCGCCGTCGCTGCAAAGAGCGTATACGTTGAAGCCGAACAGGTCGAAGCCCGGGCGGTTGAAATTGGCGGCCAACCACTCGGCGGCGATTGCCATGCCCACGCTGTTGGAGATACCTTGGCCCAGGGGACCGGTGGTCGTCTCGACGCCGGAGGTATGGCCGTGCTCGGGATGGCCGGGGCAGCGGCTGCCGAGTTGGCGGAACTGTTTGAGCGATTCCAGCGAAACGGCCGGCTCGTCGGTGGGCTTGCCGTCGGCGTCGAGTTGCTTCACCCCGCAGAGGTGCAGGGCACTGAACAACAGCGTCGAGGCATGGCCGCAGGAGAGCACGAAGCGGTCGCGACCGGGCCAATTCGGCACCGCCGGGTCGTAGTTCATCACTTCGTTGAACAAGACGTATGCCGCGGGGGCCAACGCCATGGGCGTGCCGGGGTGGCCGCTGTTGGCCGCCTGGACCGCGTCCATCGCCAAGGTGCGGATCGTGTCTATTGATAGTTGTTCGATTTGTTCGCTTGAATCTGCCATTTTTCTCCCATCACTTCCAATTCACGGGAAAGCACATCTTCCCATAGGTTACGCGGCCAATATCCGGCCATTTTTTAGCCCTTCAGTGTAGAAGCCGGGGGTCGTTTCGTCAACGAACCCCAGCGTGCGGGGTGCTGGACGGGGCCCGGGTGATTGGCTGCGGGTAATAGTTGTGTGGGAGCGGGTTTGCGAATCTCGATAGCCTTTGCTGGGAATCTTGCAACAGGGTGCCATGTCCCACGCTTGCGTGGGCATGTGTGAAACGATACTCGCGTTTATCGGGCATGCCCACGCAAGCGTGGGACATGGCACCCTGTGAAGTTCTACTATTCCGGTTACAAACATTTCTCCGTATCCGACAGACAATCAACTGTTTGCGCAGTGAAAAACGCAAGCGAGGACGGTGGGTGTTCGACTTCCTCGCTTGCGCTTCGGGTTAGCATGAAGCTGACAAACAGTTCGTTAACGGCGGAACTGTTGGCACCAGTAGATCGTGCCGCCGGCGGTCTTGTAGGCGGAGACACCGATCTTGGTGTATCCCCGGGTAAGGATGTTGGCGCGGTGGCCGGAGGAGTTCATCCAACCGCGCAACGCGGCTTGGCTGCTACCGTAGCCCATGGCGATGTTTTCGGCGCAAGGCATGCCGCTGTGGGTCAGCGAACGGCGCGAGGCCATCCAGATGCCGTGCTTTCGAGACATTTTCATCAGCGTTTCGTCGACTTTCAACGCAGGCAAGCCGTAGCGGGCTCGTTCGGCGTTGGTGAATGCAACAATGTTCTTCTCGATCTGCAACAGGTCCAGTTCCGTGCTTTTTGAAACCTGCTTGATCTGTTCATTTGCTTCCAGCGAGGCCGCAAAACACAAAAG
>Ga0180432_10011996_pt1 | contig 10136 bp, 11 predicted proteins | sample SS_ome_10_FD_132414 | JGI IMG/M metagenome (GOLD analysis project Ga0180432, IMG submission 132414) | Hypersaline lake sediment archaeal communities from the Salton Sea, California, USA - SS_1_MS_2 metaG | ecosystem: Environmental > Aquatic > Non-marine Saline and Alkaline > Hypersaline >...
GACCGACATCGTGGTGGTGCACAGCGCACCCACCCACGCCGACGTCATCTTCGGCGGGGAGCTGCGGATGCTCGCCGCTCGCGGACGGATCCGGCTCGTCGAGGTCCACACCGACACCGACGGGATGCTCACCGTGGGCGCCCTTCGCTCCCTAGTCGCCGATCTCGACGACCGCCGGACCTGGGCATGCGGACCCGCGGGCCTGCTCGACGTTCTGGAAACCGCCTGGGCCACAGCAGGTATCGCCGATCAGCTGCATACCGAGCGGTTCCGGCCCAGCGCGATCGCCACCGGCGACGGCGGGACCGTGACCTTCTCGGCGACCGGCACGACCGTTGAGGACGACGGCCACGGCAGCCTGCTCGAGACCGGCGAGGCCGCCGGGGTGCTCATGCCCTCAGGCTGCCGGATGGGCATCTGCTTCGGCTGCGTGGCGCCGCTGCGCCGGGGCGCGGTGAAGGACATGCGAACCGGTCAGCTCACCACCGCCGGCGAGGGTGACGGTGTCGTCATCCAGACCTGCATCTCCGCCGCCGCCGGCAACTGCGACATCGAACTCTGAACGAAGGAGAAACCAACATGACCGCTGCACTGGACACCGCCACCGACCCGTCAACCCATCTGACCGAGGCCGATATCGAGAACCTCGCCGCCGAACTCGACGCCATCCGCGAACAGGTGACGGCCAGCCGGGGCGAACGCGACGCCGCCTACATCCGTGCCGTGATCGACGGCCAGCGCAGGCTCGAACTCGCCAGCCGGGCGATCTTGCTGTTCTCGCTGTTCCCGCCCGCCTGGTTCGTGGGCACCGTGGGGCTGTCGATCTCCAAGATCGTCGAGAACATGGAGATCGGGCACAACGTGATGCACGGCCAGTGGGACTGGATGCGCGACCCCAAGATCCACTCCACCACCTGGGAGTGGGACAACGCCTCGCCAGCCGAGATGTGGAAGCACGCCCACAATGAAGTGCACCACACCTACACCAACGTCCGCGGCAAGGACAACGACCTGGGCTACGGCATCATGCGGGTCGACGAGAACCAGCGCTGGAAGCCCTTCTACCTGGCCCAGCCGCTGTGGAATCTCATCAACGCCGTCGTCTTCGAATACAGCATCGCCGCCTACGACCTCGAGATCGGCAAGTTCCTCAAGGGCCGGGTCGACAGGAACGTTTTTCGCAGCCGCGCCGGGAAGGTGCTGGCCAAGATCCGCCGGCAAGCCACCCGCGACTACGTGCTGCACCCGCTGCTGTCCGGCCCCTCGGCCCTGACCACGCTGACCGCCAACCTGACCGCCAACCTCGTGCGCAACCTGTGGACACACTCGGTCATCATGTGCGGGCATTTCCCCGACGGCGTCCAGACCTTCGCCAGGGACTCGATCGAGGGAGAGACCCGCGGCCAGTGGTACCTGCGCCAGATGCTCGGCTCGGCCAACATCTCCGGAAGCCGCACAATGCATTTCATGACGGGCAACCTGTCCTACCAGATCGAGCATCACCTGTTCCCGGACCTGCCCAGCAACCGGTATCAGGAGATCGCCCCGAAAGTGGCGGAGGTCTTCGAACGCTACGGCCTGACCTACACGACCGGTCCGCTGCCCAAACAGGTGGCGTCGGCGTGGATGACGATCATTCGGCTTTCGGTGCCGAACACCGACAGCGAAACCCGCTGAGCCGGAGGAACCGACAATGACCGAAACGAAGCATCGCGACCTGCACGGCGAACGCGTCGCCTATCTCGACGAGGGACCCCCCTCCGGGGAGGTGCTGTTACTGCTACACGGGATGGCCGGCAGTTCGCAGACTTGGCGGTCGGTGATCGGCCCGCTGTCCCGGCGCTACCGGGTCATCGCACCCGACCTGCTTGGGCACGGCGACTCAGCCAAACCGCGCAGCGACTACTCGCTGGGCGCGTTCGCGGTCCTGCTGCGCGACCTTCTCGACGAGCTCGGCATCACCCGGACGACCGTCGTCGGGCACTCGCTGGGAGGCGGTATCGCCATGCAGTTCTCCTACCAGCACCCCGACTACGCCGAGCGCCTCATCCTCATCGGCAGCGGCGGCCTGGGGCCGGACGTGGGCCTGACGTTGCGGCTGCTGTCCGCCCCGGGCGCGGAACTGGTCATGCCGGTCATCGCGCCACGGCGGGTGCTGGCGGCCGGCGAGCGGGTGCGGTCCTGGCTCCGCAATGTCGGCGTCGAATCCCCTCGCGGCGAGGAGATCTGGCGTTCCTACCGCACATTCGCCGACGCCCCGACCCGAGAGGCGTTCCTGCGAACGTTGCGCTCCGTCGTGGACTACCGGGGCCAGGCCGTCAGCGCCCTCAACCGGCTCAGCACGAAATCAGACATGCCGGTCATGGCCATTTGGGGTGACCGGGATGCGGTCATCCCGGTCGAGCACGCCTACGCCGCCCGACAGGCCCGCCCCGACATCCGGTTGGAGGTGCTGCCCGGCGTGGGCCACTTCCCCCATGTGGAACGCCCCCATGAGGTGGCCGGGTTGATTGAGGATTTCGTTCCCTCCCGCACCCCGTCGGTCGAGGTCTACCCGGCGGGCTGATCGAGCTTGCCCGCCGCGAATGTCGCGGCCTGAGCCGTCAGCCCGGCCGGGACGTAGGAGACGTGCGCCATCATGTCCGCCCCGGACGAGCAGATCGGGTCTCCGGGGATGCACAGGTCGATCGTCTTGGACCCGTAGGCCGGATCGACCGTTGGCAGCGGGCTGCCTCCGGCCAGCATGCGGGAGAACTCGCTGGAGGGATCGCCGAACAGCGCGACGGCGGCGACCCGCTCGGCCGCCTGCGGCGGCAGCGCGGAGGTGGACATCTCCGTCACCGCCGCGCCCTGCGAGTAACCGCCCATGACGATGCTGGTGGCCGGGCAGCTGGCGAGGACGCCCTCGATATGCGCCGTGGCGTCATCGGTTCCCACGGCCGCGCTGCGCAGATAGTCGTCGTTGGCCGGATAGTTGACCGCGTACAGGCCCACCGAACGGCCCGGAAGCTGGGCTCCCAGCGAATCGGTGAATGCCTGACCGACGAAACCCGGACCGGGCGGCTCGTTGGTGCCGCGGGCGAAGACCACCTCCACGTCGGGGCACGGGTCGGCCGAGGCGGCGGGGGTCCCGATCACCACGCCGAGGAACGACCCGGCCATCGCCAGAGCCGTACAGAGGAGAGTCCGTTTCAGCGTCACGCCATGATGATGGCAAAAATTCTTAGAGACGCGTTAGCCAGGACGCCCCGGGTCTTAATTTCCGGTCATACCGTTATCGGCATGTTGCTCGACGTTCGCTGGCTGCAGTACCTGCTCAGGCGGGCCCACCACGGTTAGCAGAAGCCTCGCGGCTGCGTCGTCAGCCGTGGCGCTGCTGGCGTGCGCCGGAATCGCGGCCGCACCCACCCGGGCACAATCTCCGGAAGATAAGTTCATCGCCCACCTCGAGCGGGCGAATGCCTCGGTCACCTCCATCCCGGGGACTCCGGACATCTGGGTGAAGGCGGGCTACGCCTCCTGCGATCGCATCGCGGCCAGCGTCGGGAGAGGGGAACGGCTGCAGGCCGCGGTCAACAACGAGGTGCTCGCCACCGGCGCGTTCAACAGCCTGAGCCGGCAGAACTCCGTCGCCATCGTCACCTACGCGGTGCTCGACCTCTGCCCGCACTTGATGCCCACCCCCTCCGGGTAGGGATTCCGGGCTTAGACCCGGCCGCGCAGAGTCCAGATCACCCGGTAGGAACCCTCGGCGGGCACCGGCCCGAAATGCCGCGAATCGACGACCCCCGCCGCGTCAGGATTGTCCGAGCACGCCTCGAAGGTGGGACCGCCCACCGCGCCGACCCGCTTGACCAGCCAGCGTGACGGTGCGGTGGGGTCGGGGAAAACTCGCAATTGGCCGGCGGCCGGCCGACCGCCACGCAGCGCGAGCAGGCCGTCCCCCGGCCGCAGCGTCGGGCGCATCGAGTCCTCGACGACGACGAAACGGCGCAGCGGCCAGCCGCTCCCGAGTCGGTGGTTGGCGGCCATGGCCAGAGAGTAAGTTAGGACGCATGCTGCAACGACTCTTCGCCAACGCCACCCCAGCCCACGCGCACTGCGACCTGTACTGCGGCGTCTACGACCCCGCACAGGCCAAGATCGAGGCGCTGTCCTGCCTCAAGACGGTGCAGAAGTACAACGACTCCGATGACGAGCACTTCCGCACCCGGGCCATCATCATCAAGGAGCAGCGCGCCGAAGAGGTCAAGCACCACCTGATGGTGCTGTGGGCCGACTTCTTCACCAAAGAGCACTTCGAACAGTTCCCCAACCTGCATCAGCTGTTCTGGGACGGCGTCCACGGCGCCGGCGACGTCAAGAAGTCCACCGACGTAGCCACCTGCGAGAAACTGCTGGAGACCATCGACAAGATCTCCGACATCTTCTGGCAGACCGAGAAGGCCAAGGGCATGGGGGTCTACCCGCCGGCCTGATGACAGACGGTGTCCTCAGCCGGCGGCGGCTGCTGCAACTCGCGGGTGCGACGGCTGTCCTGGCCGCCGGCCCGGCGCCGGGTACGGCGACGGCCCAACCCAAACCGGGGGTTCTGCTGTGCCGCGACGCCTGGGGCGCCCGGCCGGCGCGGGCCGGGGGCCGTCCGCACACCATCACCCGGATGACCGTCCACCACACCGCGGTCGTCCTGGGCGACAACAGCAACATCACCTCCCGGCTGCGCCAGCACCAGCGCTACCACCAAGACGACAAGGGCTGGGTGGACATCGCCTATCACATGGGTGTCGACCGGGACGGCAACATCTTCGAGTTGCGCCGCACCGGCATCGCCGGCGACACCGCCACCGACTACGACACCACCGGGCATTTCCTGGTCGTCTGCGAGGGCGACTTCGACGAGGAACCCATCAGCGAGGCCCAGCTCGACGGCGCGGCCTTGGCCTTCGCCTGGGCCGGCCGGGAGTTCGGCATCACCTCCAGCACCCTGGCCAGCCACCGGCAGGTGGCGACGGCGACCTCCTGCCCGGGTGCCAACCTCCAGGCCCGGATCGACTCCGGGGACCTGAAGGGCCGGATCGACGATCTGCTCAGTGGAGGGGCGGTGGACCTCAAGCCGCTGTGTTTCCCGCAGGCGGCCGATGCCGTCGCCGCGATCGAAGCGGGCCGGTGAGCCACCCGTAAGCTAGCGGCCATGGAACTCAACGGAACCAGTGCAATCGTCACCGGCGGCGCATCGGGAATCGGCGCGGCCACCGCGCGTCAGTTGGCCGATCGCGGCGCCCGGGTGGTCATCGCCGACCTCAACGCCGACCGCGGAGGTGAACTCGCCCACGAGATCGGCGGTGTGTTCGTGACCGTCGACGTCACCAACACCGAGCAGATCGTCGACGCGGTCAACACGGCGATGGATCTGGGACCGCTTCGCGCGCTGGTGAACTCGGCCGGGATCGGCTGGGCGCAGCGCACCATCGGCAAGGACGGCGAGTTCGCCTCGGCCCACGACCTGGGCGTCTACAAGAAGGTGCTCGACATCAACCTCGTCGGCACCTTCGACTGCATCCGGCTGGCCGCAACCGCGATGAGCCGGCTGGAACCCACCGGCACCGGAGAGCGCGGCGCGATCGTGAACATGACCAGCGTGGCGGCTTTCGACGGGCAGATCGGGCAGGCGGCCTACTCCTCATCCAAGGGCGGCGTCGTCGGGTTGACCCTGCCGGTGGCCCGCGACCTTGCCGCCGTTGGAATTCGGGTCAACACCGTGGCCCCGGGCCTGATCGACACACCCATCTACGGCGAGGGTGAGGCGTCGGAGGCCTTCAAGGCCAAGCTCGGTCAGTCGGTGCTGTTCCCGCACCGGCTCGGCAAGCCCGAGGAGTTGGCCTCGATGGTTATCGAGCTGATCACGAACTCCTACATGAACGCCGAGGTGGTCCGCGTCGACGGCGGCATCCGCATGCCGCCGAAGTAGCGGAGGCCCATTACCGCACCGTCACCCGGAACCGAGGTCCCGCAGCACCGCCTCGGCCGCCCGTCGCCCACTGAACAGCGCACCCTGGATCGACGAGGTGTCCCGGTGATCTCCCGCGACGTAGACGCCGCCGTCCGTGCGAACCGGCCGCTTGAGTTCGAAGGGCACTCGCATCGCCGGCAGCGCGTAGGGAATCGGGTAGCCGGCGATGAGCTCCCAATCCTTGGTCGGAACGCCGTACAGCCACGCCAGATGCTCGCGGACCACCCCCTGGTCGCCGGGCGATTCCCACACCCCGAGCGCCGACGCGGACACCAGTGCGCTGCCGGCTGGTGCGTAGTCGGGCGCGGCATGGCTGAGCACCACCGTGTTGACCAGCGGTCCGCGACGATCTCCGTCAAGGACGAGCACGGCCTGCCCGTCGGCGAGGTCCTCCGGAGCGCAGGTGGGACGGTAGTACCAGGTGGTCACCGAATGCGGTTTGGGCGCTGAGACCTCCGTGACGAGGCTGGCGGCGGTCGCCGGATCGGTCGCGACGATAACGGCCTCGGCTCGGTGCTCGTCTCCGTCGACGACTTCTACGGATCGCCGCGAAACCGCCCCGACCCGATGGCCGAGCCGAACGTCAAGGCTCTCGGCAAGCTGTTCGGGGATGCGCTGCATACCTTTGGCCGGGACGCCGGGGGTGCCCCGGACGAAGGACTTCAGAACCAGGTCCAGGAACCGCCGAGAGGTGCTGAGTTCGGATTCCAGGAAGACCCCGGAGAGGAAGGGGCGCAGCACACGTTCCATCAGAGCGTCATCCACACCGGCCCGGCGCAGGGCCTCGGCGCTGGTGACATCGGGATCGCCGAGCAACGAGTCCACGGGCCGGACCGCGCGGGAGACGACGTAGGCGCCGAAACGGGCGAGCGAGACCGGCGAACCGATACGGGCCATCAGCGAAGGGACGGCCCAGGTGGGCGCGCGCCGGGGATCGGCGACCCGGTCCACCCGGCGCCGTCCATTCCTGCTGACCACGATGCGCGCCCCCGCGATGAACGACTTCAGATCGAGGGCCTGATGGTCGAGGACACGGGCGCCCTCGGGGTAGGCCGGGTTGTAGAGCTGAAAGCCCCGATCGAGGCGGTAGCCGTCGACGAGGTCGGTACGGACCCGGCCGCCGACGGCGTCGGAGCCCTCCAGCACGGTGACCTCGACGCCGTGGTGCTGCAGATGCCGGGCGGCGGCGAGTCCGCTGAGTCCGGCTCCGACGACGAGAACGGCCATGGCGGTCAGGTTATCGGGCGGCGGTCACGGCTTGAGCCGGGCCGCATGGTCGCCCCGGGCTGCGGGATCGGGGGCCCCGCCGCCACCGAGACGCTGCAACTCCGCCGTCAGGGCGTCGATGCGCTGCTGGACGTCGCCGCGCAACTCCTCGATCTGGGCGGCTGTCGCGGCGGCGTTCGCCGAGCTCTCATCGGCCACCCTGTCGATGACCCACGACGCCAGGGTCGCCGTCACCACGCCCACCAGGCTGATACCGCCGATCATCAAGAACACCGCGACGACCCGGCCGACCGTGGTGACCGGGGACAGGTCGCCGTACCCGACGGTGGTGACCGTGGCGATCGACCACCACACCGCGTCCCCGAAGTTGTTGATCACCGAGCCTTCGACGTCGCGCTCGGCTTCCAGCATCGCCAGCGAAGCGACGTAGATGAGCAGGACGACGCTGACCGCGGTGTAGATCACCACGCGCCCCCGGATAGCACCGACGGCCGCCTTCTGCAGCGCGCTGAACAGCACCAGCAGCCTCAGCAGGCGCAATGGCCGCAGGAAGGGCAGCGCGACGATGGCCAGGTCGATCAGGTGCCGGAAGAACCATTTGAGCCGGTTGTCGGCCAGGGACAGCCGGACCACGTAGTCGATCACGAACAGCGCGTAGGTGACGGCGAGAATGACCTCCAGAGCCTCGTTGACGCGGCCCTGGGGGTTGGCGAGCACCTGGATGGAGTACACGGCCAGGAAGATGGCGGCAACGGCGGCCAGCGGCCACTCGACGCGCCTCTCCCAGCGGTGCACACGGGGGTCACGTTCCAAGACAGGAGCATCCGCGAAAGATTCCGCCACGGTTGCACCCCTTCCTCATCGGCGTCGTTGACGTTCGAACCGACAGCCTAGAGAAACTCACCGCAGATCCCGATCCGTGCCGGGGTCTCGCGATCCACGAGGGCACGCGACCAGCGGACCCGTTGGCCGACGCCACCGCTGATATCAGCTGCGCGACGGTAGACACCGTCACGGGCTGCGGCCAGGAGTCAACCGCACCCGTGCCGGGTTCGGATCAGAAACTGAAGCCGAACAGCCTCAGAATCTGCCGGACGAACAACACGATGGGCCCCTCCTGCGCCGGGGTCGCAGGCCCGGAGGCAACGGCCGGGGTTGTGGTGGCGGTCGCTGAGGTGGTTTCCGTCGAGCTGGTCGATCTGGGCGAGCTGCTCGAACTCGTCGGCGACTCCGACGAGGTGGTCGACGACTCCGACGAGGAGCTAGCCGACGAGGACGACGTCGTCCGCGTGCTGCTGGACGATGTGCTGCTCGACTCCGAGGACTCGGTCTCCGACCAGTCGTCGCTGTCGTCATCGCTGTCGTCGCTGCCGGCTCCGAATCCGAACAGCTGGCGCAGGAAGTCGAAGAAGTTGCCCGACTGGACCGAGGTCTCCGAGGCCAGCGGGCCGGCGCTTGCACCGGCGGCCGACGGCGTCGAGCTGGTCGAGCTGGTCTCGGTGGTCTCGGTGGTTGACGTCGCGCTGCTCGAGGACGTGCTGGACGACGTGGAGGTCCCTGACGTTCCGGTGGTCGACGAGGTCGTCGACGAGGTGGGCCGACTGCTGGTCGTGCCGTAGTCGTCGTAATCTTCGTAGCCGCTGGCGTAGTCGTCGTAGTCGTCGTAGCCGCTGACCGAGGGCGTCGGCGTGCTGGTACCGCTTGACGAAGTGGGCTGGCTCGAGGTCGAACTGCTCGTCGGCCGACTGCTCGACTCGTCGTAGTCGTCGTAGTCGTCGTAGTCGTCATAGCCATCGCGATCGTCGTAGTCGACGTAGCCGCTGGCCGAGGGCGTAGAGGTGCCCGACGAACTCGAGGTCGGCGAAGATGTCGACGAGCTGGACGAACTCGAAGAGCTGCTCTGGCTTGAAGTGGAGCTACCCGTCGTCCGAGTGCTCGACGACTCATAGCGATCGTCGTCGTCGTAATCGTCGTCGTAATGATTCTCGTAGTAGTCGTCGTAGTCGTCGTCGTAATCGCCCGAGCTGTGGGCTGCTCCGATGCTCGGGCCGGAGTTGGACCTGACACCCCCGCCGACCGAAGCGGGCGTGCGGGCCGCACCCGCCGACCGGCTCCTGCTGGGGCCCGATCGTCCCGCTGCGTCGCTGCCCTGACTGGCCGATCCCTGGTCCCTGGCGCCTTCGCGGTCTGCCTCGGCGGTCTGAGCGACCCCGATCGGCACCGCGATGGCCAACGCTGTAGCCGATGCCCACACACCCGCACGTTTCGTAATCAAATGCATTTCTGTTAATCCTCAAATAGCTGATCGGCGATTACGGGAACATAACACGCTTTACGGATCAAAATCACACATTAGGTAAAACATGATTTATGCGTCACTCAATTAACAATAACGCGCTTGCAAATTCAAAACCATGAATTTCATGTCCGCAGTGGGCCCACCATGGTCCGCGTCGACTCCACCAGTGGTCGGCCGCCAATTCCGATTCCGAATCCCCCTGCCCCGCCACGGGTACTACGGGTGGGAGGCAAAACCTCTGTCCGCGAGGCGATCTCGTGTCGGTAGCCCGACCTGCCACCATCGTGGAGGTGCGGGCGGCCCGCCCCCCCTCTTACCGCGCCGGGGCTGGTCTCGGAGGCGGTCTTGACCGGATCGTCGCCGATCCAGAACCGCAGCAGTACCTCTGCTCAGCCACGCTGATCTCCCTCATAACCGGAAGTGTCAAGGATCAGCCAAGACAGCTGTGAAGCATCAACCGAAGTAATACAGCAGGTGTTGTAGGGCGGGCGGGGCTCGAACCCGCGACCAACGGATTATGAGTCCGCGGCTCTAACCAACTGAGCTACCGCCCCTGGGACCACTTCGGGACACAACGACGATACGGCAGGTCAGGCTTCC
>Ga0180432_10011997_pt1 | contig 10134 bp, 7 predicted proteins | sample SS_ome_10_FD_132414 | JGI IMG/M metagenome (GOLD analysis project Ga0180432, IMG submission 132414) | Hypersaline lake sediment archaeal communities from the Salton Sea, California, USA - SS_1_MS_2 metaG | ecosystem: Environmental > Aquatic > Non-marine Saline and Alkaline > Hypersaline >...
CCTTGCCGAGCGTGACGATATCCGGGGTCAGTGCTTCGTGCTCCATGGCCCACATCCGCCCGGTGCGTCCGTAGGAGGACTGGACTTCGTCCAGGGCGAAGAGGAGACCGTGCGCGCGGCTCCAGTCTTGAAGGGCGCGGAGCCAGCCGCGCGGGGGGAAGACGAAACCGGCCGCCCCCTGATAGGGCTCGACCAGCACGCCGGCGAGGCTGCCGGTGGAGTTCGCCTCCACGAGGGCGTCGAGATGGGCGAAGTACCTGGCGAAGCGGGGGGCGCCCCGGCACCAGCCGCAAGGGTCGCGGTATGGGTTGGGATACGGGGCGCGGATGATTCCCGGGACGGTGGGTCCGTAGCCGCGCTTGGGTCCGGCCAAGCCGCCCAGCGCCGCGGCGCCCGGCGTCCGCCCGTGGAATCCGCCTTCGAACGAAAGGATTTCGAATTCGCCCGTGCGCCGCTTCATGAGCCGGACGGCCGCCTCGATGGCCTCGCTGCCGGTACTGAGGAAGAAGCACCGGTCGAGATGGGAGGGCAGGGCGCGCACGAGCCGTTCGGCCGCGAGGATGCGGTATTCGTTGGCGCACTCGTAGTTGTTGAGCAGTTCGCCGGCAGCCCGGCGAACGGCCTCGACGAGGCGCGGATGGCAATGTCCGACATTGGCCACGAGGACGCCGGAGGTCCAGTCCAGATAGGTGTTGCCGTCCACGTCGGTCACCACGCAGCCGAGCCCGGTCTTCCAGACGACCGGAGCCTGGTAGCCGACCACGTTGGCTTCGTACCGGTGCCAGCGATTGAGCAGCTTGCGCCCGATCGGGCCGGGCAGCGGTCCTGCGACATGCGTGACGCCCATGTTTTCTCCCGGCCGGCCGGAATCCCCGGCGCGGCGGCTCATTGCCCGTGGCTGTGTTTCAGCACGTCGGGGTTCACGACGCACCGGGCGGGTTCGCCCCGCGCGAATGCCAGAATATCGGCCACAATATGACGGCGGATCGCCCAGCCGGACTCCTCGGATGCCCATGCGATATGCGGGGTCAGGATCACGTTGTCCAGCCCGAAAAGGGGGTGATCGGGGGGGGGCCGCTCCTGGTCGAAGACGTCGACGGCGGCCCCGGCGATCCGGTGTTCGCGCAGGGCGGCCGCCAGAGCCCGGGTGTCGACCATGGCGCCGCGCGAGGTGTTGATCAGGTAGGCCGTCGGCTTCATCCACGAAAGGCTGCGGGCATTCACGATCTGCCGCGTCTCGTCGGTAAGCGGCGTATGAACGGTGACGAAGTCCGCGGTGCGAAAAAGCGTTTCGCGGTCCACGAATCGGAGATCCAGTTTGGCGCGCCGCCGATCGCTGAGATAGGGGTCGGCACCGATCATGGTGAGGCCGGAGCCTCGGAGCTTGCGGGCTACCACGCTGCCGATCCGCCCGACCCCCAGGATGCCAACCGTCTTGCCTTCCAGCCGGTAGATGGGAAAAAGGCGCGAAAAGTCCCACTGACCGCCGGCACTGGATTCCTCCAGGGTGCGCCGGCCGGCCACGATGCGTCGAGCGCAGGCAAAGAGGAGGGCGATGGCATGTTCCGCGACATCCTCGGTGCAGTAATCCGGCTGGTAGGCAAACTGGATACCCAGCCGGGTGCAGGCCGGCACGTCCACGTTGTCGTAGCCGATCCCGTGCCGGATGAGCAGGCGACACTTGGGGAGGCGCGCGAGCAGAGAGGGGGTCATCCGGACCATGTTGACCACCACCACGTCGGCCTGTCCGATGGCGGCGACGACTTCATCTTCAGACTTGAACTTGAGCTGGTGCGCTTCGAGCTCGATGCCTTCAGACGCGAGTGCATCGGCCTCCCAGGCCAGATCATCCTCAATGTAATCGGTCACCGCAACCTTGATGTGCTTCGACACCTTCGCCTCCGATGATGGTACACCGAGTCGGGAGAAAGCCGGGGCTAGTCCGGCACGGGAACCCACCGCCGTTCGCGGTCCGCCTGATAGACTGCCTCGACGACCTGCAGAGCCGCAAGCCCGTCCTGGCCGGTGACGGGGGGCTCACCTCCTTCGAGGACGGATCGGGCAAATGCGCGCACGTATTCCCGGCCCATGTAGCCGGAATAGCCCGGAACGGGATCGAGTTGAAAGGTGATTTGCCGGTTGGCGGCGCCCCGAAAGGCATTGTCGTCGCTACAGACGGTAAGCACATCGCATTCGCCCTCGTAGGCGGGAGCCCAGGAAAGCACGCCGGCCGTGCCGCGTACGGCGACGTAGAGATCGCGGCCGTGGGGAAAGGCGTCGGGCACGGTGTAACTGATGTCCAGGGCTGCCAGGGTTCCTTGGGCGAAGCGCAGGTGCGCAAAGGAGTTATCCTCGATCTCGTAGCGCGTGTTCACGCGAGCATTTCGCGCGGAGACCTCTGTGACCTCGTCTTGAAGCACCCAGCGGAAGAAATCAATCCAGTGTACCCCGAGGTTCAGCATCGGTCCGCCGCCCGACTGGCGTGGGTCCAGCATCCAGGCCGCATGGCCGTCCAGGTAGCGCTGCAGCCGACCCGCGGCGCATCGCCCTTCGGCGGCGACCGGACGGCCCACCGCGCCGTCCGCGATCAGTTGCTTGAACGCGCGCGCAGCCGGATGGAGGCGCCAGCAGTAGCCGGTGGTGAGCTTTACGCCGTTCCGAGCCGCCGTTTCCACGATGCGGCGCGCCCCCTCGGTGTGGGCGGCCATGGGCTTTTCGATCATAAGGTGGACCCCGGCGCGCGCACAAACCTCGGCTGCTTCGGGACAGGCCGCATGCGGCAGAAAGATCGCCGCCACGTCGGGTTCTTGCTCCGCGAGAAGGTCTTCGAGGGAGGGGAACGGCTTCAGACCGAACTCTTCGCAAAAGGGGCGCAGGATCTGCGGGTCGGGGTCGACGGCCGCGATCACGCGGAAGGCGGGCAGGGATTGGAACGTGGGCAGGTAGAGCGGCGGATGCAGATGGGCCAGTCCGACGATCGCCACATCGAGAGGCTGTTTGGCACGCATGACTGATCTCCGGGCACGGGCTACAGGAGCGGCACCTCGGCTTCTTTTCCCCTGTTCTCGTCGGAAAGGTAGGCGGCGTAGATCGTAGCGGTTGTGTCCAGGGCGAGATCGAGTCCGGAAGCGGGCTGGTTTCCCTGTGCGGCGCAGCTAACGAAATCCTGGATCTCGGGCTGATAGCCGATCGTGAAGTTCTCGTCCGGGGCCGCCGGCGACCAGCCCTCCTGGGTGCTGATCTTTTCGATGAGGTAGATGTCCTTGAACTGGTCGCCCCGGGGATTGAACGTATCCACGAGGTCCGTCGGGCTGAGCCGGCAGCGGCTGCGGTGGTTGTTGGCGAAAACCTCCAGGTAGTCGTACATCCCTCCGAGCACGATCTCGCTGGTGAGCGCGTCGGCCACGGTTCCATCCTCGAAGGTCACGTGCATCAAGCCGCAGTCCTCGATGTCGTGATAGTCGGTCCGTATGAATCCCGCGTCGCGGAAATGCGGCCCGCGCGTGATCTGGTGCGTGCGGGCCGTTACAGCGGCGGGGCGGATGGGCCGTCCGTTTCTGGCCAGTCCCTCGACGCGCTTGAGGTACAGCATGCCGGTCAGGGGGTGACATCCCTTGCCGATCAACGACCCGCCGCCGGCGAGCCGCCAGAACCCGTACGCCTGCGAGTGCGAGCCATTGTGCGACTCCTCGCCGATCATGCGGAGGATCTGCGCGTCGGTCTTCTCGATGATCTCGCGCTCCTTCTGTACGCTCGGGGCGTACACGAAGTTCTCGGCATAGCCGAAGACGATGCCGCTCCCGCGGACGGTTGCGGCGAGATGCTCGAGTCGCTTGACGACCTCGTCGAGCATCTTTGCCTTGGACGCGCGATCGCCGCGGAAGTCGTCCCCGGCGTCGGGCGGGCCAAATGCCCCGGTCAGGGGCTTCTCGCACAGGACCGCCTTGCCGGCGCGGGCCGCGGCCAGGATCGCCTCCTCGTGCGCGTAGGGGGGGGAGCAGACGTGCAGGGCGTCGACGTGATCGAGCATGGTGGGAACGTCGGGGTAGGCGGGAACCCCGTGATCGGCCCCGAATCGCTCGCGGCTTTCGGCGCGGCGGGACGTCACGGCCGTGATCTCAACCTGCGCTCCGTAAACACGACGCAGGCATTCGAGGTGAAAACGCGCGGCGAATCCGGCGCCGACCAATCCGATGCGCAGGGCTCGGCTCATGCTTGTCCGGCTCCCGTACGGGGCCCGCCGCGAGGGCGGGCCTGTTTGCCTGTCAGTACGACCCGTCCTGGGTTTCGAAATGGGTTGGCTTGCTGAGGGTTTCACCGCCGGTCCGGACCCAATCGGCGGTCCAACCGAGGATCCGGTCGAGCGGGACGGACGGATATCCGAAGAGGCGATGGGCCTCGGCGGCATTGCTCAGGTAGCCGAGCCCGTTCTCCTCGCCGCTAAAGAGCGGCTCCTTTCCGAGCAGATCGCCAAAGCGCCGGGCGATTCTGCGGACGGAGAATAACTCGGGACCGGTGACGTTCAGGATCCTGGGGGGCGACGCAGCCAGGGGGAGCGCGCGGAGCACGTAGTCGCAGGCATCCCCCTGCCAGATCACGTTTGCAAAACCGGTGGTTACGTCCACGGGTTCGCCGTGGTACACCTTGAGGGCAATGTCCACCAGCACGCCGTAGCGCAGTTCTACGGCGTAGTTGAGGCGGATCTGCGCGACGCGTTCCCCCCGTTCGCGGGAGAAGTAGTCGAACATGCGTTCGCGCCCGAGGCAGGACATGGCGTATTCGCCGACGGGATTCGGGGGGGTGGCCTCCGTTGCGCCTGTCGTGTGCAGGGGCATGACGGGGTACACGCAGCCCGTGGAAAACGCCGCAATGCGCGACGACGTGAAGGTGGCGGCCACGTGGTAGGGGGCGATGACGTTTACCGCCCAGGTGACGGGTTCGCTTCCGGTGGACCCGAATTTGCGTCCCGCCATGAACACCACGTTTTCCACGCGCGGCAGCTTGCGAACGGCTTCGAGGTCGAGGAGGTCGCACCGCATGGTCTGAATGCCCGTGGCTTCGAGCGCCGAGAGGGGAGCGAGGTCCACGGCATAGACCTGTCTGGGCGTACCCGCGGCATCCGCAGCGCGCCGGGCCATGCGGGTCAGCGTAGGTCCGATCTTGCCGCCGGCCCCGATGATCATGACGTCGCCCGCAAGCCCGCGGAAGGTCTCAATCAGGGACGGTGAAGGAGTGGAGAGCAGGTCGTCGAGCTGGTCAACGGAACCAATCTTGTCAGGCAACGAAGGCATAGCTACTCTATTGACCGGAGAGTCGATTCGGGGAGCATCCTACACGGGCAGGAATGGTCCGCCAAACGAAAAGTTCCCGGAAGATGACCGTTCGCCCGCTCGACGAGGGGGACGTGGGGCGGGGCGTGGAGCTGTGCCGTGCGGCCGGGTGGAATCAGTGTGCCGACGACTGGCGCGTTCTTCTGTCGGTGCGCTCGGGTTGCTGTTTTGCGGCGGAGCGCGAGGGGATCGTAGTCGGGACGGCGGCGGCACTGCGGTACGGTACGCAGGTGGGTTGGGTCGGTATGCTGCTGGTCGACGCAGCCCACCGGCGGCAGGGTGTGGGGACAGGTCTCTTGACTGCGGCGCTCGGGGCCCTGGAGGGCTGCCGCAGTGTGGGACTGGATGCGACGCCGGAAGGCCGGCCTCTGTACGAAAAAAACGGTTTCAGGCCGGTATGCGGTGTGATCCGGCTGAGACTGGGTCGGGGGATTCGGTACGTGGACGTCTCTGGCGGCCGTATCCGCCCCATGCGAAGGGAGGATCTGGGCGCTGTTGTTGCGGCGGATGAAAGCGCGTGCGGTCTGCATCGGCCGGAGATGGCGGCCGCCTATTTTCGTTCTGCCCCGGATTGTGCGCACGTCGCGATTGAGGCGGACGGACGGATTGGAGGATTCGTATTGGGGCGTCCCGGTCACGAGTGGGCGCAGATGGGGCCCTTGACGGCCGGGGATGGGGACACGGCGCGGATGCTCGCCGGCGCGTGTCTCCAACGGCTGGGAGGCCGGGGGATTCTCACCGACGTTCCAGAAGGGCGGTCGGACTGGCGGCAGCGGCTGTGCGAGGCGGGATTCAGGGAGCAGCGCACCTTCTGTCGGATGGTGAGGGGGGATGCTCTGCCCGCATGGGACCGTGTCTTCAGCATCGCGGGCCCGGAATGGGGATGAAGGAGGTACGGGAATGTGCGTTGCAGCGCAGAAGCCTTTTTGCTGTAATGCGCGGACGTATCCGACCTAGAGGCCGAACGCGGGGGAAGGCGACGCACAGCGGGGGGGGATCATGCATTGGATCGGAAGAGGCAGGCGGGCGCTGGCGGATCTGTGTCTGGCCATGGCGATCGCCTTCGCGCTGGTCGTGCTGAACGTTTCGATCAACTTCATCGAGAGCATCCATCGCTTTTTCCGGGATTATTCAGGGTTTCCGCTCACGGATCTTCTCATCAATGCTCTGTTCTTCTGGCTGGCGGTGCTGCTCTGGGTGGCTTTTGTGCGGTGGCGGCGGGCCGCGCGACGGCGGGCGGAACTCGAGGACGTGGTATCGAGCATCAGTCCGGACGTGCTTATGGTTGTGACGCCGGAGCGCAAAGTCGTGATGTGCAACGAGTCCGTGCGCCGGGTCTTCGGGTATGCGCCCGAAGAGGTGATACACAAGAAGACCGATCTCTTGTATTCCGACAGGCGAAGGAACCGGGGCCGCCGGCACGAGATCTACGATGCGCTCGAGCGGGACGGTTTTCATGTAGGACTGGCCACGGGGCGAAAGAAGAGCGGCGAGCTGATTCCCCTGGAGATTATCACGGGCGAGTTGAGCGGCCGCACCGGCGCCGTTTTGCTGCTGCGCGACATCACGGAGCGGGTGCGGGTCGAGGAGGAGCGGAGGGAGCTGGAGGCCCGTATGCGGCAGCAGCAGAAGCTGGAGAGCCTCGGGATCCTGGCCGGTGGAATTGCACACGATTTCAACAACATGCTGACCGTGCTGATGGCGAACGCGGAACTGGCGCTTCTGGATACGCCGAAGGACTCGCCCGCGCGTGAGAATCTGGACGGGATCGTGAGCGCGGCGAAGCACGCGGGAGGATTGTGTGCGCAGTTGCTGGAGTTCGCGGGAAAGGGCAGCGTGGCAACCGGGCCGGTGGAGCTGTCGAGGCTGATTCGCGAAACCGAGCGGCTGCTGGAGACCACGGCAGGAGAAGCGGTCCGGATCGAGTACGCGCTGTCTGAGGAGGTGCAGCCCGTGGAGGGGGACCGGGTGCAGCTCCAGCAGGTACTGATCAATCTCGTCACGAACGCAGTAGACGCCATGGGCGAGGAGGGCGGTATCGTTTCAGTTGCAACGGGGGCGATGGAATGCGACGAGCCGTTTCTGGCCGGGTGCTACCGGGCGTCGGAGTGCGGGCCCGGTGCGTATGTTTTTCTTAAAGTACGCGACAGTGGGGGCGGGATGGACGCAGAGACGCAGGCGCAGATTTTCGATCCCTTCTTCACAACGAAGGCGAAAGGTCGTGGGTTGGGCTTGGCCTCGGTCCTGGGGATCGTGCGCGCCCACGGCGGAGCCGTGCGGGTGGAGAGCTCTCCGGGCGAGGGCTCCGCGATTTCGATCCTCTTGCCGCTGACGCAACCGCCGCCCGAGGAGCGGTAGCAGGCGAGTCCGTCAGGCACAAACCTTGTTCTTACCGCTCCGCTTGGCCCGGTAGAGGCACGTGTCCGCGAGCGAGATCAGTTCCTTGGCCGTAGCGGTCTGCGGGGACAGTCTCGCCAGTCCGATGCTGACCGTCAGGTGTGCGGTACGCCCCGGGAAGCCGGTGGCAAAAGGATGGCCTTCGATCAGGCCTCGAAGGCGTTCGCCGATCATGAGGGATTCCCGGTCTCCGGCCTCGGGGAGGACGAGCAGGAATTCCTCGCCCCCGTAGCGGCACGGAATATCCACGCTTCGTACGTGGTCACGGAGCAGGTGTGCGATATGTCGAAGGGCCTGGTCTCCGGCAATGTGGCCGTAGCTGTCGTTGAACTGCTTGAAACCGTCCACGTCGACCATCATGACCGAAAGGGGATGCTTAAACCGCGAGGCGCGTTCAATCTCGATCGGGAGGATGTGCTGGATGTGCTTCTGGTTGTAGAGCCCGGTGAGCCCGTCGTGTACGGCCAGTTGGACCAGCTTCTCGTTCGCCTCGTGCAACTGCTGTGCGTACCGGTCCACGTCCGTGAGCCGTTGCCTCAGTTCGGTGATCAGGTCGGAAACGTACGAGGAGATTCTGCGGGCCTCATCGCGTTCCTGGGTCGCGGTGCCTTCCTTCTCGCCATGCAGTTCGCGGATGAAGGATTGTGCATTCTTCGTGGCGCCCAGTACAGGGGACAGGGCGCGGTACATGATGACCAACGCGGAAACGGACATAACCAACACGGCGGGCAGGCCGATCAGGAGGCTCGCGCGGGCGAAGCAGGCGACGTCGAGGGGAAGGTGTGCCGTTTGAAGCAGAACGGCGACGACGTACAGCAGGTAGACCAGGGGAAGAACGAAAAGCAGGAAGTAGACGGCGAGAAGCTTGCGCCTCAGACTTCGCGTCTTGAGCCAAGGATCCATATCGGCCTCGCTTCGCTTGCGGTCCGCGGTCGTGGTTGAGATGCGCGGTCATTCTAGGGAGGCGGGCGGCATTGTAAAGGACTTTCTGGAGATGCGCCCGGTTCCATAAGGCTTGCTTTGGGGGGCGGCGGAGAATACGCTCTGGACGGCTGGGAGGCGGCGAACGCGCGAAGCGGAGGGTGGAATCGTGCTGCTGGGCAGGGGACGGGCGCTGGCGAACCTTTGGATCGCTGCCGGGATCGCAATGATCCTGCTCGTGCTGAATGCGGCCATCACCTTCAGCGGCGCGGCTCGGGGTTTTTTCGGGCTTTACCGTGCCTTCGGATTGACCGACACGGTGATCAACCTGCTGTTCGCTTGGTTTGTGCTGCTGCTGCTGGTCGCGTACGTGCAATGGCGGGTGACGGCGGCGCGGGAATCCGAGCTGGAAGACATTGTCGCGAGCATCAGCCCGGACACGCTTCTGGTGCTGCGACCGGACCGCACGATTATCATGGCGAGCGGGTCGGTGAAGCACATGTTCGGTTATGGCGTGGACGAGATTTTGAATCGGAAGACGGATCTGCTCTATTGCGATCGCCGCGAGGACCGGGGAGCGGTGGGGGAGATTCGCGACGTGCTGGAGGAGGAAGGCTTCCACGTCGGTCGCGCAACGGGGATGAAGAAGAGCGGCGCGACGTTCCCGCTGGAGATTGTTTCCGGCGTGCTGAAGCGGCGGGCGGGGGCCGTGTTGCTGCTGCGGGATATTACGGAGTGGCAGCGCGCGGAGGCGGAGCGGCGTGAGATTGAGATGCGCATGTGCCAACGGCAGAAGCTCCAAAGCCTGGGGTTGTTGGCCGGAACGATTGCGCATGATTTTAACAACGTGCTGACGGTGATCCAGACACATGCCCATCTCGCCCGGTCCGGGTTGCCCGGGGAATCGCCGGCGCTGTCGGGGCTGGACGGGGTGGCAGAGGCAGCCGGGCATGCGGAGAAGCTTTGCACGCAGATGACGCGCTACGCAGGGAACGATAAGGCGCGTGTAGAATCTGTGAACTTGTCGGAGGTGGTGGAAGGGATGCGGCGGCTGATCGAGGTGCCGGTTCCGTCAAGCGTGAAGATGGCGTTCGATCTGGCCGAGCGGGTGGCGGAGATTCAAGGTGACCGCGTGCAGTTGCAGCAGGTTGCGATGAATCTGGTGACCAACGCGGTCGAAGCGTTGGCCGGGAGAAAGGGCGGCAGAATCGAAGTGCTGACATTCGGCGCGGAGTGGGACAAAGAGCTTGCGGCGGAGAGCTTTCTGGGTGAGGCGTTGCCCGAGGGACCCGTAACGGCGCTGGAGGTGCGCGACAACGGCGGCGGGATCTCGGAAGAGGTCCGTTTGAGAATGTTCGACCCGTTCTTCACAACCAAGCGCAAGGGGCGCGGCCTCGGCCTGGCCAGCGTCCTGGGGATCGTGCGGGGCCATCGTGCGGCGGTGCGGGTCCGCAGCACGCCCGGCGAGGGCACGGTCTTTACGGTC
>Ga0180432_10012000_pt1 | contig 10131 bp, 6 predicted proteins | sample SS_ome_10_FD_132414 | JGI IMG/M metagenome (GOLD analysis project Ga0180432, IMG submission 132414) | Hypersaline lake sediment archaeal communities from the Salton Sea, California, USA - SS_1_MS_2 metaG | ecosystem: Environmental > Aquatic > Non-marine Saline and Alkaline > Hypersaline >...
TCGCAATGCTCCGACAACAGAGATAGCGAGGAAAATACCATGGCATGGGACTTCGTCAATCGCGACCAATTGTTGCGACAGCTGATCACCAAAATCCAAACTGCATCCCCCGAGAAGCGACTGCTGCTACTGGATAGCCCGGCGGGAATGGGCAAAACATACCTGCTCATTGAGATGTGCCGCAGGTTGATAAAAACCGCCTACGAAGCAGGAGAACAAGCGAAGTGGAAAATCGTCCTGCTGGATTTCAGAGATCCGGACAGGCACTTCATCGACCGAAGGGACATACTCGAAGACATCGCCCGCCAGATCTGTAGGGACATACGATGGGACAACGTCCGCCAGCTGGTTCAAAAGGCCGCGTCCGGCGACCAGGATGCCCAGATCCTGATTCAGCAGGCTATCTCGATTCCCATGGGAGACGAAGCTCGGCAAGCTCTGCTACATACTGTACGCGACATACAGCCGGAGGACCTAGAGGCAATTGGCGAGTTGATTGTACATGCATTTGACGACGTCGATCTACAAGAGCTGCGAGAAACGGAGGACTTTGCAGACCCCGAGAGGCAAGTGGCCGTTCTGGTAGATTTCATCCTCAGGAAGAAAACGCAAAGCTCGACCCAAGACCTGATTCCCGACAACGTTCTGCTCGTACTTGACAGCCTGGACGCGATTCGTGACGAGGCGATGCGGGACTGGATCGTCAGCGAACTCGCGCTTTGGCTCCATGACGGCCTGCAAGCGTCTTTCGAGCGGTTCTTTGTGATCGCTTGTGGCCGTTTTATCAGCCAGAACTTACCCCATGCGATCAAGCAGCGCTACTATACGGATTACACGCTGGACCCTTTCGCGCCCGAGGTGATCGAAGAGCTCATCCGTCAATTCGGCGATCGCCGATTCAACAGAGAGCAGGACCTGGTGTCCAGACTGGCGAGAAAGCTGTCCCAGGTCTGTGGTGGTCATCCAAAGGTGATCAAAGACATCGCCCGGCGATTGTACGAATGCCCTGGACACTTCTCGGCATTGGTACACGATCCACTGAAAGCAGGATACTGGTACGACAACCCCCTGATTGGAATTGGCCCCACACTGGTGACGTCTCGCGCCCAGGCGATACAAGGTATAGTGGGAGGCATCAACGACCCACAGAAACTGGCCCTGGAACTACTGAGTGCGTTCCGTAAATTCAACTCAGCTACGCTAGAAATCCTATGTGCTCAAATCCAGGGCTGCGAACAGCCGGACGACTTAGGTCGGTATCAGAGCTGTACAGAGGACAACGCGGAGGACTTATTCGACAACCTGTCGCCGTTCAAGCGTGTCTTTAGAGAGTGGCACAAAGAAAACAGCACGGAAGACCTGTTTACCCACCTGCTCGAGGCCCGCCTGATCTGGCACGGAGGACTAGAGCAGTTCTGCTCAGGCCGTATCGTGTCGAACCTCATAGCAGCCCAGATGCAGAAGCAACAGCCCGATCTGTTCCACCTGTTGAACGAATGGGCAGTCGAGATATTCGAGGACTGGACCAGAGGCAAGTTTACGACCGACCCCAGGGACCTACAACCGGTCCCCGGCCCCTACCAATTGATGTGCATATGCGAGTGGCTTTTCCATCAATTACGCCTGGCTGAACCCTGTTATTCAGAGAAAGAGACGCGTGAGTTCAACCAGCAAGTAGATCAAAAACTCAACAGAGTCCTGAAATACGTCGAGCCTTTCCCAGGTCAACCTGATAGCAGAAGCCAATACCAAGCACTCAGACGGTACATCGCCCAGGACCAAGAGATTGACTACCGAATTTGGGAAATCGCCCTTGAGAACCCCCAGAGGTACGGCGCTATTCGCGAGCAGATCTTGGCCACCCTATCAGCAGCCATCGAGGAGGAACCGAATGCCCACACTGGATAGTCCAAGCAACTACTTTGGTCGAGATACTGAGTGGTCGTATATCAGCCAGCGCATTACGTCCACCGACGGCTCCCGCCACATCGTTTACATCTCGGGCCGCGGTGGCGTGGGTAAAACAGCCCTGCTTGACCTCATCTTTGAGGTATATGCCCTCGATCAGAACAGCGCCTATACCGTCCTGAACGCCATCGACTTTGATGACCTGACATTGCGCTTGCCCATCAATTTCATGGAACGGGTCGCCAGGCGTTTGAGCAGCCAGGATACCGAGAGTCTATTCCAGCAGTTTTGGACGTTATACAGTGAGGATGTAAACGAGAACCTGGCAAGACGAGGAAAACATCAAGAGGAGATGACAAACGCCTTCGTCACAGGCCTGCAAAGATTAGGCCAGAGAAAGCGCGTTGTGCTCCTGGTTGACACACTGGAGAAAGCTCCGATGTGGTTCCCCGTGTTCTTCGCCAGGGTGGTCTCCGCTGTCCCCAACGTGGTCATCGTGCTCGTCGGTCGCCCAGAGAGCCAGCCCATCGAGAGATCCTTGGAGGAGGCACTATCCTCTCCGGAGGATGTGCCCGATTTTCAGAGCAAGTCCTTCCAGTGGTCAGGGCTGGACCCATCGCTGTGCGAGGAATACTTCAGCGAACGGGAGGAGTTTCGACAGTTGGCGCAGGACCTGAAGCTGTTGGGCATGGACGAGATCTCGCCCGAATTGAAACGGCGTATTTGGACGCTGGCGCGCGGGATCCCTTTCCAGGTCAATCTCGTCGCCGGTGCACTCCGCTTTCTGGAAAGCGGCGACCAGCAGCTTAACCGGCAGATTAGCGAACTGCTGCAACAGATCCAACAGGCCGACGCTGACGCCCTGGAACGGGACCCCAACCTGCGACAACAGTTCCAGCAGGCACTGGTGGCGCCCTTCGTGTTGAACTTCAACCGCCCCGAGCTCCCTGGAGCCAAAGTCGATTACGCCCGACTGACCAGCAGGATCATATTGCTGATCGCCCATATCAACCACTACATGGCTCACGCCCTGGGGGGATTCGATGCCTCCGTCCTGGCGGAGTTGGATGACACACTGGATGAGAACAAAGTGCAGCAAGCCCTCGATTACATCGAGGAGAATCGCTCGACGCAGTTCACCTTTGTCAAGGTGTTCCGCGGCCCAGATGGCCAAATCAGCGGGATTGGCCTGCACGATGAGATGGTACGTATGCTCACCGATCTGGCCTGGATTCGACTGGACCCACCCGGTCGACTTGACCCGTATCGCAGAAAGATCAGCGCCAAGCTGATCAACTACTACGATCGGAAGTGCCTGGAGTTATACGCGGACGCGGAGGACAAACAACAGGATCAACTTCCGCAGAAGACCTGGGAGAAAATATGGGCCCGGGCTGTCGGCTATCCCAAGGGTCAGGCTCTATTGCTGTCCCGCGTTTTCCACAGCGTGTACGAGGACTTCGAGAAGGGATGGCATTGGGCGTACGATCTGTCGGAACATATCTTCATGCACACTGACTTCGATGCCCTGCTCTACGACTCCGTTGAGGCATATATCAAGGCGACACCAAGAGCCCAAGACCCCGTGATCAAAGCCAAGATGAACGTATGGAAGGCCGGCGCGCACATCGCTCGAAATGAGCTGCCCGAAGCACGGGATCTGCTGCAAGGAAGCATCGCCATCTGGACGGACGAATATCGACACGATGAGGAGGAGATCAGGCGGCTAGAACAGAACCGCGCCGTATTGGAAAAGAGCCGTCTGGCCCTGCTGCGCGAGCAGCGTGAGCAGCCGGAACGGTTCGCGGAGGTTCAGAATATGGTGAACTTCTGCGATACCCAACTGGGCAGCATTCAACAGGAGATCCAGTCGAAGACCAAGTTCAGAGACATGGAACGGGCCTATACCTCAATGGGGTTCACCTATCGCCTGGAAGGAAGATGGCAGCAAGCCATCGATCATTACCACAACGCCCTGAAGTACAGCCGCTGGCTTGGAGATCGTGAGAGTATCGCCGAGCTGGCAAACAACATGGCGAACGTATATCTCCTGTGGGGGCGCCTTAGCGACGCGGCTCTGTACGGTCAAATTGGAGCCAGCATCCGCCGCCACCTGGACGTGAAAAAAGAGCTGGGGCATAGTTACCGTATCCTCGGGAGGATCAACTGGCGGATCGGGAACACATACGGGAGCAGGATGTACCTGAACCAGGCCCGAAAGTGCTACCAAGAGGACCCTGTGGCTCTCGCCTGGTTGGACCTGTATGAAGGGTACACGTACTACCGCATTGGCGACACGACGATCGGCCACAAGTCGCTGGAGGAAATCCCGGGTCTGGGCGACCGCGTGCCCCCCATACGATCATACGAGTTGCTCGAACAAGCACGAAAGGTGTTCGAGCAATACGAGCGCAGGGACGACGTGGCATGGGCACACAACATGCTCAGCCGGGCGTATCGCCGGGACGGTGAATTTGAAGACGCGGAAGATGCCGCAAAGCAAGCGCTGAAACTGGCTCAGTCACGTCTACGACTTGCGGAGGCCCATCTGAGCTTATGCATGCTGTACTATCGGTGGGGATTGCAGCACCTACGAGCGGGAGATAAGGAAGATGCGCTGGGGAAGTTCGAAGAAGCCGATGGACATTATGAGCGAGGCCACGAGTTGGCCGAAGAGGGTCAATTCGTAGCTCTCTTAAGCGTCTACGAGGGAGTAAAGGGGAACATCGAGTACGAACGTGGCGCTGATGATCCAGACCATTACGAGATTGCATTCTCTCACTATCTGCGCGAATGTCAGATCGCAGCACGCAACAAGGCCATGCGCTTTGAACGAGCGTTAAACGAGGTGGTCGCGGATCGGCTGGCTCGCATGCCCTTCGATCTGGCGATGAAGTACGCCGACGCCCTCACTGACGCCGAGAAATGGAAAGCAACCGGGTTAGACAGAGAGTATAAGAAGCTCAAGGACGAAGTGGACGAGCTAAAGCTCTTCCTGGGCCTGCCAGAGAGAGCACAGATCGACGAAATGGAAGACCGCTTCAACCGATATATGCGCTTGGGTGACTATCACGAAGCGCTGGAAGAGGCCAGAAGCGCCTTGCAGCAGTTCTATCGATACAATTGGAGCAGTGACACGATCCGCGTCCTGCTCAAGACCGCCCAGGCCTACCGTAAGGTGACTCGGTATACCGCAGCGCGGCGCTATTGTAAGCAAGCCCTCCTGATCATTGAGGGCCTGATAAAGCAAGATGGGCAGAATGGGCAGAATGGGAACAACCTCACACTGATCAGGCAGAAAGCCCACGCAGATTTCACGATGGGACGCATACTGTGGGAGATTGGGAACACCGCGGAGGCAGCCACTCACTTCATGCTGGCCCGCGAAGCGTACCTCGAATATCGCACCCACCCAGACCAGGCATTTGCCAGTGAGATGCGCCAGGGATTGGCGCGGGCAGCGCAATACGAGGGGATGACGCGCCTCCGGATCGGGGAATTGAACGAGGCCCTGGTCTTTGTCGAATGGGCGGAACAAGAATTCCGAGATATGGAGAACTATCGTCGGGTGGCCAAGGCTCTGAACCTCAAAGCACGCATTCACCGCGACCGCGATGCACAGGGTGACATAGAGAAAGCTCAAGAGGCCCTGGACGAAGCCCTGAGATTGGTGGGCGAGATCGGGGATAAGTATACGACAGCCGAGTGTTACCTAACCTACATGATATTGGCATATCAGGAGAGCCAGAAGCAGGGACAGGTAGAGGAACGCTTAAGATACCTGAGAGAGACGGAAGGTTGGTATCGAAAGGGTGCAGAAATCGCCCACGACAACAACTACACTCTGCTTCAATCGGTCTACGAAGGTGTGCTAGGCAACGTATTCTTTGACCGGGCCCGATTGGAAGCTCGCACAGGAGAGAAAACCAAGCTGGAACCGGCATTTGACCAATATCTAGAGGAGTGTCGGTGGGGCGCGCACGTCGATAAGCGCCGTTTCTTCAGATCACTCGACCTGCTTATGCGACGTCTCAGCCTCCTCAGCAGCGACGAGATCCGCTACTACGTCGAGTATATGCGCCAGGAGTGGACCCGGTACGCACAGGAGGGCAAGCTGCCCGGTCAAGGCAGCGCCTCTACTCTCACTTCCGAATACATTAGAGATATGCAACACTTCTGTGACTTAGTGGAGGATTTCAGTGAATACATCGCCAGCTAACATAGACACCGACGAGGCTCACGTAGAGCGACAGGAAGCGGACGCGGCGTGGCCCACGTTCTTACTCTCCGCCGTGCAACCTTGCCAGGTCAAACTCGTCCCCGATGCATCTCAGCAGTCACAGCCCTCCAAAACCAAGGCCGAATTGCTGGCGGATGGCCAGTGCGAGGTATGAATCTTCTCTGTTCAGTACCGTACATCTACACGCTGGAGATCACCGCCGCGTGTAACGCGCACTGTGTTGGCTGTGGCAACGTTTTTCCACACGACAACTCGCACCTTTCGTTGGAGGACTGCCATACCATCCTCAAGCGCATCTCCCCCTATGTAGAGATGCTGCGCATAACGGGCGGAGAACCGACGTTGTCTCCGGCGTTCGCCCAGGTCATGCAAGCCGTAGACAGAATTGGAAAACCGATCGTCGTTTTCAGCAATGGACTGTGGGAACACCCCCTCTCCACCATCAACATCCTGCGAAGCTGCCAAAACCTGGACGGCGTCCTGATCTCGCTACATGGACACTCGCCCTCCTCCTACCAGGCATTTACGGGCGGAGACCATTTCTCGACCGTTCTCGCCAATATCGAGCGAGCAAGCGAGGCCGGCATCATCGTCAACACGAACACAATCCTGACTCACGAGAACATCGACCATATGGCAGAGGTAGTTCAACTGGCCACGCAAGTCGGGGCCCAGGTCGTCGCCTTCAGCCGTTACTACGGGGTGCCAATTCCTGGCCTCACGGACCTGTCCATAGAACAATTCAAATTTGCGGTCGAGCAGGTAGCAGAGCTTCGTGCCCACGGCAGGCCCGTCAAGTTCAACAACAACATCCCCCTATGCCTGGGAGGGAAACTGACGCAGGCCTGCCCCGCCGGCGACACTCATTGCACAATTAGCCCTACGTGCAGAGTTAGGATGTGCAATCACTCCCCTTACGAAGTTGGAGATATCCTGGAAACACCAATCGAGCAGATATGGCAATCCGATCGGGTGGAACGTTGGAGAGAACAGATACCCACGATGTGCAAGCAATGCGCCGCATTCGAGCTTTGCAAGGGGGGGTGCAGAGCCAACGCAACAGCCAATGGGTTGACTGTCGACCCGCTGGCAGTAGCTCCCTACAGCACCGTGCCGCAACTATCCCAACCTGTCCGGCACCGGCTGTACCACGACTCCTACCCACGGACCTGTTTCTCCCTGCACGAAGAGCATTTCGGCTATGTGCTGATCAATCGCTCACAGATCCTTAAGGTCACACAGGATGCCAAACCCCTCATCGACACGCTAACCAGCAGAAGCATGCCGTTGTCTAAGATCGCCACCACCTTCGGACAAGAGGGACTCAACTTCGTCGGCCTGCTGTACGATCGTCGTATGGTCGAACTCGAACCGGCCCATGGATAGAACGAAATCGTTAGAGAGGAAACTGGCGGAGACCCAGGAAGAACTGACGCTGGCCCTGGCGCTGCGTCCCAAGCAGGGCGAAGAAGGACGAGGGCACTCCTACGCCGCGGTTGAGGTCGCACAACAACAACAACGGGTTCGCCAGCTCCAGCGACGTATGCGAGAGATCGAGACGGAGCTTAAGCGGCGACAACACCCGATTGTGACCATCACAGACGTCCAACAGGAGGGGCTCGCCCGGGATATCTGGTCACAACTCCAATTCGGCGTCTGTAATGAAGGATACGGCCCGGCACATGACCTCACAGTCCGGGCTGCTGGAGATCTATTCGACAGTCAGACGGCGGACACACCGCATATCCCCACATTGGAAGCGGGGAGCAAGTACGTCGCCAGACTCGATGTCTGTCCCCACGAACACGGCGACGACGTACCGCTGCGACTGTGCATAGAATACGAAGATCACACTGGAACACCCCATACACGTGAGCGTACGATCCGTCTGCGCGTCGGCGAAAGCGGGTCCTCTCCTGTCCCCATCCAGGCGACAAGGCACGTGCTATCATTCACCAAGCTCTCTCCACTGAATTTTGAACGCCTGTGCCTGTGGTTAGTGGAGCGCGAGGGATACGAACGGGGTGAGCACCTGGGGCTTGTCGGCAGCGAACAGGGACGCGACGTGGTCGCATACAAGCCCACTCCGCAGGGAGAGGAACTGTGGTACTTCCAATGCAAGCGCTATCGTTCGATCAGCGCCAGTGTTCTGGAGAAGGAGGTGGACAAGTACCTGGAGTTGGCCCAGGAGAAACCTCATTTGTGGCCCAAGGGTGTCGTCTTCGTCGTCAGTTGCGCCGTGCCCGCCAGGGTTCGAGACCAGGTCAGCGAATACTGCGAGCAGCAGGGCCTGGCCTGCGAATTCTGGGCTTCGACCGAACTGGATATGCGCGTCAAGCGGCACCCCGTCCTGCTGAAGGAGTTCTTCAATCTGACCCCCTGAACCAGCCCACCCCAGTTCAGGGGCTTGCCCAGTATCGGCAGAGGGCCAGACAAAAACGGCCAATCCGACCACACATTCCAGCGTACGCTGAAACCCCACTGTAACCAAGCTGTAACCCAAGACAAGCAATAAAAGTTGTATACTTGGGCTATACGCTTCCAAAAAGGACCGAACCCATCCCGGGGTGAGGCAACCGGCCCGAGGACGGGCCTTGGAGCACCTTTTTTCGGGGAAGTCATACACGCTTCCAAAAAGAACGAAGATGCAAGCAAGATGAGCAAAAAGGTTCTGATCGTGGACGATAAGCCCCTGATCCTGACCCTTCTGGAGCACATACTGGAGGGTCTGAAAAGCCAGGGCGTCGAATTAACGGCAGCCGCCAGCGGTAAGGAGGGATTGGCGCGGGCACTGGACGAGCACTTCGACCTGATATTCCTGGACGTACGGATGCCCGACCTCAGCGGGCACGAGGTCTGCCGACGCATCAAGGCTGCAGACAGCGAGGCCTACGTGGTTCTCCTCACAGGAGAGGAGGAAGACGAGGTGCGTGGCACGGAAGCCCGGGCCGACGAGCACATCAACAAGCCTTTCCATCCTAACTATATCCTCGAGCGCGTGAGCGCCATTCTGGGGTTGGAGCTCTGAAACAGGGAAAGCCATGGGCCACGTCGCGACGCGCCTGCTCTCACTCATCTTACTGCTCCAATCCAGGCCGATCTGGAAAGCCGCCGACCTCGCCGCCGAGCTGAACGTCTCCGAGCGCACAATTCACCGCTACATGCTGATGCTGGAGGAGATGGGCATCCCCATCTGCTCGGAGCGAGGGCCATATGGCGGCTTCTCGTTGGTGCGGGGCTACAAGCTCCCTCCCTTGATCTTCACTGCAGAAGAGGCGACAGTGCTTTACATGGGAGCCAACCTGGTCAGAGAAGTATGGGGACAGACGTACAACGACGCAGTCACAGCGGTCACCGCCAAGCTGGACAACGTTCTGCCCGATGACCTGCGGCAGGAGGTGGCCCGCACCCAGCAGAGCTTGGTCGTCGGAGGACTGACCGCCAGGGACTATCGCCCTTGGGAGCCCACAATTCACACACTGAGACAGTGTATCGGTGAACAGCGTTGCGTGCGCTTGTTGTACTGTAGCTCCGGCCGCCAGGAGGGTACCGAGCGCGTGGTGGAACCGTATGCCCTTACCCTTCAGTGGGGGCTGTGGTACCTGGTGGGCTTCTGCCGCCTGCGGCAGGATATGCGCACGTTCCGGGTGGACCGTATCCAACACATCACAGCATTGGAAGACCTATTCAACAAGCCGGACGACTTCGCGGCGCGAGAGTACTTGGAGCACATGATGCACTTTGAACCTCATTACACGGTTGTCGTCCACCTGGATGCCACCGTCGCCTCCCAGATACGGGAGCGGCATGGCCACTGGATGGAGCTCACCGATCAGGCAGATGGGTCGATCGTCGCCCGGTTCGGCGTGGCCAACCTCGATTGGTCCGCCGGCTGGGTGTTGAGCCACGGGGCAGCGGCGAAGGTGTTAGAGCCAGAAGAGTTAATCATGCGTGTGCAGGAAGCAGCACGAGGCGCACTGCAA
>Ga0180432_10012001_pt1 | contig 10131 bp, 9 predicted proteins | sample SS_ome_10_FD_132414 | JGI IMG/M metagenome (GOLD analysis project Ga0180432, IMG submission 132414) | Hypersaline lake sediment archaeal communities from the Salton Sea, California, USA - SS_1_MS_2 metaG | ecosystem: Environmental > Aquatic > Non-marine Saline and Alkaline > Hypersaline >...
CGTCCTCGCCGGTTGCCGGATAAGCGGAATTCTCCCGCGCCGTCAGTTCCCAACTCCACGGCGCCACCGCCGCATCGCAGACGTTGACCGTTCCGAGCGCTCCGTTGGCGAACCGCAGGACCACGACGGCGGTGTCCTCCACATCGTGGCCGCGCACGGCGTTGGCCTCGAACGCCTGCACCTCCACAATGTCGCCGACGAGGTGGCGCAGGATATCGATGTCGTGGATGAGATTGATGAACACCGGCCCGGCGCCGGCCGAGCGACGCCAGGCGGTGTGGAAGTAATCGTCCGGCTTGCGAAACCACGCGTTGGCGTGAACCGTGGCGATGATGCCCAGTCGGCCCTCCTCGATCATCTCCTTCGCCGCTGCGATCAACGGATTGTGGCGGCGATGGTGGCCGGTCGCGAGCGGGACGCCGGCGGCCTCGGCCGCCTCGACGAGATCGAGCGCACCGGCCACGTCGGTCGCCAGCGGCTTCTCGACGAGCACCGGAAGTCCTGCGGAAATGACCGCCATGGCCCCCTCGAGGTGGAGGCGGTTGGGCGTCGCGAGAATGACGGCGTCCATGCCGCCCGCCGCAAGCGCTTTATCGAGCGAGGCGAACGCGCCGACACCGAAATCGGCCGCCAGCGCGCGCGCCTCCTCCACCGGGTCGACCAGACAGGCGAGCGTGGCGCTCGCCGTTGCAGCAACGGCCATCGCATGGCGCCGACCGACCAGGCCGGCGCCGACGACTGCGATGCGGACCGGATCGCTCACCCGGCGCCGGCGACCAGCGAACAGATCCGCCGCACCGCCGCCTCGTAGCCCTCGATCCCGAGGCCGGCGATCACGCCGTCGGCACGCGCGCTGACGAACGAATGGTGCCTGAAGGCCTCGCGCTTGTGAATGTTCGAAATATGCACCTCGATCACCGGGCCATCGAAAGTGTTGAGCGCGTCGAGCACGGCGACGGACGTGTGGGAGAGGGCCGCCGGGTTGATGACGATCCCGCATGCCGCCTCCCGCGCCTCGTGGATCCAGTCGACGATCTGGCCCTCGTGGTTGGACTGCAGCAGCGTGAGATCGAATCCGTCACCCAGCACGGTCCGGCAGTTCGCCTCGATGTCGGCGAGCGTGTCGTGGCCATAGATTTCGGGCTGGCGCTTGCCGAGCAGGTTCAGGTTGGGACCGTTGAGCACGTAGATCAATCGGGACATGGCATTACCTCGAATGGGCCGGCCGCGAGCCGGCATGACGGACGCGGATCAGGCATCCCTCCGCACGTAGGCGAGAATGGTGCCGACAGCCTGATTCCGCAGGGTCTCCTGCCCTGCCCGGCCGAACAGCGCGCGACCGAACAGCGCCGAGAATGTCGGCTTGTTGGAGACGTTGAAAAAGCTCAGTGCACTGATCTGCCAGTGGAGTGCAACAGGATCGAGCCCGGGACGAAACACGCCCTCGGCCTCGCCGCGCACGATGAGCCCCTGCAGACGATCGATCGCCGCGGCGTTGACGTCGCGAATCGTGCTCGACCGCTTCACGAAGTCCGCGTGATGAACGTTCTCGATCATCACGAGACGAATGAAATCCGGGTTGCGGCGATGGTGATCGAACGTGAAGCCCACGAGTTGCGCCAGCGCGTCCAGCGGCGGCAGCGCATCGAGATCAAGTTTCCGTTCGCCGCGGCGTACCTTGGCGTAAGCGGCCTCCAGGACGCAGGCGTACAGCCCTTCCTTGTCGCCGAAGTAGTAGTAGATCATGCGTTTGGAGGTCTTCGTCCGCGCCGCGATCTCGTCGACGCGTGTGCCGGACAGACCGTTCGCGGCGAACACATCAGTCGCTGCGCGAAGGATATCGCGCCGGACTGCGGCGGGGTTCTGCTTCCAGCCCGGTCTCGTTTCTTTTTCTTTTTCGCGAGCCTTGGGCAAGACCCCGCCTCCTTGCGACACAACCGCTAGCACACCCATTTTGTTCGATCCAGTTAAAAGTGCCGATTATTTTTAACTGATGTGAACAATATCACATGCGCGGCCGGACCATCCGGAACGCCTGCCGTACCGGGAAAAACGGCATGCAAATCGGTACCGAGCAGCCCTTGGGAGAAGATGGCGGGAGGGACTGCCGAACGAAAAATCGGTTGCGTTCGGACCCCGCCCGGGACAACGATCAACAAAACAACAGGGAGGAAACACATGCGTATCGCTACATCACTCATCGCCCTTGCCACGGGGCTCGCTGTCGCCGGAAGCGCGATGGCGCAGGACAAGATCACCCTGCGGATGTCGACACCCGCGTCGGCCACCGACCAGCGCTCCATCGCGCTGGAAGAGGTTTTTGCACCGGCGGTCGCGGATTTCGCGACCTACGAGCCGCACTACAACGGCTCCCTCGTCGCGCAGGGCGCCGAACTCGAGACCATCGCCTCCGGCGACCTCGAGATGTCGATCGCGTCCGCCCAGGAACTCGCGACGTTCTTCCCCGAGTTCTCGATCCTGGCGACCGGTTACGTCCATCAGGACGCCGAGCACCAGGTCGCGGTCTTCAACGATCCGGTGATGGATCCGTTCAAGAAGAAGGTCGAGGACGAACTCGGCGTGAAGCTGCTCGCCATCATGTACCTCGGTCGCCGGCACGTGAACCTGCGTCAGACCAAGGACGAACTGACCGTGATGACGCCGGATGACCTTGCCGGCGTGAACCTGCGGATGCCCGGCACCGACGCCTGGCAGTTCCTCGGCAAGGCGCTGGGCGCCAACCCGACGCCGATGGCGTTCACCGAGGTCTACACCGCGTTGCAGACCGCATCGGTCGACGGACAGGACAACCCGCTGCCGACCGTCGTCGACGCCAAGTTCTACGAGGTGACCAACCAGATCATCCTCACCTCGCATCTGGTCGACCTCAACTACGTCGCCTTCTCCAAGGAGGTCTTCGACAGCCTGACGCCGGAGCAGCAGGCGACGGTCGAGGAAGCCGCGGTCGCGGCGGCGGAGAGCGGCCGACAGGCGCAGCTCAAGAAGGAAGAAGACCTGGTCGCCTTCCTGCGTGGGGAGGGCCTGGAGATCTACGAGCCCGACCTGGACGCGTTCCGCAACCACGTGCAGGCGCAGTATGTCGGTTCGGAGTTCGCCGCCGCATGGCCGGATGGCGTGCTCGAACGGATCAACGAGCTCGGCAACTGAGCTGACCTTCCTGAAACAGGGCGAGCGGGTGCACTGCGCCCCTCGCCGTCCGCACGGGGCAAGACGTGACCCGGCCGGTCGGGAAACCGAGCCACACGATGACGACGCTCATCACCGTCCTTCGCCGCGCGGCCGAAGCCTTCGCCGCCTTCATGATGGCGGCGCTGTTCCTGACGTTCGTCCTGCAGATCACCATCCGCTACACCGCGCGGCTTGAATGGATCACCGAGGCCGTGCCGTTTCTCGACCCGACGCATTTCGGCTGGACGCTCGAGTTCTGCCTGGCGCTGTGGATCTGGCTGATCTTCTGGTCGAATGCGTTCGTCGTGCGCGAACGCGACCACGTGACCTTCGACATCCTCTACAACCACGTTCGCCCCTCGGTGAGAAAGTGGTTCGCGATCATCGGTGCGGTTACCATCTGCGTTGCCCTGCTGTGGTCGCTGGAACCGACGTGGGGCAAGTTCCACATCCTGCGGATCAAGAAGACGGCCACCCTCTCCCAGCTCTTCGGTGACTGGATCCGGATGCGCCATGTCTACGCGATCTACGCGGTGTTCCTCGTCGCCGTTCCGCTGCGCTACGCGTGGCGCGCCTGGACGGTGTTTCATCACCGGAGCGAAGCGCCGATCGTCCACGGTCAGGGACGGCTTGACGAATGAGTATCGAATTCATCGTCTGCCTCGGCACGATCCTGCTTCTTGCCGGCATCGGCACGCCGATCGCCTACGCAATCATCGTCGCTTCGCTTCTCTATCTGGTGGTCGGCGGCAACAGCATCGGCATCGCCGGCAAGATCCTGATGGACGGGCTCTACTCGAGTTTCGTCCTGCTTGCCGTACCGCTGTTCATCGTAGCCGCCAACATCATGAACGCCGGCACGATCAGCGACCGGCTGCTGAAGTTCTGCGTTGCGCTCGTCGGCCGGTTCCGCGGCGGCCTCGGCCATGTCAACGTCGTGGCCTCGCTGATCTTTTCCGGCATGTCCGGCTCGGCCGTCGCCGACGCCGCGGGCATCGGCAAGATCATCATCCAGATGATGACGAAGAGCGGCCACTACACACGGGGCTACGCCGCTGCGATCACGGCCGCCTCCGCGACCATCGGTCCGATCATTCCGCCATCGATCCCGATGGTGCTGTACGCGCTCGTGTCCAACACGTCCATCGGCTACCTGTTTCTCGGCGGAATCCTGCCCGGCCTGCTGATGGGCGTCGTGCTGATGGGCATGAACACCTGGATTTCCCATCGCCGCGGCTTTGCGCTGGAAGAACCGGTGCCGCTGCGCGACCTGCCGCGCCACACCGTCAACGCCTTCCCCGCCCTGCTGATGCCGGCGATCCTGCTCTACGGGATCTATGGCGGCGTCACCACCCCTACCGAAGCGGCGGCGGTCGCGGCGGCCTACGCGCTCATCCTGGCAGCCGCGTTCTACCGGGCACTCTCGGCGCGCGCGCTGGTGCGCATCCTGGTCGACAGCGCGCGTTCGTCGGCGGCGGTCGGTCTCGTGATCGGCGGCGCGCTGATCCTGAACTACGTCGTGGCCTCGGAAAACATTCCGACCATGATGGCGGCGGCGCTGACCGACCTCGATGTCCACCCGCTCGTCTTCCTGCTTGGGGTCAATGTCCTGCTGCTGCTCCTTGGCTGCGTGCTCGACGCCACGACCATCATCCTCGTTATCATTCCGCTGTTCCTGCCGACCTGCCGCGAGCTCGGTATCGATCTGGTCCACTTCGGCGTGGTTGCCGTGGTCAACTGCATGATCGGGCTGATCACCCCGCCGTACGGCATTCTTCTGTTCGTCATCACGGCCGTGACGGGCATCCCGCTGAACGAGATCATCCGCGAGGTCTGGTCGTTCCTGCTGGTGCTGCTGGCGGCCCTGGCAGGATTGATCCTGATGCCGGAGATCGTGCTTTTCCTGCCGCGCGCATTCGGGTACGCCGGATAGACTACGATCCGAAAGAGGGGACCACTTTCGGCAATTGTCCATTGGAACAAACGGATAGAGCGAGGGCCCGGCTCGCTCCATCCGGATTCCGTTCTGGCGGTCCAACTCCGATTTTTGATACGCTCCCGCGTGCCGGGCCGTTCAGGGAGGCAGGGCGTGACCGACAACACGGAACGAACCGCATGGACCGCGAGCATCGGTACGCCCGCCGCCTTTCATGTGCTGTGGTCGTTCCGCCACCGCGCGGCCAGCGACCTGAACGTCCTGCGGGCGGCGCAATCCGCGGCGGTCCATCGCACCGCGACCGGTGGCAAGGCGCCGGGCATCGGCCTTAGGCTGGTCATGTGGATCGTGCGCTATCCCGTCGATCTCGCACGCTGCCTCGTCCGCTTCGGCGGCCCTGCGCGGCGGGTGTACCAACGAAGTCTGCCCGGGCAGCTCGCCGACCTGCTGCGGGTGGCGCGAACGACGGGCATCCAGCCGCGTGACTACTACATGGCCGGCCTCGCCAGATTCGGCGGCGGCGAGGCGCTCGACCGCTTTGTGCCCGCGCGGCTCTACGAGACGGTCGCGCAGTACTGCATAGCCGGACACCCCGACCGGGTGCCGACGGCCACCATCGACGACAAGGCCCTGTTCGAGCGCGCCTGTCGCGAGCGCGGGGTTGCTCACGTTGCGTCGTTCTGCGTGGTCACGGCCGACGGTGTCACGACGTCGGCCGGCGACGCCTGGTCCGGGGCACTCCCCGAGACCGACCTCGTGCTCAAGCCGACCGCGCTCCTGCAGGGCAAGGCCATCGAACGCTGGGTCGCAGTCGGCGACGGACATTTTGCCGATCGGAGCGGCGTTCGTCTGACGGGCGATGCGCTCCTGGCCCACGCACGGCAGCGTGCCGCCACCGTCGGGCAGACATTTCTCATCCAGCCCTATCTGAGGAACCACCCGGATCTCGCGTCGCTCGCCGGCGACATGCTGGTCACGCTCCGGGTGGTCACCCTGCGGAACGAGCAGGGCGATCCGGAACTCGTCCACGCCATGTTGCGAACCCTGAAGGCCCCCGGCGCGGCGGTCGACAACTACACTTCCGGCGGAATCCACTTCGGTATCAATGTCGAGACGGGTCGTTTGGGGAGCGGCATGACTGCCGATCTCGGCCTCAACCCCGTGCCCCACACGACCCACCCGGCAAACGGGATCCGGATGGAGGGCCGGACGATGCCCCTCTGGCACGACATCAGGACGTTCGTCTCTGCGGCGCACGAGCGGTTCTGCGAATACGGGCTCATCGGTTGGGATATCGCGGTCACCCCGCGCGGCGTTGTCGCCATCGAGGCGAATTTTCCGCCGAGCATGGACCCCGGCGACCAGGTCTGGCACGGCGGCCTGATCGGCTCCCGGGTCGGCGACCTTCTGGTCTGGTACGCGCGCACCAGGCTTGCGGCCAGTGAACCGGCCGGTTCCAGATGGCGACCCCGGGGACTTGGGTAACGGCATCTGCGCGGCTGCCGGATGGACGCCGCCCCACACCTGCGGCAGGATACGCCGGTACCATGAGCTTGACGCTGCCGGAGAGGCCTGTGGCTTCGAGACGAGCGGATGCACAGGTTGTTGCTCGCGTTCCGCTCAACGGAGGCGGAACAGCGGAGTTCATCAGGCGCGTGCCCGCACCTGCCGCGAGGCGGCGGTCGTTCAGGACCGGGGACATTCGCGAAACGCTGCTTGTGGCGAGCTGTTTCCTGGGGGGCGTGCTGCTGCCCGTCCGCTACTGGCACCGTCTGATCCGCGCCGTCGTCGCGCTCGGGCTATCGGGCGTCAGGAGCGGCAAGTTCGCAGAGAGTTTCCGTCCCGCTTTCGAAGCGGTCACGGGTGCGAGCGACCCGGAGAACGTTCGGGACGCCTTCGAAGCGTTTCGCGGCCAAACCGCCGCCTGGCGCATGCTGGCCGTGCGGGAGGCGCTGCCCGGACGCCGGAACCACCCCGAGATCGAGGTTTCCGGCCTGCCGCAGCTGCAGGCGTCGCTGTCCGACGGCGGCGCGCTTGTGTGGGCGAACCAGTTCTTCCCGCAGACGATCTGCGGCAAACGCGCGCTTTGGGAAGCGGGCCTGAAGGCCGTTCAGGTCACGGCCGAGGCTCACGGCTTCCGCGACTCCGCTTACGGAAAGGCCGTGCTGAACCCCGTCCTCATCAGGGCCGAGACGAAGTACCTGGCCAGGCGGCTGATCATCCGCCACGGCACCGAGGCCACCGTTACCCGCGGCGTGCTCCGCAGCCTTGCCGAGGGGCGCGTGGTCATCGTCACCAACAACGACTATGCGGGTGCGACGTTCGTTGAGTTGCCGTTCGGCAGGTCGGGGATCGTCGCAATGGCCACCACGATACCGCGTCTCGCCATCCGTCACGGGAAGCCGCTGTTTTCGATGACGGCGATCGAACTGGAGCCGTTCACGCGCTATCGCGTCCACATTGCGCCGTTGTATCTGCCGGAAAACGACGCGACCGACGCCGGAGACGAACACGCTCGCATCGCCGAAATCGTGGCGACCGCGCGCGACCGGTTGCTCGAGCATGTCCTGCAGGCGCCGGATCAGTACATGGCGTGGCTGAGGGCGATCGTTGACGACGCCGATGACGATTGACCGCAGGACGATCTGCGTCAAACCGCCGGGAGTTCATTGGCCTCCACACTCGTGGAAACCTCATGGCAGGCCGGCCCGAGCCGCGCAAGGATGGTGTCGTTCGGCGGAACCGTGCCAATCCGTTTGACATACGACACGTTGATGGCCGCGATCGCCCGCCCGGCGTCGAGGACGGGCATCGAATAATCGGTGATGCCGACGACATCGCGGCTGTCCCGCGCCACGAAACCATCCCGAAGGACGGTGTCCAGTTCCACGTCGAGGCTCCTGCGCGCGGGGTGGTCTCGGACGAGCGCGAGGCTCTCCGCCATCATCGCCTCGCGCGCTCGGCGCGGCTGGAAGGCGAGCAGCAGCAGACCCGAGTGCGAGTCGACCAGGGGCCGACGGTACCCCAGCTTCAGCGAGAAATTCATGTCGGTGCTGCCCGAGACCGCGGCAATCACGACCGTCTCGCCGTGGTTGGGCACCACCAGATGCACGGTCTGGCCGATCTCCTGCGCAAGGCGCGTGATCACCGGGGTCGCCACCGCCACGAGGTCGCGCGTCCCGGGCGTGCGGATCGCGAGCGACAGCAACCGGCTGCCCAGCGACAGCGTATCGCCGACCGGTTCGCGGACGATGTACCCGCGGGCGATCAGCACATGGATCATCCGGAAGATCTCGCTCCTGGAACGCCCCAGCCTGTCGGCGATCTCGCTCATGGTCATCGGCGTGCCGACCTCGGCGAGCGTCTCCAGGACGTCGAGGCCCTTCTCGAGGGCGGGCGCGGAGTATCCGGTCTGGTCCTGCATGGTTCGCCTTTCTACCGTTTCACAGGTGAGATTGACATCACTCATGAAACGTCAGTAGCCTCCCCCCCCTCCCAATGGCCCTCCCGATCCGGAAAGCCCGACCCATGGCGCGCACGTCTACCGCTTTCACCGACGTTGACTTCGACAAGTCCGGCAAGCAGGTCGGCTTCGTCCGCATCCCGCACTCGCCGCACAAGGACGCATGGGGCAACACCGCCATTCCGATCGCGGTCATCGCCAACGGCAAGGGCCCGACCGTGATCCTGCAGGGCGGCAACCACGGCGACGAATACGAAGGGCCGATCGTTATCGGCGAGATCATCCGCGACCTGCCGGTCGAAGACATCCAGGGCCGCATCATCTGCCTGCCGGCGGTGAACGCTCCGGCCGTGCGCGCCGGGCGTCGCACCTCCCCCGACGACGGGCTGAACCTCAACCGCACCTTCCCGGGCGACCCGATCGGCAGCATCACCGAACAGATCTCCGCCTACGTTTCCGACATCGTCTTCCCGATGGCCGACGCTTTTCTCGACCTTCACTCCGGCGGCTCGTCGCTCGACATCATCCCGAGTGCGATCGTGGAACCGGCGACCGACGCGAGGCACCATGCGCGCAACGTCGCTGCGGTGCGGGCCTTCAACGCCCCGATGACCGTCGTCATCGACAACCTCGGCGACCCGCGCACCTCCACCGCCACCTCCGTCCGCGCCGGCCTGACCACGGTCGGCACGGAAATGGGCGGCGGCGGCACCGTCTCGCGCGAGGCAGTGAAGGTGTGCCGCAATGGTGTGCGCAACGTGCTCGCCCACCTCGGCGTGCTCGCCGAGCCCGCGACCCGGCCCGACGCGGAGCCCGGCGTTATCCTGAAGATACCCGGTCCGGACGGCTTCGTGTTCGCGGGATCGGACGGCATCTTCGAGAATTTCCACCCCCTCGGTGCCACGGTCCGCGCCGGCCAGGAAGCGGGCCGCATCCACCACCTGACGGATCCGGGCCGTCCGTCGGAAGTGCTGAAGTTCGGGGCCGACGGCGTTCTGTACGGTCAGCGGCATCCGGCGCTCGTCGAGCCCGGCAACTGCTGCCTCGTCGTGGCTGCGCCGTACGAGGGAACGCTGCCCGGGTAGTGGTTCGAGGCTAACGCTTCGAACCACTGGTTTCATTTCCCGATGGATCAACTTGTCGAGACATTTGCATGGCTTACGCGCTGCAATCCGGTCAATGGCGCGGGAGTTCAAATGTTTGGGTCGATCCACTAGGGCGAAACAGCGGAATCGCGTTCAGCTGAACTTGCGGAAAAGCTGGGTCCGGTCGAAGGTCGTTTCCAGCGTCTCGGTGCGCTCCGCGGTGGCGGCCCAGTTGAGCTGCTGAACGGCAGCGATGACGCTTTCCACCAGCAGCATGATCGCCAGCGACGAATCCCACGCCGACGGCACCGCGATCCGCGCCGCGAACGTCTGGCCTGCGAACCGATGCGCAGGCGAGCGCCACTGGTCGGTGAACAGTATGACCTCGGCGCCCTTCTCGCGCGCCATCTCGGCCAGCACCAGCGTGGAATTCTCGTAGCGACGGATATCGAACACCA
>Ga0180432_10012002_pt1 | contig 10131 bp, 8 predicted proteins | sample SS_ome_10_FD_132414 | JGI IMG/M metagenome (GOLD analysis project Ga0180432, IMG submission 132414) | Hypersaline lake sediment archaeal communities from the Salton Sea, California, USA - SS_1_MS_2 metaG | ecosystem: Environmental > Aquatic > Non-marine Saline and Alkaline > Hypersaline >...
CAACACAAAGCAGACCGACTCCGAGGGGAAGGTCGACCGGGTCAAGGAGCCACCACATCATGAAGGCCAGCAGCATCATGATCTCGCCGTGCGCGATATTGAACACCTTGCTGGATTTCGAGATGACTACCACCCCGAGGGCAACGAGCGCGTAGACGCCCCCTATCAAGACTCCTTCCGTTAGCGCCCTCACGAAATCATCCATCTCTGTCTCCGGCCTGCAATTCGCCTGCAATCGCCTCGCTTGTCCCTGGCTAGCCGCTACGGCACACGAAAGATAGCGCTGAAGCAATACGACTCACCCAGTACGCCTCTTCGCGGCCAGGGTACGGCGTTGCGCTCGGATGCCCGGGGGAGGGGGGACCTAATACCGTGGCGCTCCTCCGGGCTCCGATAGCGTCCACGGACAACCTAGTCTGTCCTCAGCCAGCCATCACTTGCCAACACCAGATCTTCAGCCTCAGCACTCCACCTCCAGATGTTGTACTCGTGTCTCCCTCCGCGATCTCCCCCGACATAGCTCAGTTGACCGCAGCCCTCTATACTGACGGTGGTGTTCTGTGCGGCCTCGTAGAAGGATGGCCCGTCGAAGTTCTCGGCTCCTACCTCTTCGATGACAGCCTTTACGAGCTGCAGGAAGAAGTGGGTTTGGAGTCCACCACCTGCACCACCGACACCAGCGCGACGTATGTCGTAGGCTTCGCTAGGATGGTTTGTGAACAGGAGTTCCGTGACAAGCTCCATCTCTGGAGCGTCGAGGGTCCACCATCCCCAACCGTGGGTGGTCAGAGTCCCATCCACATCGGTCCAACCGACCTTCCCGACAACCGCACCCTGGTACGCCGCCAGCGAGTCGGAGCCGATGACCCTCCCTGTGTAGCCCGCGGAACGGTACTGGTCTATGAAAGTCGTGGGCATAACCGCCCCTATGGGCCCCACATCGACATAGTCACAGTCCTTCAGCATGTTGACTTCGGCCGACCATGTGACAGTTCCGTAGGGGACCAAAGTGATGCCCACCAGATCAAACTTGTCTGGATGAGCCGTGCAGTAGTCCTCCAGGGCAGCGGCCTGATCAGGGTTGGGGCTCATATCATAGCCCACCATCCCTATCTTGGGGATCCCGTTGTTGTAGTCCCAGTCGTTCTCGGCGATCCATTCCAGGAAGTCATAGTGCATGTCATACGAGAGGTTATTCATGCAGAAGACCCAGGCCGGGTCGGTCAATAGTGATTCCACGGCCGTCAGGCATACAATGGGCGTCTCGTCCGCCTCCGAGCGGGCCTTGAGCGTCTGGGCCACGTATGGCGGGGCAGTGAAGATCACCTGAGCACCCTCTTCTCTCAGCCACTCGTAACCCGGGGAGAACCTTGACGTGTCGTACTTGGTGTCATAGGCCACGATTTTCAGCTCAACCCCCGGAATGAGCTCGTTCTGGTTAATGTAATCAGCATAGTCAGCGAGCGCCCAACTGATTGGCTTGAGGGATGGAGAACCTGGACCGGTGAAGTCTGTCAGGTCCCCTATCACGATGGTCACCTTTTCGGGCCCAGGCGTAGGCCCGGGTTCCTCTCCATTGCCACAGCCCAAGCCAAGGGTAACCACCAAGCAGAGAGTCAACACAAGGCTAATAGTCCTCAGGAGCTTGGATTTCATTGTCTACCTCCTTCACACTGTATTGATGCTGCCCGCGGTCACCCCAATTGGTGCTTCCGAGGCACATCCCTTCTGCCTACATAATGGTGTATTGAAAGCCATCACCCCCTTTCAGCCGCCGTGATCTCCCTGTGAACATGCCCAATCTGGGCAGTCCGCCCTTGTCTATCCACCTCGATACGAGTACGGCCGGAGTCGGTAGTAGGCTTTGAACCTCTCCCATCGGTGATACAGACCCCTCGGCTCGAGGATCAGGAATGCCATAATCACTGCGGCATAGAGCATCATGCTCATCGACACGTGGAACTGAGCCACAGGTACCAGCGGGGTTATGTGGTCTATGAGCATCTCAAGCAGCTTGAGGAAAAAGACCCCAATGAACACCCCGGCAGTACTTCCCATCCCACCTATGGCAATCATGCCAAAGTAGAATATCGAGTAATTGAGTTGGAAGTGGTCTGGTGTTATCCAGAGTTCCGTATAGGCCAGCAGCCAGCCCGCTGCGCCGGCATACATGCAGCCGATGAAGAAGGCCAGCATCTTGTAACGGAACAAGTTGATCCCGCTGACCTGAGCAGCTAACTCGTTGTCCCTAATGGCAACGAAGGCCCTGCCAACGGTGCTCCTCTGGATGTTCTTGGCAAAGAAGGTGCCGATGACCACCATCACCATAGCCAGGTAGTAGCAACTGGCACGAGACCTGAACACAATGCCACCCAACTTGAGCGGTGTTACTCCCATTCCCTCCCCTGCCCCAGTCCAGTCGCCCATGGGCGACCTGACAGCCCACAAGATGATGAAACTGGCGGCCAGCGTGGCGATGGCGATGTAGAATCCCTTAAGCCTGAAGCTGGGCAGTCCAAAGACAACGCCCACCAGCCCTGCAGCCAAAACGGCTAGGGGCAGGCAAACCCAACCGTTGATGCCGTGCCTAGTTGCCAATAGGGCTGCCGTATAGGCGCCAACCCCAACGAAGGCGGCCTGACCTATAGAGAATATGCCACACAACCCCGTGAGTATGTGAAGCCCCAATACGGCCAGGATTGTGATTGCGATGCCTGTGAGCCAGGCGAGCCAGTAGTTCGAGGAGAATGCTGGCACCGCGAACATTAACGCCAGTGCAGCCAGCAGCAGAACCCATTGTGTCTTGGTCCGTACTATGGCGATGTCAGATTCGTAGTCGCGGGCGAACACTCCGCTCGGTAGCATACTCAGTAACCTCTCACTAACATCCCATGGCTCGGGCTAGTCGCTAGCGTCTACAACCCTGACTTTTGTGCTCACCACACCGGTCCTTCCATCGCGGTAGACCACGGGCGTCTCCATCAAGAACTCCTCACCCACACCGTAGATGGAGGCCACCAGTTTCTCATAGCGCTCTTCAAGGAAACCCCTCCTCAGCTTCATGGTTCGGGTCATTTCTGCTTCATCAGGATCGAATTCCTTTGGCGTGTTCACGAATCTCTTGACCCCGACGTGCTGCGGCAGCACCCTGTTCATCTTCTGCACCTCGTTTCGTATCAAGTCGCAAACCTCCCGTTTCTGTGAGAGGTCAGCGAACGTCGTGTAAGGGATGTGCCGCTTCTCCGCCCAGTGGCCAACGTTGTCGAAATCGATGTTTACGATCAGTCCAACGAATTCCCTCGTCTCGTCGCCCACAGCGAAGGCGTCTTTCACGTAGGGACTGAACTTGATACGGCTCTCGATGTACTGGGGAGCGTAGACGGTATCATTGGCAAGGCGCCTCATGTACTCAATCCTGTCCAGGTAGTAGATGTGGCCTTCATCGTCTATGAAGCCGGCGTCACCAGTGTGATACCAGCCACCGGCGAAGGCCTTCTCCGTAGCTTCCGGGTTCTTGTAGTAGCCTATGGTAGTGGCCGTTCCTTTCACCTGGATTTCGCCGTTGTTGGCTATGCGAACAGTGGTCTCTGGATTCACCCTGCCGACGGAATCAATCTTGATTTCACCCGGGCTGTGTTGAGAGATGCCCATCTCACTCGACCCAAATGTCTGCCTAAGATCAACGCCAACAGCACATATCAGCCTAAAGACGTCTGGCCCCAGTGCAGCGCCTCCCGTGAAGCCACATCTCAGCTTCAGAAGGCCATGCCTATCTCTCAGAGGGTTGAACAGAACCAGTTTTGCCAATTGGAGAAGGGCTTTCCAGAACAGGTTCAGTTCGTCTCCCTTGAATCTGGCGTCAGCTGCCTTGTAGCCCACTGGCAGAAATAGCCCATATGCCAAGCGATCAAGCCAAGTGGCCTCCGTCATGCTGTTCTGGATGCTCGAGGCTATGCCCTCCCAGAGCCTCGAGGGGTAGAATAGTATCTGCGGGCTTATCTCTCTCAGATTCTCCTGTACAGTGCCCTGGTCCTCAGGGAAGTTCATCTTGAAACCCCTCAGCAAGCTGTTGAGGAGGCCATAGCATTGCTCACCCATCCAGCCAGGCAGGATAAAGGAGAGCCATTCGTCAGTTTCGTAGACCTCGTAGAGGGAAAAGGATATCTTCAAGGAATTGTAGATACCAGCGTGTGTCATCATGGCACCCTTCGGCAGGCCGGTGGTGCCAGATGTATACATTATCAGCGCCACATCATCCGCTGTCAGTCGCGACAGCTTTGCCTCGAAGGCGCCAGGGTTCGTGGTCTCGTACTGCTTGCCTGATGCCACCACATCTTCGAAACTCATCAGTATGGGATCGTCGTAGTGCCTCATGCCTTTGTGATCCCAGTAGACGACCCTCTCCAGGCTGGGCAGTTCATCCTTGATGGCCAGCATCTTGTCCACCTGCTCTTGGTCTTGCACAACCACGAATCTTGAGTCCGAGTGCTCCACAATGTACTTGACTTCGTGGGGCAGGCAACTGGAGAATATGCCTGTCACTGCTCCCCCACAGCACTGCGCGCCCAACTCCGCCCAAAACCAGTGAGGGTCGTTGTCACCAAGAACGGCCAGCTTCTCACCCCATTGGAAGCCGAGGCTCAACAAGCCGAGGGCAAAGTACTTGACTTTGTCATAACCCTCCTGCCAGGTATAATCTTTCCATATCCCAAGCTCCTTTTTGCGCATCCACACCCTGTCGGCCCACTTCTCGCAGTTCGCTTGCAGGAGTCCAGGCATCGTGGGCACTTTGTCGCTGGTCATGGAGTCTCTACTTCCACCTCAGATCGAGAAACCAGTTTGACCCTTCCGAAAGAGTGCCACTGGGCACGAAGTCGATTTCGTCCATCCTGAGCTTAAACGCCTGCTGGCAAGCCCCGTCTATCTGGCCGGGCAAAGACTCGCAATTGGCGCCGTCCAGAAGCTCAACTCGCAGTGTCACATGGTCCCTGTGGCCGTCAAGCGTGACTACCATCTGGTACCTGGAGATTGTGGGAAACCTCGACATGGCCTCCGCCACTTCCCTTCCGTGCACGAACATGCCTTTCACCCTGACGTGATCACCTATCACACCGAGGATCTTGACTATTCGCGGGGATGTCCTGCCACACGGGCAGATCTCATCCGTGTAGGACGCCAAGTCACCGGTGCCCAAACGAACGAGCGGATATGTGCGGCTGAAGGGCGTGATTACCACTTCACCCACTTCGTGTGGGTTCACCTGCCTCCCTGAGTCGGGGTCTACTATCTCAACTACGGCCTGTTCGTCATCAAAGTGGTAACCTAGATCTAGGCCACAATCGTAGGCTACGGGTCCCACATCGGCCGTCCCATAACCATCCCCTACCACCAAGCCGTATTTCTCGCGGAACACCTTCTTGAGCATCTGGCCGTGTCTTTCACCACCACCGACAACGTACTTGAGGTTGAGGTCCGTCCGGACGTCGTAGCCCATTTCCTCAGCCTTCCTGAGGACAGACATGACGAAGCTGGGGAAACTGAGAATAGCAGTGGCCTGGAGATCGCGCAGGAGCTTGACCTGCAGTTCTGTTTGCCCTGTGCCCGCCGGCACAACCGAGCACCCCATCAAGTCCAATACGTCAGTCAGGAACAACCCGGCAGGCACCATATGGTACGATAGTGATACAAGAACAACGTCACCAGGTTTGGGAAAGCCGTCTCTCAGGTAAGTCCTCAGTTGGGCGGAGATCCTCTCCGGCCCCCAAGCATCGTAGATGGGACCTGGGGAAACGTATACTCTGGACAGGCTGTCGGCGGGCACACCCAACAGACCACCGAATGGAGGGTCATTCTGCTGCAGTCTTACCAACTCTCCCTTCTTGGTGACGGGAAGCCTGGGTAATTCGTCCACACTGCGTATCTGCGAGGGCAACACGCCCGCCTCATCGAACTTGCGCCTCATGGCAGGCGCCATGTCATAGGCGTACTGCAGTTGCACCTCGAGTCTATCGTTGAGCCAGGAGTCCCGCTCCTGCGACGGCCTTCTCTCTGCAGACTCGTCATAAAGCGAGGCTAGCTCATCGGGCGTCAAACGCTTCTGCACTTGCCGTAGCATCCAATCTGGTCGAGACCTGGCCAAGGCTGCCGGAGAAGCCATCGTAGCGAGGCGCGGATTTGGGCAGCGAGCCTAGCGAAAACCAGGGCATTGAGAAGCGCACCAGCACGCCGCCGTCTCCACTTGGACAGAGTGCCTTGACCCTCCCCCCTTCAGAGTGTGCTGTACGGAACCAACCAGAACCACTCCGAGAATCCACTGCTGGTCTTCTCAACCTCGCGGGCAGCCTAGAAGTGCGGACGAAAACCCCATTGTGTCATCATTTTGGTCGAGAAGTCGTGCCTGGGAATCGTCGCGATTTGCGCTGATTGGGACTTTTCGGCCAGGCTTCTAGAACCATTTTGTGTGCATCAGTTTAGGTGTATGCGAAGAACCTGACAACGACCGAAAGGTGGGTGTGGCTCCGGGGGAACCGTCCGAAAGTAGGTGTTTTTCACAGACCCACTGGACGTCCCAAGGATCGCAGTACACAGCCATTATGTCCTTGCAGGTACAAGTATGCGGTGCTATAGTGGGATCATCTTCGGAGTGTCTGCGGGTCCATTTGGGGGTAACGTGCGCCAAGTCAGGATACTCCTTGCGGATGACCATCCCATGATGCGGGCAGGAATCCGGCACCTTCTTGGGAGGGAGCCCGATTTCCATGTGGTGGGGGAGGCGGTGGACGGCGAGGAGGCGGTCAGGGTGGCCGGCGAGTGTTCACCCGATGTGATCCTCATGGATGTTGGTATGCCCAAGCTTAGTGGTGTAGAGGCAACCAAGAGGATCAAGGCCAAGCGTCCCAGTGTTACAGTGCTGGTACTGACAGTACACGACGAGGATGAGTACATTCAGGAACTACTTCGTGCCGGGGCTGCCGGTTACATACTGAAGACAGCCTATGCCGAGGAGTTGGTCAACGCCATACGAGCCGTTAGCAGCGGTGACTACGTCTTCACCCAGTCCGTGGGCGAGAGACTTCTCAAGAGTTTCACTTCTCATCGGGTCGAGCCAGGGAAGCTTGAAGGCATTGAGAAACTGACGGCGCGCGAGTTCGAAGTGCTCAAGCTAGCTGCTACTGGAATGAGCAACAAGGATATAGCATCTTCGCTTGGGATCGGAACGCGCACGGTCAAGGGGCACCTGATAGGCGTGTTCGGCAAGATGGGGGTGGGAAGCCGCACGGAGGCAGTTCTGGTGGCGCTGAAACAAGGCTTGATCAGCCTGGAAGACTTGACCTAAGCGTAGCACAGCGACAGGTTATGGTGACAATCTCCGGACAGATACAGGGGGGAAGTTGGCAAGCCTGCCTTCTGGCGCAGGACGATGTTATTATGTTCGTGAGTGCTAGTACGGCGTCATTATATGGGTATCGCGTGGAGGAGCTCATCGGCATGCCGTTGGTGGACTTGGTGGCACCCGAGGCGCACCGCGAGGTCTCGGGCGTCCACGAGCAGAGACTTCCGGGAGATATCGACCGGTACGAGACCCTGCTGCTGGCCAGGGGAGGAGCGAGGGTACCGGTAGAAGTAGCCGAGTGTGTCGGTGAAGCGAATGGTGAGCCGAGGGTCATAGCGGTGGTCACAGACAGGGACGAGGCAATAAAAAGGGAGGCAGAGAGAACGCAGCTCCAGGAGGTGCTGAGGTTCTATGCCGGCCATGTTGTCAAGGCACAGGAGGAAGAGCGGGGGCGTATGTCTCGCGAGTTGCACGACGGGACGATTCAGGAATTGCTGATGGTTTGTCACCGACTGCGCGACATCGCTGGTGGCAACTACGGAAAGCTACCGAAGAGAGCCCAGAGGCACTTGGAGGGGGTGAGCGCGTTCATTGAGAGGATCGTGGAGGAGGTGCGGAGCTTCACGCGCGACCTCAGGCCTGCTGTGCTGGATGATATGGGGCTTGTCCCAGCCCTGCGCTGGCTGGCCGGTGGCTTGACCAACGAGGGGACAACGAGATTTGAAGTCCATGTTGGAGGCGAGGAGAGACGCCTCGGAAAAGACACAGAGTCCAGCCTGTTCCGCATTGTACAGGAGGCATTCGCCAATGTCCGTAAGCATGCCTGCGCGACTTGCGCTAGGGTGGTTCTGGATTTCGGCGAAAGGGAGTTGGTCCTTCGCATCAGTGACGACGGTACAGGTTTTGATATGCCAGCCAAGGTGACCGACCTCGCCGAGCAGGGCAAGCTCGGGCTCCTGGGTCTAACAGAGAGAGTCCACTCGCTGATGGGGCAATGCGAGATCGAGTCCGCACCGGGCCAGGGAACGGTCGTGACAGTTCGGTTGTCAACTTGACATAGTGTGCTGACGCGCGACAGGAGCATAGCCAGGCAGCACGCTTGCGTCGCAAACACACTTGAATCGATACCTCGTTGGGCTGGTGCACTGCCCTCCGAAAGCCCTCTGCTGGAGTGCCGTTCCCTACCGAGAGAACACGAACTCCCGCAGCGATGCGAGGTATAGTTCGTTACCGGTGGTTCCAGAGTCGTGGTGATCCACACCTGGAATGACCACTAGTCGCTTGTCGGCGGCGCCCGCGCTTTCGTACAGACTGTATGCCTCTTCCACCGGGATAAGCCTGTCCATCTCCGCATGAAGGATTAGTGTGGGCACCTTGACTGCTCGTATGTTAGTGAGATTTGGGAATCCCAAGTCACCTATTCCTAGACTTCGCCGATCGAAGCCCATCAAATGAACCAGCGCCTCCCATGTGGCGAAACCACCCTCGACGATCAGCCCAGACAGTCTGCCAGCGCCTCCCAAGGCTACGTCTATGGCACAGACGCTTCCGAGGGACTGGCCCATGACAAAAAGTTTACCCGTATATCCGCGACTGGCTAGCACAGTTTGGAATGAATCCAATATTTGGCGGGCGTCAGAAATCGTACCACTGAAAGTGGGTCTGCCCGTGCTGGAACCATAGCCTCGGTAATCAGCGACACAGAGATTGATGCCACTCTCACGGTACCAGACCGCCGTGGAGTCATAGTCACTGGCGACTTGCCCGTAGCCGTGGAAGAGCAATATGGATGGCGAATCCTGACTGTGCGCGTGGAAGCGCCATGTCACCGACGCGTCGTTGCCCACTTGGATACCGAAATCCTCACCCCCGGCTGGGGGTCGAGATTCGCATCTCCTTGGGTAGAAGATGTATTGCAGGAGTTCAGGGTTGTCCAGCGCTGAATACTCCGGTCGTGGGTCCATCCCAACTCCTACTCTGCGGATTCTGAGCCGCCAGGTCTACGGGAGCTACGTTTCAAAGGGCAGCGATTCACTGTCGTACTCCCACCCCAATGCGATTATAGGAGGGTATCCGTCTGGGTGCAATGGTCGCTATGAGGCAGGATGGATAGAACGGACACCGAAGTCAGGTAGAATAGAGAGACGGAGGTGTCAGGTTGAAAGGGGGTCCGCAAGGAAGGTACACGAAGGAGTTTCGGCAGGAAGCGGTGAAGCTGGTAACGGAGGAGGAGCTCTCTTGGGCTGAGGCTGCCCGGCGGCTGTCATTGCCAACATCGACATTGGCGAACTGGGTGAAGGCCGCCAAGGCCGGAAAGCTCGCAGACGTAGGCAAGAGCTATCGTCCGTTGACCGAAGTGGAGATGGAACTGGCCCGGACTAAGAAAGAGTTGGCGGAAGTGAAGATGGAGCGCGACATCCTAAAAGAAGCAGCCGCGTACTTTGCCAGGGAGTCGCTGCCCGGCACGCGGTGATGAAAGAACTGCGGCTCAATTATCCGATCGCACTTCTCAGTCGTGTGTTGGGTGTATCGACCAGTGGCTACTATGCCTGGGTGGACCGGCCGCTGTCCAACCGGGTGCGGGAGGAACTGCGCCTGGACCTGGAGATCAAGGCAGCCCATCAACGGACGAGGCAGACGTATGGCCCAGAGCGGTTACAGCATGACCTGGCGGAGCATGGCATTCGAGTTGGCGTTTGCCGGATCAGGTGTATCCGGAAGAAGCTGGGCATATGCTGCAAGCAGAAGCGGAAGTTCAGGGCCACCACTAACTCAAAGCACAAGTTGCCGGTAGCGGA
>Ga0180432_10012004_pt1 | contig 10131 bp, 7 predicted proteins | sample SS_ome_10_FD_132414 | JGI IMG/M metagenome (GOLD analysis project Ga0180432, IMG submission 132414) | Hypersaline lake sediment archaeal communities from the Salton Sea, California, USA - SS_1_MS_2 metaG | ecosystem: Environmental > Aquatic > Non-marine Saline and Alkaline > Hypersaline >...
GAACCAGTCGGGACGGGAAAACCGCAGGACCGGTTCCGCCGGCGCGCCGAACCACAGCGGCCGTTCCCAGCCATAGACCTGGCCGAACCGCGCCCCCGCCGCGCGGTGTTCGGCATCCAGCGGCCCGCGCCGCAGATCGCGCGCCGTGCGGAACTGGCGGCCGGGATGGGCGATCTCGTAATGCGTGCCCAGCACCTCGGGCACCCGCGCCATCAGGTGGTCGACCGTATCGAAGACCGGGGCGAAGCGCCGGGCGTCGGCCTCGCCAAGGTCATAGGCCGTGCGGCCGTGCAGGATGCAATGGGCCAGGTTCATCCCCGCCCCGCCGGCCGAGGCGACGCCGACGGAATTCATCCCGCAGCCCAGGAACAGCCCCCGCGTCTCCGCCGTCTCGCCCAGCATGAAGCTGCCGTCGGGCGTGAAGCTTTCCGGCCCGTTCAGCAGCATCTTCACCTCGGCCGTCTCCAGCGCCGGCAGCCGGTGCAGCGCGTTGCGCATCATCGGCTCGAAATGGTCCCAGTCCTCGGGCAGCAGCCCGAAGGCAAAGCTTTCGTCCAGCACGCCGGGCGCGATCGCCTTGCCCCGGGGTTCGAACGCGCCGACCAGCAGCCCGCCGGAATCGTCGCGGATGTAGAGATGCCCGTCATGGTCGCCAAGCGACGGCAGGTTGCCCGTGATCCCCTCGACCGGCTTGGTCAGCAGGTAGAAATGCTCGCAGGGCCACAGCGGCACCGCCGCCCCGGCCATCGCACCGACCTCGCGCGACCAGAGCCCCGCGCACAGCGCCACCGCCTCGCAGCCGATCCGGCCGCGCGTTGTCTCCACCGCCCTGATCCGGCCGCCTTCGGTCACGATCCCGGTGACGCCGGTGTCCTCGAAGATCCGCGCGCCCCGCGCCCGCGCGCCCCTGACCAGCGCGGCGCAGAGATCGGAGGGCGAGACCCGGCCATCCTCGGGCGACCAGACCGCGCCGATCACGTCGTCGCTGCGCATCAGGGGCCAGCGTTCCGCCGCCTCGCCCGCCGTGACCGAGTGCGCCGCCACGCCGTAGGCCAGCGCCAGCGCCTCCTGCCGGCGGATATGGGTCAGCCGGTCGGGCGTTGTCGCGATCGACAGCGAGCCCTTGTTGATCCAGCCGACCGACTGGCCCGTTTCCCGCTCCAGCCGGCTGTAAAGCTCGATCGAGTAACGGATCATCCGGGTCAGGTTGCGGGAATGGCGCAGGGCCCGCACCTGCGCCGCCGAATGCCACGTGGTGCCCGAGGTCAGCCTGTTGCGCTCCAGCAGGATCGCGTCGCCGGCCCCCATCTCCGCCAGGTGATAAAGCGTCGAACAGCCCATGACGCCACCGCCGATCACCACGACAGCGGCATGTTGCGGCAGGTCTGAAATCGGCATGACAATCTCCGTTCGCGGAGTTCATGAAACACTTGTTTCAAAGGTTGACAACAAAAAACGCGTTTGAAACAGTCGTTTTCAGAACAAGGGGGATTCCGTGGCGGCCGCCGAGACGATCGAGGACCGCATCAGCGCGCGTTATGCCGATCTCAGCACCAAGCTGCGGACGGCGGCGGATTACGTCGCGGGGCACCCGGTCGATGTGGCGACGCGGTCGCTGCGCTCCGTCGCGCAGACCAGCGGGGTGTCGCCGGCGACCTTCTCGCGGCTTGCGCGGGCGCTGGGCTATGCCGATTACGAAGCGCTGCGCGAGGCCGGCCGCGCCGCCGTGGGGCAAAAGCTGATCCCGTTCTCGGAACGTGCGCGCAGCCTGCGCAGCGCCGAACGGCAATCGGACGCGGCGGAGTTGCTGCACGAACAGGCCACGGCCTGCATGGCGAACATCGCCTATCTCGATCAGAACATTCCCGCCGCTCGTCTCGACGCGGCGGTCGAGGTGCTGCACCGCGCGGGCACGGTGCTGCTGCTGGGGTCCATGGGGTCGGCCGGGGTGATCGACTATTTCGGATACCAGGCGCAGTGGATCGCGCCCAACTGGCATGTCGCGGGCCGCAACGGCACCTCGACGGCGGCGATCCTGTCGCGGATGGGGCCGGGCGACGCGTTGTTCGTTCTCGTCAAGACGCCCTATGCCGCGCGCTCGATCAACGCGCTCGGGGCGGCGCGGGACAAGGGCGTGACGACGATCGTGGTGACCGACAGCCACGCCGCGCCGGCGCTGCGCTTCGCCGATCACGCCTTCGTCGTGCCGACGGTGAGCCCGAACTTCTTTTCCTCCTACGCGGCCACGCTCGTGCTGTTCGAGACGATCGTGACGCTGCTTCTGACCAGGGCCGGGCCCGAGGCCGAGGATCGTATCCTCGCGATGGAGGACCAGGTGCGCAGACTGGGCGAGAACTGGTCTGAGTGACGAACCCGAAGAAACTTGCAACAAGGGAGAAAGCAATGTTTTCCAATCCGAAGCTGGCTGGGGTCGCGGTCGCGGCCGCGATGATGTTCGGCCCCGCCGCGCAGGCGCAGGAGCAGACCTTCATCACCATCGGCACCGGGGGTGTAACCGGTGTCTACTACCCGACCGGCGGCGCGATCTGCCGCCTGGTCAACAAGGACCGCAAGGAGCACGGCATCCGCTGTTCGGTCGAATCGACGGGCGGTTCGGTCTACAACACCCGCACGATCCGCGAGGGCGAGCTGGATTTCGGCGTCGTGCAGTCCGACGTTCAGGGTGCCGCGATGAACGCCACCGGCGCCTTCGCCGACGACGAACCCTATGGCGACCTGCGCGCGGTGTTCTCGGTCCATCCCGAACCGCTGCATGTGATGGTGCGCGCCGATGCCGGCATCGCCTCGGTCATGGACATGAAGGGCAAGCGCGTGAACGTCGGCAACCCCGGCTCGGGCACCCGCGTGCTGGCCGACGTGCTGATGGCGGCTGCCGGCGTCACGGTGGACGATTTCGCCCTCGCGGCAGAGCTGAAATCCTCCGAACAATCGGCCGCCCTGTGCGACGGAAAGATCGACGCCGCGATCTGGGCCGCGGGCCTGCCCAACGGTTCGTCGATGGAAGCGACCTCGACCTGCGACATCGACATCATCGACCTGACGTCCTCCGGGCTCGACACCGTGCTGGCCTCCAACCCGGCCTATGCCAAGGCGATGATCCCCGGCGGCATGTATCCCGGCAACGACGCCGAGATCACCTCCTGGGGCCCCAAGGCCACCTTCGTGACCGACGCCTCGACGCCGGACGAGGTGGTCTACACCCTCGTCAAGGCGGTGTTCGAGAACTTCGACGACTTCAAGCAACTGCATCCCGCCTTCGGCCGGCTGTCCGAGGAAGAGATGATCAAGGACGGCCTGTCCGCCCCGCTGCATCCCGGCGCGGAGAAGTACTACAAGGAACGCGGCTGGATGTGATCCGGCCCACCCTGTGACATGAAGGGCGCCCGCCGTCTCACGCCGGCGGGCGCTTTCGCGAACAGACCGATCCGGGGGCCAGAATGACCGACCAGCCGAAGGACCGCGGCGCCGATCCCGCGCTTGAGGACATCGTCGCCGATGCCGATACCGGCGGCCGCGCGCCGCACGACGCCTTCGGCCGCGCGGCGCTGTGGTACATCCCGCTGGTCTGGTCCGTCTACCAGCTCTGGATCGCCTCGCCCCTGCCCTTCCTGCTGGGCGTGGGCGTCTGGAACGATACCCAGACCCGCGCGATCCACCTTGGCTTCGCGGTGCTTCTCGCCTTCATCGCCTTTCCCGGCTTCCGGTCCAGCCCGCGGCACCGGATTCCCGCCCTGACCTGGGCGATCGCGATCGTCGCGGCGCTGGCCGCCTCCTACCTGTGGTGGGATTATCGCGGCGTCGCGCAGCGCACCGGCGCGCCCAGCACGACCGACGTGGTGATTGCCGGCATCGGCATCGTCCTGCTGCTGGAAGCCGCGCGCCGCTCGCTCGGCGTGCCGCTGATGGCGGTGGCGCTGTTCTTCCTCGCCTATGTCTTCTTCGGTTCGTGGTCGGGCCTGCCGGAGGTGGTGCAGTGGAAGGGCGCCAGCTTCGAGAAGGCGATGAGCCACATGTGGCTGACGACCGAGGGCGTGTTCGGCGTGGCGCTGGGCGTGTCGTCGGGCTTCGTCTTCCTCTTCGTCCTGTTCGGCTCGTTGCTGAACCAGGCCGGCGCCGGCAACTATTTCCTGAAGCTCGCCTTCGCGGCGCTGGGGCATCTGCGCGGCGGACCGGCCAAGGCCGCCGTCATCGCCTCGGCCGCCACCGGGCTGATCTCCGGCTCGTCGATCGCCAACGTGGTGACGACCGGCACCTTCACGATCCCGCTGATGAAGAAGGTCGGCTTTTCCGCCACGAAGGCCGGCGCGGTCGAGGTGTCGTCGTCGATCAACGGGGTTCTGACGCCGCCGGTGATGGGCGCCGTGGCCTTCCTGATGACCGAATATGTCGGTGTCTCCTACCTCGAGGTGGTCAAGACGGCGATCGTACCCGCCGCGGTGTCCTACATCGCGCTGGTCTACATCGTGCATCTGGAGGCGCTGAAATCCGGCATGCCCGGCACCAGCCGGATGCACCCGGTGAAATTCATCCTCGGCGCGATCTTCATGATCGCGATCTCGATCGTCATCGCGGGCGGCACGCTGTGGCTGTGCGGACAGATCGTCACGGCGCTGGGCGCGGCGCTGGGCGGTGCGTCGATCTGGGCGATCCTCGCGCTGATGCTGGTGGCCTATGTCGCCGCCGTGCGCTACGCCGCGCGGGGCCCCGATCTCGACATGAGCCTCGAGTCGATGGAACACCTGCCCCCGGCGCGCGAGATCTTCAAGACCGGCATCCACTACATCATGCCGATCCTGCTGCTGATGTACCTGCTGATGATCGAACGCAAGTCGCCGGGCCTGTCGGCCTTCTGGTCGACCATCGCGATGCTGTTCATCCTGCTCACCCAGAACCCGCTCAAGGCCTTCTTCCGCGGCGAGGGCGAGGCCGCGCGCCATATCCGCGAGGGCCTGTCGGACATCGCCGAGGGGATGATCGCGGGCGCGCGCAACATGATCGGGCTTGCGGCCGCGATGGGCGTGGCCGGCATCATCGTCGGCGCCGTCACCCTTACCGGCATCGGCCAGGTGATGGCGGAATTCGTGGAATTCCTGTCCGGCGGCAACGTTCTGGCGATGCTGTTCTTCGTCGCGCTGATCTCGATCGTGCTGGGCATGGGGCTGCCGACCACGGCGAACTACATCGTGGTCTCGTCGCTGATGGCCGGGGTGGTGGTGGAACTGGGCGCCCAGTCGGGCCTGATCGTGCCGCTGATCGCGGTACACATGTTCGTCTTCTACTTCGGCATCATGGCCGACGTGACGCCGCCGGTGGGGCTGGCGAGTTTCGCGGCGGCGGCGATTTCCAAGGGCGACCCGCTGCGCACCGGGTTCCAGGCGTTCTTCTACTCGATCCGCACCGCGCTTCTGCCGTTCCTGTTCATCTTCAACACCGATCTTCTGCTGATCGACGTCGGTCCGGTCCAGGCGGTCTTCGTCTTCATCGTGGCGCTGATCGCGATGCTGCTGTTCGCGGCGGGCACGATGAACTGGTTCATGGTCAAGTCGCGGCTGTGGGAAAGCGCGGCGCTGCTGCTGGCGGCCTTCGTCCTGTTCCGGCCGGGCTTCTTCCTTGACCAGATCGCGCCGGAATTCGCCGCGGCCCCGGCGGCCGAGCTGTACGCGCTGGCCGAGGCGGGGGGCGACAACGCCTCGCTGCGCGTGCGGCTGACCGGCGAAGACCTGTACGGCGACCCGGTGGACGCGCGCTACCTGTTGCCGCTCGGCCCCGCGGGGGCCGACGGGGCGGCCCGGCTTCTGGACGGCGCGGGGATCGAGTTCCGCGACGAGGACGGGCGGCTTTACGTCGACAACCTCGCCTTCGGCGGACCCGCCGAACAGCTTGGCATCGACTGGGACTGGGAAGTGGCGGAGATCGAGGTCGCCGCCGACCGGCTGCCGAAGGAGGTGTTCTACATCGTCGCCCTCGCCCTCGTCGGCGGCGTCTACCTGCTGCAGATGGGCCGCAAGCGCAAACTGGACCAGGGGGAGGTTCCCGCATGACCCGGCATATCCTCTGCGGCGTCGACCTGACGCATGACGACGAGGCCCGCGCGATCCTGGCCGAGGCCGGGCGGCTGGCCGGCTTCTACGACGCCACCCTCAGCGTGATCACCGTGCTGCCCGATTACGGCTCGTCCTGGGTCGGCTCGTTCTTCAGGGACGGAACGCTGCGCGAGGCTGCCGAAGCCGCCAGCGCCGCGCTGCACGCGATGGTCGACGCGGCGCTGCCCGGCCACGGCCATGTCCAGCACGTCGTCGAGATCGGCAACGCCTACGAGAAGGTGCTGGACCATGCCGGGCGGATCGGCGCCGACCTGATCGTCATCGGCGCCCACAAGCCCGACCTGAAGGACAGGTTGCTCGGCCCCAACGCCGCGCGGATCGTGCGCAACGCCGATGTGTCGGTGATGGTGCTGCGGCTGGGCTGAAGCCGGTTCAGCCGGCCGGGCGCGCCGGGCCGTCCCGCCGTGACGCGGCGCGGTTCAACGCCAGGATCGCCACCGCCGCCACCGCCCCGGCGATCTCGGTTCCGAGATCGGGCCAGAACATCGCCACGATCGCCGGCCCCAGGACCGCACGCTGCCACAGCGGCATCGGCGCGAACAGGAACCCTTCGAGCAGCGCCGCGAAGGCCACCAGCGCGAGGATCGCGATCGCCCCGTTCCACAGGACCAGCGGCAAGGGTCCGCCCAGGATGATCGCCTCGTTGAACACCATGAACAGCGGGATCAGGTAAAGGCCCTTGGCGAATTTCCACGCCTGGAAGCTCGTCTCCATCGGCTTCGATCCGGCGATGGCGGAGCCAGCGAAACCGGCCAGCGCCACCGGCGGGGTCACGTTGGAATCCTGCGAATACCAGAACACCACCAGATGCGCGATCAGCAGCGGCACGCCGAATTCCTCGGTCAGCGCCGGACCGACGAGGATGATCAGCACGATATAGGCCGCCGTCACCGGCAGCCCCATCCCCAGGATCAGGCTGGCGATGATCACCAGCACGAGCGCGAGGATCAGGTTGCCGCCGGAGAACGCGATCATCATCGCCGAGAATTTCAGCCCCAGCCCGGTCAGACCGACGACGCCGACGATCACGCCGGCCACCGCGCAGGCCACCGACACCGCGACCGCGTTGCGCGCCCCCAGTTCCAGCGCCCGAAGCGTCAGGTCGACCCCGCGGCGGCACAGCGCGACGAAGCCCGCCGCCGTCGGCCCCGACCGCGCGAAATCCCACAGCGCCCGGCCCGCGGCCGCGGCGACGATCGCGACGATCGCGTAGAACCCGACCCGCATCGGCGAATAGCCCGCCACCAGAAGCGCGGTCAGCGCCACCAGCGGCAACAGGAAATGCCAGCCCTCGGCCAAAACCGCGCGCACGCTGGGCAGTTCCTCGGCGGTCATGCCGGTCATTCCCTGCTTCACCGCCGCGATATGCACCAGCAGGTAGACCGCGCCGAAGTAAAGGAAGGCCGGGAAGATCGAGACCAGCACGATGTCCACGTAGGGCACCCGCGTGAATTCGCTCATCAGGAAGGCGCCGGCGCCCATCAGCGGCGGCATGATCTGTCCGCCGGTGGAGGCCGCTGCCTCGATCCCGCCGGCCTGCGCCGGGCGGTAGCCCAGCCGCTTCATCAGCGGGATGGTGAAGGCCCCGGTGGTGACCACGTTGGCGATGGCGGAGCCGGAAATCGAGCCCATGCCCGCCGAGGCGATGACCGCCGCCTTGGCCGGCCCGCCGCGCTGCCGCCCGGTCGCCGCATAGGCGAGATCGATGAAGAACTTGCCCGCGCCGGTCACCTCCAGGAACGCGCCGAACAGCACGAAGACGAAGATGAAGGTCGCCGCCACGCCCAGCGGGATGCCGAAGATGCCCTCGGCCCCCAGCGTCATCTGGCTTGCCAGCCGTTCCACCGTGTAGCCGCGGTGGTTCAGGATGCCGGGCATGTAATCCGACAGCCACGGCAGCGCGCCGCGATTGCCGGCGAAGGCGTAGACAAGGAAGACCGCCGCGATCCCGGTCATCACCGGGCCGACGGCGCGGCGCGCGGCCTCCAGCACCACCAGCGTGGTCACGATGCCCACCGCGACATCGATCTGGCGGGGAAAGATCGCGTTGGCAATGGTGTCGATGTTCCACGGCACCCAGAAACCCACCAGCACCCCGCACAGGATCAGCGGCCCGTCGATCGACCATCCCAAGACGCCACGCGGCCGGTCCGGGCCCGTCGCGGGATAGATCAGGAAACACAGGACGAGGATGAAGCCCAGGTGGATCGGGCGCTGGTAGAACAGGCCCAGCGGCTGCACCCCGGCGGCGTAAAGCTGGAACAGCGACAGCGCCAGCGCAACGACCGTGATCGCCCGCAACACGAACGGCGGCTGGCCGGGTTTCGGCGGTTCGGGAAGGGCGATGTCGGCCATCAGTTCCGGTCCGGGATCAGTGCGATGTGCACCCGCGCCCGCTCGGCGGCGCCGGTGAGGGAAATCAGGGTGTCGCCCATCCGGATCCGGTGATCGACCTTCGGGCCGCCGGTGCGCAGGACATAGGCGTTGCCGGGCACCGGTTCGTCGATATCCTCGATCCAGTAGCCGCCCCGCCCGTCCGACACCTGCCGCCCGCGGCCGGGGATATGGTCGAGCCCGGCAGCGAAATCGGGCAGGTGAGACCGCTTCAGAACCATCCGGCCGCGATCGTTGACATAGCAGTCCTCGACCTCGAAGAGCTGGACGGAATGGTTCCACAGGATGCACCAGCCCGCGCCCTCGGGGGCGGCAAGCCGGGCGATCGCGGTCCCGTCGTCCAGCGTCACCGAAAGGGTTCCCGCAAGGGCCGGAAGGGCCGAGAGGAGGAGGGCGCCAAGCCCTCCTCCGGTGGCTCGGATCACGGCTTCAGCCGGTCGGGGATCGATGCGCCGATTTCCTCGTAGTAGCGGATCGCGCCGGGATGCAGCGGGATCGGCGTGGCCGACAGGGTGAAGTCGACGGTGGTCTGGTTCGCCGCCGGGTGCACCGCCTTCAGGTCGTCGATGTTCTCGAACATCGCCTTGGTGATGGCATAGGCCAGGTCGTCGGGCATTTCCGAAGAGGCGACCAGCACGTTCGGCACGCCCAGAACGGTCACATCCGCGTCGACGCCCTCGTAGGTGCCGCCGGCCAGCGCGGTGCGCGCGAAGAGCGGTTCGGCGGCCTGCGACGCGGCGATCTCGGCGTCGCTCAGCTCGATCATCACGATCGACTGGGTGGTGGCGAGGTTCAGGATCGACGAAGTCGGCGCGCCGACCGACCAGAAGCCCGCGTCGATGTCGCCGTTGGCCAGCGCGTCGGCGGTTTCGTTGAAGTTCAGGCGCTGTTCCTCGATGTCGTCATAGCTGATGCCGTTGGCCGCGAGGATCGCGTTCGCGTTGACCTCGGTGCCCGAGCCCGGGGCGCCGACGGACACCCGCTTGCCCTTCAGATCGGCCAGCGAGGTGATGCCGCTGCCCTCCAGCGTCACGATCTGCACCATGTTGGCGTACATCGAGGCGACGCCGCGCAGCATCTCAAGCTGCTGGCCCTCGAACCGGCCGGTGCCGGTCTGCGCCTGGTAGACGGTATCGGCCAGGCCGAGCGCCAGGTCCGCATCGCCCTTGGCGACGAGGCCCATGTTCTCGACCGAGGCGCCGGTGACCTCGGCGGTCGCCGAATAGCCCTCGACATGGTTGTTGATGACCTCGGCAAGGCCGCCGCCCATCGGGTAGTACACGCCGCCGGTGCCGCCGGTTGCGACGGAAAGCTGCTGCTGCGCCACGGCCGGCCCGCCGACCAGAAGCGCGGCGGCTGCAAGTGCGGTGAAAAGTTTCATGGTTTCCTCCCAGTAGTGTTTGTGTTTCAGAACCTAAGGGGGCAGCCCCGGTTTCGCCACCCCCAAAGCCTTTGGCCCCGCCGCGGCGGCATCCGCCTGCCGCTTTGTTGGGCACTGCGCGTCATCCCGGTTTCAGTCCGCGCCGCGGATCGGGATCGTGGCATCGGGTTTCGGGCTGAACAGCCGCTGCACGAGGTACACGGCGGCAGTGAGCCCGAGGCCGATGACGTC
>Ga0180432_10012005_pt1 | contig 10131 bp, 5 predicted proteins | sample SS_ome_10_FD_132414 | JGI IMG/M metagenome (GOLD analysis project Ga0180432, IMG submission 132414) | Hypersaline lake sediment archaeal communities from the Salton Sea, California, USA - SS_1_MS_2 metaG | ecosystem: Environmental > Aquatic > Non-marine Saline and Alkaline > Hypersaline >...
CGCCATCGTAACGAGCCGCGAACGGAACAAGTCCCGACGAGGTCGGGAGTTCGCGCGGAGCCCAAATGGCCAGAGAACCGCTCGTTCGCCACGATCGAGAAACGTAACGTTTTTCTGAGACACTACACTAGGGGCTGGCCGGCCACCGCAGGCCGATCCGCCGTGCTTCCGTGGCGGCCAGTTCGGCGCTGAGCGGGTAGAACCCCGCCTGGACGACGAACTCCTGCCCCTGCCGGCTGAGCACGAAGCGCAGAAACTCGCGGTGCAGCGGCGAGAGCCCGGCTCCCGGCGGGCGATCCAGCGTCAGGTAGAGCGGCCGGGAGAGGGGGTAGGTCTCGTCATGGACGCCGGCCGCAGTGGGGGCGACCGCTGATTCCCCCTCCGCCGTCGCCAGCGGCACGACCGCCACGCCCGGGCGGGCGTAGCCGATGCCGCTGTAGCCGATGCCCGAAGCGTCCCCCGCCACGGCGGCCACCACTTCCGCGCTGCCCACCAGCTCGTAGTTGCTCGGCTTGAACGTGCCGCCCAGCAGGGCGGTCTCCCGGAAGACGGTGTACGTGCCGGACGCCCGGTTGCGGCTGTAGAGACGGACGGGGGCCCGCGACCACCGACCGCCGAGGCCCAGGTCGCCCCAGCGGTGCACGTCTTTGGCGTGGCCGCGCTGCCGCGTCGTCGAGAAGACCGCGTCGAGTTCCGCCAGCGTGAGTCCCCGCTGGACGACGGGGTTGGCCGGGTGGACATAGACGGCCAGGGTGTCGGTCGCCACCCGCACCTGGGTCGGCTCGTAGCCGTATTCGCTCTGGAACTCGCGCCGTTCAGCGGGTCTGAGCGGCCGGCTCATGGGGCCGATGTGCGCGAGGCCTTCGACCAGCGCCGGCACGGCCGTCCCCGATCCCCGGCCCTCGTGTCGGAAGACCACCTGTTGGTGCCACTTCTGGAACTCGCTCTCCCAGAGCAGGATGAGCCGGTCCATGGTGTCGGAGCCCACGCTGCGCAGCCGCTGGTCGAGCACCACCTCCGGCTGGTAGTCCGGCAGGTCGGGGTCCAGGGCCACGGCGTGGGTGGCGGTGTCCGGTTCGTCGGTCACCCGGGTCCCGTTGCCCGCGGTGGGTGTGGGCCGGTCGCTCAGGTAAGGCCCCCGATCCTCCGGCCGGGCGGTGCCCGCAGCCAGCACCACGCGGAAGCCGATGTAGTCCGTGCGCAGCACCGGGTAGTTCGCCCAGCGATTCGCGCTCCGGGCGATGCGGGCGTAGCTGTCCCACGAGCCGCCCCGCAGCACCCGCACGGTTCCCTTCTTCGGCCCGGTCGGATCGGTCAGCGGGCCCAGGCGGTATTCGCCCTTGTAGTCGGCGCACCACTCCATGACGTTGCCGTGCATGTCGTAGAGACCCCAGGCGTTGGGTGGGAAGCTGGCGACGGGCATGGGCCGCCGGCTCGGCCGGGCCTGATCCGGCGCGGCTCGCTCGGCGTCGATGTTGGCCTGCGACGGGTCCAGCGTCTCGCCGACGTGGAAGGCCGTCGACGTGCCGGCGCGGCAGGCGTACTCCCATTCGGCCTCGGTCGGCAGGCGGTAACAGGTGTCCTCGAGTTCGCTCAGCCGCCGGCAGAACTCGGCCGCCTCGGCCCACGAGGCGTAGGCCGGCAGGCTGTCGCCGAGGAACCGCAGGCCGCTGGCTTCGTCCGGATGCACGCCCTCCGGCGGCACGTAGTCGCGGCCCATCACCGCCGCCCACTGCGCCTGGGTCACCTCGGTGACCGACATGAACACCCCGCCGGACACCGCCACCTCGACGAGTCGCTCGTCGCTGTTGCGGCCCTTCTCGGTGGGTGGACTGCCCATGATGAATCGCCCCGCCGGCAGGAGCACCAGGCGCATGCCGATGGTGTTGGCCATGCTGCTGGGAGGCGTGTTGGTGATCGCCGCCGACGGCGTGGCACCGCCGGGTTCGCGGTCGCGGGACCACGCCCACCAGCCGGCAGCCGCACCGGCCGCGACGGCGGCGACCGCCACCGCCCACAGCCACCGCCGGCGCCCCCGCTGAGCCGCTGCACCCGCCGCCACCGGTGGTGGGGCGGACGCCCCGGCCAGGGCATGGGCGCCGGCCAGGCCCGTCGCCGAGGCCGCCGCCAGCATCTGACCGCCGGGCGGCGTGCTGCCCGGGACCGCTGAGCCGGTCATGCTGTCCGGCACCGGCACCACTGATGACGACGACAACGTCGGATCCGCCGCCAGCGCCACCGAAACCTCGGTCTGCAGGGACGCCGCGAAGACTGCGGCGGTGGGTCGCAGGGCGGGATCCTTGGCCATCGACCGCTGGATCAGCGCCGCCATGTTCTCCGAGCAGTTCGGCACCACCCCGCGTACGTCCGGCACCTCCGCCTCGACGTGCAGCCGCAGCACGTCGGAGATCTCCCGGGCCCGGAAGGGGGGGCCGCCCCTCAACAGGGTGTAGAGCGTGACACCCAGGCCGTAGACATCCGACGCCGCCGTTGCGCCCTGACGCCGGACAACCTCGGGGGCGATGTAATGCGGGGTGCCGACCACCAGGTGGTCGTCGCTCTGGAACGGGTTGTCGGCCGCGTCCAGCTTGACCAGGCCGAAGTCCACCAGCTTGCACCGGCCCCGCCGGTTGAGCATCAGGTTGGCCGGCTTTATGTCCCGATGAATCACGCCCGCCTCGTGGGCGGCTGCCAGCCCCCGGGCGGCGTCCGCCAGCAGCAGGGCAGCCCGTCCGGGGGCCATCGGCCCGCTGGCCTGGATGAGGTCCCGCAGGCTCCCGCCCTCCAGGAACTCCATGGCGATGTACCACCAGCCCGCGTGCTCGTTGATCTCGAACACCTGGGCGATGGAGGTGTGCTCGATGCCCGCCGCCGCCCGCGCCTCCAGCAGGAAACGCTGCACGTACTTGATGCTGTCGGCCCCCTTCATCTGCTTGCGCAGCACCTTGAGGGCGACGATGCGCTTGAGGTTGACGTCCTCCGCCTGGAAGACCGCCCCCATGGTGCCCGAGCCGATGAGCCGCATCAGGCGGAAGTGTGAGAGGCGTTTGCCCACCCAGCGTTCGCGCAGGGCTCGCTGGCGTGCGGCCGGGCCTTGGGCGGATGGCGCACCTCGGTCGGCCTCGGGTTTGGCCGGGGCGCTCCGCGCAGCGTCGGCCGAGGTTTCCGCGTCCGGTTCGAGCAGCGGTGGGGTGGCCGATACGTCGGACCCGGCGACCGGACTCCGGGGCGCGGAATCGTCGGGGACCAGGCTCGCCTCGAACTCCTCGATGCTTTCCAGACCGATCTGCATCGACATCACGAACGGAAGCCGCCGATCCGTGTTCGCCGGAACGCGGTGGGTATCTGAATGAAGAAACGGCAAACGCGACGCATCACCCGGGCACCGCGGGACGGCCATCAGTGCCGACAGGCCTCAAGCAGCATCGCGGTTCGCCGGCAACGCCGGTGGCGATTGTAGCTCTCGGCCGACCGAGCGCGAAGCAAGGAGACGACGCCCGCAGGTGTAATGTCCCGCGTTAACACAATCTTAATCCACTGGTGGGCCGGATCGCGCCGTGGTTGTACGCGGACACCCTGTGACTTGTTGCGTCGTCGGCCCGGGGGGACGCTGCAGCTCGAAACCGGCGGCGCGCCGGCGACCGCTGCCGACGCGCGAAGTACCCCAGACCGCCGATGGAGAGACGACGTGCCGGGCGCAGGAAGCGCGTGATCCGCCCATGCCAGCAAGCTGGTAAACCGAACTGCCGCGTCCGCACTGCCCGGTGCCCCCGAGGGGCACCTGAGAGTAGCCCAGCGATTCATCGCCGGGGAAGAGGTCACCGATGTGGAGCCGAGTTCCGTCGGGATGGCTGAACGCTCGGTCGTCCGTACGGCAATGTGCCTGGCAGGGCACCCCCTCGTGCCCCCAGCCGTGAATGACGGGGCTGCTCTCGCGTCGTCCCGACGGGACGACCGGGTGCGCCCACGGCCTCGCGTGGGCAAGGGCCCCTCGCCCGACTTCGGTCAAGCCCCCCGCACACGGGCCAGATCCACGCCCCGTCGCGGTCGCGCCGCGCCGCCTGGGTGCCGACCGCGTTGCCGCGCCGGCCCGGGGCCGTATAATGGTCCCACGGTCCGAGGGAGCGAAGCACCGCCCGCACCATGGAACCCCGAGAGATCATCGTCCGAGGCGCACGGGAGCACAACCTGCGCGGCGTCGACCTGACGCTGCCGCGGAACCGGATGATCGTCTTCACCGGGGTCTCGGGCAGCGGCAAGAGCAGCCTGGCTTTCGACACGCTCTACGCCGAGGGGCAGCGGCGGTACGTCGAGTCGCTGAGTTCCTACGCCCGGCAGTTCCTCGGCCAGCTCGCCAAGCCGGAGGTCGACGTCATCACCGGCCTCAGCCCGGCCATCTCCATCCAGCAGAAGGCCTCCGGCTGGAACCCGCGCAGCACGGTGGGGACCATCACCCAGGTGCACGACTACCTGCGGGTGCTCTTCGCCCGCGTCGGGCGGCAGCACTGCCCGCAGTGCGGCCAGCCCATCACCGCCCAGACCCGCGAGCAGATCGTCGGGCGGATCCTCGCCCTGCCGGCCGGGTCCCGCGTCCTCGTCCTGGCACCCGTTGTCCGCGGCCAGAAGGGCGAGTACCGCGACCTCTTCGAGGACATGCTCAAGCAGGGCTACGCCCGGGCCCGGGCCGACGGCCGCATCGTCCAGCTCGCCGACGACCCCCGCCTCGACCGCAACCGCCGGCACGACATCGAGATCGTCGTTGACCGGCTGGAGATCCGCTCCGACATCCGCCCGCGCCTCGCTGAGGCCGTCGAGACCGCCCTGGAACTCGGCGACGGTACGCTGATCGTCAGCTTTGCCGACCAGCAGGGAACCTCGGCGAGCCGCCGGCTTCATCCCGGCGCTCCTTCGCGCGCCGTCACCCGCTCGCCTGCCCGAAAGCGCGGGGACAAGCCCCGTGGCGCCCTGGGTGGTGAGGGCGATCTGCTGTTGTCGTCGCGCTACGCCTGCACTGCCTGTGGCCTCAGCTTCGAGCCGCCCAGCCCGCAGATGTTCTCCTTCAACTCGCCGACCGGGATGTGCCTGGAATGCGACGGCATGGGCACCAAGTTCGACTACGATCCGGACCTGCTGGTGCCCAACGACCGCAAGTCGTTCCTCAGGCTGGCCATCGAGCCCATGCGCACGCGGATCGGCCGCTGGCGGCGGCACATCTACCAGGGCGTGGCCGACCACCTCGGCTTCGACCTGCGCACCCCCTGGCGCTCCCTGCCGAAGAAGGCCAAGGACGCCCTGCTCTACGGCACGGGTGACACCCACCTGACCTTCGAATGGCGCTGGCGGGGCGGCATCTGGCGGCACGGCGGCACCTTTGCCGGCGTGGTCGCCGAACTGCGGGAGAAGCATCGCAAGGCCAAGTCCGCGTTTGTCCGGGCGTATTACGAGAAGTACATGCGGCAGGCGGTCTGTCCGGCCTGTGGCGGAGCCCGGCTGAACCGCCAGGCCCTCGGCGTGCGCATCGGCGGCCGGTCCCTCCAGGAGGTCTGCGGCCTGTCCATCGCCGACGCCGTCGAGTTCTTCGAGACGCTCGAACTCTCGCCGGTCGAGCAGTTCATCGCCGAGGAGGTGCTCAAGGAGATCCGCGGCCGGCTGGGCTTCCTGATGGACGTGGGCCTCCACTACCTCACCCTGGACCGCACCGCCCCCACCCTGGCCGGCGGCGAATCGCAACGCATCCGCCTGGCCTCGCAGATCGGCTCCGGGCTGGTCGGGGTGCTCTACATTCTCGACGAGCCCAGCATCGGCCTGCACGCCCGCGACAACCGCCGCCTGCTCGACTCCCTCCTGCGCCTGCGCGACATGGGCAACACGGTCGTCGTGGTCGAGCACGACGAGGAGACCATGCGCTCCGCCGACGTGATCGTCGATTTCGGCCCCGGCCCCGGCGTCCGCGGCGGCGAGGTCGTTGTCCAGGGCGACATCCACGAGGTGGCCGCCGCGGAGAAGTCGATCACCGGCGCCTACCTTGCCGGCCGGGAACAGATCGCCGTGCCCCGGCGCCGCCGACCCGTGCAGCGGAGAAAGAAGTCAGACGTCTGAAGACAGAAGTGAGCCGCGGTCACCGGGCGGACCAGGGCCCCGGGGCGAGGCGGTGGTCGAGTCGCCCTTCACGATCTGCCGGCCGTGCCGACCTCCGCAGCCGAGTTCGCCCCGCGATAACCCGCTGCCGTCATGGTCTCGCCGGGGCTGCCCGGGCCCCGGTGTAGGAACTTGTCCGCAATCAGGCCGCTTCGCCCACCGGGGCCCGCGGACCCCGTGGCCCGCCGCTCCGCCGCCTGCCATCCCTGCCGCCTTGCTGCCAGCAGGTGCGAAAACCAGCCGGCCGGCTTCAGCCCCACCCCGACGCCGTCGCCCTGGCGAGCCTGCCGGCCCGGGATACCTCCCAGGACGGGACCGTCCATTGCGTTTTCCCCCGTCTCGACATACAACCATCGCCCGCAACCGGAACCAGACGGAGGGTTGATCGTGGCTGTTGCCTACAACAAGCGGACGCACCGCAACTCGGAGCTGCGGGCCGGGGACGCCGGGCAGGACGTCATCCTGGTCGGGTGGGTGAACTCCTACCGCGACCACGGCGGCATGGTGTTCATCGATCTGCGGGACGCCGACGGCATCACCCAGTGCAAGTTCAATCCCGAGACCGACCCCACCGCCCACGAGAAGGCCCGGGCCCTGCGCGACGAGGACGTCATCGCCGTCAGCGGCACCGTCGGGCTGCGCGGCGAGAACATCAACCCCAAACACCCCACCGGCGAGATCGAGGTCAACGTCCACCAGCTCGACGTGCTCAGCAAGGCAGCCACCCCGCCCTTCGGGATCGACGACGATGTCGAGGCCAGCGAGGACCTGCGGCTGCGGCACCGCTATCTGGACCTGCGGCGCCCCGCCATGCAGCGCATCTTCCGGCTGCGGCACCGCATCACCAAGGCCATCCGCGACTACTTCGACGCCAACGGCTTCCTCGAGATCGAGACGCCGTTCATGACCAAGTCGACACCCGAAGGGGCCCGCGACTACCTGGTGCCTTCACGGGTGCAGCCGGGCTCGTTCTTCGCCCTGCCGCAGTCGCCGCAGATCTTCAAACAGCTCTTCATGGTGGCCGGCTTCGACCGCTACGCCCAGATCGTCCGCTGCTTCCGCGACGAGGACCTGCGGGCCGACCGCCAGCCGGAGTTCACCCAGCTCGACATGGAGATGTCGTTCGTCAAGGCGGACGACGTCATGGAGATGGTCGAGGGCTGCGTGGTGGAGATCTTCCGCCAGGGCCTCGGGGTCGAGATCACCACGCCGTTGCCGCGGATGACCGAGGCGGAGGCCATGGCCCGGTTCGGCATCGACCGTCCCGACACCCGTTTCGGCCTGGAGATCCAGGACATCAGCGAGCTGGCCGCCCGGACCGACTTCAAGGTCTTCCGTGACGCCCTGGAGGCCGGCGGCGTGGTCAAGTGCATCGTGGCGCCGGGCGGCGAGACCCTCACCCGCAAGATCACCGATGGCCTCACCGAGGAGCTCAAGGGCATCGGGGCCGGCGGCCTGCCCGTCACCAAGGTCACCGCCAGGGACGGTGGGGCCGAGTTCGCCACCGGGGTGGCCAAGTTCCTCCAGCCCATCTTCGGGCCCCTCTGCGAGCAGGTCGGGGCCAGGCCGGGCGACGCCCTCTTTTTCGGCGCCGGCCGGTTCAAGGACGTCTGCAAGTACCTGCACTACGCCCGCACCCGCCTCGCCGAGGTTATGAACCTGATCCCCGAGGATCGCTGGGATCTGCTCTGGGTGGTCGACTTCCCGCTGATGGAGTGGGACGAGGACGAGGGCCGCTTCTTCAGCACCCACCACCCCTTCACCGCTCCGCTGGACGAGGACCTGCCCCTGCTGGACACCGACCCCGGCAGGGTCCGGGCCCAGGCCTACGACCTGGTGCTCAACGGCACGGAGATGGCCGGTGGCAGCGTGCGTATCCACCGCCAGGACGTGCAGCACAAGGTCTTCGAGAAGCTGGGCATCACCGAGGAGGAGGCCCGGCTCAAGTTCGAGCACCTGCTCGAAGCGCTGCGTTTCGGCGCCCCGCCGCACGGCGGCATCGCCTTCGGCCTGGACCGCTGGGTCATGATGCTGGCCGGCGTGCCCTCCATCCGCGACGTGATCGCCTATCCCAAGACCCAGCGGGCCGTCTGCCCGCTGACCGGGGCGCCGTCGACCGTGGCCGAGGAGCAGCTCCGCGAGCTGGGCATCGATCTGCGCCCCGAGGTCAAGGCCCGGCTGGAATGCCGGCACGCCCAGACCGCGGCGCCCGAGGGACACGTGCACCGCCAGCACGACCTGTAGCCGCCCCCTCAGGGTGGCGCGACCACAGAACCGCGAGCGTCAGCGAGCGGCCACGGAGTCGTTCGTTGGGCAAGAGGCCGAGCGCGAAGCGCTGGCGCAGCACAGCAGCGGCTCTGGCGAGCCGGCAGCCCGAGCATCGCGGGACAGGTCGTTCTGCGGGCGCGCCGGGATCGCGGTTCAGTCTGGGGGGCACGCTTCCGGCGGGCCGCGGCGCTCCCCTGTCGGCCGTGATCCGCCGCGGTCGCCTCCGCCGGTTCGTGGGTCTACACCGCAGGCAAGGAGCCCGATGCGTTTTTCTGGCGAGCAGTATCTGGAGCTGATGACCTTCGGCCCGGCCGAGCGCCCCATGTTCAGCGAGCTGTTCGGCCTGCTGGTCGGGCTCGACGACGAGTGGCGGCGGCAGGGGGCGACCGACGCCGAACTGGACCTGACCGCCTTCGACTGGGACTATGTGCCCTACGTCGAGTGCGGCGGGCAGACCGGCCCCTTCGGCACCCCTCCCCCCGAGGTCCTCGAGGAGACCGCGGAGCACGTCCTCGAGCGGGACCCTCTGGGGCGCACCACCAAGCGCTACAAGCACACCGCGACGATCGCCCTGCCGCTGGACTACCCGGTCAGCAACCTGGACGACTGGCTCCGGCTCAAGCCCTACTTCGCCTTCCATGAGGGCCGCGTCGACCGCCAGGCGGTCGAGCAGGCCCGGACCGCCCGGCAGCAGGGTGCCGTGGTGCGGGCGACCATCCCCGGGGGCTTCGACGTCATTCGCGAGTTGATGGGTGCCGAGCAGGCCTGCCTGGCCTATCGCCTGCAACCGGACCTCATCCGCGACATCCTGGCCACGGTGACCGAGACGTGCACCGCCGTGCTGAGTCGTGTGGCCGACCACCTGGTCATCGACCAGCTCTCCGTCCACGAGGACATGGCCGGCAAGACCGGCCCGCTCATCGGCCCCGACGACGTTCGCGCCTTCATCACCCCGTACTACCGGGCCTGCTGGGACCTCGTCTCCACCCGCGGCACCCGGCTGTTCAACCAGGACAGCGACGGGAACATGAACCCCCTGATCGACGTGTTCCTGGACAGCGGTGTCAACGTCATGCATCCCTGCGAGCCCGCCGCGGGCATGGACCTCGTGGCCATCCGCCAGCGCTACGGGCCGCGGCTGGCCCTGCTCGGCGGCATCGACAAGCACGTGCTGCGCAGGCCGCCGGAGGAGATCCGCCGCGAACTCGAGTACAAGATGCAGCCCCTGATGCGGGCCGGCGGCGTGGTCTTCGGCCTCGACCACCGCATCCCCAACGGCACTCCGCTGGAGCACTACCGCTACTACGTCCGCACGGGCCGCGAGATCCTGGGCCTCCCGCCCGCGGACCCCGAGCCCGGCGGCTGGGGCCGCATGCAGTTCTGACCCGGCGGCCTGGTCCGGGTTCGGCCGGTCGGTCTTTCACCCCTCGGGCGTGGCCGCCGCGACAACCGTCAGCACACCGCCACCAAGCGAGATCCCCGAGAGGGTCCGGAAACGACAAACGCCTGTGAATGCGAGCCTTACGCATCACAGGCGTCGGGGTGATCGGAGAGGGGGGGATTCGAACCCCCGGTACGGTCGCCCGTACACCGCATTTCGAATGCGGCTCCTTAAGCCGCTCGGACACCTCTCCCGGTTCCTGCCGTCAGCCGGTGCGCCGTTCCGCCGCAGACCGGGGGAAGGGGGCAGGCAGGCGGGGCACTGGGCGATACAGGACTCGAACC
>Ga0180432_10012006_pt1 | contig 10130 bp, 6 predicted proteins | sample SS_ome_10_FD_132414 | JGI IMG/M metagenome (GOLD analysis project Ga0180432, IMG submission 132414) | Hypersaline lake sediment archaeal communities from the Salton Sea, California, USA - SS_1_MS_2 metaG | ecosystem: Environmental > Aquatic > Non-marine Saline and Alkaline > Hypersaline >...
CCAACGGCGCCGGCAAGACGACCAGCTTCCGCATAACCTGCGGCATGATCGAGCCCGACGAGGGCAAGGTCTTGCTGGCCGGCCAGGACGTCACCGATTGGCCCATGTACCGCCGGGCACGCGACGGCGGCATGGGCTACCTCGCCCAGGAATCGAGCGTCTTCCGCAAGCTCTCGGTGCAGAAGAACCTGCTGGGCGTGATGGAAATGCTCGGCATGGACCGCAAGACTCGCCGAAGCCGCTGCGACGAACTGCTCGAACAGTTCGACATTACCCGACTGCGAAAATCCGTGGCCATGTCCCTCTCCGGCGGCGAACGGCGTCGGCTGGAAATCGCCCGATGTCTGGTCTCCAACCCGAAGATCATCCTGTTGGACGAACCGTTCACGGGCATCGATCCGGTCACCATCGCCAGCATCCAGAAGATCATTCGCGGTCTTCGAGCCGACGGCATCTCGATCCTCATCACCGACCACCAGGTCCGCGAGACGCTGCAAATCACCGACCGCAGCTACGTCATCCGCGCCGGCCGGGTTCTCTGCCACGGCACCCGTGAAGAGGTCCTCGGCAATGCCGAAGCCCGCAAGTACTACTTCGGCGACGATATGAACGTCGACGCGGCGTAACGGCCATGGAACGTCAGAATCAGTAGGGCAGGCATTCCTGCCTGCCTTGCCCGTAGGTTGAGGTCCATTCTGTTTTTCGGCCATGCCCGAGGGCTTGTTTCTGTTGATCAAACGCAAGAATGGGTGCCAACAGGAACTGCCTAGATGCTATCGCCCTGGCAGGCAGGAATGCCTGCCCTACTGTTTCGCCGATGGTGACACCGTCCCCGCGAACTTCCCACCCGCGCAAAAAGCATGCCCACGATCCGTGCGTGGGCATGCCAGCCTGCTTCTGCTACCGATGAAGCGGACTTGATCCTCTGTCGTTTCTTTCGTTCCGGCGAAAGTCGGCTATCGCAGCGCGAAGTGAGTCACTCGCGACGTCGAGCGAATCCGGCCAAGCGATAGGGATGCCTCCTTATGCTTCATCCGGCGAATGGTCGTCCAGTGTCGCTCGCCGGCGCCGCCGAAGTTGGCGTACACGTCCGCGCGGACCACGATGCCGACATTCTCTTCGTCCTTGTGGGTCTTGACCACGTCGGCCGCCAGCCGGTAGTCGCCTCGCATGGCGTTGCCCACGAAATACTCCTGCGTGCGGCCGATGCTCGCATTCGGGTCGGCGCTGACGAAGCCGCCGGTGATGGTCGTGTTATGGCGCCGCCGAGCAATCTCGCCCGAGGGCTCCGTCACGGTCAACACCACGTCCGCGTTATTGCTGATGACCGTCAGTACGATTCGCAAATCGCACCTAAGTGGCGACGACAGTTGAGCGTCCAGCGGACTGGTCACGCCCAGTTCCTCGGCTCGCTTTGAAAGCCGGTTGGCGTCCATCGCGGTTACCAGACTGAACGTATCGCTGGGGTCCTTGCTTTCGAGAATCGCGTCGTTGAGCAACTGCAAAGCCCGCGCGTAGTCCGCCGTGCAGCGGTTCGTTAGGTCGGCGGCCGCCTGCGGGGTAAGGTCCTTGTTGCCGGCCGCTTGCGAGGACTTCTCCGCGCGTTGGGCCAGCATAAGAGCCAGATCGCGTTTGACGTGCTGATCCTTGGGGAACTGCCTCAACAGCGACTCGAGCGCTTCGACCGCATCATCCACGCGGCCGAGTCGTTCGAGGTAATGTGCCATCACGCGCGGCAGCGTTGTGCCGGACGATGTTGTGCCGCCCGACGCCGCGCCGGACGAGTGGATCTCGACCAGATTGCTCAACGAGCGAACGGCCAGATCGTTCTTTCCGCGGTCCGCCAGCCGCTCGGTCCGGTCGAGATAGAAAGTCGGCATGTTGAAACGCCGATTCTTGTTCGGCATGTAGGAAAGGAACAACTTCTGGCCGGGTACGCTGGCCAGATTCTTGAGGTCTGCCGCCAGGTTGGCGTCCAAACCGGCAGACGGCGAACTGGCCGTCGTCACGGGAGTGACCACCGGCTGGGGCGAGGCCATCCCGCCGCCCATGCCACCCATTGCCATTCCGCCCATGCCGCCACCGCTCATGCCCCCCATACCCATTCCACCGCTCATACCTCCCATGCCGCCCATGCCCATGACGCCGCGTGTCGGGAAACTGCCGCCCAGTTTGCCTTGCGGGAACCCGCTCGGGCTGCCGCCGAATACAGGCATGCCGGCCAGCGACATGCTATTGCGATAGCGGCGAGCACGTTCCGCGCGGACGTAGGCCGCATACGAGAAGTTGCTCGGATAGCTGAACTTCCTGTTTAACCACTGAACCCGATTGCTCCACTGCGGCGCTATCTGGTTAAGCTTGTTGGTTCGCAGTTGCGCGGGACTTTGAACCCGGGCGCCCCGTTGCTGATGGTACTGCTGACGCATTTGCGGCATCGTAACCGGCGGTTCTATTCCGTATTGAACGTACTGCGACAGCGAATCGAGAACGATCAAGGACGTGTAGGGCGTGACCAGCCCGAACTGTTTGCCCAAATCGGTGATCTCCTCGCGGTTGCGGTTCGATTCCGGCAGCAACTCCAAAAGACGATGTTGTGCCCAAAGCCGCTGCAGCAGCGTCCCTTCCACGGCGTCGCTTTTGGATATTTGAAATGACCGGACGTTCTTCGCGCTGCCGGTTAGACCGTTGTGCGAGCCGCCGTGGTAGGAGTTATAGTCGAACGTCATGGTCGTGTCGGCGGAAACCAGTTTTCCGTATGCCGAAACTTGATCCGGGGCGGTCATCGGAGAGTTGAACGTAACGTCCTTGACCTGATGGTCGAAGTAGTTCGGCTGAAGCGGTCGCTGGGGCGGAAGCCCAATCGCGGCGGCCGCCTGGAAGTCGTGCAGCCAGGAAAGATTCAGATACCGACCGCCGGTGGCCAACGCCAGCCGATGCAACAACGGGTGGTTGGCTTCGGGCTTCGAGGATAACGCGAAAACCGGCGCGTCGAGGCCCTTTGGTATACCATCGCCGAAGTTCGAGAAACCGTCGCTCACCAGAATATAGAAGTCGGGCGGAGTGCCGCCGCCGGAAACAGGCTTCACGGCCGAAAGACTCGTGGCTCCGTCGTATCCGATCATCCTTAGCGGCGTGACCAAATCCGTCATGTCCCGGTCCCTCAGCACGATTTGCCGAGGCTCCGACGCGCTTTCTCGCAGCATCACCAGATCGACCAAGATGCCGGGCTGGCTCTTCGGCTTGCCCGAAAGCATCGATTCAAAGTACCTTCGAAGCACCGCCATTTCCCGGGCATGATCGTCGTTGTGTCGCGACCCGGAAGCATCCCAATAAACAACCACCCGACGGGGAGCGATCCTCTTCTCGACCGCCGCCGGCTCCTGATCTATCAAGTTGGGGTCCGTGAACCGCTGCAGGTTGACGATCGCCGTCTTGCTTCTGGCACTGGGCGGGACGCCGCGGACGCAGAAGAAATACTCGCCGTCGGCCGTCTTTTCCACCAGCACGTCTTCGTGTTGGGTTTGAGCAAGATTCAAAACCACCTGGCCGTTGGGCGCGAAGCCTTGCAGCTCGGTCTTCGCCACGTAGACGCCTTGGTCGTTCTCGAAGTTCAAGCCCAGCAGAGCGTCTTGGACCAGGCGCGGCGGCTGGGAGGCCTTTTCGACTTTGATGCTAAGCGAGAAACGGTCCAGTCTGTTGTCGAACCGCAGCGGCAGGCGATAGGCCGCCGTGGTGCCGTCGCCGATGATTTCCTGTACGTAATCGACACGGATCTTACGCTGGCCGCCGGCCGGGATTGGATAGACCCGCGTTTTGAAGGTGTTGTTTCCCGCCCATTCCATCAAGCCGGGGTCGATGCGGCGCCGGATGATGTCGTCGAAGACTTCGCTGCCGTAGGTATTTGAAACGGCGACGCCGTCGACCATCTTGTCGCGGATATCGAGGGCGTAGCCGCTGACCGTGGCGTCTTTCGGCAAGGGGAAGACGAAGTTGCCTTCCAGTTCCTCGCCGTGCGAACTGGTAAAGGTCAAGGTGCTCGACGTCTCGGCGACGTGGCCGAGGATTCGCACCGCGGTCTCGACCTCCGATATCCTCAGCGGCGCCGACTGACCGCCAACTTCGGCCATCATAACCGGCGGCATGCCTCCTCGAGCGGGCGGCCTGCCTGCTTGAGCCAGAAGAACGGTTGGTAGCGCGAGCAGCGCGCAGAGTGACACTACAATCCTCATGTCGAAGCCTCCTCTGTTCCAATCGGGGCTTTCCGACACATTCACACCCCCCCGCCGGTGGCGCGAAGGCCGGCTGGGTTTTGTATAAGTCATAAGTTCCAGATTGTTCGCCGGATGCGCAAACTTTTTTCTGGATTCCCCCACCAGCCATCAAATAGACAAGCAGGGCAGCAGTTTCTGCTCATTGTCGCTTTTCGTTTCGCCCATTGTCGCCTTTCTCTCCGCGAAAGTAGCGTGCCCAACCAGTTGGCAACAAGTATCAGGGCGGGACCGTACCGCGGGTTGCGTCGCGAGCGTACTGATCACACTCCGTGTGATCTCCAGTGGAGACTCTGCAATGGCGCGGAGCCGAGCACCGTAAGTCGCGTCCACCGTGACCATCACGCTTCAGCGTGACGAGTACGATCGTGGGCATGCTGCGTCCTGCAATCTGACAACAGGGGCCATCTCTGATATAATTGTTGGTATTCACATTCGGCCAAACACCTCAAGCGTATAAGGAAACCCAATGAACACCAAGCTATCAAGAATCGCGATTCTCTCCCTGGTTGGCTTAACATATTGCCTACTGCCCGCAAGCGGTTCCTTGGCGGAAGAGACAGAGACCGTCGACGAAGCGGCCAGAATCGAGAAACTGAAGAAATCGCTCGACCCGTTCTATAAGCAACACGTGCTGGCCGACGGGCTGTTGATTGTCAGTTCCGAGAAGGTCGCCCCGCAGGCGCTTCACGAAGTGGCTTATCTGGCCAAAAAGATGTTGGCCAACCGGCCCGACGTGCTGAAGTGGTTCGGCGAGAAGAGAAGCATGTACGTGGCCGTGATTGCGTGGGAGGAAATGCAGAGCGCGCTGCCCGAGTGCCGGGGACAGAGCAACTGGGCCGACTATCGATGCCGAGGCCAAGGCGGCCGGCCGATCAGTTGCGGCGAGGAAAACACGCTCGGCTACCCGGGCGATCCCTGGCAAGGCGAGAACATCTTCGTTCACGAATTCGCCCACGGCGTTCATGGCATCATGGCGGCCATGGATCCGAAGTTCAACGAGCAGCTCAAAGCATTGCACGCAAAGGCCGAGGCCACCGGCCGCTTCCGCGGATACGGCATACAAGGCAAGCGCAGCGAGTTCTGGGCCGAAGGTTCTCAAGCTTGGTTCAACTGCAACGGCGGCACCCGACCCGAGTGCGGCGGCGGCCAGAGTTCGCTAGAGGTTCTCGACGCCGACGGCGAGCACCTCTGCCACATCAGAACTCGCAAACAGTTGAAGAAGCACTTACCCGAATTCGCCAAGTTTCTCGACGAGTCTTATCGCGGCAACGAGTGGCTATACGTCCCGGTCGCCGACCGTCTAGACATGCCCCACTTGCGCGGCTACGACCCGTCCAAAGCCCCAACCTTCCGCTTTGCCCCCGGCGCGAAGGAACGCTACGAAGCCACCATGCGAGCACAGGAGAAACGCAGAAGCGGCAAGTAGCGAGATGGCGGCGAGGCGAGAGGGAACAACCGTGGCCAAGTAGGGCAGGCATTCCTGCCTGCCAATGGGCTAATGGTATGTCGTCTCACCAGTCGAACTCACACGCATGTTCGTCCCAGTCAACCGCCGCGAGCTTTGGCCATATTGCATCTGAGATCGGTGGATGCAATTCATCCTGAAACCAGACGAGCGTCAGCGCACTCGCGTCCATATGGCGGGAGACCGTGGGTTCAAACGAGCCGAACTTGGCGGAGAACCGGAACCAGGGAAACCGCGGGTCGCCGGATTCGGAGGATCGATAATCGGGGGTAATGATCAACACGGGACAATCGCCATGTATCTGCCGAGACCATATGGGAGTAGAGGCAAGATACCATTCGTTTGTGTTCTTGTTGGGCGATCCGAATTGAAGCTCGGCGTAGGACTCGCTGACGTGAAATGACCTCGCGTGGATTTCCCGCCCAGTAGATAGCGTCAACTCCAACAGAAAGCGATCGTTGTCTTCGTAGTAGGTCATGGTAAGTAACTGCTCTTCTAAACATATCAAGTGTCTATGCCTGTCCTTTTGATGCCTGTCGGAACGCCGCGCGTAGGCTAAAGGTGACTCTCCTCCGAGGTGAATTCGGGGGTTTCTGGGGCTGAGAGGGCGGTTGGGATCGACCCGCCATGACCCCGTTCCAGCGTTAAAGGTCTTTGGGGGTTAGCCCCGTATTCTTTGCGATGCGTGCCAGCATACGGGGCCCGATCTCAACGCGATCGTGAAAGGCAAAAACATAATCCGGCCATCCATCGCGGGACAGCACTCGGTGAGAACCGGACTGCCGCTTGACGGACCAGCCGATACGAAGTAGGGCGGCCAGGACGCGACGGGCACGGGTTGATCCCCATTGGCTCATGTCGGCACCGCGAAAAGGTCGACCAGTTCCGGAATGGCCTCACCGTGGTCCAGGCGATCCGCGATGGCACGCAACGCGAGGGCCTCGACCTTGAAAACCGCTTCTTCGCGGGTCTGCCCATACGCCAAAACACCGGGCAAGTCGGGGACTTCGGCGATCCAACGACCGTCCTCTTCACGTTCGATTTCGATCTTCATTCTTTGGTGCTCCAGATCGGCAGTTTACAATACGGCGTTCGGAGCAAAATCATGGATTTTACCGCCACCTAATATTCCATTTTACACAGAATCGCCATTTCCAGAAAGACACGGGCTGCCTTACCGACGCCCCGTTGGGGCTTTGGGTAAAAAAGGACATGCATATCTCAAATACTGACGGTCGCGGCAGCCAGGAATGCCTGGCCTACTGCCAAGACGCCGACTGCCAAAATGGCAGGTGGGAATTCGGCGGGAACTGTCAAAAATGGCAATGGGGGCGAGGTCGGCCTTGCTTCTTAAGTGCTTGGCAGGACACATCTTACGCACGCCGGGGCGGTCTGCCCACCAATCGGCACGGTCTTTGCTTCATTGAGCGGAGAACCTTGACCCCGCCGTGCTAAGATTGCGCGGGCGATGGGTAGCGACGGCAGGGTAGGCATTCCCGCCTGCCTTCGGAAAACAAGACTACCGCGGCGGACAGGAATGTCCGCCCTACTGTGGCAGACAGGAATGTTTGCCCTACTTTGAGATTAACGAGAAACGCGGCCGGGTGCCGCTTGCGAAGATACAGGACTGGAAAGGAGCTTCTCATGGCTGAAGGCGAAAAAATTATTGGTATCGATTTGGGGACCACCAACTCGGTCGTTGCCGTTATGGAAGGCAAAGACGCGAAAGTTATCCCAAACGCCGAAGGTAACCGGCTCACGCCGAGCGTGGTCGCGTTTACCGATAAGGACGAAACGCTCGTGGGCGAGCCGGCCAGACGACAGGCCGTCACCAACCCGCAGCGGACCGTCTCCTCAATCAAGCGATTCATGGGCCGCCGCCACAATGAAGTGGCCACCGAAGAGAAGATCGTGCCCTACAAGATCGTCGGCGGGCCGGAAGATTACGTAAAGGTCGAGGTCGACGGCCGCGATCTTACTCCCCCGGAAGTTTCGGCCACCACCTTGCGTAAGCTGAAGGAATCGGCCGAGGCGTACTTGGGCCACAAGGTCAACAAGGCCGTCATCACCGTGCCGGCTTACTTCAACGACGCCCAGCGCCAGGCGACCAAGGACGCCGGCCAGATTGCCGGTTTGGAAGTCGCGAGGATCATCAACGAGCCGACGGCCGCCTCGCTGGCGTACGGCTTGGATAAGCAAAAGGCCGAGAAGATCGCCGTGTTCGACTTCGGCGGCGGAACGTTCGACATCTCCGTCTTGGCCGTGGCCGACGGCGTGTTCCGGGTCATTAGCACCAACGGCGACAGCCACCTCGGTGGCGACGACCTGGACGACTGCCTGATGAACTACGTTGCCGACGAGTTCCAAAAGGAACAGGGTATCGACCTTCGCGGCGACGCCATGGCCCTGCAACGTTTGCAGGAAGCCTGCGAAAAGGCGAAGAAGGAACTCAGCACGGCCCAGTCGACCGACGTCAACCTGCCGTTTATCACGGCCGACGCCTCGGGACCCAAGCACTTGCAGATGAACATCACCCGGGCGAAGTTCGAGCAGCTTGTCGACAGCCTCATCGAGCGTTGTCGCGGTCCGGTTCGCAAGGCCCTGGAAGATGCCGGCATGCAGCCCAGCGAGATCGACGAAGTCGTGCTCGTAGGCGGTTCCACCCGAGTGCCGAAGGTGCAAGAGTTGGTCAAGGAAGTTTTCGGCAAGGAACCGCACAAGGGCGTTAACCCTGACGAAGTCGTCGCCGTCGGCGCGGCCATCCAGGGCGGCGTTCTCGCCGGCGAGGTCAAGGACGTGCTGCTGCTGGACGTGACTCCGCTGTCGCTGGGTATCGAGACCCTGGGCGGGATCATGACCAAGCTGGTCGAACGCAACACGACCATTCCCACCGAGCGGAAACAGGTATTCAGCACGGCCGACGACAACCAGATGGCCGTCACGGTCAAGGTTTACCAGGGCGAGCGTGAAATGGCCAGCGCCAACCGGCTGCTTGGCGAGTTCAACCTGGAGGGCATTCCGCCCGCGCCGCGTGGCGTGCCGCAAATCGAAGTCAAGTTCGACATCGACGCCAACGGCATATTGAACGTTTCGGCCAAGGACCTGGGCACCTCGAAGGAACAGACCGTCCGCATCGAGCAATCCAGCGGTCTTTCCGAGGAAGAGATCGACAACATGCGCAAGGACGCCGATCTTCATGCCGAGGAGGACAAGAAGATTCGCGAGCTGGCCGAAGCCCGCAACCAAGCCGACTCGATGTGCTTCCAGCTTGAGAAGTTGCTCAAGGAGCACGACGACAAGCTCGGCGACGCCGACAAGTCGGCCGTCAACGCGGCCATCGAGAAGACCCGCGAGGCGAGCAAGAGCGACGACACGGCCAAGATCAAATCGGCCATCGAGGAATTGGAGCAGGCCTCGCACGCATTGAGTAAGAGCCTGTACGAATCCTCGGCCGCGGCCGGCGAAGCTCCCGGCGGCCCCGAAGCCCCGGCCGGCGAAGCCCCCTCGGGCGACGATTCCGGCGGCGACGACGACGCGATCGACGCGGAGTTCGAAGTCAAGGATTCGTAATACAGGCAGAGATTGCCACAATGGGTAGCCCCGATTCTCGAATCGGGGTGCGGAGCACAAGAGGCCTCGTGTGCGGTTTGTTCAACCACATGGCGGTATTGCCAGGTGAAACGACACGGCGCCCGGGGCCTCTTGTTGCTGCGCGGTCCATGTTTCAAGAAACAGGGCTGCCCGATGCGCACGCTACTTTCGCGGAGCGAAAGGCGACAATGCCGCGCTCATCGATCCCACCTTTTCTCATCACTGACCTTCAACGCGAGGTGATAATATGGCTTTTCGCATGGACAAACTCACGATCAAGGCTCAAGAAGCCGTGGCCGGCGCTCAGGAACTTGCCGCCGAGCATGGCCACGCGCGGATCGACCCGTTGCATCTGCTGGTCGCTTTGCTCAAGGAAGAGGGCGGTATCGTCGGACCGATCATCGAACGCATCGGCGTCAACCGTGGACAGTTGGACCAGATCGCCGAAGCCGAGTTGGGGCACTTCCCGCGCGTCTCCGGCGGCTCGCCTCCCGGTATCGGCAGCGAGTTGGGCCAGGTGTTGGAAACTGCCCGCAGCGAAGCGGACAACATGAAGGACGAGTTTGTCTCGACCGAGCATCTCCTGCTGGCATTGACCAAAGTCGACAGCAAGGCGAAGAACGTTCTGGAGCTAAACTCCATCGGCGAGGACGATCTGCTGAAGGTCCTGCAAGAAGTCCGCGGCAGCGCCCGAGTGACCGATCAGAACCCCGAGGACAAGTTCCAGGCGCTGAAGCGTTACGGCATCGATCTTGTCGAGCAAGCCCGCGTAGGCAAGCTTGATCCGGTTATCGGCCGCGACC